>Ga0209451_10007_pt1 | contig 136551 bp, 146 predicted proteins | sample Arccon1NAG2MetaG_FD_184743 | JGI IMG/M metagenome (GOLD analysis project Ga0209451, IMG submission 184743) | Archaeal communities from Yellowstone National Park, Wyoming, USA - Archaeal consortia 1 (NAG2) MetaG (SPAdes) (version 2) | ecosystem: Environmental > Aquatic > Thermal springs >...
ATCCTGAGCTGGAGACTTATTTTAGCAGTAAAGTTATGCCCTTATTTTCCAAAACTGAGAGAAAAATAACAGTAACTGAAGAACATCTAAGGAAATTTGAGATAATAATGAAGGCAAAGGGAAGAAAGGAGAGGGAGCTTAGGGCGGAGGGAGGCGTCGGACTATACGGCAGATACGCCGCGGACGAGAGGATGAAGAGGACCCTCTTCTATGCAACACTTGCGCTGGAGGAGGCCTTCAATATTTACGAATCCACATCGAAAAGAGTAACGACAGAGCTGAAGAGGGCCGTGTGGAAGGAAGAAGTCGATGTGTCCCTGCTCAAGAGGGCTAGATACGTGGTCGACCTCGTGGCGTTAAGGCGGCTGGCCGAGGAGGAGGAAAGGGCATTCGAGGACGCCTTGAGGATTCTTAGGAAGAGGCTTAACGAATACATAGTCAAATATGATCTGAGAAGTTTCCTCAATGTAGATGAAGACATAGCGAGAAGGTTGGCAGATGCGAAGGCAACAGAGTTTTCAAAATTCAACAACACCAACTTTGGCGTGAAGGCATACGCAGCACTTCTGGTATATAGAGATTATGCTGTAGGCAGAAGGAGTGCATACGGCACAATAGCTAGGTACTGGCTTAAGGAGGGCGGGGCGGCCCGACTTCTCTACTACGCACCAAATACAGCATACAACAAGGCCGAAAGGACTAAGGTGGAGGGGCCACTACGGTCGAGGAGGCTATCGCCGAGACCCTCCGTCGCTTGTTCTTAAAGCCTGGCGCTGAGTACTACCGCGGCTTCATTAAGAAGTTCCTAGATATATCTTCATACAGTCTGTTGCCCTCTATCGCTAATTTACTTCTCAGAGTGTTGAGGGGGGGGTTGAACAACATGAATAACTCCCGCATGTCCTTTGGAAACACCGAAGCCGGGTTCCACGTTCTTATCTATTACAAGTATCTTTGCATTGTAGTGAGATAACTCATAGGCAATGAATAATCCTATTATGCCCGCGCCAATTATTGCAATATCATACTCATGGCTTGCCAAAATTGCTCGCCTCAATAATTGTCTCTATTTTTGAGTAATCGCTAAACCTATGTTGATACGCCATGCATATTACCTCTATTTTCATAATTACATTGCTTCATTGTCATAAATATAAATTTTATAACCCATCACGTGGCTTCCCTCGTAAGAAATAATAATTGATTGGGGATAACCATTAGATAATTAATTCTACGTTGGAGCCTGGCCCCGCCCTTACTTCCGTGAATTTATCCTTGGATAAGTGCTCAGTTGGTGAACCATTAATTAATACCTGCCGCGGTTCTTTCCCGGTATAAATCCAGAGAATTGCTTGCCCGCTCCATTCCTCTCCATCTATGTTTATCGTTATTTTCGATCCATCAAAGACTTGCCGCACAAATAATTTCCTAGGCCTTGCCTGCAGTGATTCTCCATCGTCGTCATATATGGTGAATGCGCTTGATTGACCCGGATAAATTAGAACTCTCAATTCTCCGTTAAGGGTTGGCACTATTCCGCCGCTCCTAATGAGCATGGGGGGATCACCCATTGGAACATCGATGCTCGCTATTTTTCCGCCATCCACCTCCCTTCCCCTCCTCAAATCAAGCCACCTACCCCTTGGCAAGTATGCATATCGCTCCTTGATTCCCTTATCAAGGGCCGGCGTTAATAATAGGAATGGGCCAAGCATGAATTCATCATCTATGGAGTGCGTATTATCATCACCTTGAAATTCATATACTAGTGGTCTTATTATTGGTTCCCCCAATTCATGTGAAGCCCAAGCCAGGGAGTATATGTAGGGCATCAATGATTCCCTAATCATCAATAACTTCTTAATCACCTCCTCATACGCGCTTCCCCACGCCCATGGTTCCTGGTCAGGCGAGTCTATTGATGTATGGTTCCTCAGGAATGGGAAGAAGATGGCTGATTCATACCACCTCACCAATAGTTCCGCATCCAGCTCGAAGTGGCCTTGCTTTGTGTTCTTAGCGAAGCCACCAACATCGGCCCCAACCATGGGGACACCGGAGAGGCTGAGGCTCAGTAACATTGGTATTTGTAGCCTCAAGTGCTCCCAATTGCTCGTATTATCGCCTGTCCATATTGCCGCATACCTATGAATGCCTGCATACCCGGCTCGGCTCAATATGAAGGGCCGCTTATCGGGCCTAGCTCTTAGGAGTCCCTCATAAGTTGCCTCGGCCTCGAGAAGCGCATACGCATTATGAAGCCTATAGTGAGGCACCTCTACTCCATTCATTACATGCATTAAATCGCCATCAATTGTATGATTCTCGGAATCAAAGCCGGCCGGCTCATTCATGTCAAGCCAAATCCCATCTATCCCATCCTTCACGAATTCAGCTATTAGTGAGCTCCACCAATCTCTTACATCGCTCCTGGCGAAGTCGGGAAAAACGCAGAGGCCAGGCCATACATGCGACGTGTAGAGATCCCCATTACTCCGTAGGCAGAAGTAATTCCCCATTACTCCGCTCCTGAATACATCATATGTTGGACTGGCCTTAACCCCTGGATCTATTATCGTGACTACCTTGATGCCGGCCTCATGCAACCTAGCCACGAGTCCGCTCGGGTCCGGGAACCGTTCCTTGCTCCACGTGAAGATTTTGTAGCCATCCATGTAATGAATATCCAGGTAAATCGCTGAAAGCGGTAATCCCCTCGATTTATACTGCTCCACCACAGCTAGCAGCGTTGAGTCTGGGTAGTAGCTGTACCTGCTTTGCTGGTTCCCTAGGGCCCACTTAGGTGGAAGAAAAGGTTTCCCCGTTAATTCATGATACTCATTGATCACGTCCTTAATTGATGGTCCATATATGATATAATGATCCACCGCCGAGTCTTGAATACTTATCTTGAACTCATTAAGGTTCTCCTGGCCCATATCCATGACCATTCGGGCCGGGGAGTCTATGAAGTGGCCAATAGCCTCGCCGTTGCGTAGTATTATAAAGAATGGAATAGATACATAGAGGGGGTCGCTTCCCATTCTATATCCATAAGCATCAGTGTTCCACATGGTGACTCTATACCTCTTCCTATTTAGGGGAAGCGCCTTTTCCCCAAGACCATAAACTCTATCGAATGGCCCCAACTCGCCTCTAATAATCGCCTCATCACCGCTCACGGAGTAATATGCATTGAACTCCTTCTCGTTAAATCTAACGTGAACCGCATTCTCATCAATGGATACAATAGGCCCCCCGCTCCCCCCATTACTGCTTTTAATCACGGCCAGAGATGGATACCTTGGTTCCCCAATTCTAACCCTAACTATTCTAGGCGATATTAATGAAACGGAAATTAAACTACTCATTAAAGCCAGGCTAATTCTGTGGAATTAAAAATGTTACAATAACGTGATGCCGCGATTATTAATAACTCAAAGCGATGCGGCGAGCTACCCCGCCCTTGTAGACGGGGTCTCTGGCCTAGGAAGATGAACCGGCAACCCTCGTCCCTTTATGGTTTGGAGGAAAAATCATACATAAAAAGGGAATAGGAATAATTCCAGCAACGCTTTATATGCCATACCATGGTGGGCGGAGATATTTAGGACTAGGCGATGTAATCGACTTTAGCGTTAACACGAATCCCATTGGTCCCCCCCGCTTCCTTACTTCATGCAGCTTCCTCGAGTACCCGGATCATGAGTACAAGGATTTACGGCACGCCGTGGCCGAGTTCTATGGAGTTGATGATGTGGTGCCGGTTAATGGTGCATCGGAGGCATTATCCATATTGCCGCTCATTATGAAGCCGAGCAAGATAATAACTGTTGCTCCATCTTATGGCGATTATGGGGAGCGGTCACTGGAATTGGGCATTCCCCATGAGTACATGCTCATGCGTAACGATGGTTCTTCCTTCTCCATAAACGAGGTACCACCGCTTGGTGATAACATCATGTTATATATCTCGAACCCGAATAATCCAACTGGTTCCGGCATTGATTCCACTAAATTAATTAGCATTGCCGAGAACATTAAGGGATTCCTAGTTGTCGATGAGGCCTATATAGAGCTAAGCACAATTGATACAGTGCTCGGCAAGGGACCGGAAAACATAGTCGTAATTAGGTCCTTCACAAAATCACTCTCAATGCCCGGCCTCAGAATAGGTTTTCTCTATTCTAGGAATAATCATATAATGAGAAAAATGCGGGCGCTCCTGCCCTCATGGAACATCAATTCCTGTGCAGATGAATTGGTGACGACCATGTTGACACAGTACGGGGTGCAATATAGGAATTACATAGAGGCTTCACGACAATACATTAAGCTAGGCATCGCTCAATTAACTAATGGGATGAAGAGGCTCGGGCTAACAGTGTTTGAAACTACGGCGAATTACTTACTGGTTAAGTCGTCTCTGGATGCCGTTGATTTAATGAGGAGATTAATAAGGGAGGGAATACTAATTAGGCCAGCCCACACATTCTATGGGCTAGGCTCAACCTATTTTAGGGTAGCCGTGAAGGATAAGTCAAGCAATGAGGTGCTGCTCAATGCATTTTCGAGAATATTTGAATGAGTTTCTCGCCCTGCTCTCTTTTCTCACAGTGATTCCAACCGGCCAAGGCGATATAATGAAGGCTGCTTCAGGCTTTTACTTTGTTCCAGTAATAGGATTGCTGGAGGGAATAATCGGGGGTCTACCGCTCTTGGTTGGGAAAACACCCCTCACCGCCTCCCTAGCCATTGCATTATTATCGCTCATCACGGGATTTAATCATATAGATGGTTACTTGGATTTCTTCGAAGCAGTTATGAGTAGGGGGGCAGATCCCGTTATGGTTCTAAAGGATAAGCATAGGGGATCATTTGCGATAGCGGCGGGCCTTATTCTATTCTCCATTTTAATATCATCCATATTGTCATCACGCGTTGATCCATTCATTCAATTAATTGAATCATCGACTTCTGCCGCATTCTCCATGTATGTATTATCGCTAATTAGCAACCCAAGCCATGAGGGGCTGGGCCACCTATTTATAGTAGCATCCAAGAATAAACTAAAGGTCATTGCGTCACTCATGATCTATATTACTTCAATCGCATTAGTATCCAGATCCATAGTTATCCTATTGATATTGATGATGGAAACCACTATTGCCGCATTCATAGTTCAATTCATGGCCACCAAGCGAATAGGATTCGTTAACGGAGATGCAATTGGATTCACATACGAATTAACCTTAATGATAACAATGGCAACTACAGCATTTATATGATTATAATGGCGCCGCCGGTAACGGATTAATGCTTTATTATGAAGTGAATGATAGGCATTACTTTTGCGTTAACTGCGTGTCCACTGAGTGGTAACGCAAAGTCACTCCTTAATGCCACGCATCAATTAATAATATTGTAATGCTTGACTTAGATGTGCGATGGGTAAAATGCTTAAATACCGGTAATTTAATTGTCCTGCGAATGTCAAAGAAACCAGAGCAGAAGAAACCTGAGCAGAAGAAGCCGGAGCAGAAGAAACCAGAACAGAAGGCTGAAGCCCAGGCTCCAGCTCCAGAGACTGCTGCGCCTCAAGAGGAGGGCGCAGAGGCCGGTCGTAAGGGTTGGATAGCTCCAGCGGTTATCTCCCAGGAAGAATGGAAGAATTATAGATATAGGGGTTACACCTTGGAGGAATTACAGAAATTATCCATGGAGGACTTCATAAAGTTGCTGCCGGCCAGGCAAAGAAGGAGCTTGATGAGGGGCTTAAAACCGGAGCACAAGAAATTATTGGAGAGAGTTAGGAAGGCAATTACTTCAGGCAGCAAAAAACCAGTGAAGACTCATGTCAAGGACATGATAATTCTCCCAGAGATGGTTGGATTAACCCTCCAAATATATAATGGCATTACGTATATTCCGATACAAATATCGCCGTGGCACATCGGTAGGTATATAGGGGAATTCGTTCCAACAGCTAAAATAGTGCAGCATGGAGAGCCCGGCCTAAAGGCTACGAGGTCCTCGCTGCACATAGCGGCTAAATGAGGTGATATGAATGGGAATAGTCACAAAGCAATTATCGGATCGTCCAAGGATAGGGGATCTGATTTCACTACCAAATGGGGAGGAGGTGCGGGTAAGGTCCGTGGGATTGCCGTGGCTGCTTCCGCCTAAGGCAGTATGTAATGATCCTAAGTGCCCCTGGCATGGTCACACAAGCGTGCGAGGCGAGGTTTTGAGGGGTATAGTGGACAGCGTTTATAATAATCATGCAGTGATAGTTCACGAGTGGCTCCACTATGTGCCTAAATATAAGCGGTACGAGAGGCGTAGGAAGAAGCTTCATGCGTATTTGCCCCCATGCACAACCATTAAGGTTGGCGAGGAGGTTATCATTGGCGAGACGAGACCATTATCGAAGGCCACGGCATTCGTGGTCTTAGGTACATCTGGGGACACCGTCCCTGTTAAGCCTAAAATAGAAAATATTCAATAGATAACTCCTTAAATTTCCAGGAATATTAATTCTTCTCCTGCTTTAGTGAAGTACAAGAATAACGGCTTTGTAAAGCAAAAGCGCGTCACTAAAGCCTTTTCTGATTAATTGCGGATAATCGTGGAGTAACCCAATTAATAAGGAGGTAATCCTCTAGGACCTCGGAAGCATCATTAATATGGGGTCGGTCATGGGGCTTTCGGTTTGTAAAATAAAATACTATGCGAATAAACATTATTAAGCCGATAATGCCTATTTCTGTCGGCGAAATGAATGGTCAAAATAACGTGGATGATAGGTGGACCACAAGGTAGCGGCGTGGATACTTCTGCAACAGTGTTCGGCAATGCATTGGCGCGGGCTGGTTACTATATATATGGCAATAGGGAGTATCATTCCAATATAGAGGGCCGCCATAGTTACTTCAATTTAACCATAAGCGATAAACCAATGCATAGCATATCGGATGATGTTAACATATTGGTAACGTTTGAGGCTGAAAGCATTTTCCAGCACTTCAGGGAAGTACGTGATTACTTAGTATATAATAAAGCAGTGGAATCAACAAAGCTAGCCGCAATAAATAGCATTGAGCGTGAAACCGCCGAGGATATCGAGAAATTCCTTGAATCGATTAAGGTGCCCCCCACGGTCGAGGGGGTTCTGGATTACTTGAGGGGCAAGGGCGTTAAGTTAGTGCCCGTCGAGTATGATAAGATATTGGCAAGCGTAGCTGATGAAATGAAGCTATCGGTCGCCACCATTTCCAGGTCACGGAACATAATAGCGGCAGCAGTATCACTTAAATTGCTTGGCCTTGATAAGGAGTACTTAGCGGAGGCGATCAGGGGCCTATTCAAGAATGAATTATTCGTTAAGGCGAACCTCTTGGCGGCAGATAAGGCATATGGATTAGTCAATGCCGTATATGGATTAAAGGGGATACCAATAAATGGGCATAGGGTTCAACTAGATGGCAACACGGCAGTTGCATTGGGTAAAATAGCCGGCGGCCTAAGGTTCCAGAGTTACTACCCGATCACGCCGGCCAGCGATGAGAGCGTCTTCATAGAAGCCAATCAAGTAGTTGAGGTAATTGATCCGGATACCAAGGAGTCGCGCAAGGTTGGCATAGTGGTAGTTCAAACGGAAGATGAATTAGCGGCAATAAATGCAGGCATAGGTGCGGCATTAACTGGTGCCAGAGCTGCCACCTCAACATCTGGCCCCGGCTTCTCATTAATGGTGGAGGGGCTCGGCTGGGCCGGCATGAATGAGGTTCCTGTGGTCGTCACGTACTACATGAGGGGCGCCCCCTCTACGGGGTTACCCACTAGGAGCGGGCAAGCGGATCTATTGTTCTCGATTCATGCTGGTCACGGCGAGTTCCCTAAGATAGTGTTGGCATCGGGGGATCACGTTGAGGCATTCAAGGACGCCATTTGGGCCTTTAACCTAGCTGAGAGGTATCAAACGCCTGTGATTCACTTGGTTGATAAGTCCTTGGCTAATGCTTACTCCATAATAGATGAGACAGAGCTTGATTACTCCTCCATAAAGGCAGATAGGGGTAAAGTAATTGTTCCAAGCGGTGAGTATAAGCGGTTCCAATTCGTGGATGATCATATTTCTCCACGGGCATTCATAGGCAACGCCGTTATGCATTACACCGGCGATGAGCATAATGAGGAGGGCCACATATCCGAGAACGTGAATAATAGAACCAAGATGTATGAGAAGAGAATGAAGAAACTAGAGGTGGCGGATAAGGAGATACCGGAGGAGCTCAGGCTAAATGTATTCGGCGAGGGCGATATAGCCGTGGTAACTTGGGGAAGCCCCAAGGGAGCCGTATTGGATGCAATGGAGGAATTAAAGCAAGAAGGCGTATCGATCCAATTAATTCAATTAAGGATGTTCAGCCCCTTCCCGAGGAACCTGGTAACAAAGCTTTTGAAGGGAAAAAGCAAGATAATAGACGTGGAGAATAATTACACAGCTCAAGCGGCATCCGTAATGGCCCTAAGCACGGGAATAGAGCCGACTAATTACGTCCTTAAGTGGAATGGAAGACCCATAACCAGGACCGAGGTAAAGACAGCAATTAAGCAAGTGATTGAGAAGAATGAGAAGAGGGTGGTGCTAAATGGCGGCCAGTAAGATAGATATCAAGCTATATAAGACGCAGGAATGGGTGGATTGGTGCCCCGGCTGCGGTAACTATGGTATACTCAATGCAGAGCAAATGGCCCTAGCAGAGCTGGGGCTTGATCCCAAGAGAACAGTGATAGTGTCCGGCATAGGTTGCTCAGGCAAAATAGCCCACTTCATTAATGTTAATGGGGTTCATACATTGCATGGCAGATCAGTGGCATTCGCCACCGGCATTAAACTAGCTAATCCAGAGCTTGAGGTAATCGTTAATGCAGGCGATGGGGATCAATTAGGCATAGGCGTTGGCCACTTCGTCAGCGTTGGCAGGAGAAATATCGATATGACGGTTATCGTTCACGATAATGGAGTATATGGATTAACCAAGGGGCAAGCCGCGCCCACTCTTCCAAGGGGCGTCAAGACGAAGTCCCTTCCTGAACCCAATATAAATGATGCTATAAATCCGCTTGCATTGGCCTTAGCATCCGGCTACACGTTCGTGGCTAGGACCTATGCCTATGACGTGAAGCATGCCAAGGAGACCATTAAGGCCGCCATAACTCATAAGGGGCTTGCCTTAGTTGATGTGCTTCAACCGTGCCCCACCTATAATAATATAAACACCAAGGAGTGGTATGATAAGAGGATCTATAAGTTGGAGAATTGGGATCCAATTGTGAGGAGTGAGGCTGAGATGGATGAGAAGTTGTCTAAGGCGCTCCTAAAGGTAAGGGAGTGGGGCGATAAGATACCCATCGGTATATTTTACCAGAATGAAATGGTGCCGACTTATGAGGCCAGGGTAGAGGAGAGGGTGCCGACTTACCTCAAGAATCCGCCGGCGAAGCAGGAAATCGATAAGAATGGAGCATTCATCACATCAATAGAGAACATCATTAAAGGCAAGAGAGTAATATAATTAATACAGTATAATCAATTAAATAACATCTCCAATAGTTTTAATCCAATCTTTTCTTCTCCAATCACTATTAAATCATCATTATCCTCGGAGAACTTAGAGATCTCCTTGGCTAATCCCTCGATGGTTGCTTCATTAGTTTCCTCTATTACCTCGCCTCCTCGATAACTATTATCCTCAAATATCGTTATCACCTTGTTTGCATAGTAAAGAAATCTATAGGCAGCAATGTTTTTTCCATCCTCCACTTTCTTATACACTATTGCGGTTAACAAGGGCTCCGTGAGCCCATGCCTTGACCATTCATAGTTTTTCAGCCTCATTTATCCTCGCCGTGTATTAAATCCACCCAATTAATAATATTCTTCCTTTTCCCAACATAATTAACACCTCCCCTTTGCTGATGGCTCCGCCGAGCCGTATGAAATCAATCAGTAATAAAATGCGCGACTAGCCTCTGGATCCCCATGGGTTGGGCTTTTGTGAAATATTTTTAAATGAGTTAGGTACATAAACTAGATGGTTACTTGCGATATCTGCGGTAAAGAGACTAATAACCCCATCATAATGGAGATAGATGGGGCTTACCTAAATCTTTGTGAGCGTTGCGCATCCAAGTACGCGAGCGCAAAGAATGCTAAGGTTATCTCGGGGATAGTGAGTCCCATTAATCCCAATAGCACACCCCGCATAGTTTCATCGAAACCGGCGCCTCGTCAGCAGCCTCCCCGGAAGAGTGGCATAAGCATTAAACAGGCGGATAAGTATGTGGTGGTGGATGATTATGCTGAATTAATTAAGGGCGCCAGGGAGAATTTAGGCATGGAGAGGGCTGCGCTTGCAAGGGTTCTCGGCATAAAGGATAGCGTTTTACGTAATATTGAGGAGGGTAAACTAATTCCCGATATAGCGTTGGCTAGGAAGATGGAGAAGGTGCTTGGCATTCAGTTATTGGTGAGTGAAACTGAGGGAGGCGAGACTGAGGTTGGGGGTCTTGGAAAGGATATAACCCTGGGGGACATAGTTGAGCTCCGGAAAAAGGAAGACAGTAAGTAAGAGAGCCATATTATTGATGGCTGGGATCGGTAAGGAGAGTAAGGGAAACGAATTCATTGAATTAGCTAAGGCAGCTGGCTATGATGTGGTCGATTTAATATATCAGCGTCGATTCATTGATTCACGTTTTTATGTGGGGTCCGGTAAGGTAAAGCAATTGAAGCAATTAATCGAGCATAATGGAGCAACTCACGTCATAACATATGATAGGCTCAAGCCGAGCCAATTCAATAATTTGCGGAAGGAGTTAGGCATTAACGTGATGGATAGGGTTCAATTAATTCTGGAAATATTTAATGAGCGCGCGGGAGACATGGAGTCAAAGCTACAGGTGAGGCTTGCGGGTCTCTATAATCAATTGCCTCTCCTGCGAGAATATGTGCGGCACGCTAAGAAGGGGGAGCAGATAGGCTTCATGGGGCTTGGGGAATACGCGATAGATGCGTATTATAAGCATGTACTTAAGCAAATAGCCACCATACGTAGGAAGCTTGATGAGATCACTGCTACCCAGGCCAATAGAATATATCGGAGAAAGGAATTGGGCATGCCTCAAGTGGCGATAACTGGATACACCATGGCTGGGAAAACCACGCTCTTTAATCTATTGGCTAATGAAGAGAAGGGCATCGATGGGAGGCCATTCGCCACTTTATCCACATACTCAAGGCTCGTGAGTTTCGAGGGGAAGAGAGCCGTTTTAACGGATACCATAGGCTTCATAGATGATTTACCTCCTCTCCTGATCAAATCATTTTATGCGACGATAAAGGAAGTCACATATGCAGATGCAGTGCTGCTCGTGGTGGATATCAGCGAGGGAGTGGATGAGGTCTCCAGGAAGCTTTCCGTGTCATTAAATATCTTCAACTCGTTGGGCGTAAGCATGCAAAGGGTCTTATTGGTTATGAATAAGATAGATCTATTGGGTGATGCAGCCTCCCTCAGTTCCATAAATGGGTTGGCATCAGATCTTGGACTTCGATATGTTAAGGTATCAGCTAAGATGGGCATTGGAATAAATGATTTGAAGAGGGAGGTCAGCAACATGTTGACGGATTACGTGCGGTTACGTATAGTGGGGAATAATGTACCTCCATGGATATTTAGGGTAGGCACCATAATTAATGCGGACAACGATGGATTAATTCTATTAGTTAATAGAGTTTATGTTCCTAAGATAATGAAGGAAATAAAGGCAGAGGAACTCTGAGATGATAAAACGAACGGCAAACCCAAATCCCATCTATTCATGGCAGGAGATCAAACCCATCCTGTTTGAGGTTATTAAGCCTAATTAATGTTTTATTATAATTATTTTATCATTTTAAGAACAGTATAGCAATTATTATTTATATGACATCAATATTTATATTAATTGTAGCATGTGACTATTTTATCATTATCAAGTTTTGGCATTGGTGTTCCTCGTCGATAATAAATATTAATGCTTTTGAGTTTTCACAAAAGATTTTGTATATTATTAATAGATTTACTTAATAATAAAATATATTTATCGTTCTCTATTTGAAAAGGTATTCATCATTATTTATAATGTTAAGATTATGATTATTTCTCTGATTGTATATAGCTTCTCCGCCTTTTTATGTATGCAAAATGTGCATTACGGCTGAAGCTTTTATTCTGTGCAAGTGATCAAATACTTATGGATATAAAACTCGTCCTCGTAAATGAATGCACGTTTAATTACATTGTGGAGGAAATACGTTATTTAGATCCAATCCTCTCCGGCGATAAATCTCCCCCAGCCGTGCGGCGTGCGCGTCGTTTTTCTAAGATAGGCATATTGAAGGGAAGAAAATTAGCCGGGGACCCCATAATTGTAGCCACGTATAATGTAAATGGCTTATCCATAATGTTTCGGGAACTGTTGGTAATCCATCGATCTGTCTCCGGTAAATTAATGGTATTCAAGTCTAGGTGCAGAACATGCATGGGTTGCCCACTATTAACTGCATGTACCTCGGTCATAAAGGATGTGGCCAATGAATTAAGCATAGAAGGTCTCAGGGGATTAACGCCTAAGGAGTTGGCGACCGACATGATAAATAAGTTACTTCAAGAATCTAAGGAAATAAGCGCCATGGTTAGCATGCGTCAATCCCCTCAAGTACACATGGATAAATACGATGGCAAGATAAGGATAATAGAGAAAGCAAACAATAGTGTCTAAAACACTTGACTATTCATCACACCAGAGACCCCATCAGTGAGGGCGGGTGATTTACTAAACTGTCCTCCTCCCCGCCCTTAAGGGCGAGGTTTGTCGTTCGTTCATCATCATTTCTAAAAATGCCTCATTCATTGCTTTGGGGGCTTCATTGTTATGCTAGAAGCAACGATCGTGCGGCATGAGAAGCATACCTTTGGATCCTTAAATATAACTCCCGACTCTCGTTGCTAGACGAGGATAGCTATGTTAGGTTAAATTTAAATTTTACATGGCCCTAGTCTAGTTTAATGTCAGTACTAAGTAAGCCGCTTCCCTCTAGATTGACGCTTCTCAAGCTTAGGGAGCAAGGTTCCCTGTATAGGAACGTGAAGAGGACTGTGGAGGACGCCAGAAACGCCACTATACAGAGAATTAGAACCATAATACAGAGACTGGAGGAGACGAGGAAGCGTGCCTATGATTATATATTGAATGTTTCTCAACTATATGGATTAGCTGAGTCAAAGATGGGTCCCCACCAATTATCTCTCTTGGCATCGTTCGTGAAGCCAACTGCCCAAGCATCTCTAGTATCAAAGGACTTCGGGGGAATAAAGTTCACCACGCTGGAATTAAGTGGATTAACATCGCCGAATTACGGCATATTCAGCACTGATTCCGGCCTTGATACTGCCATGTATAGGTTAATGGATGGGTTCAGCATAGTGTTGGAGTATATTAACTTAGAGGGATTATTTGATATGCTTCTAGCCAGGGTAAAGGAGTATCAGCGAATGATAAACGCCATAGGAAATGTGCTGTTGCCCAGAATAAATGATTCAATAGCATTCATAAGGCTTGCGCTAGATGAAGAGGAACGGGAGGATTTCGTTAGGAGAATAATTATAAGTAGGTTGCTCGGGGGAGCACAGCAATGAGCCTCGAGAAAGCAATAAATGAGGAGGTCGATAAGGCGATGAATGAAGCTAGGAAGGAAATCGCCGAGAGGCTGAATAAGAGTAAGTCAGCTATACTTTCGGAACTCGAGAAAACAAAGGAGGAATTAATGAAGAAAGCCCTGTGAGCTACCCCCGCCCTTAAGGGGCTTCCCCGCCCCGCCTTGCCCATCACCACGGGTAGTGGGCGGAGCTCCACGGGCGCTACGGGCGGCTCCCACCCTGCGTGTTTTAAATAAAATCAAAGCAGGATGAATAGTTCTTGCCTGATATCCTTAGATATGTTTAACTTAACCATGTTGAATATAGAGGATATCATATCGCCCTCGAGATCCCTTGCATGCGATATAACTAGTGCTGCTCCAGGAGCGAATTCCGTGTATTTGCCGAAGATTGTCTTGGCTTTTTTCATCATGTAGGTGAAGTAAGAGGCATGCAACAACCTGACTGCATCCACTATGGTTGCTTGCCTAACCACTGAGAGTATATTGGCCACAATGGGGTGCTGGGAAAGCGATTCAAGTAATCTTCCTGGCTCCTCTGGCGGAACTTTATACACGTTGCCGAACTTTATTGTGAGGTCATCAATTACTTGGGCAGATAGATTCCATAGGCTTCCCCTAAACAGGATATTTAGGTTATAAAAGTCAACCATATCGGTGACCACTTCTTTAAGCGATTCATCGTATCTAACATAATGGGTTAATGCCTCCATATATGATGATTCAAGTAGTGTATCCAGTACCGCTATTTGAATATCTTGGTGGTTATGCATCAATTCTAGGGCCTTTGAGAATGCTCGGTAGGCAATGTGGCCTTGAGCCTTAAGTCTATCGGCTAAATCAGATAGATTGGATGAACTGATTAAATCAGCCATTATGTGTCTTCTTCCCATCGCTTCCTCCACCGCCATGTTTAGTGATGCCTCAAGGCTTCGTCTATCCATGTTTGCTAGAATAGCCTTAGCTATTGACTTTATGTTATCCACCTCGAACTTAAGCAAGTAATCCATTAACGTCTTCCTAACTAGGTGAGGAGCGGTAATCGCTATGCTTGCCACTTCCCTCGCCGCGTTCTCCTTCACTCTAAGGCTGAATTCCTGCGTCGACGTGTCCTTGCTTAGTCTGGATACTATTGATGAGTATGATGTGTTTCCAAGCAATGAGAAAAACTCATCCGAGGAAGTCGTGAATATCATGTTCTTGATTATGTTCATGTCGAGAAGCTTGGATTTTAGGAACCTAACTCTAGGACCTAGATATGGGTACCTGGTTACTAGGCTCATGAGAATCCCAGGAGGGCCATGACTTCGTGAACCGCCTTCTCGGTTACCTTATCCTTATTGCCGATTAATTTCTCTATTCCCTTCCTGTTGGCTTCCATGAATTTCTTGACCTCCTCCTCTGTTCTAGCGTCTATGCTTGCCTTATGCTCATTAATGAGTTGCGTTATTTTCTTATTGAGATCATCGCTTATCCTGGCCTTAATTGAGGACACAATCGCCTCCAGCTCTTGCTCCGTCTCCTTCTTCCGCTTATCAACCATATCCACAACCTCATCAAGTTCCTTCATCACATCATAGAGCTTCTCTAAAGATGACATATCACCAAAGTTAAGCTATGGCTCACTTTTAAATTTAACCCATGAAGCCCCTAACGAGTTTCCTCCATTATAGGATTAGCGCTTTGGAAAAGCTAAAATAATACGGCTATTACCTGGATTTAATGAGCATAGTCTTGCTTGATGATTGCGGAAGCAAATTTCAGCCAATTTCCTACACTACTCCAACTCCCTTCCTAATAACGGGAGGATTAAGGCTAGTGGAGCATTGGATGATTAGATTAAGGAGCAGCATTGGTTTGTACTTATATATGAGTAAGGAGGAATCCTTGATTCACGTGAGGCGCAATAGGCTCCTAATCAATAAATTCCTGAACTACGCTCTGCGGCTGGAGGAGGAACAGCCAAGCATTGCTGTCTCGGCCTGCGTATTGCCGACGAGTTCGGCAGTGAATAAGGTCATGGATTACGTAAAGCTTGGCGTTAAGGTTACCTGTGGGGAGAGAATTTTGGTCTATGGGCCGGGAGAAATAGTTGAGGATTGCTCATTACAGGCAATAAATGGCATGTGGGACCTAATTAAATTCAATGTGGATCTACTTCGTGAAACCATACAATTACTGGGCAAGGGAGACGTGGTCACCATTGGATCAAGGATTCATAGTGGATTATATTTGGATACCAGGAATGGCCCTGTGGCGATAATTGGGTCGGATCTTGGGGATGCCATAAGCATTAAGGGTCCTGCCTTAATAGGACCAGAATCTGAGGTTCAATCATTCACGGTGATTAGGCCTGGCTCAGTCATATATATGCAGAACACTGTCGGCGGTGAAGTGAAGAACAGCATCATGGATAGGGAAAGCAGGAAACCTCATCACGGCTACCTCGGGGATTCATATGTGGGCAAGTGGATAAACCTCGGCGCAGGCACATCGGTTTCAAATCTGAAGAATACGCTTGGCCCAGTTAGGTACATGGGTCACGATACCGGCATGAATAAGCTTGGCCCAGTTATTGGGGACTGGGTTCGTTCCGGCATAAATACCAGCATAATGACCGGTAAAGCAATTGGGCCTGGTTCTCAAGTGTATGGTATAGTTACTTCCGATATTCCTCCATTCATTTTCTACAAAAATTATGGAGAGCCAGTTATGAGCATCGCCGATCGCAATAAGATGATTGATATAATTCGGAGGGCCACTAGGGATGATGAGGATGAGGCCGCGTTAGCCGCATTAATTTATGAATCAACATCTGAATTAAGGAGGGGAATTAAGCAAATCCAATTTAGGCTCTAATCATTTCGCTCTTCCTCCGTTTGATTACGCTATTTGGGAACCCCATTCCCTCATGAAGGTAAATGCTCTTAATTGAAAATATAACGTTATTTTAGTTTATAAATTTTTCTATTGATAATTAAGTCCTATCTCTTTTCATTAATAAGAGAGAAATAATACAGCTTATGTATGGTAACTCGATCGGTATGGGAGAAAATAAGAAGATCGGGATGATAGTTTTCTCGGGAACCGAGGATAAAATGATTCCCGTGGGAGTGATATCCCAGGGAGCAGCGGCGATGGGGTATGACGTATTGATATTCTTCACTGGGTGGGCAATGTTCAGGCTCCTTAAGAAACCCATGGAGCCAACGTGGCCCAAGGAATTCGAGCAAATGGTGCCTTCATTAATGGAGGGAATGAAGAGGATAAAGGCCCCAAGTTGGTTGGATATGTTGAAGCAAGCAAAGGAGATGGGGGCAAAGATATATGTGTGCTCAATGATGTCGCAGGCCGCTGGGCTACGGAAGGAGGACTTCGATTCTTCCTTAGTGGATGATGTGGTGGGCGTCGCCGCGTTCCTGGAAATGGTCGAGGGAGGACAAGTCCTATTCATTTGAGGTGATTCCAAGTGGCTCAACCCACGAGGACCGTGGATGCACGGGGATTATCATGCCCCGGCCCAATAACTGAGTTAGTGAAGGCGTATAGGAACTCTAAGATGGGAGACGTAATAGAGGTACTGGCAACAGATGAGGGATTTAAGCAGGACGTGCAGGCTTGGATTAGGAAAACGGGGAATGAACTTATAGAGTTGAGGGAAGAGAATGGAGAGATAAGGGCATTGATACGCATAGTGAAGCGGTGACCACCGTGAAGAACGTCGTGATAATAGGCGGCGGCGCCGGTGGAGCAATGCTCGCGAATAGGTTACCCAGTGATGAGTTCAATATTACATTGATAGATAAGGAGGGCTATAATTATTATCTTCCTTGGCTTCTATATGTGGCGTTTAAGGGATCCCGGCGAGAGATGAGGAGAAGCCTTGAGTCGATACTGAAGCCGCATGTGAGGCTAGTGAAGTCGACGGTGTCCGCCATTAATTTGAGCGATAAGTGGATCGAATTAATTAATGGAAAGAGAATGAGCTATGATTATGTCGTGATAGCGGCCGGCGCAGACGTTGATGACTCTAAAATCAATGGGTTACATGATGTATTGGTTAGGTATGGGAACTACTACACCACTGAGGAGAATGCATTAAAGGTATGGAGAACGCTGAACTCCATTAAGGAGGGCACACTGCTCATCGCCGTGTCCGATCCAAAGCATCGCTGCCCGCCATCTCCAATGGAGGGCGCCTTCTTGGCGGAGGAATTCATTAGATCAAGGGGGCTCAGCGATAAGGTTAAGATAGTCTTCGCCACTCCCTATCCAAGGCCTTACCCTGCAGAGCCAATGAATGAGGTCGTGGAGCCAATAATGAGGGAGAGAGGGATAGAAATAGTTAATTTCTTCACGCTTGACTATGTGGAGCCGGATAAGCAGGTAATGCATTCCCTGGAGGGAGACGAGTTAAAGTATGATTCGGCGATAGTTGTGCCACCCCATGTGGGGGCCAGGCTAAAGTATTACCCGGAGGACGTTACCGATAGCGATGGCTTTGTCCTAGCCGACAAATTGACGAATAGGGTTAAGGGATTCGATGATGCATTCGTGATAGGCGATGCCTCGGCAGTGCCGGTAGCCAAGACCGGAGTAACGGCTCACTTGGAAGCCAGCGTCGTGGCCAAGATACTTATGGGAGAGGAGGCCAAGAATAGTGGTAGAACTAATTGCCCCTTTGACTTGGGTTATGGCCTAGGCACATTCGTTATAGGCGATTATTACACGCCGGTGGTGAAGTATCCGCCGAATAAGGTTAATCACATGATGAAGATGGCGTTCGCTGCAATTTATTGGGACATGATTAAATATCCTGAGTTATGGGACCCGATATTTGACTCATTCTTTGACGCCACCAATCCCTCAATCCTAAAGAGGATATATGGGTGAGGGACATGTCTATTCTGGTTGACGACGAGATAGAACGAATGTTGACGCCGCGCACCGTGGAGTTAATGGACAAGCTAGTCACTGCCCTCGATAAGCTTGATGGATCAGGTCTTCTGGATGCATTAACTAATTTAGCGTCAAGCGACGTTATCAGCGAATTAGCGAGGATATTCTTGACCGCGGATCTAGTTAAGACATTAAACGGCATCGATAATCTACTCAAGTTGGCGAGCGAATTATCGGATGCCGATGCAACGGATGGTTTAATTAAATTGGTGAGGCTAATTAAGGCAATCAATGGCACTGGGCTAATTGATTCGATGAGCGATATAGTCGGCGATCCGGAAGTGATTGGGGAAGCATCTAGGGCCTTATTATCGACGGGCCTCATCCATTTATTGAATAATTTAGATGAGTTAAGCAAGGCATTGGCATCTATTGACTTTAAGGCCCTCACCAAGTTATTGACAGCATTGTCGCAGGGATTAACGGAGGGCCCCAAGCAAACGGAGTCCCTTGATATGGTTAAGAAACTGCTTTCTAGCACTGATGCCAAGAAGGGCCTCTCCATGCTAATTAACGTATTAGAGAAAATGGGCTCAACTACTTAGGAACAACAATTCTCTCTTTTTTGGCCGTTCTTCCCAAACCCTAGCCAGATGAGGATTCCCAGGTCTTCAAGGATTCCTTCTACGTGTCTTTAATTATGCAAGGAGACCTCGGGGAACCCTCGCCCTTAAGGATGGGGAGGAGGTCGGAATAAGAAGGATAACCCTGCTTCTTCTAGGAGAGGGAATAAGATGCACAGCACTTGGAAGCATTATATAGATTTATCTTTCTCACTAGAGACGCCAAACCCGCAAAGGCGGGGTAGTTTACTCTCTACCTTATGTTTTTGGTTTGATGGCTTCCATCGGCTTTGTGGTAGGACCATAGATTCGCCGTGAACTTGTGTCCTTGTCCGGGTTTTTAGCCAGCATTGATGAGTTTTTTCACAGCTTCGTAAACGCTGTCGCACATTTTGGCGGCGTTTTCAGCATCAAATTTTGAATATAGTTCTGGTGATGCTCCAGTTTCCTCATCTCCATACATAGCGGGTTCTCTTTGGCTCCTTAAAACTCTAGAATAGTATGCAAGTTCATCTATTTTCTCTTGGAACCATTGTGGAAACCTATTCTTTTCTTTCCTAAGGAGGTATCCTACGTCATGATTAGGTGGCTCTACACCAACGTACCTCAAGGAAGCTGTAAGGAGCAGTTCAACGGCTTCCTGGCATTGCCTCACAGTATAAGGATAATTGCCTCCATTCAGTGCCTCCTTAGCATGCTTCATTCTCTCCTCGGCTTGTCTAATGTAAGATTTTGCAAGATCATTATTATTCACAGGCTTCACCCAAAGTCAATTACTTCTCCGAACTTGTAATCTTTTTTCCTCCAATACCACGCCTTTTTAGATATCCACACTCTCTCAAAACCCAATTCCAACAATTTCTCTCTCGTCTTTTCAAGGACATTTCCAAAGAAGTTATCCCTATCGTAAAGAATTATCGCATCATCTGTCATATCCATGTAAAGAGGAGAGAATCTTACGGCCTCCTCCGGAGTTTTCATAATTGGAGAAAAAGTGACATAATATCCTTCATCCATAAGTTTATCTATATCGTCTTCAATCTTACTTTCGATTTTCTCAAATAACATCATCCTCTCGGTTATGGTTTTAGGCAAATCCTTTATGACTATTAATAGATCGACGTCACTGTCATTCCTATGATCTCCTCTGGCAACGCTTCCGTAAACTACTACAGAAATTAGCCTGTCCCCAAATTCGTCCAAAAGTAACTTAGTGAGCTTTTTCAATAAGCTATTGTAAGGTTCTTTCATGGGCAAATACTCGTTATTAAAGATAAAAACTTCTCGCCTAGTTAATCTGGAATTAGAATGTTTAATTCCTCGCCAAGCTAAACTTTATAGCGAACTACCGCCCTTGTGGGCGGGGTCTTCCTGTTTCCTTAGCATCAGTTAAGATAAAAAGTATTTAAAGCCGGAAATATATTGGCTTACTAATGATAACGCCTGTTAGGTGCTGGACGTGCGGTAAGCCTCTGGGTCATCTTTGGGAGCCCTTCAGGAAGAGGGTATCCGCGGGCGAGGATCCAGGCAAGGTATTGGATGATCTTGGATTAACTAGGTACTGCTGTAGAAGAACGTTGCTGGGCCACGTTGAGTTAATAGATTCAGTATTGCCATATAATAGAATGGAGAATCCATGAAACCGCCTTAACGAGAACAATAAAAGTATTTAATTGACTGCATTAACATATGGAACCAGTGAGCAGGGGAGGGCCTAAGGCATTAAGGATCAATAAGCAAGTAGTTAGGCCAATTCGCCGCGCATTAATTACTGTATCACTGTTCCTAGCGATTTCACTAATAATGTCACTAATTACGGTGGCTCAGGAAGACATTCCAATAAATAAAACGGTTGAGGTGAGCAATGTTACCATTTATTACTTGAAGAAGGGGATAGTTATGGCCTACGGCTCTAATGGAGTCTTAATCAACGGTTCCATTTATATAGTTACCATTTATAGGTCAGGCAATTATTTGCTAATATACGGTGCAACCCAGAACCAACAAGCCATTAATGCCTCCCCGGTGCCTAAGCCCCGTTCCGCTCACCCAAATACGATCAAGGAAACGCCAGTGATTAACTCCTTTTATAAGTCACGTGAACCAACACAGCTCAACCCTCAACAATCCCCTCCCATCCCGGCTTCTCCCGGGTCTTCCTCATTTATAGTTGTGCTGGGGCTCTTGGCTTCATTAATGGCATCGACGATCGCGGCATCCATGATTATCATCAGTGAGGATAGGCGTAGATGTATTGATCATGAAATGAGCAGATTAGTGGATTGGCTGGGGGCCCGTAGGCCATCTATAACGCCCCGGGAATTAATTAATGAGGCGCCGCCATGGTCTATCAAGGAGGTTTCAAGGGTGGTGGATATGTATGAGGCATTCATGTATGGAAATGCCCACATTGATTGCGGCGAGTTTAAGAAAGCCGTGGCCGAGGCTATGGCGTGGAAGCCGGTATCGATGAAGCAGGTAGAGGTCCAGTGATTGGACCAATGGTGGTGGCCATAGTCTCAACCAATGATCAGTCCAAGTTAGAGAGGATTGGAGTTAAGGATTCCAAGAAATTAAGTCCCCACAGGAGAACCCAATTATTTAGGCAGATACTGACCATGGCAAGCTGCGTTAAGTCAATTATTGTGCCCCCCGACGAAATAGATAGGTATGTGATGGTGAATGGATTAAATGATTTGGAAATGAGTAAAATGATTGAGTTAATATCTATGTGCGAGGCGGACACCATTTACGTGGACTCCCCTGACCCTAGACCAGAAAGATTCGGGCAGCGGCTTGAGGAAGCGACGGGAAGAAGGGTAATAGCGATGAATAAGGCCGATGCTATTATACCCGTGGTTTCCGCCGCCAGCATAATAGCTAAGGTAACTAGGGATAATGAAATAGCTAAATTAAGGCGTGAGTATGGAGACTTCGGAAGCGGGTACCCCAGCGATCCCAGAACGATTGACTTCCTAAAGAAGTGGATAAAGCAACACGGTTCTCTACCCCCAATAGTTCGAGGAACTTGGAAAACAATTGACGACATTAAAGGCTAAGGCCAATAAATGGGCGTTACCGTTCCATTACCTCACGATGCCTAACCCAATCCAAAAGAAGCATCCACTTCCAAAATCCTTAATGAGAGACTTACCATTCTTACCAAAATGGGGGTTAAGGGGGCGAAAAGCCTCGCCCTTCAGGGCGGGGAGGAGGTCAGTTATTGTTTTCCAAGAATTCAGAGGAATTAATTATTAGCTCGCAGAAAATCTATAATTAGAAATTTATTTTTTCTTTTTATTTAAAACTTTTTTATCTTTTTCCCATTCTTCAATATCTCCATCAACGATATAAAATATTGGATTTGGTTCGATTATTTTTTCATCTTTTATTTCTTCATATTTTTTCTTGTCTCTTACTTTAAGTTTTTCAAGTAAATGTTGAAATTCAAAATTTACCTGACCAATTGTTACTGGCATCTTTAATTTTAAATCATAATTGATTATTTTATCTTTATTAAAATTATACCCCCTCCCTTTTCCTTCTAAATAAACATAATATAAATATGTTCCTATATATAATATTGGATCACTTGCTCTCTTAAATCTTATTAATTGAGGATGATTTTTATATCCTTTTGTTTTTCCTAGCAATACTTTTTGAGCTAATAAACTTTCTCTCCATAAACCCAAAAGACCTGGTTTATCTAAATATTTTGGATGTAATGACCAAAGTCTCATGTTATTTTTAAGATGGAGAATTCTTTAAAAATACCTCACGCTAGGCGAAACATGGAGCGGGGGTGCCCGAGCATGGTCAAAGGGGGCGGACTCAAGATCCGTTGGCGTAGGCCTGCGTGGGTTCAAGTCCCACCCCCCGCACCAAAAAGAATAGGACTCCTAACCTAATTCCCCCAACCATGAACAACATGAACCACCATGAATACCACCACCGCTAACCAGCGCCTAGGCGCTAACCGCTAGGCGCGCAACCAACCTAAAAGCACATTGCTTGAAGGCCATTAAAAGCCCTACCTAGTTAAGCATGGTAAGCGGGAGGCCGAGGAACCTTAACAATGAAGCTTATGTGAGCCGATTACTGGTTTATTGGGGCGCAGTAGCCACCCAAGGATTGGTGAGTTTAAGTACCCACTCCATGCAACGCGGAGCGATTATGGCCGGCGCTCAGGATGATTAGGGTTGTGGGGATGGGCTTGTGGCTTGGGGATGGTTGCACGCCTCCGCTCGAGGCTCAGTGAGGCGCTTAGTGAGTGGGGTGGGTGGGGGGAGCCGTTTGATTGGGGGGATTATGGGCATGGAGGACATTAGCAATCGCCTAATGACGCCAATTGAGGAATTGAGGACTTGAGCAAACTGCTTCCCAACACGGGCGCCACGGTACGGGGCTTACTGATTATTCCATTCATTGGAGCCATTCATGAAGGGGCGGTATGGGGCTCTTTACTCGCAATGCTCTTGGCTATTGCTCACTATGGCGATCGCACTGGGAGCGGGATGATGGGTAGGCTTAGCCTAAACTAACCAAACCGCGCCTACCCAGTGGCAAAGCTTAAAGGCTAATGTGAGTGGGTTTTTCGGGGGTGTGGAGTGAAGCTGGGTTGGTACTTAATCGGTGTTGGCGTCATTATTGCCCTCGCCGTTGTTGCCTTCCTCATGCTGCACACTGCGCATGAGGCGCCAGCGCAGTTGGGTTCACCCAATGGATATGAAGCATTTGTGCCACAGAATACGATAAATTATAATGGAAATACTGATCCCACCGGTGATTTAATATTGAGCAATGGAACTACTATTCAGAATGTTATTTGGAACGGCCCATATGCAAGCACAATAATCCAAAACCATAATGCAATAAATCAATTGAATGATCAATTTGTTGGACAAACTGATCCAGTGAATAATCAACCATATGTAAACTTACAGGATGTATATGTGGTTAAGGGTCAAGTACCAGTTCAACAAGTAACAATAAATGGACAAACATATACTGTGATAGAAGCAGATAAAATAAACCCAGCAAACATTGGAGTATTCGATACTTACCAAAGATGGGTACCCAACTTTGTAGTAGCAATGAATACACCAGGAACATACGCAGCAGGACTACCAGGAAACTCTCCAGTATTCCAATGGACAAACACAACAGGAACAGTAGCATACCAAACAATGGTATATGGAGAATATTCACCCTTTGCTGGAGGTAATGTATTAGTATTACCCAATAGAACTATAATTCCATATGGAGGTTTTCCTTCTGGTTCAGCCCTCTTTAACTTTACTACTCCGCAACATACATATAATCCTTCCAGCTAATTTTTTAACACTAGATTTTTAAGATACACTCATAACATAAGGAACTCCATATGTTACTATAATCCAATCTAAATACATAAAACCAGAACCAGCCCCAGAACCAGCTGAAACAAACAAATAAGGCCGACCATAATATAAATCTAATTCGTCTTGTAAGTGATGTATACGTATAATAATATTAGATTGCGTAATACTTGCACCGATAGCTTCTTCACCAAGGGTATATTCACGAAATCCAAATGTTCCAGGTATAAAATTACTATTTACTTCACTAGATAAAAATAGACCATACTTATACAAAGCTTCTTGAGGATTTGCAGGTTGATTAAACGCCGTATTATATGCATTTATGTATGATTGTGCGAATAAAGGTTCACATTCTCCTGTAATAGAACAATAAATTCTTCCAGGTGGCTTTGGTAGTGTTGCATATGCATAATATGGGGAACAATCCCAACCAAAAAACCAACAAGTCTTTCCTAACATGTATTGTTCTAAAGCAAGAGAATAATTGAATATATTTCCATTCATTAAGAAGAATATATTCATGTTATTGGTATTATTTTCTGCCTGGAACCAATTATATAACCAAAACACACCGTATTGATAATAATTTGGATTATTTAGTTGATTTGGTGGCATAAAAGCAAAATAATTTGGTAATCAACGGCAAACCTCGCCCTTCAGGGCGGGGAGGGGGTCATATTACCTAATGGCACAGCTTCTGACGCCGATGAACCAAGCCAAGTGTACTATGGTTACTACTCAATAAAATTTAGTAACGACTTTAGCGGCAATCTAGTGGCGAATTATGGTACGTGCGCTAGCCCCGCAACACTCACTATATCGCAATCATCATACACGTTATTGATTGCTGGCGTCGGTGTTTCCATAAATGGCTATGAAAGCAGCGGATCCGTTGAAATACAAGGATCAACGACGAACTCATGGACTTATCACTTACCTCAAGGCTATGTGTGGAATATATCATATGCCGGCGGCCAAGGGCCTGCATATGCGTTTAAATACATAGGGCACTGCTAGTGAACTATATGCCTCGCATAATCAAAATCGAGCTTGGCATCTTCTTGGCGCTGCTATTCGGCATTTTAATCGTGATGGGATTGATCGTTTATGGAATAAATGTATTATGCAGCCGGAGTTGCACGACTCCTCGGCTTTACTCCCTGCAAGCCATCGCTGCCTCAGCGCATCGGGTTCACCCCCTTTGCTCCGCAGGGCAATGAGGTGCCCCTCGGCGGTGGATCGAATAGCGTAATGACAGAGTTCGTAATAAATGGTACCTACTACGTGACCAGCGAGTATTATTTAAGGCCCTCCACGTATGTGTGTGTAGCCCCAATCGCGGCAAGCGAGTCGCTCTTGTTCGGGGCAATGAATAAGGGCTTCATCCCTAGGGACAATTACGGATACATAAAGTGCGTGACCGGCAATGGCCCAACGTGGCTAAACGTAACCCTAGGACCCGGCGCCTACGCCTTGGTTGCCGCCATCTATGGTCCCAACTCATCAAGCGCCATTACCGGCATAGCCATCCTTAGGCCGGTCACGGGTACATTGCTGAATTCACTATATTACCCGCAGTGTGGTTACCCGTCACTAGGCGAGGTGCCTCCTTATACTGCGGAGGAAAAGCCGCTATTTTTCCATATAATTACTCCAGCCAGTGGCTTTGGTTACGGCAAAACAGTGAATTATCTTTTTAAGGCTAAGTCAGAGAGCATGAAAGGAGGTAGCAGAGCTGACTTTCTCCTCGCCCTGAAGGGCGAGGGTTTTTTGACCCCCTTGGAGAACCATTCATGGCTCAATCATTCCCCACCGGGGGATCGGCAGAGCTAGATCCCCATCCTTTCCTGGATCATGATAAAATTATGAGGTTCATGAAAAATGCGAAGGGTATGCGGCGCTTCATACATCCACATCTGGTTCCTGCTTAATGAATGTGCCATTACTTAGTTCGCTAAATGCCTTCTCAAGCTCCTCCTCCGTATTCATAACTATTGGACCGTACCAAGCCACTGGTTCCCCAATTGGTCTACCGGCCAGTAAGAGGAACCTAGCAGGTTCACTGCCTGTGATTATCTTTATGAGGCTGCCCTCACGTGAATATACAGCTAACTGACCTGATGCTGCGGATTCCTCGCCCAGCAATATGGAACCCCTCATTACATAGAGCAGAGCAGTGTAGCCATCATTTACCTCATAATTAAATTCCGACTCACTTGGCATTGATACATCCATATAATGAATTGGCGTTGCTAGATCGCTTACCGGTCCATTGACTACACCATAGCCTGGGACCCTAACGCTACCTGCGACTAGAATTACTTCTCCCCCATCATTGAGTCTCACCCTGGGTACACTGCGACTAGTTATGTTTCTATACTTTGGTTTACTCATCTTGCTTGATCTAGGAAGATTGATCCATAACTGGAAACCCTTAACCTCAGCATCATTAATTCCATTCACTCTTTTCCCCGGCTTAGGCATTTCCTCATGGAAAATACCGCTTCCAGCGGTCATCCATTGAATATCTCCTTCGCCAAGCACTCCCTTGACTCCAGTGCTATCCCTATGATGGATCTCCCCCTTAAGCAAGTATGTAACCGTCTCTATTCCTCTATGTGGATGCCATGGAAACCCCATTAAGTACTCGCTTGGGTCTCGTGAACCAAAGCTATCGAGGAGCAGGAAGGGATCCATTATATGTGCTAGGTTAGGACTGCCGAATACTCTATATAATTTGACTCCGGCCCCGTCATGGGTCCAATTGCCCCTAAGTATTGATTTGATGCTTTTTCGGGTCATTGATTGTTATTTAATTAATTATTTAAAAATCGATGAGCGGCAAGCAAGACCCAATGAACTAGTGTTGATTCATGCCTTTTCCTTATTATGTTGATTTCTTTTTATTAATTGAATAATTGCGAAAGCCTTTTATGTAATTAATTATAGTTGGGGTTATGGATGATGAGTTACGATTGCTTAAATTAAAGAAAATGATGGAACTCATGAAGGCCAATCAATCCATGGGTCAATTACAAAAGAAGAACTTAAGCGATGAGGAGGTAGTAGCCACGGTGAGGGGAATGATTGTTGGAGAAAGAGGGGGCGAGATAATCGATAAGGCGATTAATCTTTATGGAAATGCAGCCATTCAATTATTTAGGTACTTGGTTGAAAAGAAGGCGGAGGGCCAGATTCAATCAATTAGGGATGATGAGCTCTACGCATTTCTTGAGGATGCCGGGCTCCATATACCGCTCGACACCAGGATAAGGATAGTAAGGCATGGGAAGGAAGAGAAAATCGGCGATTAAACAAATACATTAGCCCTTCCCTTAGTGGCGGCTCATGGGGATTCACGTAAATGCCTAACTTTGGTTTGGGGACTCTATGGGTAAGCCATGGGGGCATTTGCTTGGTTTACCTAAGTTCTCAAATAATTTATCTATGACTTGTATCGGCACATACTCATCGAATTGCGACGCTAAATCACATGCCTCTTCGTCGGTAAACCCGAGGTTCTTTAACCAAGTCTCTATTATCCTATGAGAGCTTAAGAGAAGCGTAACCGCTCTTCGTCCCTTCTCGGTTACCTTAATATCATTAATGTCCTTCTCCACTAGGTTCTTCTTCTCCAAGTGATTTATCTCCTCATAGGCGCTTGGGGGCGATACACCCATATTCTTGGCTACCTTGCTTATGGTGACTTTATCCCCATTATTATTGAGATTAATTATCACGAGTAGATATGATAATTCGCGTCGGCTTATCGATGGCAGCATGATTAACCCATTATAACTACAGTTATAAAAACCTAACTAAGCCCAGCAAGTAACATAAATACGCCTAAAGGATGAAGCCCCTATATTATATTCTCATAGGCAGCTAAGTTATAAATCCTCGTGAATAGCTTTAAATCATTATGGCTAGCCACTTCACTTTGTTGGCAATTGCACTATTGATGATGGGCGTCCTCTTAGTGGTGATATCTGTTGTGTCGATGATTGGTTTCATATACATGGTTAAGTATATGGGTGGATACATGGGCATGATGCGCGGTATCCCTGCCTCCTATGGTTTAGTGGTTCCAATCATTTTCCTAATAGTAGGCATAGTGATCATTATTTCATCGCTACTAGCCGCTAGGCAGCCCATTCCTAGTCAGGCTCGGCATGAGGCAATTGATGATTCGGTATTGAGGCTTCTTCCAGAGCAAGAGAGGAGAGTCATGGAGTACCTGGAGAAGTCCGGCGGGGAGGCTTTTCAATACAAAGTTGCGCGGGATCTAGCCATGAGTAAGGTTAAGTCGTGGAGGATAATTAAGAGACTTGAGGAGAAGGGATTAGTGGAGGTGGTTAAGGTGAAGGGAAGAAACGTCGTAAAGATACGTGGCAATAATGAGAAGAAGGGCGCCAGTTAAATGGTCACTTAATTATGCCCATGCGCTTAAGCGCCCAGGCCACGAATATTATCATTAGTGCTATGATGAGAAGGGAGAAGATCAGCCATAATGCTCCGAAAAGGAACATTGGCCCCGGTCCCCAATATCCCCAGGGCCCCCATCCCCACCACATCATGCCCATCCACGAAATCATGGATAGCAATATTAATATGAAACTAATGAACATGCTTCTCCTCACCTTGAACCTCAATTAATCGCTTAAGTAAATTGATCTCCGACTCAAGCTTCTCCACCCGCAACTTAAGTAGCTCCACTTCATGCTTCAAATCATCATGCTCATGATCGTCACTTGCATGGTTCATTCCATGCATCATGCACATCCCCCTCACCTCCCCCCAATTGCATTAACCACTATCTCTCCATACATGCCCTCCTCCGCGTGCCCTGGATATGTGCAGATATACCAATAAACCCCAGGGTACCCTAGCACAACGCTATAGGCATAACCATAAGCATATCCCTCACCGTAATTCGCCGGCGGCAACCACGATGCTGCCGCCATCATGGCGGGCCCCATCTCGGTTCCCCTCATTGCATACGGCATCACATTGAATGGATATGGAGGCGGCGCCTCGGTTATTATGAAGTTGTGGTACATATCATCGTCTAGATTAATGAAGACCACATGAAGAACAGCATCGGCTGGAACTATTATTGTCGGATTAATTAAGCCATATATTACGAATACATCACCATGAGAGTAAGCAGGGGCCGTGGTTCCAGTCATTTTCTCAGCATCGTTGCCCATCATTGCTATAACTATTAGAGTAACATTGTCCGAATAGAATACTATTGTATCATTGCCTCTAAATATCTTGGCATTGCTCGGCTCCAGCGACATTAGTTGCATTGATTCATTAATTGTATACTCCCTCAGCGAGTAAGCACTCGGATACCCGTACCCCGCTGCGCCACTCATTGGATACCCATATGTTCCCCACCCCATCATGCCATACGGCGCATTACCTACGCCATAAGGTGCTCCCATGTACGGTGGATGAGCAGGGGCCCCGAAGTATCCCCACCCCATCATTGGTCCATACCCCCACCAGCCCCACCAATTATTTATGGCTAGATATATCGCGGCCACCGCTAGTGCCGCAATTATCCCCGTTATTATTATCATGGATTTCCTCATTTCTCCTCGATATAGGTATGCGGTTTCAGGAATAAAAGACATGCGTGAAACCCGCTCCTTCACTTGGTTTCCCGGCGAATACAGGCACCAATGGTTTCCACACATCCTTGAGGCAAGCCCCTCATTTATACACATGGGGGAAACCTCGCCATTTATGGCGGGGTAGCTCACTTCTTAATGACTTGTGAAAAATAATTTATAAATTGCCCGTGATGGTGCTCTTCATGGCTTTGGATCTATATGCGTATAGCAACTCCAAGCTATTTAATGGTGGCTGTGGCCCCGCCTCTCTTCACGTGCTTGGTGCGCCAATGGAGGACACTTTATCCTATAGGCCAGGCACGCGATTCGCTCCAGAGGAATTGAGGCGGGTCAGTAAATATATAGAGGCAACGCCCACGCAGTATCTCGGGATACAAGTGCCCAAGTATGTCTGCGATGTGGGCGATTTATCTTTGTCTCAAGGCGCTCCCGAGTTTAATTTATCGATAATTGAGAAGGCTGCTGAGGATGCATTGCGTCGCTGGGGATTCATAGCCACCATAGGCGGTGAGCACACTGTCTCGCTTGGCGTGGCGAGGGCCATAGGTAAGACTTTTGGTAGGCTTGGGGCATTCGTCCAAATAGATGCTCACCTAGATCTACGAAAGGAATGGGCTGGGCAGGCTTTGTCTCACGCTACATTTGCGAGAATCATAAACGAGGAGTTAAGGCCAAGCTATATCAATGTGGGTTTCAGGGGTTTCGATGATGATGAGTTGAGGTTCCTAAATAGCATAAATGGCCTTGGCTTCACGTCATTTGAGGTAGCTAAGTTGCCCCGTGCCATGCTGGTTAATTCGATCGAGGAGAGGCTGAGGGGAACAGCTGGACCAATTCACTTATCGATAGATGTGGATGCCTTTGATCCATCCATAGCGCCGGGAGTGGGTAATCCAGAGTCCGGCGGCTTAACTTATCCAGATGTTTACTCGGTTGTTAGGTCCGTCATAGATGCAGTTGGGGATAGATTAGTCGCCGTCGACATAATGGAGTACTCCCCACCCAATGATGTGAGCAATATGACCGCAGTGCTAGTTCTTAAACTGATCCTGGACATATTTAACCTAATCATTTGGCGGCGATCCTGCATCAATAAATGAGGAAGATCGAGAAAACGCTCCCTGCTTCACTGGACATTCAGTGCCTCGCCATCCTTTTTCTTCTTGTTTAGGGCCTGCGGTTGCTATATTAATGGGGGGATTCCTCGGTTTCTCTGGGCATTACATGAAGATTGAGTATGGCAAGGATTATGTGGACTTAACTCCGGAGCACGATGAGGATCTATTCATTTTGTACCTAGTCATCAATAGGGGCGATATAATTTACTCATGGACAGCCAGGGAAGTTCGGGGCAGGGAGGGCGAGAGAGGCGAGAGGGAGAGAGTGTACCTGGGGATACGGGTGATTGATGTGGAGTATCATGAGTTCAGGGAAGGATTGAGGATACGGGGAGTCATAATTGATTACCCCGAGTGGCTAGAGGGAGCTGGCGGTAGTCATCACAGCATTGATGTGTTAAAGGGTCAAACAATTAGATTCACGAAGAGGATAGATAAAGAGTTCCTGGATGCATTGATCAAGGCATTCAGCGGGAACATTAGGGTGCTTATAGCGTCGATATCTATTGAGGAAACCGCATTCGCAGTTGCGTCGAGGGTGGGCATAAAGGTATTGGGCACCATGAGTAATAGGTCTCCCCCCTCAAAGAGGATGGGCTCCTACGAATTATCATCCTACTTCCGCGAAGTAACAAATAACTTGAGTAGGTATATGGGTCAAGTTAAGCCAACGCTGGTGGTTTTAGCCGCTCCATCTATGCTGCTTGACGATGTTAAGAAGGCCGTGAATCTTGGTCCCGCATCGATTAGATACATTGCTGTGAATGAGGGTGGCTTAGTTGGGATATACGAGGTTCAGAGGCTTGACGTATTGAGCGACTTAGGCATAGAATTAGGCAGTCGATGGCTGGATGAGGTGATGAGGCGATTATCCAGGGGCTCAGGCGATGTGGCGATAGGCTTAAAGGAAGTTAAGGAGGCCGCTGAGCAGGGTGCAATTGATAGACTGCTCATGGATGAATTGTTCTTTAAGGAGAATGCTGGCAGTCTTCAGGAAGTAGTGCTTTCCTGTATTAGGTCTGGGGGAACCGTAACCATAATTCCAAGCGATTCGGAGGCAAGCAAGAGATTAACGGGGCTTGGCGGCATTGCTGCATTACTTAGATTCAACTATTTTAGCAGGGATTCCCTTTAGCTTTACAGAAAGGGGATTAAGGGGCGGGAACCCCCAACCCTTTAGGGCGGGGAGGAGGTCAGATATTTATTATTGATATTTTCAGTGAAGTGGGTCCTTGCTTCTCAATATTTCCTGTATTGAGTCGGGGTTAGATTTAAAAACTAATCTGGGAACCGTTTAACGGGCATAAGCAGAGATGTCCCAACAAGAAACGTACATGGAACCGAGAAATACAATCAATGAAGGCGTAATAGGGTGGCATGTGTTCGGCGAGATTTGGGGAGTAGACCCTAATGCATTGCAAGACGAAAAATACTTGCGATCCCTTGTAATAGAAGCAGCAAATGTAGCAAACATGCATCTCGCCGAGGTTAGATCATGGCGATTCGGAGGCGGGGATAAAGGCGGAGTTTCGGTTATTGCTCTGGTTCTTGAGAGCCACATAGCTATCCACACGTGGCCCGACCACTCCTATGCAACAATTGATGTATATACATGCGGCGGTCACTCCCTTCCATGGAAGGCATTCGATTACTTGATAGGTCGATTAAGGCCAGAGAGGTTCACGAAGACAATCATAAATAGATCCAGTGAATAAATGGGACATTAATCCTTCACAAAATTAATTCCAAATTTTAACATCCACAACAATCAATCAATTATCCAGTTCCAGTAAGGGTAGCAGTTACCGAGCTTGATTGAAGCGCGAAGGGAACAGTTGAACCCTGGGGATACAATGCCTCAGTTAAGTTAAATGATGCGTAGGCCGGCACGCCGCTTAGGTATAGGCAGTTCAAATCGCTTGCAGCTATTGCCTCTAATCCATATATGCTAGGCGCGGTTGTGTTAAGCGAGTTAGAGTAGCAGTAGGCATTGTTGCCTAGCACCGTTATCGATCTTGTGTAGTTGTATTGAGTTATATTAAGCACGGCAAGTACACCATATATTGGTGAGGATATGCTGGTGCTGGGTTCAGTGTTGCAGGTGCTGGTTCCATTGCTATACGTAACGCATACCTTATAATAACTCGCGTTTATTTGAGTTGCGGTTTCCTTGGTCGTATTGCCGTTTTGGGTTATCGATATAGTGAATGAGGAATGCCCGACTTGGCTGTATGCTACGTTCATTATGGTGGATTGATTGGCCACAACCGTATTATTCTCAATTAACATGGTCCTCACGTGGAAGATATACGTGGCGTTGAATGATGAAGAATTAAATTTGCCCAGTAAATCCGAGTACCTTGGCGCAGCATTGGCCACTGCCTTGCTTGTATGGATCATATAGTATATGATGCCTACCAGGGCTATGGCCACCACAATCACGGCGACCACGCCTATAGTTATATTCCTGTTCACACCTATCGCAAATCTTCATGAGGGGTCTCTTAATAAACTTATGTTAATTCTATGTTAATGCAGCGCTAAGGCTTGAGGCGCATAATGGAGCCATGGGTTGGAAAATCATTGAATACCCGGATAAAGTATAAAAAAGGCAAAGCCATTGATGCGATTCATGGCGAAGGTATTGTTCTTGATCATCAGTGGGGATGAGAAAATGGACATGGCGTTAACCATGGCCGTTAATGCCATCTCCAAGAAATTCTACGACGACTTGAAAATAGTGTTTTTCGGGCCCAGCGAGGAACGATTGCTGAGGCTCCAGGGCGCCTCAAAGGATAATCTCGAGAAGCTCCTAAGTAGTGGAGCAATAGACTCAAGCTGCATTAATTACAGAAATGGGGGTTAAGGGGGCGGAAAGCCTCGCCCCATCAGGGCGGGGATGGATAACCCCCTTATAGAAAACTTTTTTTAAGCCTAAACACCTCTCTTCCTTGATGCCCTCTTCCGGTCAATTTCTTGGGAATGAGGAGCGGAGGCCGATTTCCCCCGCAATACCGGGAGAGGACATCAAAGAAGCCGAATTCAAGAATAGGAGGACTAATGTGGTTCGCCTCCTCCCAAATGGGTTTCAAGAAAGAAAGCTGAGGAGGCTGGCGAACATCTCCGCCAAGCTCTTCAATGAGGTTAATTATGAGAGGAGGCAACAATTCTTCCATGAGGGGAGGGTTAATTTTAAGGGAACATATGATGAGTATTATGGGAAGTATAAGGATGAGTTGGGCAGCGCCAATGCACAACAAGTGCTTAATAAGAATAATGAGGCGTGGTCATCATTCTTCTCCCTACTCAAGCTAAAGAAAAAAGGAAAACTACCGCCCCACATGGATCGCGTTTCGCCGCCGAAGTATTGGAAGGATAAGGAGACTGGAGGGAGGAAGCTCCTCCTAGTCATTAGGCAGGATAGGTATGTAGTGGATGAACAGAAACTAGTCCTAAAGGACTTCGGCCTAGAAATCAATTTTACGGGTAGGTTGAGGTGGCACGGGAAACAAGGCAGGCTAGAAATATACTATGATGAGGCTAGGAATGCTTGGTACGCCTCAATCCCCGTGGAGGTTGGCGTCGAGGTAACTAAAACGGGAAGGAGGAGTAAGCATATAGTGAGGGGTGAGAGGAAGAGCATTCAAGTTAAGTCACCGAAGGGGAGCAAAATGGCCTCAATAGACTTGGGCATCAATGTCTTGGCGAGCGTGGTGGTCGATGATGGTACTTGGCTTCTTTATAAGGGGGTTAGGACTAAGGAGGATTACTTCTATTTCGGGAAGAGGATATCCGAGGCACAATCCTTGTCAGACAAGATGAAGAACATTGAGGAGTATGAGGCGTATGGGGAGCTTAATAGGGAGAGGAGGAGGCTTTTCAAGAAACTAATTAGGAGACTCCTTCACCTCTACCGCAACTTCGCCTCCCACCTAATGAGGGAGTTACATGAGCGAGGCGTATCCACGATTTACTTGGGCTACCCCTTCAACATCGCTCAACAAAAGGGCAATAAGTTCACGGTGAATTTGTGGTCCTACCGTGAGTTGATGAATACCATAGAGCTGAAGGCCCAAGAATACGGTATGAAGGTGTTTGAGGTCATTGAGTATAATACGTCCAAGTACTGTGCTTATCATGGTGTTGAGGTTGTGAGGGGGCCGAGGGGAGTAGTTAATTGCCCCTTGGGTCATAAACTACACAGTGATCTAAACGGTGCATTGAATATCTTGAAGAAGGCTACAGGTATAGTAGTTTCAAGAGTGAGGAAGCCCCTCTCCTTTATTGTGGATCATAATCGAGTAGCGCCCGTGAAAGGGGCGTAACCCACAAGACCTCGGGGAACCCTCGCCCCACAAGGCGGGGAGGAGGTCAGGCAAATAATAGGAACATTAAGGAGGAATTAAGCAAGTTAAGCATTAAGCTGCTTCCAACCGGCGAAAGGGTTTCCCAATACATAAACAATGGGTATGAAGTGTTGACGTTCTAATTCGCTGATATAGCATAAAAATGAAAAAATAAAGCAGCGTTATTTATTTACAAAAGCGCCAGGATGAATTTGGCAATTATCGTTAGCAGCATGTAGCTGAAGAGCCCCATCTTTATGCCTAATGCTGCGTTAGTGCTCACCACTGCTGCGGCGAAAACGACGGACACCGTGTTAACTACCTTAATGAGCGGGTTGAGGGATGGCCCGGTGGTGTCCTTGAATGAGTCGCCCACTATATCGCCTATTACGGCATTCTTGTGAGCGGGTCCACCCTTTCCGCCCAGGGATGGATCCATTTTAGCCTCTATGTACTTCTTGGCATTATCCCAAGCACCGCCGGCATTAGCCATTAGGAGCGCTCTTGGGAATCCCAGCATTATGGTTCCAAGTATTAAACCAACTAATGCGACCCAGCCCAGCAATAGCCCCACAAGTATTGGAACTATCACTGCCATTAGGCCTGGCACCATGAATTCCCTCAACGCGTGGCTAGTAACTATGTCGATGGCCCTCGCATAGTTGGGCTTATTCTTTCCCTCAAGTATGCCCGGTATCTCCCTGAATTGCCGCCTTATTTCCTCGACAAGCTCCATCGCTGTCCTACTCACCGACATTAGGGTTCTACTTGAGAATGTGTAGACAATCGCAGCCCCTATGAATGCGCCCACCAATAGATCGGGCCTAAGCACTGACGTGTTAAGCAATATAGTGTGTAGAACCTCAGGGGACGCCACCGGATAGCCCGGCATTATTCTCTCTATTACCTCATAAACAAAGCCTATGAAGAGCACCAGCGCTGCGAGTCCGGCGGACGCTATTGCATAGCCCTTAGTTGTTGCCTTAGTGGTGTTGCCTATTGCATCAAGTGCATCCGTTGCCTCCCTAACTTCCTCCGGTAATCCACTCATCTCGGCCAGACCAGAAGCATTGTCGGAAACGGGGCCGAAGGAATCAATGGTAATTACTATGCCGGCTATGGAGAGGAGCCCCGTGGATGCCATTGCTGTACCATATATGCCGGCCATGAATGGATTAGGCACCCCTATCAAGTAATAGCCCAACGCGAAACTCGCTCCAAGAACTAGCGCAACCACGAGCAGCACGGGCACCGCGCTAATGAGCCCATATGAGTACCCCGTCACTATTACATTTGATGCGCTTATGGTGGCTTGCTTCGCTATGTTCTTCACAGGCTCATGGGTATAATGGGTATAATTCTCTGTTATATGGAGGACGGCTATTGCGGTTAACATGCCAAGTATGTCGCTGATCACCACGGCAGCCATCACGGTGACGCTATGGAATATCAGTGCTCCGCCGATTATGACTAGCACCGCCGTAACCGTGACCGTGGTGTAGAGAGACGTATTAAGCTTCCTCATTGCGCCGGCGGCGCCCTCGGCCTTTCCCCTAACTACTTGCATGCCTATTAATGTGCTTATTAAGGCGGCCGTAGTCACCAGCAATGGGAACACGGTGAATCTTAGCGGCATGTGGAATACCGCGGTGAGGAGCAGTGTTCCGGTTAGCACCACTACTAGGCTCTCATATACATCGCTTGCCATTCCAGCCACGTCCCCCACGTTATCTCCCACGTTATCAGCAATTGTTGCTGGGTTTCGTGGATCATCTTCCGGTATGCCGGCCTCCATCTTGCCCACTATGTCTGCGCCCCAGTCAGCTGCTTTAGTATATATTCCTCCGGCCACCCTTATGAAGAGGCTCATTAGGCTTGCGCCGAATGCGGCGGCGATGAGTGCCTCTCCCCAGAGGGTCGTAACCGACCTGTATATTATGAAGAGTATTGATACTACTAGGAGGGCTATGCTGGCCAGCATAGTTCCCATGACGCTGCCGGCCCTATACGATACGGCTAATGCCCCGCTTAGCCCGGCCTTGCTTGCTGCTTGAGCGGTTCTGGAGGCACTTCTCGTGGTGACGTACATGCCTATATATCCAGCCATGCCGCTTCCCAGCGCTCCCAATGCGAAGGATACCATTGCTAGAACCGCCACTAGGACATTATCGCTGAAGCCTATGTAGTATGCACCCATTATTAGAATGGCTAGCGCGACCCCAATCGGCAAAATGGTCTTGTACTCCCTCAATAGGAAGGTCTTAGCTCCCTCGGCTATTAGATTGCTTATTTCCCTCATTTTATCCGTGCCGGCATCCTGTTTGAGCACCCATGATGCTGCCCATGCGCCGTATATTATGCCGAGTATGGAGATTATAACCGGAAGTATCTCCGCTACTAGGGTTAGACTGGCCATACTTAAAACACCTTGTTGGGGGGCATTTACTAGAATATTAAAGCTTTACCCTAGAACCTTGGCTCTAGGTAGGCACGGCAATTATACTTAAAGCAAACTTGTTTAGGGCGCATCTTTTGCGATCTTTATTGTTTACTATGGAAGAATTAAGGACTGCGTGGATCCAATTATTTTCAATTGTTATTTTCAGTTACAAATTTCTGCTCCATCTTGGGGTTGCCATTGATGGCACGCAATCCTTAAAAAATATGTATGTAAATGGCCTACTCATGTGTAAAATACTAGGCCTACTCCTAAGAGGTGATTCCGCGTGCTCCTGACCACGTTCTCCCTTATAGTGCTGGAAGTCTTGGTGGTGCTCTCATCGATTGGCGTTCTCTTGTCACGGGATAACTTCTATGCGGCATTATTCCTAGCCATTGCATCATCGCTATCGGCCACGGCCTTCGCTGTGGTGTATGGAATACTATCATTTACGCTAATAGTGCTGATATATGTTGGCGCGACAATAACGATAACCGTCGTGTTAGCCGCCACGTATAGGAGACCAATTCAGCATAGGGTTGAGGGCTCATGGTTTGGCCTAGTTATCCTGCTCCTCATGGCTTCCCTCGTGGCGCTCAGCAAGTACTCCATGGCTCCCACCGCATACGTCAGCATTTCGCCGTCTCAATTAGTGTCAACAGTATTGGGCAATAGTTACCTTGATTTCCTGCTGGTAACTTTGATAGTCTTGTTCTCGTTCATAATGATAATAGCAACCCGTTACCTGAGGGTGACCCAACCATGATAGATGCAGTATCGCTCTTCGTTTCATCGATAACAGTGCTAGGCGTGGGTTACGTCGTTGTGGCTAATTCACATGACTTGGTCCGCCTATTAATTGGGCTCGAATTAATGTTTAACTCGATTTTCCTCGCCTTGGTTGCGCTATATATGGTTGATCCCCTTATAGCGTTCGGCGTAACCATAATATCGGTGCTCACCTCGGCCACGGAATTCATTGCCCTAATAGTTGCCATATTATCCATTGATAAGATAACCAGGAATATAGGCGTGGATGTCCTGCGAGCGGGAGGTGAATCGTCATGATGCTTCAATTCGATCCAATCCTCATATTCTCGCTAGCTCTTCCAATAGCCGCAGCTGGATTAACTGCCGTGCTCGGCAAGAGGGCGTCCCTCTACACGGCCGTCATATCGTTCCTGCCCCTCATTGGTTACTCCCTTTACGGCATTTTCGCTAACTTCGATTACTTAGTTCCCCTCGGTAGATTGCCGAGCCCCATTGGCTCCATGCTTCTCATAAATGATGGATTAAGCAATTCCTTCGGCTTCACCATAGCATTGGTTACGGCCATGATTGCGATAGTGTCGGAGCCATATATGGAGCATAGGTTCAGGGCCCTCGGCATACCGGAGGAATTCAACATTTATTATCCATTATTCATTTTATGCGGGATATCCATGGAATGGATAGTATACGCTTATAATCTATTATTAATGTATATAGGCCTAGAGGTATCGCTCATATCGTCCTTCCTATTGATATACTTCTATGGCTATGATGGCTACGGCAAGACAAGGCAGTGGATAGGCACGCTTTACTTCATTTACACCCATGTGGCGAGCGTTTTGTTCCTGGTCGGCGCAGTGATAGTGGCATTAACCACGGGCACCATGAATCTAGCCACGATAAGGTATATACCCCCCATTGCTTGGATATTGATATTGATAGGGATGCTCATAAAGCTGCCCAGCTTTGGTCCGCATGTCTGGTTGCCTTGGGCCCACGGCATGCATCCAACGCCGGTCGCAGCCCTCATAATATCAGTGGTTGGCTTGGCATCATATATATTGGCCAGGCTCTACTTGATATCGTCCTACTTCATAATATCGATACGGACTCCCCTCCTCGCTTATGCAATAATAGGCGGAATACTGGTCAGCTTCGCCGTGTTTAGGCAAAGACATAGCTACAAGTGGTTATTGGCTTACTCCACGGTAGCTAACATGGCTTACCTATTGGCTGGGCTCACCCTGGGCACGTATGGAATAGTTGGCTTAACGCTCCACTTCATTGCCCATCAATTAGGTAAGGCCGTGCTCTTCATGACTGCTGGGGCAATAATAGTTCAATACGATATGTTGGACATGTCTAAAATGGGCGGTCTACAGAGATATATACCATCAATAGGCGGCGCGGCGCTTCTTGGCTGGATGAGTCTGGCAGGAATATTCACGGTTGGCTTGCTCGGCGAATTCTTCCTCTTCCTGGGGCTATTGACGACGCTTGGGCTCAGCCTCAATACTTTATGGGCATTCGTGGGCTTAGCGTTCCTATTCCTCCTTACCGGAACCTACGGCTTCTGGGCATTGAAGGAGGTTTTCTACGGGCAACCCAGGTGGCCTTACACCAAGACTACTCCAAGCAATAAGCTGGTGGTGCCGCTCTACGTGCTTGGTTTGACGAGCGTCATATTATTGTTCCCGCCAATATCGACCACATTAATACACTCTATACTAAGCGCGATTGGGGTGATCATGCATGTATGAGTCCCTAATTCCTGTGCTGGTGGCGTTAATGACCGTTGTCCCAACGCTATTAGCTGCCCCCATATCCATATACTGGGCAATGGAGCAGGATAATCATAAGGCACGGCCATTGGAGTACCTCGCCGTGATTGGGCTTGGCATAGCGGCCCTGGCATCGACCTACATAGCGCTGGCCTACCCCCTGAGGACAATTATATACTCATACCCATGGATCTCGGTGCCCAACGTGTTCACGGCGTATGTATCATTCGTGGTGGACTTCCTAAGCAGGTACATGGGTTTATTGACGGCTTGGCTCGCATTCGCGATCGGCGTTTATAGCCTTGAGTATATGGCTGATGACTATAGATTAGGCTGGTTCTGGTTCTTCTACAACACATTCGCTGCATCCATGCTCTTACTCGTCTACTCCAATAACCTGCTCCTCATGTTCATAGGATGGGAGGGATTGGGACTTAGCTCCTGGGCATTGATAGGCAATTGGTTCAGGGATGATGATGAGACATCATTCGTTGGAAAAGTGGGCGACACTGTGCTTGGTAAGCCTGCTTGGACTACTCCATCCTATGCAGCGTATAGGGCAATCGTCACGATAAGGTTCGGAGACATGCCGATGCTCGGCGCATTGGCTGCGATAGGGATATTCGGCGGCAGCCTCGACTTCAACACGATAAATTGGGCTCACTTAACTAGCGTCCTTGGAGTGGCTGGAACAGTAATAGTTTTGTTGGCGTTCCTGCTTGGTCCCTTCACGAAGTCCGCTCAATTCCCATTTAATGATTGGTTGCTGACCGCCATGACCGGCCCCACATCAGTTTCCGCTCTGCTTCACTCGGCCACAATGGTTGCCGCCGGCGTCTACATATTCATGAGGCTAACTATTTACTTGGTTGGCGTCAACTTCATCGGGATAAACCTAGTGTACCTATCAGTGCTTTACTTGGGGCTAGTAACGGCCATACTTGGCGCGATGTTCGCCACATCAGTTAACGAGAGGAAGGTCATATTGGCTGGATCCACAATGAGTAGCCTTGGCCTCATGATGGCTTTAACGGCGGCATCTAAATTCATTCCATATAGCGTGGATGCGCTTGGCTACATGTTGCCGGTTGGGGTATTGGTGGGTTTCTCCTACCTGATAATTCATGCCTTGTCCAAGGCAACGCTCTTCCTGGTCAGCGGTCACTTGATTCATGAGACTCATACCAGGTTTAACTTAGGTAATTGGAGGCTTGCGGAGAAGCTGCCGGCCGGCTTCTACTCGACGCTGGCCGCGGCGCTAGCTCTCGGCGGCATACCGCCATTTGCGGCTTACTGGGTTCACTCTGCCATGGATGAATTAATGACAGATGTCGGCAATGTGGTTGGTTGGGGAGCATATGCGCTCCTACTATTGACTAGCTTCATTTATGTGGTGTTCCTCGCCAGATTCATGTCGCTTAACTTCATTAAGGGGGATGATCCCGGCGAGGTTGAGGGTCATGGTGGATCAATAATGGCCGGTACCTATACTGCAATAGCCACCGCGGCGCTCCTTGTAGCAGTGCCTATATTAATGATGGCGGTGCCCAATGTAATACTGGGCGCTGGCTTTGATCCGGTTGTGTTCCTAATATCACTCGCCATAACTATCACGTTCCTAGTTGTTACTTATAAGCCGCGTTCAGCGTCCTTTGCGCTCGTGTCGCCGGTGTTTGAGAGGAGGTACTATATACAGGCGTTTATGGATGTGGTGCTGGCCGGCTTTGGAAGCGCATTGACGGCGTTCGCCATGTTGTTCAGCAGGGGCTTTGATTGGCTATTCAATAACGCGATACCGCGGCTATTCAAGGCAACATCCGCAACCATTCGTGGAATGCAGGATGGATTGATCAGGAACTATGTTAAGGCGATCCTAGTCGTGATGACTATTATCCTCCTCATAATAATGATGGTGATGATTTATGTATGAGTACACCACAATAATTGAGTTGTCATCGATCGCATTGCTGCTTTTCACTGCTGCATTAGTGGCTGTTCGTAAGGAGAAGTATGCCTGGATCCCGGCCTTGATCTTCTTGTTGCCTGACCTATACGTCTCGGGCAGTTACATAATGTATCCAGCCCTCATAGATGGTGTGGCCGCCATTAATATAATAACCCTCATGTTGGTGAGGGGATCCCAGTATAGGGGAATGGATTATGCCTTGGTATCATTCATGGGCTTAATCACGGCATATGCACTATATGTGCCGCTAAGCATAGGGGATGCCTACTTCATTTTGCTGCTTGGCCTATTCATGCTGGTCAGTGTTCCAGTCTACTTCATAATACAGTTGGGCGGCACTAGGGAGAACCTATCCGCGGCTGTGAAGGCAATAACTGCATTGGTCATAGCGACGGTTCTATACTTCACCGGTGCCTCTATTCTATTCTTCGCATTAATTAATCAATTAGGTGGATTAGCTTTGCTGGGCTACACCCTGCTTATAATGGGCATGATGCTTGAGGTTGGCGCCGCTCCACTGCATCTATGGGTTCCCGACGCATTCACGGCTGGCAATCCATACGCGGTCTCCGTAATAGCCTCCATCGCTAAATTCGTTCCATTCATTGTGACGCTTAAGATAGTTTACCCGCTGTTAACCGCCATGGGCCCCATGGAGACGTATATAGTGGTGTGGGAGACCGCTTTATTGGCGGCGTTCAGCATGCTTTTGGGGAATATAGGTGCAATAACTGCAAAGGAGCCGGCGAGGGTGCTGGCTTACTCCACTATAGCTAATATGGGTTACATAATGTCCGCATTAACCATATTCTTCGTGGAGGGCGTCAGCGAGTTGGCGTTAGCATACGCATTAATCGGCTTACTAACTCAATTATTAGTTAATGGCGCGGGGAAAATAGGCTTATTCTCGATAATAGGCAATGAGAGGGGATCCCGTTGGAGCTATATATTGGCTTACTCATTCATAGGGGTCCCGCCGCTGCTTGGCTTCTGGTCAAAGTTATTCATAGTGCTTGGATTGATATATGCTGGTCCACTGCTTTGGTGGCTAGCCGTCCTGCTCGTGATTAATTCCGTCATATCGGTTCCCTACTATGTTAGGCTAAGCAAGTCGCTGAGCGGCACGGGATCCAGCGGCATTGGATTGCTTGTGGTAGTGTTGGCATCTATAGTGATGCTGCTTGGCCTCGTGATACCCATACCATTGGCGATGATTAATTCCGTTCACGCATTATTGGCATATATAGTGCCAACTCCATGATGTAGATAATAAAGTTTTTATCCATCCTTATTTCCACTCATTAAGTGATACTTGTTCTTAGAGGGAAGGGGAATTACTCCGTGGATCACTTGAGGGATGAGGTGGTTATGGTGCCGATATTAAGGCCCGTCGTGGATGAGGAATCCATCGGTAAATTGATCGATGCATGCCGTGTGCCCAGGAGGATCGGCGTGGTGATGAGCGCGGAGGTAATTGATGCAATAAGGGGGAGACTCGACTTAACTAGATGCATCTCCCTCGTGATAGGGGTTGGCCCATCAACGTGTGGAGCAGTGGCTTCTCTCTTTCCAACAATTAGGTGTGTAATGCCCCCGCAATTCTTCAGTGGAGGAGTATCCGCATTGCTTAAGCAGGAGTGCGCAATGGGGGAGGAGGTTCTGGTGATGAGGTCGAAGGATTATGCCGAGGAAGCATCCATAACTGCACCTAATTGCAGAATAATGGAGTTCGGGTTATATGAATTGATCGTTGATGACGAGGCAATAAAGAGGGCTGCTTCCCTCCTTAAGGATGCAAGCGCCGTGGTATTCACAAGTCCCAAAGTATTCCTCTCTTTCCTAAGCATCGTTGGGCGGGATTCATTGAAGTCCAAGAGATTGGTGGCGATTGGTCCAACCACCGGCGCAGCCATGATCAAGAATGGCTTTAATCCATTAGTGCCCCCTCGATTCACTATAAGGGATGCAGTGGAGACGGCGCTAGAGCGGTGAGGATTCCCATGAGTCGCCAACAATCATTCGCTTGTTCTAGCCTTGAGGATGGCATACACAACGGCAACTACCGCTACTCCCAGTATTATGACTACTTCCTTCCATATGTCTATGGTGGTCGGCGTCGTCATCATTGTGAATTGAGTGGTTGATATAAGCATCTCCCTAGATAGCGCCGTCAACACTATTTGAAGCACCTTATTCACCGCTATTATCTCCTTCTCAACGTAATCCATGAACATCTCTATTATCTCGATGGATATGAGCACTATGAATATGCTGGAAAGCGCCTCTATGATGGAGCTCTCAGTTATGTTGGATATGCTCTCGTATAGCGTCATGAATGCGCTCCATATCGAGAACGCCGCGACCACTATTATCATTACCATGGCGACCACATAAAGCACTAGATTAATGGTTCTGAATGTCCCCATTATCTTGTTCTTAGGCATTAGGGTTACCCAAAGACAGCCCAAATATAACTGTGACGCCCAGGCTACCTACAGTGTTAAGGATTGTTCCTTGCAAAAGGAACAAATAAGCGCTCACCTTCAAGTAGGTCAGTTCCCTGCGTAAATGGGTATTACTAGGCTAAGCCCGCTTAAAGTTTAAATATTTTTGAGTTAAAATAATTCCGATGCCAAGGAAGCAAACGGAGAGGATAGATGAACGGAAAAAGGAGATCCTCAACTTAGTGGAGAGCAATGAGGAATTATCCACTAATGACGTTGTGAGGATAACAAAGCTCAGCCATAGCCAAGTATTCTATATACTTAAGCTGCTTAGCAAGGACGGCTTAATAAAGGAAGTGCGTAGAGGTAAAGTGGCTTACTGGAAATCCGTGAAGAAACAAGAAGCCGCGGATCAAGAGGAATAACAAGACGACAACATCGTATCCCCATGCATCCTTAATTATCATCAGTGTGAGATTGAGGTCCTCACTCCTCAGTGGCTGCCTCGCTTCATCACGCTACGGGGCACCGCATATCCCAATAAAAACTTTCCCTGAATAACCTGAATTGGAAAGGGAGGCATGGTGTATTGACAATAATCTTATTCCTTTGTTGATTTGGTGGCATGAGGGGGTAATATTGGTGATCAACGGCAAACCTCGCCCTTCAGGGCGGGGAGGGGTCATCCCTCATGGGTTTGGAACCCAGGTTGTCGAGGCGATTCTCGGCAATGTGCTTACCTATTTCTCAATATTCACGACTTGATAGAGAACGGTAAACCTCGCCCTTTTAGGACCCCCGGGGAGGCGGGCAGCAATTCATTAGTTGCTTTTCTCCCTGGGTTTCCTGTATCTATCGGTTTCCCTAATGCTCTCCTCATTTAGGATTCTGAAGTCGGACTCATATACTTCATTGATTTTAGCGATGACTTCCTCGCCTAGTTCCCTTCCCTCCACGGCCACGTACTTATCTATATCGCTCTTAGTCGTTATATTAGGCATAACGCTAGTTACATTACTGAAGGATAAAACGAATGCCAGGGATAATTGGGATAACTTCATGCCCATTGCCGCCGCCACTGGGATAAGCTTCTTGGCGCCACTCACAGCTCGCTCTATCCATTCAATGTCCTTGAATGACCTGTGAAGCCCCCTTGAATTAATTATTGGCCACTTATCGTCATCCAAGGCATCCGATGCATGCGGAACCCTAATGAAGTGCCCCACGTTCTCCGCGCCCGGCGATGCTAGGAAGGATTTGCCCGGCCTCTGTTCTATTATGTTATAGATGTACTCCATAGCGCCGTACCCCATCCTAATGGCTGCAAGCCCCTCCTCCTCCCAACCAAGAGTGGGGCCAAGCGAGATCCCTATAACTCTCGCATACCCATCCCGCTTAATCCCCTCAAGCCACCTAAATACCTCAGCGTTCATTATGGTATCCATCCGTGGATTATGCAGCATTAATATATCGACATAGTCCCTATTAAGCCTCTTCAAGCTATTCCGTAATGCTTTCTCTAGGTAATCTGGAGAGAAGTTCTGCGGTATCTCGCGTTGTCCAGCCTCATGATGGTAAATGTCGTACCCTATCTTCGTCAAAATCACGGCCTCATCCCTCCTCTGCCCTATTGTTCTCCCAAGCAATTCCTCTCCTCTTCCATTGCCGTAACTATCCGCCGTGTCGAAGAAATTTATGCCGTTCCTTAACGCGTACTCAATGATTTCCTCCGCCTTATCTCCCCTACCCCACCAATCAGTCACGAGGGACCAAACGCCAATGCCTATCTCGGAAACCATGACTCCACTATTACCGACTCCTCGTTGCTTCACTTACTCCTCAATTATTGCCCTTATTTTAGGGGTTTCGCGTTGCTTCTCTCGCTTGCTCTTGCTTCCTTAATCTCTCCAGCATGTCCATTAGCCTCGTTGCGTCTTGTCTATCCACTATTATGAATACGTCATTATCATACCTAAGGACATGCTTAACCGAGATCTTGTTGGATCGCATTAATTGTATTAGGGTCGTGACGAACCCCACCGGGGCCCTCTCCGCCAGCGATATTCTAATTAGGCTATACTCCATTGTTGGCGCGGAACTGAGTTTAGCGAGAGTCCTCAGCGGCGATATTATCTTTAGTCGGGATCCATCGCTTATTATTATTATGGCAATGTCTCGCCCAGCCATTGTAATTAGGTCTGGAGTCGCCTCGCTTATCGGGATCTCTGCCTCGCCTATGCCGCTGTAAACCATTATTTCGGCTTCATTAAGTAATTGAATTATATTCGGCATGCCCGTCATGCTTTTCTCCTCCAATCGCTCCAGCGCCTTAATTATCGTTCCAAGCTTGATTGGACGCGTCGTGGCTGACTTAACGAGGGGCAGTATTTCCTTGGCTAGCGCCGATAAGTTGACTATGCCTGTGGATATGGCCATCATGTAGAGCGGGTTCTCCCTAACTATGTCCTCCACTATTTTGCTTATTGGTTCCTGCATTCATATTAAATTAATTCCCCAGTTCAAATACTTTCCTCTTGTGTCAAATTTTTGACATAATAAGATTTAAATAGAGTAATTTGACAGAGGTTTCCGACCGCTACGAGTGATAAATCAAAAATCCAGATAGAGGTGAAAAAACCCAACATGAGGCCGATGTGGATCGTGGCCTCAATACTCCTCGTGGGCGCATTAATAATGCTGGTAGGAGGCGTCGCAATGCAGATGGTTCTGCACATATACACGGCGCCCCTATGGGTTGGAATATTCGCCGGCATCCTACTCTCCATCCCGCTGGAGATATGGGACTTCCCCAATCCAGACGTAATAATACGAGCAATAACACTTAAGGATAGGTTATTGATGGTTTGCTTCGGGCTAGTGATAGGGGTAGGCGCCATCCTACTCTATGCATTGAACCTCTTCGTGCCAATGCTTCACTGGGGCATTAAGGCGTTCTTCGTGCCAGGCGTAGTCATAGGCGGCTTAATCTTCGGCGCAGGAGTAGCGGTGGCCGGCTACTTCCCGGGAACCATATGGATAGCCCTTGGACAGGGAAGGCGCGACGCCATCTATGCAGTTATAGGGGGATTACTTGGTGCATTAGCTTGGTCCCTAATATTCGGTCCAGCCAAGCCATTCTTCTGGGAAACCCTTAACTTTGGACCAATTACTTGGCCAACGCTCTTTGGGTTAACCAGCAAGGCCTATGAATTCATGGTGGCCATAGTCTTCGGCTTATTAATGATAAGCATGTGGCTCTTCGTGCCTAGGAGACAGGGCGGAAAGGCATGCGTACTGCACTTAACCGGTAAGTCTAATGAGTCAATGGCTCTGGAGGACGAGATAAAGGAGTTCAAGGAGGACTACAAGAAGATACCGGACTACGTGATAGAGGCAGTATCCGTTCAGCAGCCCTCCTCTTCAAGGGTCATATTCGCCTTAGCCTTTGACTTCGCCCTAGTGGCGGTGGCAGTGATAGTGCTTAGGCAGATATTCGGGGAATCCACTACCTATTCCTGGATATGGGCTCAAGCATTATTCGCCATTAATCCACACTTCGCGGCTAGCCTCCCATACTTCCAATTATTCGGCGGCTTAAAGATAGTTAATGGAGTGCCCATCGATAAGCCCTTCAGCGAGATAGGTTGGGAACCGCTCTCCGACCTAGGCACCTTCCTAGGCGGCTTAATCTCCTCAGTATTCATAACTAGGAGATTCATGGGATTCAAGCAGTGGACTCCACACATATGGACTAATAGGTTCGGCACTGGAAAACTTAGGCCACTTGCAGCATTTCTCGGCGCATTCATGGTGCTCTTCGGGGCCAGGATGGCTAATGGCTGCGCAAGTGGACACATATTGAGCGGGAATCTACAAATGGCCGTCAGCAGCTTCGCGTTCTTCATGGCAGTGCTGGCCGGCGCCATAGTCACCGCCTACATAGTATACGGCTTAAGGCCATGGACCGCTAATTAATTAATTAATTAAATCCCTGTAGGTGTGGATCAAAATGATAACTCTTATCCAATACCTCCTTGCAGTGGTGTCGGGAGTCTTAGTGGGGTTCTCGCTGGGGCTCATAGGTGGAGGAGGATCAATACTGGCCGTTCCCCTCTTCCTCTACTTCGTTGGGTTGGACTCTCTGCCCAACGCGGCTCACATAGCCATAGGCTCCACGGCGCTAGCGGTGGGGCTAAACGCATACATAAATTCATACATGCACCTAAAGAAGCATAACGTGTCGCCCAGGGTCGGTACCTTATTTGCCGGGGTCGGCCTAATCGGCTCGCTCCTAGGCGCCTACCTGGGCCACATAACGCCTGGAACGAGTTTATTGATATACTTCTCCATAGCCATGATAGTGCTGGGGGCATACATGGCGATTAGGAGGGAATCAACGAAGCCGGGCACCAGCGATGAGATTCCCAGGGTAATGGAGTCGCTTAAGAAGTGCCCCAAATTAACCCCATCAACGGCGGCCAAGGTTGGGGGCGCGGGATTCGTGGTTGGATTGATAAGCGGCTACTTTGGGATAGGGGGTGGATTCCTCATAGTGCCCTCCCTAATGTTCTCGGCCGGCCTATGCATAACGAGGGCCATAGGCACCAGCCTCCTCAGCGTTGGAACATTCGGAGTAGCCAGCGGGGCTGAGTACGCAGTGTACGGCGATGTGCTGATACTGGTGTCCCTCCTATATGTTTTGGGCGGCGCACTAGGCGGCTACGCCGGCACCAGTCTCGCAGTTAAGGCGCCTAGGAACATTCTTAGAGTGGCCTATGGCGCAATAATAGTGCTGGTGGGCATATATATGCTATTTAAGCTAGGCGTCTTGTGAGCTACCCGCCCTCACGGGGTCTCCGGCGAAAAATGAATTGAACCTTTAAAAACGCCTTGAAAACCCGCTTCCCATGCTTCAATGCTAAACGCTCATCGCTTTATTTGATGGGGAGAATGCTAAACCTCGCCCCTTAAGGGCCGGGGGTAAAGTTTTTGGATCCAAACCCGCCTCCTCACGGTGTCCTCCCACGATCAAAATTAGTTGGGATGGAGGCCGATCGTCCCCTCAATGCCGGGGGAACTCACGAAGCCGGCAACCGGCGCCTAAAGGGGCGTTAATCCCTGAGGCCTCGGGGAACCTGCGTTCCTCGAGATGGTGTAGCTTGTCGGTTATCTTAACGGGGGTTAAGGGGAGCAAAAGGCCCGTGAGGTGGGGGATGGCCCCCTAGTGGCGTTTAAATGGTGGCGTTTCCGTGGAGGGTGAGGGCGTTAAAAGCACAGAGGGCGGGAGCCGTCCGTGGTGCCCGTGGAGCTCCTCTCCCTGCCCGTGACGATGCAGGCTGGGCGGGGAAGCGGGAAGCCCCATGAGGGGGGTAGTTCACTGAAGGGGTATATACTATATTTACTGCGTTCACTGCTTACTGTTTCCTGGGATTAACTGCATAAAGCTTAAAACCAGCGGTGTTGGGGCTAACAATGATGGTGACGATGAAACTCCAATGGAGGTAAGTAGGCCCTCGTTGGGCCTATATATAACCGCCACGTACCCCGATTCGGCAACATTTCTAGAGGTCCTCAATAGGACTCGGGGCATCGTGGATTTCTATGAAATCGGGATACCGACAAGTAACCCCAAGTACGATGGCCCCATCATACGGATGACTCACTTCAAGTCGCAGCTAAAGGGGCTTGAGGCAATAAAAATCGCCAATTACGAGAAATCGATATTGATGGGATACATAGATGATTATGTGAGCTCCCTAGATACGGTCGCTAAAACCGCTGCTGAAGTCGGTGCATCCGCCATATTATTCCCGGACCTCTTGTTTGATCACTTCAATAGGCTTAATGATTATGTCGTTGCAATGCGCAGGCATGACTTGCGCCCAGCATTCTTCGTGTCAAGCAAGACTCCCCACAGGATAATAGAGAAACTGGCATCACTTGAGCCCCTATTCATTTACCTGGGGCTATATGCATCCACTGGAACAAAGCTGCCGGTTTACATTGAGAGGAATGTCTCGATAGTGAGGAAATTGATTGGGGATACTTACCTGGTCACTGGGTTCGCCGTGAGGGACTCAAGCATGGTTAGGGCACTAATAGAGGCTGGAGCAAATGGAGTAGTCGTGGGCACCGCCTTCATTGAGAGAATGAGCGATCTAGGCAATGCAGTGGAATTCCTGAAGGAATTGAGGGAGGGATTATGATAACTAGTTGGTACAATATATCGGCTGACCTGCCGCGCCCATTGCCGCCCCCCATGGATCCCTATGAAGGCGACTCAAGAATAGCATTACTGACTAGGATACTGCCCAGCGACTTAATTGACCAGGAATTCACGGCGGAGAGATATGTCCCAATACCGGAGAGGGTTCAGGAACTATATGAGAGAATAGGTAGACCCACTCCCCTCCGCAGGGCGCGGGGGCTTGAGAGGGCAATAGGAACTAAGGCCAAGATATACTATAAATTCGAGGGCGCACTGCCCGGCGGCAGTCATAAATTGAATACCGCGGTGGCGCAGGTCTACTACGCCTCAATAGATGGCGCGAAGGAGGTGGTGACGGAGACAGGCGCGGGGCAGTGGGGACTCGCCGTAGCCATAGCATCAGCGCTGATAGGGATAAATGCTAAGGTGTTCATGACTAAGAACTCCTACATTAACAAGAAGCAGAGGGTGCTCTTCATGCGGGTCTTCGGCGCCGACGTGAGCCCAAGCCCAAGCGACTTAACGGAGTTCGGTAAATCAACGCTGACTAAGGACCCGAATCACCCGGGCAGCCTTGGGGTAGCAATATCGGAGGCCATTGAGTACGCCGTGAAGGGCGAGGGGAGGAAGTACATACCGGGCAGCGTGCTGGAGTTCGTGCTGCTTCATCAAACGATAATCGGTCTAGAAGCAATGCAGCAAATGCCCGAGGAGCCGGATCTAGTGGTTGGGTGTGTGGGTGGAGGAAGCAACTTCAGCGGCCTCTCCTTCCCATTCATTGGATCCAAGTTAACCGGGGCTGGGTTCGAGAAGACGAGGTTCCTCGCAGTGGAGTCCAACGCGGCGCCGAAGTTAACTCGGGGCTCCTACATGTATGATTACCCCGACACGGCGGGTACCCTGCCAATGATACGCATGTTCACGCTGGGGCATGATTACGTGCCGCCCCCCATTCATGCGGCCGGCCTCAGGTACCACGGCGCGGCGCCCAGCCTCTCCCTGTTGGTTAAGGATGGCTACGTGGAGACTAGGTCGTATGAGCAGGAGGAAGTAATGGAGGCTGCCCGCCTCTTCGCTAAGTCGGAGGCTATACTGCCAGCCCCTGAATCAGCGCATGCAATTAGGGCAGTGATTGATGAGGCGAGGCGCATGGGGAGCGGAACAATACTCTTCAATTTATCAGGTCATGGATTGCTTGATTCGGATGCATATGAGAAGGTGTTGAGGATATGAGGCTCATCGAGAAGATAGCTAATGGGCATCCCCTGAATCAGGATGAGGCTTTTGAGGCCGCGATGGGGATGCTCATGGATCCAGGCGAGGCGGAGACCGCGGCCATATTAATCGGAATGCGCGTTAGGGGGGAGAAGGCGGATGAAATAGCCGGCTTCGCTAAGGCGTTGAGGCACATGTGTATCAAGGTGCCGCTGGAGGTCGATGCCATAGACACGGCGGGAACTGGGGGAGACGGCGTGGGGACAATTAATGTCTCAACGGCGTCAGCATTATTGGCGGCGTACCTTGGGGTAAAGGTGCTGAAGCACGGCAATAGAAGCGTGTCCTCCTCCTCAGGTAGCGCGGATTTCCTGGAGAGCCTTGGATTCAATATATCCCTCTCGCCGGGGGCCGTGGCGGAGATGATCAATAAAACCAATTTCGGCTTCGCCTTCGCCCAGCTCTATCACCCAGCCATGAAGGCCGTGGCGCCCATACGTAAGAAGTTGGGGGTTAGAACCGTATTTAACTTGGTGGGTCCATTATCGAATCCCGGCATGGTTAGGAAGCAAGTCATGGGCGTCGCGGCTCCCCAATTACTGGATGAGATAGCCGAGGCCGCCGTGCTGCTGGGCTATGACCGCTTAATGCTGGTACACGGTGAGCCAGGCATAGATGAGGCCTCAGTAGTGGGGGAAACCACGGTCATTGATGTGAAGGGCAGTGGGGTGGAGAAGTATAAGGTTGATCCCCGTGACCTTGGGCTCCCCAGGAGGCGGATAGAGGACCTGCTTGCCGCTGATCCCAGGGATAGCGCGCTCAAGGTAATGGATGGATTAATGAATAGGAATCAAGCCGTGAGGGACTTCATAGCCATAAACACGGCATTCGCATTACTGGTCGGTGGTAAGGCTCGCGACTTGAGGGATGGAGTGGAGCAAGCCATACATGCAATAGAGGAGGGCGGCGTGGCTGGGTTCATAGAGAGAGCGGCGGAGGTGAGTCGGCATGCGTCTTAAGATATGTGGAGTCACTAGGCGAAGCGATGCCGAGTACTTGGATGGCCGCGTCGATTATATAGGCTTCATACCGGACACCAGCGGCGGCGCGAGGAGCGTTGCTCTTGATAGGGCAATGGAGATTCGGGGAGCCGTGAAGCAATCAATTCCCGTCGCCGTTTTTTCCCAAATGAGCATTGTGGACGCGATTCGCGTCGCTTCATTGCTCGGCGTTGGCGTGATTCAGCACCCAGCCCTGGGGAGCAGGGAGGGACTGGATCTAGCGGTGAAGCTGGGCCGCGGGCTCAGGTTTGCCCCAGTGATATACGTGTCCCCCAATGCTCCCGCTCGCGCCGCGGAGTTGCTGGATCGATACGGTGATTACTTGGAGTACGTCCTAATAGATGCCCCGAAGCAGGGCTTTGATGTTTATGAGCGCGGGCTCAAGTTTCCCCTTGGGCTTCTTCGCGGCATTAGTGGAATGAGGGTGGGCGTGGCGGGCGGCATTTCGCCGAGTAATGTGGCTGAGGTGGCTGCTATGAATCCATTCCTAATAGATATAAGTTCAGGCGTGGAGTCCAGTCCAGGCATTAAGGATCCAGCTAAGGTAGAGGCCATTAGGAAGGTGATTGGAAAGTGAAGGTGCCGCTGGGCGAGGTGCCGCCGCCGAGGGAGTTAGCCGATAAATTGATGGATGCGGGGGAGGACGTCATGCTTCTCGAGGGAAGCGGCGATAAGTCCAGGTTCTCAATAGTTGCGTGGGGCATTGAGGACAGGATAGAGGCCGGGGACTCCCTCTATGATGATCTGCATCGCCTCCGCCTAAGGCTGGGTAGGCTTGAGGAGGGCAGGATAGCGATTGGTTACCTCTCCTATGAGGCGATTACCCTAATGGAGGACTATGCGAGGGAATTCATGCAGCCCCCACGGAGTTGGCCGCTTGGGGAATTCATTGTGCCGAGCAACGTCGTTGTTTATGATAATGTCCTCGGCAGGGCGTACCTAAACGCGAAGCTGGAGGATCTAGGGCACGGTGATCACTCGCTACGCATAGGTAACTTAGTGAGGGGAACGAGGAGGGAGGATTACGAGAAGTGGGTGGAGAACGCGTTGCTGGATATACAGAATGGCGAGGTGTTTCAGGTGGTTCTATCTAGGTTCGAGGAGTATGAGTTCAAGGGTAACCTGTTCCCGCTCTACGATGAATTGGCCGATCTCAATCCATCGCCGTACATGTTTTACCTAAGAATGGGTTCCCGAGTACTCCTTGGATCCAGCCCCGAGGTCCTCATAGAGGTTGAGGGGAGCAGGGTAGTGACGAGGCCAATAGCCGGCACTAGGCCCCGCGGCTCCGAGCCATGGGAGGATCTTAGGCTTGAGGATGAGTTGCTGGGAAGCGAGAAGGACTTGGCCGAGCACACTATGCTGGTGGACCTGGCCCGCAATGATTTGGGCCGCGTATGTAGGTTCGGCACAATTAAGGTGAGGGACATGTACTCAATTGAGAAGTATCAAAGTGTTCAGCACATGGTCTCCACGGTGGAGGGAGTGCTGGAGAAGGGCAATGACGTGGTGGATGCATTGTTCGCCACATTCCCCGCGGGAACAGTTAGCGGGGCGCCTAAGCCGCGCGCCATGGAGTTAATCGCCAAGTACGAGAGGGAGCCCAGGGAACCGTATGCCGGCGTCGTGGGGTTCATTCATGGCGCTGGAGGCGAGTTCGCCATAACCATTAGAAGCATGTTCGCGGCCGGGGGCGTCCTTAGGGTTCAGGCTGGGGCGGGCATAGTGTTTGATTCCGTGCCTGAATTGGAGTACCAGGAAACTGAGCATAAGTTGGCCAGCCTCAAGAGGGTGATCAAGTCATGGATCTAACGGTTATAATAGATAACTACGACTCATTCGTCTATAACGTGGCTCAATACGTGGGGGAACTAGGCAGTAGGCCCATTGTTGTCAGGAATGATGAGGTTTCCGTGAAGGCGCTCGCCAGGATGAGGCCAGATAGGCTAATAATATCGCCAGGCCCGGGTTCCCCCCTCAATAAGAGGGACGTCGGTGTATCCAGGGACGCCGTTATTTACTTCAGGGGCCGTATTCCAATCCTCGGCATTTGCTTGGGGCATCAATTAATTGGCGCCGTTTTTGGGGCTAGAATTAGGCGGGCGAGGACGATTAGGCACGGCAAGGCAAGCAAGATACGGAGAATGGAGTCCCCCCTCTACCTGGGCTTGGCTCCCGAGTTCAGCGCAATGAGGTATCACAGCCTCGTCATAGATGACGTGCCGAGCGAGCTAATCGTGGACGCGGTGTCGATGGATGATAATGAGATAATGGGGATCCACCACGTTGAGCACCCCATCTTCGGGGTTCAGTTCCACCCGGAGAGCGTGGGGACCCAGGTGGGCATGAAGATACTGGGCAATTTCCTGAACGAGGTGTGACCATGGGTTTCCTGGATGACGCGATAATGGCGGCAAGGAAGCGAGTTGAGACGGAGAGGGCCATGGTGGAGCCGGGGGACATGAGGAGAGCCATTGAGGAGGATAATGAGGACGGCAGGCTAGGCCTAATAGCTGAGTATAAGCGGATGAGTCCCTCTGGCGTGATTAATCTAAGCATTGATCCCTGGACCTACTTCTCATCGCTTAGGGACTCAGTGACTGGCTTCAGCGTGTTGGCGGAGCCCATATACTTCGGCGGCAACTACATCTTCGTTAAGGCAGCGGCGGCGACCGGGAGACCCGTGTTATTCAAGGACTTCGTGGTGGATAAGCACCAAATAGACGTGGCTAGGAGCCTAGGCGCATCAGCGGTCTTAATCATATATAGGGCATTGGGGCGGGAGGAGAGGAGTAGCCTAATCAATTACGCGCATGGGAGGGGGCTTCAAGTATTGCTGGAGGTCGATAATGCCTCGGACGCCGCCGCGGCGCTGGATGAGTTTCCGGGGGAACTGCTTGGAGTGAATTCGAGGAACCTAGATAATCTCTCCCTATCCCTGGAGTCAGTTGTGGAGGTGATTAGAGGGATTCGGGGCCGCGCCGACCTAATTATCGCGGAGAGCGGGGTCTCGTCTAGGCTGGACGCGGAGAAGTTGGCTGGGGCGGGGGCCAACGCGGTTTTAGTGGGCACCGCGATAATGAGGGATCCAAGGCTGGCGCGCGAGTTAAGGGGGGTGAGGATTCATGGTTGACGTGGATGGGGGCAATGCTTATAAATATGGTATAGAGAGGGGTCTAGATGCAATTGGAATATCTATAATAGCGGGAGAAATTAAGAAGATCTCCCTAGAATCCCGTAAATCATTAATGGAAATGAGCCGCCGCGACTCGATTCACCTCGGCTCCTCCCTAAGCAGCCTGGAAATAATAGCCTCCCTGTACTACGTGGGTAAGGTAATTAATGGGGGTGACTGGGTGATCCTATCCAAGGGGCACGCTGCTCCAGCGCTTTACGCGGTGCTAGCCGAGCTTGGATTACTGAGCAGGGATGAATTACCCACTATACAGGACATACATAGTAGGCTCCAGGGACACCCCGAGGTACCGACGCCGGGGGTTGACGCGAGCACGGGGAGCCTGGGCCAGGGCCTTGGGTACGCCATTGGCTTAGCAACAGCGCTTAAGTTAAGCGGCAAGCCCAATAATGTCCTGGTTCTGGTGGGCGACGGCGAATTAGATGAGGGCCAGGCATGGGAGGCATTAATGGATGCCGTGAATAGGGGCCTGGATAACTTATTGATAGTGATTGATGCCAATGGTTTTCAACTGGATGGACCAGTGAGGCCCATTAAGGAGAGGGCCTTTAAGGCGATGGAGGCCCTGGGGCTCGAGGTGGCTCAAGTCAATGGACACGACGTGGATCAATTAGTGCGGGAAATAATTAGGCTACTCGGCGTGAGGGGTAGGCCCAAGGCCATAATAGCGAGGACAATTCATGGAAATGGGTGCCCAGAGATAGAGAACACTAGTCTCCAGCGTCCCTCCCAGTCTCCCCGCCCCTCCGCATCCATGAGGGACTCCCTCGGCAAGTCCCTTGTGAGGGCCATGGATGAGCTAAGCGATTTAGTGGTGCTCACCGCAGACGTGGGTGGACCCACGCGTGCATCCATGGTCGCCAAGAACCACGGCTCCAGGTACATAGATGTCGGGATATCGGAGCAGGAATTGGTCAGCGTGGCGGCTGGATTGGCGGGGGCCGGCATGAGGCCGGCGGCAGTGGCTTTCGCCATGTTCCTAATGAGGGCATGGGAGCAGGCGAGGAATACCGTGGCAAGGATGAATCTTAATGTGAAGTTAATAGGCACGCATGCGGGTTACTCCGACATATCGGATGGCTCCTCCCATCAAGTGCTTGAGGACATAGCGTTGATGCGCGTATTGCCCAACTTCTCAATAGTGGTTCCAGCCGATGCGGCCGACGTGGAGAGGAGCCTCCCGGCGGCGTTGAGGCATGATGGGCCCCTGTACTATAGGGTGGGCCGCGATTACTCCCCCTCCATAACTGATGGATTGAATTATGAATTTAAGTTGGGCCGCGGCGTTGTATTGGAGGATGGGAGCGACATAGCGATAATAGGGGCCGGCCCAATCCTTTGGGACGCAATAATGGCTGTTAAGGAGCTGGGGAAGAGGGGTGTCTCCGTCTCCGTGATAAATATGGCGAGCGTGAAGCCCCTTGATGAGGATCTGATACTCAAGTACGCCAAGAAGACGGGCGCCGTGATAACTGTGGAGGAGCACATGGCCCAGGGAGGCCTCGGGTCAAGCGTGGCCGAATTGCTCTCAACAAGGTACGCCGTCCCCATTAGGGTGATTGGCGCCCATGGCTTCGGCCGATCCGCGCGCTCCGTGAGGGATTTACTGATGCGTTTCGGGGTTAATTATAGATCAATAATTAATGCCGCCATGGATTTACTCAATGCGAGGTGAGGCTAATGCTTGATGAGTTGCGGATGGAGATAGATAGGTTGGATGATGAATTGCTGAGGATAGTGGCTCGCAGAATGGAGATAGCGCGGAGGATAGGGGAAGTGAAGGCAATGAGGGGCGCATCGCCGCGGGATGAGGATAGGGAGGCAGTGGTTAAGGGTCGATGGGCAAGCATGGCGGCGGATCTCGGCCTCCCCCAGGGCCTCGTTGATGATTTACTCAACGCAATAATGAGGGAATCAATTAGGCAGCAATTACCGCCCGTGGAGGGGGTTGTCACCATAGTTGGGAGCGGCCGCGTTGCATCATCGCTGCGGTCCCTCATGAGGGGGCGAATATACTTAACCGACTTCTTTGGTTCCCCGGAGGTGGATCCCTGCGATGCATTCATGGAGAGCGATTACATAATAATAGCGATGCGCCCATCAATACTGGGCAACACCGCGTTTCAGGACTCGCTTAGATGCGCCTCGGGTAGGGTGGTGAGCGATGTATTCTCAGTGAAGGGCCGCTTCTTCAGGGAATTGGAGGGCTTATCCATGCGGTTGGGCTTTAATTACGTCAGCATTCACCCACTCTTCACCTCTCCAGAGCGGGTTGGGGACGAGACCATAGTGGTCACTCCATCGGTTACGAGTGGAGCAGCACTGGAATTCGTGTCCAGGCTATGGAGGAGCCTCGGATTCAGGGTAGTGATTAGCGGGGCCGATGCGCATGATAGGGCAATGGCAGTCACGCAGGTGATTCATCACCTCTACTTGGCGGCGCTGCGTAGAGCCCTTGAGGAGGCATCGCTATCGTTGGGCATTGATTATTCCCAATTCGTTACGCATAGCCTTAAATCAACTCTGGCAGTGGCGGAGCGCGTGTTGTCCCAGGACGTGGTCATGGAGATCCAGTCGAATAATGAGTATGCGCCCATTGCCCGCAGGGCTGGGCTGGAGGCAATGATTAGGACAGCGAATGATTTGGGTGGCGTCTCATGATAATAATTCCAAGAAATGGAGTGGAGCCTGTGCTGAATAGGCTTGAGCGGAGCGGGTTGGAGTATAGGGCGCTTAGGCTGTATGGGGTTGATCTAGTGGTGGCGTGGCCGGACGAGGATCCCGCGAGGCTTGGGTTAAGCGGTGAGGGGGACGTAATAATGACCGGCGCTCATTACCAATTAAGTAGCTCCAAGTGGCGTAAATCAAGCACTGTTAGGATTGGAGGAGTCATTATTGGGGGCGGGGAGCTCGCCGTCGCCGCGGGTCCCTGCGCCGTGGAGGATGAGGATCAACTCAAGTCCACCGCCGTGGCAGTTAAGGAGGCGGGCGCCCAATTACTGAGGGGCGGCGCATTTAAGCCTAGGACCAGTCCGTACTCCTTCCAGGGCCTTGGGTTAAGGGGCCTCGAGCTGCTTAGGAGAATTGGCGACGAGACTGGGCTACCCGTGATAAGCGAGATCACCGATCCACGCTACATTGAGGCAGCGTCCAGGTACGTGGATGCGTTTCAAGTCGGGGCTAGGAATGCCCAGAACTTCGAGTTATTGAAGGCCCTTGGAGAGACGGATAAGCCCATCATATTGAAGAGGGGCTTTGGGGAGACCATTGAGGAGTGGCTCTCAGCGGCTGATTACATATTGTTGGGAGGCAATGAGAACGTGGTGCTATGCGAGAGGGGAATAAGGACTTTCGACCACACCCTGCGCTTCACGTTGGATGTGGGCGCTATTGCCGCCGTCAAGAAATTATCCCACCTACCCGTCTGCATTGATCCAAGCCACCCCGCCGGTAAGCGAGAGTACGTGGAGCCGCTTGCATTAGCCGGGGTAGCGGCGGGGGCCGACATGCTTCTAGTAGAGGTTCACATTAATCCAGCCAAGGCCTTATCGGACGCCGAGCAGCAATTAACGCCGGCCTCATTCGGTGAATTAATGAGGAGGGTGAGGGCAGTATCTCAAGCGATTCGATCATAGAGATGCGCGGCAAGTGCGGTTCCTCCCGAATAGTTATTGGGGGCATGGGGAGAAGCGTGGATGAGATTGAGGAGAGGGCTAGGAACCTGGGCGCGAGGGGTCGCCTCTTCACCGTCATGGCGAGCAGCGTGAGGGGCTTGATGAGGGGGAACCCCATTGAGCTGGGGGATGGTGAATCATCAAAGCGACTAGAGACAGCCATATATATAATAGGGGAATTACTGAGCAGAGGAGCCGATAGGTGGGACACATTAATAGCGGTGGGCGGCGGTTCCCTGCTTGACGTGGCCGGCTTCGCCGCATCAATATATAAGCGGGGCATTGATTACGTGAATGTCCCAACCACTTTATTGGCCATGGTGGATGCAGCCATAGGCGGGAAGACGGGGGTCGATTACGGCAATGTGAAGAACGTGATAGGCACTTTCCACCAGCCCCGCCTCGTCCTGATTGATCCCACGCTAGTGGAGACACTGGATGAGAGGAACTACGTCTCGGGCCTCGCGGAGGTGATTAAGTACGGCTTAACGCTTGATGCTGGCCTCTATGATTATGTTGAGTCCCACGTGAATGAGTTGTTATCCAGGAGGCGCGAGGCGGTGCGGCTAGTAGTGGAGCGCTCGGCGTCCCTTAAGGCTAAGGTGGTTGAGGAGGACGAGAGGGAGGAATTGGGGAAGCGATTCGTGCTTAACTTTGGCCACACCATTGGCCACGCGGTGGAGGGAGCCACGGGCTTCTCGATCACTCACGGCGAGGCTGTGGCCCTGGGAATGAAGTGTGAACTGGGTCTCGGGGTTAGGCTCGGCGTAACGCATGAATCCGCGTTGACGCGCTTCACTAAACTATGTGAGTCCCTGCATCTCTGTGGCTCCCCCCCAGTGAATTTCGAGGATGTGGCTTCGCTTCTATCGGCGGATAAGAAGAAGAGGGGCGACTCCATCTCGATGCCCCTAGTTAAGAGGGTGGGGGAGTGGGAGTTAATTGATGTGGGGATCGAGGAGTTGAGGAGGGAGGTGATTAGGTGCTTATCCACGCCTTAATCGGCCACCCCATCTCCTCAAGCCTCTCCCCCGCGATTCATGGCTACATCTATAACCGCCTCGGGCTCGATGCTGCCTATGTGCCCCTCGACATTAGCCCCAAGAGGTTGATGCATGTAGTTGAGGTCGCTCGCGACGCGTTTAATGGATTCAACGTCACTATTCCGCATAAGGTGGCCATAGTTAGGTACCTAGATGCATTGAAGGGACCCGCCGCGTTAATTGGCGCCGTTAACACGGTCCTCATTAGGGATGCGGAGGCAATTGGCCACAACACCGACGCGGAGGCATTAATTGATTTAATGCTTAATCGAGGCATTAAGTGCGGCGTTGCCATGGTTCTGGGAGCCGGCGGGGCAGCCCGCGCAGCATTAGCAGCGCTCTCGGGGAGGTGCCGCTCCATAGTGGTTACTAATAGGACTAGAAGCAGGGCTGAGGAGTTACGGATGCTGGGGGAGAGGCTTGGCTTAACCATTGAGGTCATCAACTTCGAGAACAGGGTAGAGACCCTGCCTCGAGTGGACCTAATAATTAACGCGACGCCGCTCGGCATGTATGATCACGGCGAACCCCTGCCCCTCGAGCCATTGAGGAGCACCGCGCCGACCGTAATTGACTTGGCTTACTCTAGGAGTGGGACCCCGCTCTCCACTGCGGCCAAGGAACTGGGGCTCCCCCTAATCGATGGGTTGGACGTATTGATTAGGCAAGCCATTAAGTCCGAGGAATTATGGTTGGGTCGCCCAGTTCCGATTCATGATGATGAGGTGAGGGGGGTGATAATGAATGGGGGGTAACACGTTTGGATCAATGCTGCGCATAACCACTTTCGGGGAGTCCCACGGCAAGGCGGTGGGGGTCATCATTGATGGGGTTCCAGCGGGCTTGCCCCTTGGGGAGGATGATATTAGGTTCGAGCTTCAATTCAGGAAGCCCGGCGGCAAATTCGTCTCGCCGCGGCGGGAACCCGATGAGCCTGAGATCCTAAGTGGAGTCTTCTCGGGGAGAACCACTGGATCGCCTGTGGCCATCCTGGTGAGGAACATGGATGTCCAATCATCGCCATATGAGGATTACAGGTATAGGCCCAGGCCTGGACACGCTGACTTGAGTTACGTGCTTAAGTACGGCTTAAGTAATTGGGACTATAGGGGTGGTGGACGCGCAAGCGCTAGGGAGACTGTGGCGAGGGTCGCGGCGGCAGCCGTGGCCAAGAAGCTAATGCTGCTTCACAGTACAATGGTCGCCGGCTACCTAGCATCGCTGGGTCCCATTGATGCGGCGAGGCCTGGGTGGAGCGAGGCGCTTTGCGCCAAGTACTCCCCCCTCAAGGCCCCTGACCCAACTACGGAGGAGAAGTACGTGGAGGTCATGAGGCAGGCCCTGGAGGCGGGCGATAGTTGGGGCGGGGTAGCGGAGGTGATTGTGATGGATCCCCCAGCCGGCCTTGGGGAACCCGTGTTCGATAAGTTGAAGGCGGATCTAGCGAAGGCATTAATGAGTATCCCGGCAACAATGGGGTTCGAGGTGGGGCAGGGCTTCGCCGCCGCGCGTGTGAGGGGAAGCGAGCATAGGGATAATATAGTGATGAAGGGGAATAAGCCCGGCCTAGAGACCAATAGGGCTGGAGGCATGTTGGGTGGAGTGAGCATTGGGGAACCCATAATTATCCGCGTCGCGTTTAAGCCCACTAGCTCAATAAGGAGGCCCGCCAAGTCCGTGGATCTCAGGACGGGGGAACCCGTTGAGATCAGCGTGAAGGGGAGGCATGATCCAGCCGTGGCCATTCGAGGCGTCACAGTTGCCGAGGCAATGGTTTCCCTGGTCGTGGCGGATCACATGTTTAGGGCTGGACTAATTAATCCAGTGAGGCTAAGCGAGGAGGAGGCAGCCACCATAGAGGATAGGTGGAGGCAATACAGGTCGGCTTGCCATGGTTAAGGCATTCGGCGGCATCAGCATAGTGAACGCGGTTCCAGCGGGCCTTGGAGCGGTCATGGCGATTAACCTGCCCGTGGAGGTCAAGGTCTGGGAATGCCAGAGGAGCGAGGTGAAGAGCATGGATGATACGTTCGTCTCCGCGATCCTGGTGGAAGCGAGGAAAACGTTTGGACTTAGTTTGCTCTGCGCGGAGGTTAGGAGCTCAATACCGTTGGGCAGCGGATTAAAGAGCAATAGCGCCGTGGCCGCCGCCATAATGCTTGAAGCGGCTCGATTAGCGGGCATTCGGGACAGGACTGGAGCAGCGATAGCGGCTGCGCAGGCAACGCTTCGCCTAGGCTCCTCAATAACTGGGGCCCTCGATGATGCATCGGCCTCCTTGTTAGGAGGCATAACGCTGACCAATAACTTCGAAATGAGGGTGCTTAGGCGCGATGAGGCTCCTCGAGTCAGCGTCGTAATCCACGTGCCGCCCACGGCTAAGCGAGTAAGTGTTCCACGCCTCCGCCTACTGAGGAGGTTTCATGAGTCCCTCTTCGAGTTGGCCTGGGGGAAGCGGTACTGGGCAGCCATGTTAATGAATGGCTTAGCCGTGGACGCCGCATTGGGGTACGGTTTCTCCAGGCTAGTGGGTGCCGCGTTATCCATGGGCGCAGTCTCAGCGGGGGTCACTGGGAATGGTCCCGCCGTGGCCGCCGTGTTCAGGGATTCCCCGCGGGAGTACATTAATTGGCTGAGCGAGTTAAATGGATTAACGCTGCTCGTGGAGCCAGTGAATGAGGTGGATGAGGCTTGAGGGCCTTGATTAATCCATCCAGGGCCTCGGGAATAATTTCGGCTCCCCCATCCAAGAGCTGGGCAATTAGGTTTGCATTAACGGCGTCCCTGGCCAGCGGTGAATCAATAATACGTAATTACCCAGAGTCAAGCGATGCCTCGGCCGCGCTTAGATTAATTAGTGCCTTGGGAGCCATTGTCGAGCGCCGCGGCTCCTCCATCCTGGTGAGGGGGCCATTATCGCGGCGCGGAGGGGAGGCGATTATTGACTTGGGCGGCAGCGGCACAACGCTTAGAATGGGTCTCGCCCTTGCCTCAATCCACGGTGGAGTAGTGATTACGGGGGACTCCACGCTTAGGGCTCGCCCCTTAACGGACTTGATTACCGCGTTGAGGTCCCTCGGCGCAGTCATAGAGGGGAACTCGCTTCCCCTCAGGGTGAGGGGTGGATTAAGGGGCGGCAGGGTTAGGATTAGGGGGGATATCTCGAGTCAATTCATTTCCTCCCTCATGATGGCTGGCGCAGCCTCTGAGGAGGGGGTGGAGATCGAGGTCACCACGCCCCTGGTTTCTCGCCCCTATATTCACATGACTGCCGACGCCCTGGCAATATTTGGGTGCAGGACCAGGATAGAGGATGGCTTCATCGCCTCGCCTCCCTGTATTCCTCAATCATCCGCGCTAGATGTGCCTGGGGACTACGCGTTGGCGGCGTTCTATGGAGGCGCAGCCGCCGCCTCGGGGGGCTCAATCAATGTAACTGGGCTCCCGGCTCCCCCGCCCTGGCGTGGTGACTCAATTGTGGTGAGCTACATGGAGTTAATGGGGCTCAGGAGCCGAGTGATTGGATCAACGTGGGTGGTGGAGGGGAGTCCCCGGGGATTCATTGAGCTTGATCTAGGCGATGCGCCGGACCTGGCTCCAGTGCTTGCGGGCGTGGCCGCGGTTGGAGATGGGGCTCGATTAATTGGGTTAAGCCACTTGGCGTATAAGGAGAGCAATAGGTTGGTGACTATAGTGGAGTCCCTCCGCGAGTTTGGGGTTAATGCGGTGAGCGGCACGGATTACCTGGAGGTAAGGGGCGCCTCTCCCCGTCGTGGCTTGATTAGGTGCGGCGGCGATCATAGGATAGGCATGTTGGGTGGAATGATTGGCGCGGCATGGGGCTCCACCATTCTTGAGGCGGAGTGCGTTTCTAAGAGTAACCCTAATTACTGGGTTGACCTCTCGTCGCTGGGTGTCGATGTACGATTGATGAGCCATTAATGGCATGCTCAATACCGGTGAGGAGCCCCCTCTTCTCGTCGCCGCGCATTGATGGATGCGACTTATTGGAGCTTCGCCTTGATTATCTCAGGGATGGACATGAAGAGGTAATCAGGAGGCACGCGGGGCTCCCCGCCATAATCACGATAAGGGATCCAGGGGAGGGCGGAGTGAATCCGGTGGCTCCAGCGGTTAAGGAGCGTCTCCTAAAGTTGGCGCTTGATTTGGGATTAATGATAGATGCGGAGCTCTCATTCCTCCACGATCACCCGCTTGGGCCCCACGGCGTAATAGCGTCGCGGCACGTGTTTAGGGGTCGCCTCTCCTGGAGATTGGCGTGGGGGGATTATGGCCTAGTTAAGTCAATGGGTTACTCGATCTATAAGGTCGCCTCCGCGGATTCACGTGATGTTCCCATAATGGCTCGCCTCCTCATGAGTGCCGGGGACGTGCGCGTGGCGGCCATGGTTATGGGCAGCAAGCGGGCTAGGGCTGCCCTGGCAATGCTTGGCTCCGCGATCCTGTACTGCAGCGTGGGTGAGCCCACGGCTAATGGTCAATTAACGATCGAGGAGTGCCGTGGCTTGCTTGAATTAATTAGGGCTCTGGGCACAAAAAATAAAGCCTAAACATTCTGGGGGTTCCTGGATGGGCATTGGGTATAGGTGGCGCCGGTTGTACCCCATATATGGGAAGATAGCCGGCGTTTATGATAGGACAAGCAGGGTAGTCACGCTTTTCCTCATTGATGGGTGGCGTAAATCCATTGCAATGAGCCTCGCCCCGCTTCTCCCCCGGGGGGCAAGGGTGCTGGATGCGGGGGCTGGGCCCGGAACAATGAGTGGCCTCCTCCTATCGGTGAGGGGGGACCTCAACATGTTGTTGATGGATCAATCAATTGATATGTTGCTGATGGCCCCCCGGGACCTGGATAAGGTGGTTGCATCATTCGAGGAGCCCTCGCTTCGCCCGGCCTCGATGGATGCAGTGGTCATGGGATTCTCGCTTCACGCGTCTCATGACTTATCCATGGCGGTGACCGCCCTCTGGGGAATCCTTAAGCCTCGGGGAATCCTGGCGAGCGTTAATATTGGTCACCCAGATAATGGATTCATAGGGTGGCTTGGGCACCTCTACACCATGTACATCATTCCGCTCCTAGCATTCCTAGTGGCGGGGAGACGCAATGCTTCTTATTTTAGGGAGATAAATACAATATATGACGCAATGCCTCCCAATAGGAAGTTGAAGGAATTAATGGAGACCAGGTTCAGCACGATTAGGTGGACGCCCCGGGGCCTGGGCACAGTGTTTGAGTACATTGGAGTGAAGCGGTAGATTTATTTCGATGACTATACTCCTCAACTCATGGGAAGCGAGGCGCTGAGGAGCTACGTGGAGCAGCTTCTTCACCCATACTCTCCTTACTACTCCAATGGAGTATTGAATAGCGAGGGCATGACGCTGCTCAGGGTAATAGCGCGGGAGGTCCTGGCTTCCCATCCATACATGCGGGCCAGGTTCGCAAAGGCCCGGAGGCTCAGGGATTATGAGCACGTCTCGACCCTGATGAGGGATGTATTGGCAATGATTAAACTAACGGCAAACCTCGCCCTTCAGGGCGGGTAAAGTTTAAAAACCTCTTACTATTCCTCTTTAGGATGTCCTCTTCCGGTCAATTTCTTGGGAATGGGGAGCGGGGGCCGACTTCCCCCGCAATACCGGGAGAGGGCATCAAAGAAATTAAATGCACTAACAAGAGGACTAATGTGGTTCGCCTCCTACCAAATGGGTTTCAGGAAAGGAAGCTGAGGAGGTTGGCGAACATCTCCGCCAAACTATTTAACGAGGTTAACTACGAGAGGAGGCAGCAGTTCTTCCGCGGTGAAAAAGTGGACTTCGATGGGACGTGGGATAAATGCTACGAGAAGTACAAGGAAGAACTGGGGGTTAATGCCCAAGCAGTCATGCAGAAGAATAATGAGGCGTGGAGTTCATTCTTCTCCCTACTCAAGCTAAAGAAAAAAGGAAAACTACCGCCCCACATGGATCGCGTTTCGCCGCCGAAGTATTGGAAGGATAAGGAGACTGGAGGGAGGAAGCTCCTCCTAGTCATTAGGCAGGATAGGTATGTAGTGGATGAACAGAAACTAGTCCTAAAGGACTTCGGCCTAGAAATCAATTTTACGGGTAGGTTGAGGTGGCACGGGAAACAAGGCAGGCTAGAAATATACTATGATGAGGCTAGGAATGCTTGGTACGCCTCAATCCCCGTGGAGGTTGGCGTCGAGGTAACTAAAACGGGAAGGAGGAGTAAGCATATAGTGAGGGGTGAGAGGAAGAGCATTCAAGTTAAATCGCCTAAGGGGAGCAAAATGGCCTCAATCGACTTGGGCATTAACGTTTTAGCGAGCGTGGTGATCGATGACGGCACTTGGTTATTATACAAGGGCGTTAGGACTAAGGAGGATTACTTCTACTTCGGGAAGAGAATATCCGAGGTACAGTCCTTGTCAGACAAGGCGAAGAACCTAGAGGAATACGAGGCGTATTATGAGCTTAATAGGGAGAGGAGGAGGTTGCACAGGAAATTAGCCAGGAGGCTTCTTCACTTGTATAGGAACTTCGCCTCCCATCTTATGAGGGAGTTGCATGAGCGAGGCGTATCAACCATCTATCTCGGCTACCCCTTCAATATCGCGCAGGATAAGGGCAATAAATTCACAGTGAACATGTGGTCTTATCGTAAACTCATGGAGGTCATAGAGCTAAAAGCTCAAGAGTATGGTATTCGTGTGTTTGAGGTCATTGAGTACAATACCTCAAAGTACTGTGCTTATCATGGTGTTGAGGTTGTGAGGGGGCCGAGGGGAGTAGTTAATTGCCCCTTGGGTCATAAACTACACAGTGATCTAAACGGTGCATTGAATATCTTGAAGAAGGCTACCGGCATAACTATCTCAGCGATAAAGAGGCCTCTCTCCTTTATCGTGGATCATAATCGAGTAGCGCCCGTGAAAGGGGCGTAACCCTCTAGACCTCGGGGAACTCTCGCCCTAAAGGCGGGGAAGAGGTCAGCGTTAGAAGGATCACTAGCACTATTAATTCCCGCCCCATTGCTTCCCTAGGCTTCTCCGTTCCCTTAATCGTTATTCGGCCCCCGCTGGCCATGAATGCCGCCGCCCCAATCACTAGGGACACAACGGCGAATATCCAGACATTGCTTGGATCCAGGCCCGCGCCTATGAATATGGCGAGGGATGCTAGGTATGGGTAAGCCGATCTCCCTATGCTGCCGAATGCCCCATTTATGCCGAGGGCCGCCCCCGCGTTTCCCCCATAAGCCTCCGAGAGCACTGCCGCTCCAGTGGGGTGGTAAAACGTGCTGGCCACCCCCATTAGTATCACGGAGGCGAACATCGTGGGGAGGAAGTAATTGCCGGCGAGGAATGATGCCGCCAATGCGATTAATCCAATGGTCCACAGCATCATGCCTAGCGCCATGCTTCTCAACGCGCTTCCCAGGGCCTTAATCGTGAGGGGAACAAGTGGGCTTGCGAGGGCGCCGAGGAGTCCGAGGAGCGAGTACATTAATCCAATGGTGATGGGGGAGACGTTGTATGGCGGCTTGCTTATTATTGGGAAAATCAGGTAGGGAAGTATGGCTAGGTTCCCATCATTAATGAAGTGGCCAATGGATGTTAAGGCCAACTTCTTAGTGTTATTCACGGGGTCGCCGCGTGGGTTTGGCTTTTAAAAATTAACTCGTTAATTTTTTTGGAGGAAGCAATTATGGGCTTGCCCATGGGTACCCCCAGGACCCGAATGAATGGCCTGCACTTAACCCTCAATAGAAATAATGCATTGTCGTGCCTCCTCCCGGCCTCAATGTAGGCCTCCAGGTTCCCGACGCCCTTCGAGATCACTAGGCCGCTTCCAGCAATGTACCTCTCATATATCTCATCGCTGAGGAACGCGGGCAACCTGTTGCCGGTCTCCACGACCTTGATTCCAGGCAACTTGCTTCTAACGTAGCCAGCGGTGACGTCTGTCTCATACGGGAGGCTCCTGCTGATCACTGTGACATCAACGCTATTGCTGAGCGCCTTAATTAGAGCCGCATCCACGGCGAATTCCCCCGCATTATCGGTCACGTAAACCACGTTGCCTGCGCTGGTTATGTGTCTCAAGTCATCCTCCGCGATCCCCATTAGGATCGGTTCCTCCCTCAGCCTCTCAATCATCTTCTCGGCATCAAATGCGTAATCCTTCATTGGGGCATCCACGGAGTTGGCGGCTGCCGCCATCTTGATCAACTCGGGCAGCGAGGGATTCATTCTAGTTATGGACTTCTCAACGGCCTCCTCCACATTACTCTTTAATTCCAAATATGGATCGCTAACCCCAAGGAGCTTGGTCTCCTCCTCGAAAGTGGCAGCGAATAGCCTTGACCTGCCTAAGCCATAATTCTCCTCAACAGACTTAATGATGCTGATTATATTGCTTGGATCATTGCTCCCGAACTTCTTTAGCTCCATAATCCTCGAGGAGAGCGCGCATAAGGCGCACTCATGTTGGTCGAGGTACCACACTGGTTGCCCCGGGGTTTACTTATTATAAATGTTTTGAGCACATCGACGCATCCACTCCTTGCGAGTCCCGTTAAACCAACGCCGGTGTAGGGACTCGCCTAACTCGGATATGCTTTGCACGAAAAGATTAATAGAGGGGAGGAATTAATTACTGCGTGGATAGTAAGGATGTCAAGTACATAAGGGCGGAGCTGGATGACCTCCTCGCCAGTAATGAGGACGCCATTATGCTCATTGGAAGCAGTGACTGGGGAAGCAATGTATTGCCGATATGGATAGGCATAATGGAGGCATTCAGCATAAAGAAGGCGCTAGGGGAAGCCCAATTCCCGCGCCCCCTAACACAGGACCTAGTGATGGAGGTAATAGAGGCGCTGAGCGGCAGCATTGAGAAGGTAACCATAGATGCATTATTGGGGCACACATATACGGCCACGATTTACCTCAAGGATAGGAACGGCAAGATACATTACATAGATGCGAGGCCAAGCGATGCAGTAGCCATAGCTCTCAGGGCCGATGCGCCAATATTCGTCGCGTCCCACCTATACCAATACACTAAGCCCAAGGACGCCATAATAACGGAACTAGACGCATCAAATATAGACCTAGACATGGAGGAGTAATCACGAAAGATGCCCCACCAACTCAACTACGTTCATTAATTCTTTATATGCATGGGGGAAACCTCGCCATTTATGGCGGGGATGAGGAAAATAACTTCAAAAAGCCCAGCTTACTAGGATGTTTGGTAGCCCGCGTTAAAGGCGGGTACTAACGGCAGGGCGGGAGCCGCCCGCAGCGCCCGTGGAGCTCCGCCCACTACCCGTGACGATGGGCAAGGCGGGGCGGGGAAGCGGGAAGCCCCTTAAGGGCGGGGTAGCTCACCGGAGCCTGGATCCCCATCCTCATAATAAATGATGGCTTTCTTGATTTTCTTATTAATTAGCTTACAAGTGGATTCTATCTATGTGGTGCTTTCTTGAGGATGATGGGGAAAAATCGTTTCCTGGATTTGCCTTGGTACGTGTTGTTAGAGGGGCTCGAAGTACTCTATGTCATTTATGCTTCCCTGTCTCTTTTCGCGCCACTTTGGCTTCACCTTCATGCCTATGCTTGGCCTATCCGTCTTCAAGTAATGGATTAATCCGCCGCTTACGCCCGGGAACTCTATGAATGCCAGGGTCACTGGTTTCTCCAGTTTATTGCCGTTTAAGTCCTCCCTAATCACAGTGAATGTTCTCACTATGCCCATTGGCTCTATCTCAACGGTCTCCGTCACTTGCTGGAAATCGATTGGGCAGAAGCCCTTTGGAGGCATATGAATGGTGCCGCACTTACTGCACTTACCTGCTACTAATTTACCGTTCCTGAGGCCCTCGAGGAACTTGGTTCCAATGGGGCCGGCCGTGTATATGTACTCCTCTATCTCCATTACCTCGCGGAAGTATTTTGTGTCGCTCATGGAATCACCTCGAAGCACTCTATATCCCTTACTGAACCCGTTTTCTCGCTTCTCCACTTCGCCTTAACCCTCTTGCCGAATATCCTCCTGCTCTTCACGTCGTCCTCCGTTGCTCCGCATATGTAATGCATCACGCCTGGATAGAAGGTCTCATCCACGGCGTAATCCCCATAACCCTCCGGTAGATCCAGCTTAATTACTCCAACCACGAGGGGCTTCTCAATTCTTTCCCTAGTGGTCGATATATACGTGAGGACAGCCGTTTGAATGGTTCCCTCATCCCTCACGTAGACCCACTCGCTCAACTCGCGGAAGCAGTGGCTACAGTATATCCTGGGCGGCACGTACACCCTACGGCAGTGACTGCAAACGGTTCCAATTATTCTTCCCCGCCTCAACTCGTCGAGGAACCTGCCTAGAGCTATGCCGGTCGTGTACCTATACTTCGCGCTGGGCTTCGCCGCCTCCTTCACCACGGCCTCGAAGTCCTTCTCGGATAGGGGTGTGCCTAGGTACTTGCTCATTCCCATCACCTCACGTGTTCCTCATCACTATTACCGTCCCAGCCTGCATTAGGTCACCCCAGGCCTGGGCTAGTCCAGTATATACCGGCTTCTTTACTTGTCTCTTACCGGCCTTACCAGAGAGCTGGTAATATATCTCTGCCACCTTCATTAGTCCCGCCGCCGCTATGGGGTTCCCGACCCCCAGTAATCCCCCTGATGGATTGATGGGTAAGTCCCCATCCCTCTGGGTAACTCCCTCCCTCGTCAATCTCGGCGCCTCTCCTCTACCCGCTAATCCAAGTCCCTCCATGTGATGCAGCTCCTTGTAGTCGAACGGGTCATAAACCTCCGCCACATCTATCTCCCGCCTTGGATTATTTATGCCCGCCATCTTGTAAGCCATTTCGCCCGCCCTCCTCACGTAGGCTGGGAACGCGAGTTCCCTATTGGTCCAATGAGTCGTGTCCAGCGTGAAGCCGACGCCATCTATCCACACTGGGTTATCAGTGACGCGCCTAGCCACCTTCTCGCTTGTCAAGACTAGGGCAGCGGCGCCGTCGCTCACGGGGCTAATGTCGAGTTGCTGCACGGGCCACACGAGCGTCTCGCTGCTGAGGACCTTCTCCACCGTTATGTTGGGATCCGGTAACTGGGCGGATGGGTGATCCACGGCATTCCTCTTATTCTTAACCGAGACGAGCGCAATGTCCTCCTTCTTGATGTTGTACTTATTCATGTATCTATGCATCTCCATGGCGAATATCCAGATCAGGTTCGGGTCAAGGGGCTTCTCCACTATGGGGTCCCATATGTAGCGGAAAACGTATTGTGGATGGGGCTTGGCGGCGCTGCTCATCTTCTCCTCCGCCACCACTAGAACTGTGTCGAAGAGGCCGCTGGCCACGTGCCACCACCCCGCTATTGGCGTGAAGACTCCCGTCGCTCCCCCCACGTAGACCCTCATGGTTGGCTTATTAATGCCGCCGGCCCCCTCGCTTAGGTACTCCCCCTTTAGGTGAACCCCATCAAATGCATCCGGGGCGGAGCCAATGACAACTGCATCCACGTCCTTAAGGGTTAATCCAGCATCATCCAGCGCCTGCTTGGCGGCGATCCACGCCAACTCCTTCGGCGTATCCAGCATTCTGCGCCTAAATAGCGTTAATCCAGCCCCAACCACTGCGACGCGCTGCTTGAGTTCAGTATTCATCTTCATAGGCATCACCTCCCCAGAACCACCACTGAACTAGTTGTTGTGGGCACTCCTCTCCATCCATGAATGACGGCGGTCTCCGCTGGGGCTTGATCGCCCCTCAGCGATTCAACGGCGTAGAGCAGTCTCGCCAATCCATGCGCCTCAAGGGGCACGCCCTCCCCCAATGCGCCTCCGCTTGGGTTAATGGGTAACCTGCCCCCAGGCTCGAATGCGCCATCCCTCATGAGCTTCACCGCTTCTCCCCGGGGCGAGAGTCCGAGTGCCTCTATGAATTGAAGCTCCTTGAATGAGTACCTATTATCGATTTCAGCTAATTGAATTGATTTCTGGGGATCATCTATCCCAGCCATCTTATAAGCCATCCGGGCCGCAGTGGCGGCGTGGAGCGGGTACTCCATGTCGTGTAGTTCCCATTGGGATGTCTCTGTGGCCCACCCAACTCCCCTAACCCAGATCGGCGTATCGGTGAATTTACCCGCAGCCTCCTCGCTTGCTAGAACAATGACTATGGCGGCATCAATCAGTGGAGCCACGTCCAGCCTCCTCAGGGGATCCAGGATCTTCTCGCCGCCCAAGTAATCATCCTCCCCAATATTCATTGCGAAGGAGGCCCTGGGATTCTTAATCGCGTTCCTCTTCGCCCTCACCACTATGTGGGCTAAGTCCTCCTCGGTGGCGCCGGTTCTATGCATGTATAGCCTGGCCTCGAGCGCCGCCAAGGCATGTGGATTCCTCACTCGTAGTGGCGCCATAGTTATTGGATCCATGGACATATTAATTATGTCCCCCAGGGTCTCTATGTCGCTGGGCTTAGCATGTGACTCCACGGCAACGACATCGAATTGCCCGCTCCTTATCATCATGTAGGCCGATGCGAGTCCCTGTAAGCCGTCCCCGGCCACGGTGTAGACGGGCCTCATTGCTCCCCCCAATTGGTCCGGAGCGAATTCATCGGCTATTGAGATGCCCTCCCAAAAGTCTTCCTGTGAACTGACGAATGCATCGATGTCTTTTCGTGGGTCAAGTCCGCCTGCATCCATGTATGCCCTATTGGCGGCCTTATACGTCATTTCCCTGAAGGAGTACGTGGAGGTCTCGGGCTGGAAGCCGAACCAGCCGACGCCTATTATTCCTACTCTAGGCATATACTCGCTGAATATAGATTGTTTTAAAGCATTATGTATCATATCAATTTTACTCTTATAGTAAGACTAGGGATAAATACCAATTAGTCAAATATAAGGGGCTCACCAGGAATATGAAGCCTCGCTCCTCAGGGCGGGGAGGAGTCAGCAGGAATATTTGGGTATCTATTTTATCAGGTATCCTTATATAATTTAATTGAACGGGTAATGCATGCCCACGATAAGGGTCAAGCTAACCCCCACCGAGTACGCCGCGTTGGCGGCTAAGTGCAGCGAGGAGGACCTAATCAACCTAGATGAGTGCATAAATCACCTGCTGGAGGAGAAAATCAAGTCTTTACTATCATACCGGGTTCAATTCATCACGTAGATTCAGCAGCACCATCAGCCCTAATCACAGTTAAGCAAGGAGGAGCCGGCACTTAAAAATTACGCCCAGATCGATTCGCGCAGCCGCACTTGACTAGTGCATTCCTATAATCATCCTCCTCCATCACCATGTAATACGCGTCCTCCCCATCGCTGTAGTAAGACCTTATTTGATCCCTCACCTGGAACCCCAAGTCCCTATAGAGTCCCTGCGCAACGTAATTACTGACCCTGACCTCAAGCACTATTCTATCAATGGAGTCCCCGAGGCTGCACATGGAGGCGCACATCAATTTCCTGCCTAACCCCCGCCCCCTATAATCCTTAATGAGTCCCACCGCCACGACGTGCCCCTGCCGGGGGGCATCAATGCAGGAAATAATGTAGCCAATGGGTTTATCCCCATCATATGCAATGAATGAGAACCGGGAGCAGCTTCTGCAGAGCCAGGAAATGAATGATAATGTGTACTGCTCGCTCGGCTTAAAGATTCGCCGCTCAAGCCCCTCGATCTTATCCATATCCCCCTCGCCGCACTTGACCAGCTTAATCATGAAACCACCAACGCAAAGCCGTAGGGCTCCAATTCAATCTTGCTTATGTCCCCACCCGTAATTAAATCTGTCCCCACAGCGTCCACCGCCATCTGCCTCCCAGAAAAATTACCCACTAACTCAACGAGTCTCCGCCCCCATCGCTTCACCCTAACCACGCCGCTTGCAACTTCAATGCTCCACGCCCTGCGCCTAAGCTCCGGCAGCTCCCTCCTTGCCTCCCTTAACCTCTTAATGAGGCTCAGGGTCTCCAAGTCCCACTCGCCTGGATCCCAAATCATTTGCCTCCTATTATCAGGATCGGGGCCCCCCGGTAATCCAACCTCATCCCCGTAATAAATCATGGGGACCCCAGGCAACGTGAAGACTAGGGCTAAGCCAAGCCTAACTGGTTTGGGATTGCCCTGAGCCACGGTGAGTAGCCGCGGAGTATCGTGGTTATCAATGAAGTTCCACGACGCGTATAGGAAGCCCCTCGGCAGCAACTGCAGCCTCCTCACCTCCCGCTCATTAATGCTGCCCCTCACTGCATTATTAATGAATCTATAAACGGCGAAGTCCGTGACTCCATGCATGCTGCAAACCCATGGATCAGGCTCGCCCCAGACCTCGCCCAGAACATACGCGTCTCTCCTGGCGCTCGTGATTGCTTCCGTGAATTCTCTCCAGAATGAGGGGGGCACGCCGTGAGCCACGTCCAGCCTCCACCCATCAGCGCCGGCCCTCACCCAGTACTCCCCAACATCCTTCACGAGCCTCCTGACGCCCTCGTTGCCGTAATTCAGCCTCGGCATCTTCCTCACGGATAGGAAGGCCTCATAATTGAATTGAGAGGGATCGGCCCTATCCCCATTTATGATGAACCAATCATGAAATGGACTCTTGACGCCCCTCTCCACGACATCCTGAAAAAGGGGATGCATTGAGGACACGTGGTTAAAGACGCCGTCCAGAATCACCCTAATCCCCATGGAGTGAGCCCTATCCATGAATTCCAGGAGCCCAGCGTTGCCGCCGTACTCCTCCTTAACCTTGAAGTAATTCGTGACGTCGTAGCCGTGGTAGGATGGGGATTCCCACACTGGATTCAGGTACACTGCGTCAGCCACATCCGCCACGTGGCTCAACTTATCCCCCAAGTCCTTGAAGTCCCTCATGAAGCTGCTCGGAAACACTTGATAAATAATAGAGTCAAGAACCCATTGCGGAGGCTCCAAGTCGCAGCCCCCCTCCACGCCCGAGGACTCGCGTTCCCACCACCTTAATCCATCCACTTCGCCCAAGTCAAGGTAACCCTCCGGCTCCATGCTCCTCGTCCTAACCCTCTCCAGACCTGCCCCGGGGTCCCGGAATCGCCATGAGGATCCGCTGAATGCCTCCACATCGCTGATCAATTGTAATCTACAAGCATCCCCGAATGTATCTATCTTAACCGTGTCGCTGCAGTCCCCAAGGAACTTGTCCCTCGCGTTAAGCATGAAGGCATAGTAATGATTCCCCTCCCTAATCCTGAACTCCCCCACCCACTCATCCTCGCCGATCCTGCTGAGGGGCGCAGTGCCTGGATGCCATGAAGTGAATGACCCGATCACATACACCGAGCTGGCCTTGGCCTTCACCCTGAACTCCACGGTGGCGTAAATATCATCGCTCCTCTCCCACTTGATTACCCTATGCATTCCTCTCCGGCCATCGCTCGTGGCATTTATAAAGAGATGGGTTGCCGCTCCCCTCCCCGCCTTGAGGGGCGAGGCTCGCGTTCTCCCTCACCTCACTAATACCAGAGACCCCGCCCGTAAGGACGGTGGTTTACCGCCGTGTTTAGGGGATAAAAATAAAAAATACCCGCAACTGCATTGGAGGGCATGAATAGCGTTGAGGATAAGTATGAATGCACTTACGCGTTTCTGGGGGTCTGTAATGATGACATGGATAAGTACAGGCAATTATTGAGCGATGCATTGAGTAGGGCTAGGCGCGAGAGCGGTAGGTTAATAGTTATTTCGGTCCTGTGCCCCAGCATTGATTATAATAAGTACTTATTGACCGCTAATGAGGTGACGGCCAATAATATGGATGCCAGGATAGAGCTTTATGAGGCCAGCGGCGCGGAGGGAGCCATGAAGATATTTAACCTATTGACCCAGAAATGCGTCCCCGTCAAGGTGTATGCGGATATCGACGTGAAGCCGGAGGGGGTGGAGGTAGTTAAGTTGTGATTAAGCTTGCAAGGGCTGACTGCATGATGAGCCGGGCTATGATGATGCGGTGAACACCTTGATAAAGTGCGTCCTCCTCGATTTCTGGAACACCGTGGCGCGCTTCAGGGATGAGGAGCTATTCCTCAAGGAATTAAATGAGCTGGGGATGCAGTTATGCGGTGTTGATTCCCTGGCCGAGGCTTATGAGGAGGTAAGGAAATGCACCAATATATTGAGGAGGGCCAGCATGGTTGAGATAAATATAGATGCCGAGGCCGCGCTAATAAGCCACTATACTGGGTGCTCGCCATCCATGGTTAAGGAGGCCATCACGAGGGCCTTCATAGATAATTCAGTGCCAACGCCCTGCTCCCTAGACGTGATTAGGGACCTCCTATCGGGGGGCTTTGGGGTCGCCATAGTCTCCAATGTGACTCACCGGGCCTTCATCACGGGCTTCATGAAGAAGTTCAAGTATCCCCGCATACCGATAATAAGCAGCGATAGGACTCTACGCAGGAAGCCTCACCCCTACATATTCAGGAGAGCGCTTCGGGTGCTTGGGTGTAGGCCGGGGGAGGCCGTTATGGTGGGGGATGAGGAGAACGATATGGGAGCCGAATCGCTGGGCTTAATCACTGTGGCCGTGGGCGGTAAGGCAAGGGCGCGCCTAGCGATAGAGGACCTATGCGGTCTCCCCGCGGTTTTGAGGAGCATTAATGCATAGCTGACCTCCTCCCCGCCCTAAAGGGGCGAGGCTTTCCGCCCCTTAACCCCCATTTTGGTAAGGAGCGCGGTAAGTCCCGGTAAGGTCGTTTCCCGGAAAAAGTTTATCTTTAAGGGCTTCATTGCTTTGGCATGGGCTTTCGGGCGGTCATATCAACCCAAACCCCCCTCGTGAGGTTCAGGGCATCAATGGAGGACATACTGATCAAGTACGGCGAGTCGGATTGCATTGATGTGGAGTCAATGGATCCAGAGGATTACCAGAAGAGCCCCGGCGGCGTGACGGCCATGGTTGGGCCCATGGTTGCTTCCCTAATGAGGAGCGGGGAATTCTCGGCAGTGCGTTGGGTCTCCTTTAACCCAAGCGCCCCGCCCTGCTTTAGGTATGGTGGGATAGAGAATCACAGCGTCTACATGACGAGCGATAAGGTGCCTCTCTACACTAACTTCAAGGAGTCCCTCTGGAACGAGATTCACGGCATCTCCCGGATGAGGCTTAATAAGGAGGAGTACGAGGCCTTCGCCTCCTTTAATTGGTTAACCGCCGAGAGGCTGATGCAGTTCCTTACCGAGGTGGACCTGTATTGGGTTCATGATTTTCAATTAATGCTGGTCAGCAACATGATTGGTCCATCTGCCCCCGTGGTGTATCAGTGGCACATACCATTCGTGCCATCCTTGATGCAGCCCCTCATGGCTAGATTCATACTGAAGAACATGGAGACCGCGGACTCCCTGATAGTTAGCACCAGGAGGGAAATGGAGGGACTCACTAGGCTTGGGTACCATGGCCGCGCCTTCCAGCTCTATCCCTGGATAGATGAGTCGCAGCACGTTGTGTCCCCGGGGGCAGTTGAGGAGGCCCTTGCCAAGTATGGACTGGAGGGTAAGGAGATAATTCTCCTCGTGGCCAGGATGGATCCCATAAAGCGGCAGGACATAGCGATTCAGGCATTCGGTAAGGTGGCTAAGGAGAGGAGGGACCTTGTCCTGGTCCTCGTTGGGGACGGCAGCTTCACCAGCTCCGGGCTTGGCCACAGCAAGGGCGCGGCTTGGAGGAGTAAGTTATTGGGGATGGTGCGGGAACTGGGCCTTGAGGATAGGGTTAAAATGCTTGGATTCGTGGATGATAAGCGATTAGCGGCGCTATATGAGGCGAGTCGCCTAGTTATATTGCCCTCCCAACTCGAGGGCTTCGGCATAACCACCCTTGAGGCTTGGATACACGGTAAGCCAGTGATAGTGAGCAGTGGAGCCGGGTCATCCGAGCTAGTGGCGAATGGAGTGAATGGATTCGTGTTCAGGGCCAATGATGTGGAGGACTTGGCTGGGAGAATGATGGATGCGCTTAAAATGGATGGCGACTCCATGGGGAGAAACGGGAGGCAAATAGCCATGATGAACACCATGGATAAGGCCATGAATAGATTAAAGGAGATATTCAGGGAAACAATAGAGGCATCGAGCCCCGGCTCCGAGCAATGATAAAACTAACGACAAACCTCGCCATTCAGGGCGGGGAGGAGGTCAGCCTCCATCAGAGTCCCTGAACGGCTTCATTCAGGGATGCCCGCGCCTATTTGGTGCTAGGAGGGGCCCCAGGAGCGTCGTTGCCATTATCATTAGCACTGTTTCGCTATAGAGCTGGGGAGTTATTATTCCCATGCTGTACCCCGTGGCCGCTATCACGAGTCCAACCTCTCCCCTGGGAATCATCATTGCCCCAATCAGCGCCGAGTCCCTTGGCTTCCTCGTGAATGGTAGGGAGAACATCATTGCGCCAAGCGCCTTAGTGGCGACGGCTATTGATGTGACTATTAGGACGCCTAAATCAATGCTTGGATTCAGGAATTCCTGGAGCGGAACCTCGGCTCCAAGAGTGGCGAAGAATAGGGGCCCCAGGCTGGACTCCAGCGTTTGGGAGAAGGAGCGAGCCCTCTCCTTTACCAGGGACTCCCCCACGGAGATGCCGGCGAGGTAGGCGCCGACGACTGGGGATAATCCAACCATGACTGAGATGCCGCTCATTGCGAACGCGGCCGCGAGCGATGATGACTCTATTAACTCCGGCCTCTTTATTGCATTCATTGCTCTAGGTATTATCATTAGGGAGGCCACGAGCATCGCCGTCCACACCGCAACGAGGGCCACGGCCGTCTCTATTGCTAGTCTTATGCTGACGTGGCTAGCGGTTGCCAGGGTGAGAACCACGGCGAGGGAAACTATGCCCACCACGTCATCGAGCACCACGGCGTTATATATTAATTCCCACACGTTCCTGTTCTCCACGTTATCCAGGAGCTTAACCACAACAGCCGTGCTCGTCGCCATGAAGGTTGCGCCGAGGAGCATCGCGGCCTTAATGTCGTGGATCTCCATGAAGTAATAGTAATAGGCCGCCATGAATGGCACGGCGGCTCCCCCCACCGCAACGACGAGGCCCTTACCCCCGCTCCTCCTAAGCGGCGCGAAGCCTTCCCCGACTCCGGACGAGAAGATGAGGAATATGAGGGCTATGTCGGATATGGCTAGGACATAATCATTTATATCGATTAGGTTGAATCCAATGAATCTGTAGAGCAATGTATTGATTAGGAGGCCGGCCGCGTATGGACCCATTATCATTCCCCCAAGGATCTCCCCCACTATGTGGTTAATCCCAATGCGCTCGAATGCGACGCCGATGATCTTTGAGACGGAGACCAGCATCCCCACGGTTATTAATGCGTAGTAGACGTCGCTCACGGCCCATTCAGTTGGCCTTATTTATTAAATGTTTTGGCATCAATGCGCTCTCCTCACCACGCGCCTCCGGGGCACTGGGAGGGGCTTCGCGGAGTACCTTATGTTCCTGGTGTCGAGGACCGTGAACGGCGCTCCACAGTAAGGGCAGCGCGGACCTATTCTCTGCAGCAGTATTTGAAGAAGCTCGGGCGGGGTCCTCAATTTCCTGAATACCGCAATGTCGTGGCCGCAGTGCTGGCAGTAAACTATTATGGCCATAGCCTTAACTCCATGCGTCATGTATATAAATGTAAGCCTTAAGAATATTGGGTAATATTATGAGAATTGAGGCCGGGGTAACCCGTCCGCTTCATTGCTCCCGTCTTCGACGGGCCTCTGTGGAGGTTACCTCTTGCCTCTCGCTTCGCAGGAATTAATAAGTTTTACCCCCATTGATGGGCGTCCTCCACCCCTTGAGGGAGTTGCTTTATGGGGATGATGGGAACATCATTCGGTGAAGGGCTTCCCCTCTTTTTCTCTTTTCTTCGCGGTAATGCTTAAATACCCTATATAGATGCATGGGCTCGGTGGGATAATTGCAATACTTGATGTGATTGGCGTCTCTTTTAATTATAGGACAGAGAAGGGGGTGTTGCCCGTCCTCAGCAATGTATCGTTTGAGGCGGGCGAGAATCAATTCGTCTCCATAATAGCCCCCTCGGGAACCGGCAAGACGACTCTCCTCAAGATAATAAGCGGCCTCGTTAAGCCCGATAAGGGTAAGATTCTCCTAAGGGGTGAGGAGGTGACTGAGCCGACTCCCCTCATCTCCATGATTTACCAGGACTTCGCCCTATACCCCTGGCTAACCGCCCTTCAGAACGTGGAGTTAGCGCTTCTCCACAAGAAGCTGCCGCGCGAGGAGAGGCGTCGCCGGGCCCAGGCAATGCTTGAGTTAGTTGGGTTGGGGGGATTCGAGGATTACTACCCCAAGGAGATGAGCGGCGGCATGAGGCAGCGCGTCGCCATTGCCAGGGCGCTGGTGGCGAAGCCCTTGGTCCTCTTGATGGATGAGCCATTCGCCAGCCTCGACGCCATAACCGCTGAGGGGTTGAGGAGGGAGGTCCTCGACATAGTGTTCAGCAAGGAGTCCACAGTTAAGTCAGTGATAATGGTTAGCCATAATATCGAGGAGGTGGTGGAGTTATCGGATAAGGTTGTGATTCTGGGGGGAAGGCCCGCCACAGTGGTGTCCCAGGTACCCATTGAATTGCCGAGGCCGCGGAACTCGAGGGACCCCGTCTTTAACGAAGTGGTGGATAGGCTTTACTCCATAATATCCACTACCGTTAAGGAGGCGCGGTGATATGCCTCCCCCCATTCTCCTGATCCTATTGGCGGGGCTCGCCACGCTGGGCCGCGTCTTCGCCATGATTGGCCTCACGATAGTGACTGGGTGGTTCCTGGGGTACTTGGCCGCTAAGAATAGAACTGTTGAATCGATCTTCCTATCCACGACTCAAACCCTGGAGGGGGTTCCCATAGTCACGTTCTTCCCCCTCGTCCTAGCAATATTTCTGGGCCATTTACCTCATGGGATTGGGGTTGAGTTATCGGTTGATTTCCTGGTCTTCACCGGCGTGGCCTGGAATATTTGGGTGGGGCAGTACGAGGCGATAAAGACGATTAGCCAGAACCTGGAGGACGTGGCGAACATGTTTAGCCTCACCTTCATGGAGAAAATGAGGCACCTCTATATACCATCCACAATACCGAGAACTGTGGCTAACGTGGTCACGAGTTTCGCTGTCGGCCTCTTCTACATAACTGTGAGCGAGGTCATAACGGTGGGCACCACGGAGTACTCCGCGTTCGGCATAGGCACGCTCATCTATAATTACACGGAGTCCGGCTTAATTGATATGGCCATTGCCTCCCTAGGGGTCCTCGTGGCACTAGTGGTGGCGGTCACGTACTTCATTCTTTACCCACTCATTGACTGGTCCATGAAGTTCACCTACGACCCACTCCTCACGGCTCCAGCGTCCCGATTGGCGGCGCTGCCCAGCAGGTTGAGGGGGGGAATGGTGAGGGGCGTGAGGAGGTTGAGGAGGGTTCTGCCCGAGAGGCCCTTAACGCCCGCGAGCAGGGCTAGATTAGTGTCCCTGAACTCCAGGCAGAGGGCCTACGGTAGGTTAAGGCCCAGGGTTCCCCGCTACGCCTCGATGATCATAGGCGCGGCCCTGGCCGGGTTATTCATGTACGCGGTTTACCTCGCGTTCACGGGTCCCGCCGCGTTCTCCATGTTTAGCGACTTGAGGAGCCACCTGGATCTCTACCTATACTTGCTGGGGCTGGATTACTTGAGGGTCCTCATAGTCACCGTAGCCTCCCTGGCAACGGCAATAGTTGCGGCGTACGTGATGGCTGTGAAGAGGAGCGCCGAATCCATCTTAATCTATGTCCTCGAGACCCTTGCCTCGATACCTGCCCCCTCATATATCCCCCTCATTGCCACTCCATTCGTGACCGCCGTGGCTAGGTTCCTGGGCTTCGATGGAGCCCTCGAGTCCCTGGCTTTAGTGACTGCCTACCTAAGCACGGTGTGGTATATACTATACAATACTTACATTGGGGTCAAGTCAATACCGAGGGAGCTATGGGAACTCAGCGCAACGTATAGATTCACCATTCTACAGAAGATGAGGTACCTCGTCCTCCCAGGGGCATTCCCCGCAATGGTGACGGGGCTCGCAAGCACCGTGGGAAGCACGTGGGGCGGGCTCCAGTTGGCGGAGTACATTCAATTGGGGAATAAGTACTACATGGTGAACGGCATATCCGGATTAATGGATTACTACGTCTCCACGGGCAACGTGGCTGGACTAAACGCCACCTCGCTCCTCCTCGCAATCACCATAGTGGCCCTAAGCGTGGGGCTATGGAGAACATTATTCAGCTACTCCAGGAGGCGCTTCAGGATGGAAGGTGCATTCAAAATGTGACCCCCTCCCCTGAAGGGCGAGATCCTCCATTCGTTTTATGAAGGCCCGACCCCCTTGTGCTGGACTATATTGAAGGGGGTAGCCCAAGCATGTCGAGGATTCTGGTTCGCTCCATTCTTTGGGGACACATGGATGAATCGATTTAGTACCTATATATCTTTACCCCCTTGCCCTTAGCGTAAGCCTCTACCTCCCCGCCTATGTATGAGCCCGTTAGAATAGGCACGGTGGGTTTATTCAGGTTTCGCTGCACCACCTCGGCCTTAGCGAGGAGGGCGCCCACGTCATTAATGGTGGGCCTTACCTTAACCTCCACAACATACACCGCCCTATCCGTCGTCACCAATAAGTCTATTTCCACGCCGTCTAAGTTAATATTCCTGACGCGTTGCTCCACGGTTTCTCCCCTGGCCTTCACCTCATCCTTCAAGTCCTCCAAAACATAGCGGCTATATTGGCTCTCCACGGATGCGCCCAACTCAAGCTCTATCCTGGAGAACCGCTTCATAGCCTCTTCCCATTTCTTGTCGTTTTCTTCCCATCTCTTGAAGTTCTCTTCCCATTTCTTGTCGTTCTCTATCCATCTTTTCTCGTTCATTTCCCATTTCTTGTCGTTTTCTTCCCATCTCTTGAAGTTCTCTTCCCATTTCTTGTCGTTCTCTATCCATCTTTTCTCGTTCATTTCCCATTTCTTGTCGTTTTCTTCCCATCTCTTGAAGTTCTCTTCCCATTTCTTGTCGTTCTCTATCCATCTTTTCTCGTTCATTTCCCATTTCTTGTCGTTTTCTTCCCATCTCTTGAAGTTCTCTTCCCATTTCTTGTCGTTCTCTATCCATCTTTTCTCGTTCATTTCCCATTTCTTGTCGTTTTCTTCCCATCTTTTCTCGTTCATTTCCCATTTCTTGTCGTTTTCTTCCCATTTCTTGTCGTTGTCCTCCAGCCTCTTCTCCTCCACATCCACTAATTTATTGAAATCCTCCCTGAGTCTCTTCAGCTCGTTGAGGATGGAATCAAGCCCCAGCAATCCTGCTACTGCCATCCTAAAGGTCTCATCCTCCCTAAGCAGCTTTATGAATTCATCCCTGAGAGAGGCAGACACAATATATCGCCTTTAATTATATATTTAAATCTTCCCCGACGTCGTTGCCGTGGCCTTGATAAAACTAACGACAAACCTCGCACTTTAGGGCGAGGAGGAGGTCAGTAAGCCATGGATTTAATATGGAGGGTTGCAATGGGAGCCCATGAAATCAAATGGTTTCTCCATTAGAAATCTTTCCACAATTTTCGCGGATGCCCGACCCCTTCCCCGCCTTGAGGGCTCCCGAGGGATTACCTTATGGGCGCCGCTCGATTATGGCTCACAATGAAGGAGAGCGGTTTCTTAGCCGAAATTAACGTTAATCTTCCGGAGGACGTTCAGTGTCCCGCTCAGGTCGGGGATGCCCCAAGGGGCAACGAGCCGCCACCTCTGAGTCTTAGACTTTTTTACCGGAGACGTCCATTAGGGCAGGGGTAGTTTGCGGTTTTCTCCATCGTTAAGTTCATCGATTGTGGGTCGCAATATTTATATATGCGTTACCAATTATTGGACACGCATGCAAAGAAACAAAATCGTATCGGCAATGCGACTCCTCAATACAATACAGCAATTCAGTTTGAGAACTGGGAGGGATCCATATACCCGTGAGCTTCTTGCCTTGTTGGGGTCGTGGGGGTATGGGGAGGGCGTTCTCCGCTTCGTGGAGGAGATGGGGCTCGTGGAGAGGTATAGGGGTAATTGCAGCGCAGGCACTAGGAGGAAGTGCCTCTTCAATAGGTTGACGGAGAAGGGGTTGGAATACATGACTCACGCGGGGGTAATGATGAATCTATTGGCTCCAAGGAATCGGGAAGCATTGCCCCACTAACCGGAAGCGCATTTACCCGTGGCATGGCTCTCTGGAGGCCCATCTTTTCCCAACCCCATTAGGGAGGGGCAGTTTACGATAGTGGATGTATGATGCCTCCTTGGGGTTAGTCATTAATCCATATAGCTTGCCGCCGATCCCGACCCGAGGGGGCGAGGTCTTCGATCTTATGTAGGCGGTGAGCATTTATTTCCACGGTTTGCTCCCTTTCCCGTGTATATACTCTCGACCTCCTCCAACAGCGGGAAAACGGTGATAGTTACGGCGATCGTTCATGCCCTATCCAAGAGGGCTAGGGTATCCCCCTTCAAGGCCCAGAACATGTCCCTCAATAGTTACCCTGCGGTGGATGGTGGGGAGGTCGCGGTGGCTCAAGCGATGCAGGCCTACGCGGCTGGGGTGGAGCCCGTGACCGCCATGAATCCCATACTGCTGAAGCCGCTTAGCGATGATAGGAGCGAGGTAATAGTTAGGGGCCGCCCCTTTTCCATTAATGGCTTCAGGGAGTACTCCTCCTCAATCCTGGATAAGTGGCGCATAGTGAGGGAGGCAATTGATGAGTTGAGGAGTGGGTTCGATCTAATTGTTGGGGAGGGGGCGGGGTCCGCCTTTGAGCCTAATATAAGGGACGTAACTAACTTCAGGGCGGCTGAGTACTTGGGCGGGGACGTGTATGTGGTGCTGGACATAGATAGGGGCGGCGCATTTACCTCGGCCCTGGGCCTCATGGAGTCCATACCGCCGCGTTGGCGAAGGCTCGTGAAGGGCTTCATCATAAATAGGTTCAGGGGGGATGAGTCCCTCCTCGAGGGCGCCGTTAAGTGGTTAATGGAGAGGACGGGCAAGAGGGTGGTGGGGGTCATTCCCTGGATGGATATGAGTCGCCTCTGGCCTGAGGACTCGGAGTCAATGATGGGCTTCGGGTCGGGGCCCCTCGACGTGGCGGTGATCGCTTATCCATGGATATCCAACTTCAATGAGTTTCAAGCATTAACGCTGGAGCCGGATGTAAGCGTTAGATTCGTGAGGAGCGGGGCATTGGGTGAACCTGATCTAGTTGTGCTTCCCGGGTCGAGGAATGTGCCTGCATCGCTTGAGTGGTTGAGGAGGACCGGACTCGAGTCGAGGCTGCGGCGACTCATTGGTTCCACCCCTATTCTGGGCGTCTGCGGCGGTTTTCAATTGATGGCGAGCAAGATAAGTGACCCCCATGGAGTGGAGGGGGGCTCCCCGGGTCACTATAGGGGCCTGGGGCTGGGCGACTTCGAGGTGGCGTATGGATTGGATAAGGTGGTGAGCAGAAGCGTTGCTCGACTTCTTCATCCAGAGGAATTGGTATTCACTGGGTACGAGATACATAGGGGCCATGTGACTTACGGCTCCTCGTCCCCCGCCTCGATAATACTGGAGAGGAATGGCGTGTCGGCGATGGTCATGGATGGGATTTGGGACGAGGAGCTTGGAGTAATGGGCACGCACCTGCATGGGGCGCTGGGGGACCCGGGGTTTAGGGAGTTGATCCTCAATGAGGCGAGGAGGCGCCGGGGGCTCCCGTCCCGTCGATCCCAGGGGGGATTAATCGATGCCTTGCTGGCGGGCGTGAAGACAATAAGTGAGGCCGTGTGGAGTCGCCTAGATATTCCCCATCCAACATGATGAAAGCGGCGAGAAGCCTCATTGGGCTGGAATGATCGGCGCCTCATGGGTTCGCCGTTTGTCCGGAGCTGGTTCTTTGGCCAATGCTTAAAATTATGGATTCCCCGCTTTGTTTTATGGATTTGCTCGGCTTGATTTTCGTGGCCGTCTTCCTCGCTTCTTTGGGGATTGGCAGGGCGATTCCACGCCTCTCCTCGGCGTTTGGCAGGGCGATGTTGCCCATAGTGATCGTCCTGGTCTTCACGATAAGCATGTGGGGTGGAAATACCGTTAAGACCATTCAAAGCATTGGCTTCCTCCTCTACTCATCCCTGGCCTACGCCTTCTCCACAATGTTCCTGGGCTACGCGTTGGGCCTATTCCTCGATGGCGGAGGCGGCCCAAGGAGCGGAGCTAGGCGGGGAGGCCCATCTGGGTTAAGCATAATTTTCCCCCTGGATCTGGTCGCGGGATGGGCCGTGGGGCTATTGGTGGAGTTGCCGCGCCCCGCCCTGCTGATAACGGGGGAGCTCTATGTGTTGGCCGGCGTGGTTGGGTTGAGCCTGGGCAATGAGTTGGGGAGGGGGGTCTTGGCGGCGGGGCTTAATGGGGTTAAGGCAGTGGCCTACGCGGCGATCGGCTCGGTTCTGGCGGGCCTCCTCCTGTCCCCGCTTCTGCGCGTCTCCCTTAAGGTGTCCCTCGCCATTGCGCTTGGCTTTGGGTGGTATACCTTTGATGGTCCAACCGTGGCCGCGTATGCCGGTCCTTACCTGGGCGTCCTGGCCTTCCTGGCCAACTTCTTTCGGGAACAATTGACCTTCATCTTGGTGCCCTTCCTCTCGGGGAGCCCAGCCGCGCTCATAAGCATGGGGGGCGCCACCACGATGGATGACACGCTTCCCCTATACGCATCGATACTGGGGAGGCAGCACTCCATCACGGCCATGGTTAATGGCTTGCTCCTCACCCTCCTGGTGCCCGTTATTGTCCCCTTAATTCTATCCCTATGATGAGCCGGGGGCTTGGGCGAGCCGCCTCAAGGCGGGGTCAGCAACCTAATTATCCCCTCGCCCGCATCATCCACGTATGGTTGGGTTTTTGCCGGTTTGAGGATCATTGGGCAAAACGCAATAAATATATCCCCCTCAACTCGATTCGCTCCCATGGTTATGCCCCTCCGCGGTTATTGCTTAAATGGGTCCAGGGTGGAGAGAAGTGGCTAATGATGTCGGTTTATCCCTGCTGGTCATAGGGATCGGCTTGGTCATCATAGCCACGCTAGCCTTTGGTTCCATCGCCATCCTGGTTCTGGGGATTTCCATAGCTGCGTCCGGCCTAGTTGCAACGTGGGGAACCGGCGATAGCGACTTGTTGATGAGGCTCTCCCAATCATCTTGGATCGATATATCCATGCTGCTCGAGGGGCTGGGGATAGCGTCTCAAGCCATATACTTGCCCAGCAGGTACACCGAGGCGGGGGAGCCCGTTGCATTGATTCCCATGAGCGGAGCGAGGGGTCGCTTGCCTAAGCTGCCCCGCGGCATAACGGTTAGGTACGGGGATAGGCCCCAGGACTCTGGACTGGTATTGATTACCCTGGGCACCGCCGCCGTCAAGTCGTGTAGGGATCGAGGCGCATTGAAGGAGGACCCGGAATCCGCCCTACAGGATTGCCTAATTAGCTTTCTGTCCTTAGTTAAGTCCGCCCGCCTCTCCATGGGCGTTGGAACCATTAATTTATCGTTGACTCCCCTTCGGGATTTTCAACCCTACGAGGAGAACTCCGCGGTCGCCGCCGTGCTGGGCTCCCCCCTCGCATCCATTTCCGCCGCGATCTTGGCGGAGGCCCTTGACCGCCCCCTCGCAATTGCCGGGGAAAGCATCAGGGGCAGGGATAGGCTCATCACGTTGAGGGAGGTGGAGATCGATGTGGCTTAGGGATGCATTAATCATTCAATTATTATCTTACGGATTCGCGTACGCCATGTTTGCCCACCTAGGCGTAAACGACCTGGGCATATACGTTGTGTCGTTCACGTTGATATACATAACCACGATGCTCCTCGCGGAGCCGCTGCCGCCACGCCTTGCTCGCATTAATTTGATAATCACCGCGATACTATTATCCATATCCGCGCTATTCATAGCTAGGCGCATAATCGTGTTAATGGGGGGAGGCGCATAGCGATGCGGAGCATATACATGGCCGCGGCTCTCCTGCTAGCCATGCTGATCGCGATGTACTTGCCCCATTTATTCGGGGGCGAAGGCACCAATGCAATTAATCCAGTTCTCATCAACTCATCGTTCTTATCCCCCTCGCTCCTATCATCATCGGCCGCCGGACTCAATGGACTCAATGTTCCCCTCGCCCTGCAATTCGTGGGGGGCCTCAATAAGTCGCTAACCGGATTACGGAACTTGAGGACTGAGCTGGACAATTTAAATGAGACCCTTGCCCTGATTCGATCGTACTACAGCAATGCGTTGAGCATGGAGACCATCAATTACAGCGAGGCCAGGCTCTGGGCGAGTCGGGGCCTGGATTTAGTTCCAACGGCTTATGGGACATGGCTCAATGCCTCCCGCGAATTGGCGAAGTACGACCCATCCCTCAGCAATGTGATTAATGCAATTAACGAGAGTTTATCGCAGCAGCTAAGCGCAGTGAATCAAACATTGATGGAAATATTGAGAAATAAGCCCGCCTCGATAGCCCCCTACTCCCCCTCCCTGCTCCAAGTGAATGCCCCGCGGCTAGTTAAGTGGGGCGACCCAATCGTGATTAATGGATCGTTGAGCGGACCACCCCATAGGCCGCTCACGATAATCATCGGGAACACGACGATGGGAATCGCGACGGGCGCGAATGGATCGTTCAGTTCGGTTATTAGCACCGATTCCCTGGCGCCCGGCAACTACTCCCTCCTCCTCTATGCCCCGCCATACATGGGCAACGCCCCAACCAGCGCCGAGGTGAATGTAACCGTAGTCGGGGAACCCGTGCACCTAGCGATAAGCGCCGGAACCGCGGTGGCGGGCTCCACGCTGAGCATAAGGGGAACCATAACCCCCTGGATCCCCGGCAACTCCACGCTGTTGGTGTCAATTGATGGGATCAATGAAACGATGACCATCAACTCCCCCACAATAGATGCGGCGATTCCAATCCCAGTAACCGTGGGAACCGGGCGCCACGTCCTCACCGTCACATTATTGCCGCGGCTACCCATGGCGAGCGCCTCCAGCAGCGTCGTCATAACCATCCTTAACCCGCTTCAATTATCGCTTCCGCCAATTATAACCGCGGGAGTCGCTGCCCTAGCGCTTCTGGGATCGAGGAGGAGGCCGGCCACGGGCGGCGGGGGAGCGGGGGCGAGCGAGGTCGAGGCCCGCATATTATCGGCTACAATGGGGAGAACCCTGGGGGAGGGGGCCCGCCAAGTCGTTCACGCATTGGCCGAGGCCATATATGCGGTGGGCAATGAGGTCGGCCACAAATTAATGCCCAACCAAACGCTGAGGGAGTACTTCGCTCAAGTGGGTCCCAAGATGGATCCGGATAGGAGGGATGCCCTGTGGAGGCTGATCACGTTAACGGAGCCAGTGCTCTACTTCACGCATGAGCCTCGGGAGGAGGAGTTGATCGAGGCGAGGGAATTGCTGCGGAGGGTGATCCACAGTTGAGGCTCCTCCTTGTCTTCACGGCAGCGATCACCATCATGGCGGTGATGTCTGGTCTACTGCTCGCCCCATCCAGCACGCCTTATGGCCCCCATAACCCATCCTGGAACGGCTACTCGACGGCATCATCGATGTGCCTGAAACCCGTGTACTCCTTGCCGAGCGGGGGAGTGAATACCTTATTCGTTATTCCGGCGATGGGCGTATCGAGGGCTGAGGCAACGTACCTAGCCGGATTCGTCAAGGGAGGCGGTAGACTGGTCATATTGAGCAACGGTTACCCGGCCAGCAATGAGTTGCTGTCATACATGGGCATAAACGCGAGCTTCACAAATGCCACGATCATTGACCCGGCGTTCAACGCCATGAATCAATACCTCCCCATCGCCGTTATGCTCAATAATCCGGTGATCGCCGCGAACGCCTCATTCATTGCATTGAATAACGCGACGGCGCTCAGGATCAACTCCAGCTTCATACCCATGGCAGTGACAAGCCCATCCAGCAATTCAAGCCTTGGCCCCGGCCCGCTTCCCGTCGCCGCCGGGCTTCCATATGGGAAAGGATACGTAATATTGATATCTAGTCCGGCGATCTTCATGAACTCCATGATAGGCGAGTACGGCAATGCGAGGCTCCTCAAGTCCCTATGCATCGGATCCACCGCCTTCCTCGCCGCCAACTTGCCGAGCCGCTCGCCGCCCCACCTAGTTAGGGTAGCGGTTTACGGCCTCTGGAGCCTCCTATCCGCGTTCCCCATCAATTACTTGGCGTCGCTTGCCCCATTGATCATTGCGATACTGTTAAATTGGGTTAAATCCAACCGATCCACGTGAAGAATTGGAGCAACGATATCAATGCCGTTTGGGGATCCATATCCAAGGTATTTCTGGGCGGCGACGAATTGATACAGAGCCTCCTCGCGACGTTTCTGGCCGGCGGACATGCCTTGCTGATCGGGCCCGTTGGGTCCGGCAAGACTACCCTAGCCAAGGCGCTTGCCCATGCAGTGGGCGGCACATATAAGAGGGTGCAGGTGACCAACGAGACGCTTCCCTCCGACATAATTGGGTTCTCCGTGTATTTGAGGGACGGCGACACTCGAGTGGTGAAGGGCCCCATATTCAGCAACATAGTTTTGCTGGACGAGTTGAATAGGGCCCCTCCTCGAACGCTCTCCGCGCTGCTCGAGGCAATGCAGGAGAGGCAGGTAACGATTGATGGGGCCCCCCTCCAGCTCCCGGATCCACACATAGTCGTTGCCACAATGAATGTGGCTGAGGTCGAGTTGGGCTTCACTTCCCAATTGCCCGTGGCCGTGCTGGATAGATTCACGTCCAGCATTAGGGTTAATTACGTTGCCGAGGAAACGGAGAGACTGGTGTTGAGGAGCATCGATGAGATAGATAATGAGTTGGCCAAGCCCAATCCCGCGATCAGGATCGAGGACTCGGGGAAATTAATTGAGGCAGTTAAGGGGGTCTACGTCAGCGATGACTTGGTCAGGTACATTTTCGATATAGTTAGGCTTCTGCGTGGCGATGCTCGCCTAATGATTAAGCTGAGCACCAGGGCGCCCATAAGCATCTATAAATTGGCCAGGGCATTCGCATTCCTGGGGGGGAGGAATTACGCGATACCGGACGACGTTAAGGCAGCGGCGCGGCTGGCGTTGCCCCATAGATTGATCATTAGGCCCGAGTATGGGGAGGCCGTGGATCCAATCAATATGGTGGAGGATGCCCTAAATCAAGTTAAGGTTCCGGTGCTGGTTCAGTGAATTCGACGCGCCTCCTCGCGTTGATTCGGAAGGTTTTGCCGGCCATCTATATAGCCCTAAATATCGGGCACCCCATTGCCTACGCCTACTCGGCCGCATTAATAGTCCTCGAGCTGCTTTCCTGGAGGGGAAGGGACGCCGCGCTGGCCATGCTTCACATGGGCGCGTTGATCCTCTCCCCCTGGCCCATAAACCTGGCCCTCTCCATAATTCTCGTGCCGGTGCTCGACGCATCGATTAAGTCATGCAGTTTAGGCCCATGGTGGACCTACGCCGCTCCATTAATGGCCTCATCAATATTATCCCTGGCCCTCCTGGGCCCCGGCCCAGCCCTCTCCCTCCTCGTCATCATCATCTACGTCACGGCCACGGCATTCCTGACCTGGGCCAGATTCATGACGCTCCACATAACCCTCAGTACCCCCGGGGAAGTAAGGGCGGTGGCCGGCGAGTGGAGGAGTTACTCATTATCATTATCCTCAGTCCCCAAGTCATCGCTGCGCGTCCTCATTGAGCCGCCTCCGGAGATCAGGCTGGAGAGAAACACTGCCTCGCTTGGGGGTGACACGATTAGGGCGAGGCTCCTCTACTCCCTGGGCGGCGTCAAGACGCCCCTCATTAGGCTAAGGCTCATCGACGAGAGGCGATTGATAAGCGCGGCGAGGATCGTTAGGCACCCGCCGATAATCGTCAAGTCGAGGACGCAGCAAGCAATTGAGTGGGGGCGGGAATTATTGTCCACGGCATCGGCCGGAGGCGCTGGGGACATCATGGAGGTGAGGGAATTCGTTCCGGGCGACCCGGTTAGGAGGATTCACTGGAAGAAGAGCCTTAAGCTGGATAAGTACGTGATCAAGCTCATGGAGAGCGAGTCGAGCTTCACGCTGGCGGTGCTGGCGTACGCATCAAGCGAGGTGATTGCGGATAAGCTGGGCGCCGCCGCTGCCCTACTGTTGGCGCATGCATTGAAGAGGGGAGGCGCGGAGCTCGTCATAATCGATAGGAACTTGGCAGTCAAGCGATTAATTGATCCGAGTTATGAGGAGGCGGTGAATGAGGTGATGAAGTCGATAAGCGTCCTCGGCGTGAGGACCATGAATTGGATCGATAATGCCGGCGTCCTGAGGAGATTGCTTCCTCGGCGTCCCCCCATTGAGAATGGATCCAGGGTGGTGCTGATTGGGGAGGATGTATGGGTCAGGGCAATGTGCTCGAGCAATTATAAATGCATAAAGATACGCTAATGCTTGACCCCCTCCCCATCCTTAAGGGCGAGCCCCTCAATCTTTTGTGAACCACGAAATTGCTCGCCTCAGCATGGGCGGAACTTGGTTCACGGCGCTTCTGGGAAGGGGTTTCACCAATAGTAGAAGCAATATGAGGGCTGCCCCGGCGATCAATTGGGGAAGGGGCCAATCAAGGTACTTAACGTAGATAATTGCGCCAATCATGGGGAGCAGCGTCGATGTGGCGAGCGTGAACCACATGCGGGGGCTCCACGGCCTATTGTTCAGCCAATAAAGGATGGCGGTGGCCAGGAACCCAACGTATGAGGCAAAGACGGCGGCGTAAAGATCCATGCCCCTCGCCATTATGAATAAGGCGATGGAAATCGATACCCCGACGGCGGCACGCTGAACTGCGCTCCACCCCCTCCCCATAACCCAGTAATACGTCATGTACACGACGTCTAGGGCGGTTAGGGGGGATAGGCCGAAGAGGAGGGCGGCGTATGGGATGGCGGCGGCATAATCGCCATTGAGGACGTGGATCATGGGAAGCAGCGGAAGCGCGGCTATGGCGGCAATGGATAGGAGCCCGGCCACCGCGATGGCGGCCATGGAGTACTCCATGGCGATTCCGCCTACATCTCCGTCCAGCGCCTTCGAGTGGGCTGCCGTGGATCCGAAGACATTGCCCACCGCTTGGCTGAAGTAAACCACGGCCCCAACCATTACCGTGGATATGCCGAAGAGGGCCGAGTATTGGGGCCCTAGATACACATACACGAGATAGCTCAATACGTTGGATCCAATCCCATTTAGGTAAGTAGCTAGCCAGAACTGGAAGCCGCTGTTCAGGAACCGCCTTATTCCACGCCTCAACACGATTAATCCCAACTTGATGCCCGGAATCAGCCTCACATTATACGAAAAATAGGACAGCGTCGTCGCCGCATTAAATAGCGAGGCAATGGCTATTGCATACACATTGTGCATGATTATTATCAATGCGATTTCCGATAACCTATAGGCGAGGCTCCCCAGCGTCAATCCCTTTCCCTGCGTCGCGGTTCTCCGGGTCAACCACAAGTAGAACCCCATTGAGTTGGCGATAGCGTTTAATAGGTTTGAGGATATAAGTATATACAAGATCGGCATAAGCGAATCCGGTATCTTCTGTGCCTCCAGGAGGGGTATGGCCGCCAACAATGCGATGCCGTTTGCCATCGCTATGGCGAGCGAGAGGGCGGTCATGGCTGAGTAGTATGGGGTGATATCGAGGCCCTTGGCGTGCGACTCTGCCCCCTCCCTCGCTATGGCATTATCGATGCCAAGCGATGGGAAGAATAGCCCCACTATGCCCGTGAAGGCAAAGATGGCATTATAGTACCCGTATTGGATGATTGGCACGAACCTGGTTAGCACGATCACGTAGATCACGGCGAAGCCATAATTCACCAGCGTGTTGGCGTAGTTAAAGAGTATCCCCATCATTGCCGTCTCGTTAGGCTTCGCCCTCATTCGATCCACAATCGAATGAACCCTTTTAAAGCATTAATGATTGCCAATGAACTACCCAGCCCTCACGTGGCTTCCCGCTTCCTTGCCTGTAGCGTCTGGCCACGGGTGGAGGACGGATCACGGGCACTACGGGCCGTTCCCTCCCCGATCTCTTGAGCGCGTTCGGGAAAGGGTTGTGGTCGCGGTCTGCGACCCAGTAGTTGGCAGGGGAATGGTCCGCCGAGGTTGAGTCCTCCTTCGCGCGTCCGCACGTGGCACAGGCCTTGGAGGCATATGAGGGTTCGACGAGGACCAGATCTTTGCCGTACTTCTCCACTTGGTACTTGGGAATGGCCTTGGGCTCGTGTAGCAATTGTTGGGCCTCGCCTTACCCTTAGGAGCTTTTGGAGGAAAATCCCACCTGCTCCTATCTCGTTCGAATATTTGTAGCCATCTCCCTAGAATGGCGAGGACACCCCCAACTCTTGGACGGGCTTCGCAAAAACGACGAAACGAGAGGCGCCCTCCGCCCCTCAGGGTGGAGTGGCTCGCGGTTGCCTATTTATCTTTATTATGGTGTATAGTCCTAGCTTTATGAGGGCTCCATCATATACTTCCTGCTTCTCTATTTTGCTGAATGCTCCATTAATCATCATATAGGTTCCATTCTTGCTCGATAGGTCCTTCAATATCATTTCCCCCCTTTCCCCTATTGAGAGCACGGCGTGGTGTCGCGACACGGTCATATCTGGAACCACGACCATGTTGTCCGGGGCGCGGCCTATGGTTATTTCCTCCATTATGTCCGGGTCTATCTCTACCTTAGTGCTCTTTATGGAGTCCAAGGGGATCTCCACGAAGGTTATCACTATCTTGCCCCCCTTCTCCTCCGCCCTCCTCGTCTCATCCCTCAAGTTCTTGGCGTCGATTGTTTCTCCACTGCTCATCCTAAACAATGGGTGTCGCGTGTACCCTTAATTAAAACTTTCCTCCGACTCCCGGGGTTTGGATCGTGGATTTTCACGCAATGTTTTTAAATACATTAGGGTATCCCTAATCATGGATCCCCTCCAGCTCCTCCTAAACCCACCTGCCGGACTAGGCATGGGGGAGATAGCCATGATAAGCTTCCTGCTGGGAATGATGCATGGAGCCACGCCCGACGAGCACACGTGGCCAATAACGTTCAGCTACGCCATAGGCAAGTACAGCACAAAGGGCGGAATGAAGGCCGGCCTTCTCTTCAGCCTAGGCTTTACAATCCAAAGGGCATTCCTCACAACGCTCGGCTACATGGGCCTCGCCTACATATATCAAAAGTATAACCTAGATGGGCCAGTCTATATAATCGTGGGGATAGTGATGGCCATAGCCGGCTCCTACATATTAAGGGGTAGATACATTCATTTGCCAATAGATGAATTGCTGGGAGGCAAGGCCCACCACACGAGGGAAGCATCGAGGCTCCCGCTCCACGAGATCCACGAGAGGGATGTGCCCCTCAAGATGACCATAATCCACGGACTAATAGCCGGCTTCGGCTTCGGCGCCTACGCCACCATAATAACATTCGTGCTGGCTCCCCAAGTCCCCAGCATAATCTATGCCCCCATCCCAGGCATCCTCTTTGGGCTGGGCACAATGGTTATGCAGATGATGTTTGGGGCCGTGTTCGGCAGCATACTTAGGACAAAGCACCTGGGCGAGGAGGATGTGAAGCTCATTGGCAAAATGGCGGCTGGCAGAACGCTATACTATGGCGGTCTGGTATTCACGCTCGCCGGCCTCCTTATAATAGCCTTCCCAACAATAGATGCATGGGCGGTATCAACGGGAATACCAATACCGAACCTAGATGCAGTAAATATCGGACTACTCCTAGTGGTCACGGTGGTGGGCGCAATAGGCGTATACGGCATAATTAAGAGCTATATGGATGTGAAGAAAATGGAGCAACCAAGGCCGAGCAATAAATTATCTAGCAATTCATGAGGTTTGCAATTCTTTATCAATGTTGATAAAAAGAACGACAAGCCTCTCCCTTCAGGGCGGGGAGGAGGTCGCTCCTAATAAATGCAACATACGCAGCAACGTTGCAATAATAATATGTAGCTATAAATCAAAAATTGAAGCTACTTGGCGCATAAGGATTTACTCAAAATAATTAAACGCCCCCATGTTTTGGTTCGCCTCATTACTGGATGGGAATGAGGATCCTTACTCGATCTTACCGGTCCCGCCTCCTCTCGGTGATTATTGCGTGTCCATTAAGTGGTAACGCAATAAGTGCAGCAGTAATTATTTTTGGAGTTTATAGTAATGTTTATAAGTGCGTTACCAATAAGTGGACACGCTTATGAAACAAAGAATCCCCATTACCACAAGACTCCTGAAAACCATTAGGGAGCTCAATCAAAGAAATGGGCCGGGACCCATATACTCGTGAGCTTCTTGCCTTGTTGAGGACGTGGGGGTATGGGGAGAGCGTTCTCCGCTTCGTGGAGGAAGTGGAGCTCGTGGAGAGGTATGGATAGGTGCGGCCCAGCCACTAGGAGGAAGTGCATCTTCAATAGGTTGACGGAGAAGGGGCTTGAGTACTTGGAGTTCCTTGCCTCAGCCCAGTCTATTAGAGCGTGGAGGCGTACTAGGCCACTAACCAGTGTCCCCTTGATATGGCTGATCCGTTGATTAATCCAAGCCGAGGGAGTCCTCCTAGCCATGTAAGCCACGCACTCATCGGTGGGGCAATCGCCTGGAGAGGCAAGGTTAGTTATCATGGGGGCCATGACGACCCTATTCCTTGACCTCCACATCCCGAATAAAGAGGGGCTCAGTTATCTTCACGCCGGGCCAGGTCAAGGCGTTGTCAAAAGCGTTTCCACGTAATTCAGGTCGTTAGGTTTTGGGCAATGCTTATTATAGCTGCCCGGCCTAGGCGAGTTATGAGGCTGCTCTCGTTCGTTAAGGATAACGTGCCTCGCGTTGGGGCAATGGTTGTGGGCGGCGTCCTGGATCTTTCCCTGGCCTATATGCAGTTGAATGGGGTTGACGCCGTGCCGGACTTCCTCTACAGCATGAAGCGATTAATCGAGTTGGGAGAGCCCGCCCAGGGGGTGGTGAGGGAATTAATTGATAGGGGGAGAAGCGACTCAAGCCTGTTGATTAATCCTGCGGAGATAAAGTGGCTCCCTCCAGTTCCGGATCCCGAGAAGATTCTCTGCGTCGCGGTTAATTATAGGGCTCACGGGGAGGAGACCGGGCATGCCCCGCCGGAGAAGCCCTACTTCTTCCCCAAGTTCAGGAATGCATTGATAGGGAATGGGGATCCAATACTGAAGCCGCGCGTCTCTTACAGGGTTGATTGGGAGGTGGAGTTAGGCGTCATAATTGGGGCCAGGGGGAAGTACATCGATGAGAAGGATGCCTTGCAGCACGTGTTTGGGTTCACCGTGGTTAACGATGTGTCCATGAGGGATTGGCAGTTCCCGCCGGGTTGGCCCGAGAAACTGAATGCATTGGGGCAGAACTGGATATGGGGGAAGAGCATGGACTCCACGACCCCCGTGGGCCCAGTGATAGTGACTAGGGATGAGTTGGAGGAGCCCAACGACCTTAGGCTGACCCTCAAGGTGAACGGCGAGACGCAGCAGGACGGCAATACGAGGGACATGATATTCGACGTGCGTCAATTGATTCATTGGGCATCACAGGGAATAACGCTGAGGCCGGGGGACATAATATCCACGGGAACCCCCCAGGGAGTTGGAGCCGCTAAGGGGAGGTTCCTAAAGAACGGGGACACGGTGGAGGCCGAGGTGGAGAAGATAGGCAAATTGATTAATCCGGTCAAGGATGAATAGCTTCTTCGATAATGTTTAATAATAATGTGGCTGCCCCCCGTCTATGAGCCTGGAGAAGCGTTGGAGCGTTGAGAGGGAGCAGGAGTTATTGAGGACATGGGAGTCGGAGGGACGCTTCGGCACGAGGATCCAGGAGGGGAGGCCGGTCCTAGTCATCGATACTCCGCCCCCCTACATGAGCGGGAGGCCCCATATAGGTCAATTCGCCTCCTATGCCCAAATGGATATGATAGTTAGGTTCCACAGGATGAGGGGATTCAGCGTCGTCTTCCCATTCTACGCGGATAGGAATGGATTGCCCGTGGAGGTTCAGGTGGAGAAGAAGTACGGCATTAGGCTACAGGAAGTGCCGCGGGAGAAGTTCCTCGAGATGTGCAGGGCCGTCCTGAACGAGTATGAGGACGCGTGGCGCAGCGCGTTGAGGAGGTGGGGGGTCTCGGCCGATCAATGGGTGAATGGGACGGATAGCGATGAGTATAGGGCCATGACTCAATCGACCTTCATAGATATGTGGAGGCGAGGCCTCATCTATGAGGCGGAGAGACCCACCATGTGGTGCCCCAGATGCATGACGTCCCTCGCGGAGGCCGAGGTCGAGTATAGGGATGGCGAGACCACGCTCAATTACGTTAAGTTCAGGGTTCAGGAGACGGGGGAGGACATAATAATAGCCACGACGAGGCCGGAGCTCATTGCCGCCGCGGTGGCCGTCATCTATAATCCCGGGGACGAGCGGTATAGGGGATTGGAGGGGAGGCACGCGGTTGCCCCCATCTTCGGCCAAGTGATCCCCATACTGCCTCACCCGGCGGCCAAGCCCGACTTCGGCAGCGGATTAGTCATGATAAGCACCTTCGGCGACACGAGGGACCTAGCCATAGTGAACGAGTTGAGGCTCCCCATGAGGATAGTGGTGACGCAGGATGGGAGGATGAGCGAGTCGACGGGGAAGTACGCGGGCTTGCCCGTGGCCAAGGCCAGGGAGGAGGTAATCAAGGACCTGGAGGCCGGCGGCTTGCTCGTTAAGCGGGAACGCATCGCCCACTCGGTGCCCGTCTGCTGGAGGTGCGGCACCCCCATTGAGGTGATCGTGACTAGGGAGCTCTTCCTCAAGCAATTGGAATTCAAGGACAAGCTCCTTGCGTTGGTTAAGGATAGAATGAGGTTTCACCCGCCCGAGTACTCCCAGGCACTCGTTAATTGGATCAATTCATTACAGTTCGATTGGCCCATCAGCAGGAGGAGGTACTACGGAACGGAGATACCCATATGGTACTGCATGGAGGGGGACGGCGTCAAGCCCATTCTACCCAGCGGCGGGAAGTACTATAGGCCGTGGAGGGACGAGGCTCCCCCCGAGGTCAAGGAGCAGTGCAGGGGGAGGCTGGTGGGCGAGGATAGGATACTGGATACTTGGTTCGACTCCTCCATTTCCTGGATGTATGCCTCCGGCTACACGAAGTTCCCCGCGGTCTTCAAGAGGGCTTACCCAAGCGGCATAATCAGGCCACAGGGCTATGAAATAATCAGGTCATGGCTCTACTACTCCGTTCTCCGCGCGTTCCTACTCTATGGGGATGCGCCCTTCACGCGCGTCAGGGTGAATGGGATGGGGCTCGATGAGAGGGGGGAGGCCATGCATAAGTCCAAGGGGAACGTCATCGATGCCATGCATCCAATAGAGAAGTATGGCGCGGATGCGACTCGCTTCTGGGCGGCCGCGGCGGGCAAGTTGGGCTATGACTATAGGTACCAGGAGCAATTGCTTAGGACTGGGCGGGACTTCGTGACCAAGGTTTGGAATGTTGCGCGCTTCGCATACTCGTTCCCGGACCCCGGCGACGATTATGAGTTGACGCTGCTGGATGAAGCCATAATTAACGAGTTGAATAGGGTTAAGGAGCGCATCATTAAGTCATATGAGGAACTGGATGTGTATGTGGCTGCCCAGGAACTCTTCGGCTTCCTGTGGCACGTCTTCGCGGATCACTATGTGGAGGCAGTGAAGTCCCGCGCCTATAATAGGGAGGGAGGCTTCCCGGAGAGGCAGCAGAGGGGCGCCTGGCACGCGCTTCGCCTGGTAATGGATGAGTCCCTCAAGTTGCTGGCCCCGATAATGCCGTTCGTCACCGACGAGGTGTGGCGCCGAGTTCACGGCGCCTCAATACATGACGAGGGGATCGGGGACGCGGGGAAGTGGAGCGAGGGCTTGTCCACGCTATTGGCGGAGTTCATGAGGCTCAACAGCGCCGTTTGGTCCTTTAAGAATAGGAATAGGATTAGTTTGGCCGAGGGATTGAGCGCCACTATATATGCGCCCCCAGTGCTGAGGCCATTGGAGAGGGAGTTGAGGGAGATGCATAAGGTGAAGATATCGTTCGATGAGAGGCCAAGCAACGCCGCGCGCATAAGCGATGAGTCGGAGATCTATATACTCATGGATGGCAAGCAGTAGGGGAATGGAGGGCTCCCTGGGCCGAGAATAAGGGGCTCGCCTCATTAATGGGTTCTTCTTTCCTGGATGTTTCTGAAACTTATGGTGGACTAGTATTGATTTGTTTTCTCCCATTTATGTGCCGCACGCGGCATTGATTTAATGCATGGGAACCATTGGGGTCGTGCCGGACCTATTTTTCGACCTATTCATGCGTCGACTAAGGGAGAAGCGGGGCGTCTTGGCTCCAGTGCCCGTGGATGACTTGTCGCCGCTGATCAAGTACGACATGTGGACCAGGGTGGATAAGGTCGAGCCCCTCGACCTCTCCGCCGTGGCTGTGGATGGCGGGATACAGGTGGCTGGGCTAAGCGATGGGAGGGAATTCGTGGTGGCGAGGGCCATAGCGATAAGCAGCTCGGGCCAAGCCCCCATTAGGGACATCGATTTAGACGCCGTTCCCCCGGGGTCGGGGGCCGGGATGAGCATGATGGCTAGGCTGGAGATGGCGGTGGCCAAGAGGAGCCTCGAATCGCCTCCAGACTATGTCCTAATGGATGGCTCCCTCTACGTCAAGGTCATGTCGCTCCTCCGCATCCTGGCAATGGATGGCGGGCAATCGGGGCCGGCCGAGGTCAGGGCGGCGGCCGGGGCCCTCGCGGCGTTGATCGATTTCCTGGAGGCGGGCCGCGACTCCCGCGTCACATCGCTATTCGTGTCGAAGGACTCGCACCTCAAGATAATCAAGGAGTACCTCCTATTTAGGCGGCTCCAGGAATTATTGGCGGGGCACATCGATGGCGCGGATCTGGGCCTATTAAGCAAGGGAGCCGAGCTATACTCGATTGCTTGGTCGAGGAAGTGGAGGCATCAATTAATGGAGTTAATGAAGAGGAGCGGCGAGTGGGGGAGGGATGCGCGGCTCCTCCTGGAGAAGGCGATTGACCAGTACTTGGGCGATTCCCTCCTCCTGGACTCCATGGCGAGGCGCGCCGGGGTTGCCAGGGGGGTCTCGCGGCCGATGTTGATTGGCGCGGTGGATATTCGCCTTAAGGAGGAGGGACTCATGGATGTGGACTCCCTTGCGAGGGCCATGGAGAGGAGGGCCAGGGACGCCGGGTTGAGGATCGATGCTGCCTCCTTGGTCCTCGGATTGCCCCGAATAGTTATGTTTCACGTCAAGGCTAGGGAAACCGATTTGCCGCTCCTCGTGGAGGTCCCAATTCACGAGCGGAGGTTCCTGGGGAATGAGTTGCCCGGCAAGATGTTTTACGAGTATGATTGGAGGAGGGACGCGGGCTTCCTCTTGTCCCAATACGTTAATCCCCTCAACTATAATAGGCTCCTCATGTTGGCGCATCACTACGCCACGTTCACGGCCCGCCAGTTCCAGGAGTACCTACTCGTGATCAGGAGGGACGCGGGGCTCGGCTCCTCCAGGCGCGGCGTGATCGGCCTCGGCTTGCCGAACGGGGAAGTAGAAAGTGAGGGGGCTCGGCGCATCGAATAGCAACGCTTATAAATGCCCTCCTTCCCCTCATTCCATGCCTAGCGATAAAGCCGTGGGCAGCGCCCTGCTAATTGTGTCGATAATAGTGATAATCGCCTATGCTTACCTGGTGTTCCTTTCCCCATGGAAGGCCCTAGTAATAGAGTTAACCGCCTTCATCGGCGTGGCGGCCATCTTCGGCATAATCGCATGGATTGGATACGCCCTCGCCACGACGCCTCCCCCCAAGCCCATTGAGGAGATAGAAAAGGAGATACAGGAAGAACTAAGCAAGTTGGAGGCCGAGGAGAAAAAAGGAGAGGAAAAGAAACAATAATACATCTTGACTTTTTAGCAATATCCATCTTTTTTGCCGGAGACCCCGCCCTGGCGGGGTAGTTCGCTAAGGTAATGCTTAAAAAGAATTGTTGTGGTGGATCATTGAATGTTTAATGGGTTTGGCGTTGCCTTAATTGAGGATTACTTGATGAATAGGCTTGGGGCCGTTAATCCCCGCCTCCTCATTGCTTTGAGGCATAGAGTGGTTAGGAGCGGCGTGTGGTGGAGGATTAAGCCGTTGAGTAGGGCTTTAATAGACTCGGTGATACTATACATTCGTAGGGGCGGGGTCATCAAGTCCTCAAGCCTTTTAACCCAATTGAGGCAAGCGGTCATAGAGGCCTTGGCCCAAGCGTTGTCACGTAAATTAACGCTCGCGGCCTACTTGATCGGGTTGAGGATGATGCGGGCAAGGGGCATCACAGTGGAATCGGTCGAGAGCATCATATCGTTGGGGATCATGTGGATGAACACGCCAAATTGGTACAAGCCGGGCATAACACCTTAATAATGCCGCAAGCCTCTGCATTAGACGTTAACATTGGGATAAATAGGAGGCTTAGCGATGTTATTGGATGGTTAGGAGCCTAATTGCCCAATAGTGAGGGGTTCACTAAATGGGTAGAAAAGCCCATACACACATGCTCGTATCAAACGACGTAGACATCGTGCTGATAGGCACAACAACACTCGAGATCCTATGCCTTGAAGTAGATTCGGTCACAGGGAAGCTAAAGGAAGCCACTACATACTTGCTCTAAACCAGGACACACAATGAGAATAATCTACATAGCACCCAGATACTACCCACACATAGGTGGTGTAGAATACGTAGTAAAGTCCGTAGCCGAGAGGTTAGTAAAAATGGGATACTCAGTCACCGTAATAGCTGGTGAACCAAGCATTGGTAAATCACGTGAGGAGGAAGTAAACGGGGTTGAAGTAATTAGGTGGCCAACATGGAGCCCAGGCGATGCCTACCACATACCAAGGCAGAGAAATAAACTAGAGAAGCTCCTCACAGACCTAGACAGAGAAGCCGACTTAATTCACATACACAGCGTACACGCAATACTAACCGTATACTCCGGACTACTAATATCCAATCATATTAACGCTAAATTCGTGATTACACCCCATTACCACGGCTCTGGGCACACTATTGCGAGGGAAATTGCTTGGACAGTATGGAGAAGATACGTAGGGAAACTATTAGAGATGGCGGACGTAGTCCACGTAGTCAGCAGTAGAGAAAGCAGCCTAATAACTAAGCATTACCCAGAAGCAAAAGATAAAGTAGTTGTAATACCAAATGGGGTTGAGGAAGATGTGATGAACTATAAATGGCAAGGGCAACAAAGCAACTACATGGTCTATGCAGGTAGAATAGAAAAATACAAAAGATTAGAATTAGCACTACAAACAGCGAAAAAATTAGGCATTAAACTTTTGATAATAGGTCAAGGCCCATATAGGAAAAAACTAGAGAAGTATATAAGGAACTATTACAGGGATCTAGCAGAACTCCTAGAACCGCAACTAAGAACAAAATACCTGGAGCTACTTGCGGGAGCTAGATATGCAATAAACCCAAGCAGACACGAGGCATACAGCATATTCACAGCAGAAGCACTAGCAATAGGAACACCAGCAATAATAACCAAAGAAATAGCAGAGAACCTAAACGCAGAGACACAATACCTTAATGAACAATTAGTAATAGCCTTAAAAGCACCCATAAAAACCTGGATCGAAACAATGCAACTATACTTAAAAGAACTGTATCAGGAATCCTAGATTACAAAGGTAAGTAAAATGCGTATAGCGTTGATTAGGAGGGAGTACATAACTCACCTTGATGGTGTAAACAGATTCATAGCCCTATTGGCGGAGGGGTTAACTAAGCTCGGCCATGACCCACTAATAATGACGTGGTGCTACAACGGCATCGCTAAGGATCAGCTTCCAGGTTGGTTCGCAAAAATGCATGGCTTAAGCACCACCATACCCATCTACACGTTGCAAACTGGGCCCTGCCAGGGTGACCCTTGGTTGAAAATCACATGGGATTGGTGGTGGAATGGCTCTAAGCTACTTCATAGGAAAGGTGTGGATGCAGTTATTGTTAATGGCATTGTGCCGCTTAAGTTTAAGCCCAAGATACTTGTGGTTCATGATTTAGGCCCTGCCTTAACATTCAGGAGATACCTCTTCCTCGGTAAGAGCATTTTAAAGAGTTATGATGAAATAACTTGTGTAAGTAATAAAACCAGAGGGAGTTGCATACAGTACTTGGATACTCGTGCGATGTGATTCCAATACCCATGAAACTGGAATCTTATGAACCTTCTAAGTCCAGGGAAGACATAATAGTGCATATAGGTACAAGACATGTGAAGAATCCGCAAATTAGCATTAAGGCAATTAGAATTCTACGGAAAAGGGGTCATAATGTTAAGTTGGTGATCATTGGTGACCAGGTTAATGTCCCTAGTGATGAATCAATCACGTTGAGGAGGTCTATATCTGAGGAGGAGAAGGTGAAGATATTGTGTAGTGCAAAGGCTCTAATATTACCATCCAGCTACGAAGGATTCTCATATGCATCACTAGAAGCCATGGCATGCGGGACACCCGTAGTAGTCTCAGGTGCCGTACCTAAGGAGGTCGTTATTGGTGGATTCAACGGCATCAGGGTAGATAGTTACAATCCAATAGATTATGCTAATGCCTTAGAGAGGCTATTAAAAGATGAAAAGTTATAGTTAAGGTTGTCCCAAAATGGGCAGGAATTTGTGAGGCAATTCGATTATGTTAACATTGCCAGTAGGTACTTGGAACTAATCCATGGATTTATATAAATATAATGCTAAGACAGCAATATAAAATGAAGGTTTCAATTGTAGTTCCAAGCAAAGGATGCAAATACCTAAGCTACTTGCTTACTGGCCTTAGGGATCAGAATGTGAAGCCTAATGAAGTGGTTCTTGTGGTTAAGGAGTGTGACTTAAGGTATGTTGGGGGTTTGTGCAATAGGAATAACCTACCCTGTGCGATAGTTGAGCAGAAGAGTGGCTACTTTACTCACGCCTTGAATATGGGTAAAAGGGAGGCTAAGGGTGACCTCATAATATTTACGGATGATGATGCAATACCCCTAGGTAAGTGGATTGAAAGGTACATTAAATTACATACCATATACCCAAATATAGCTGGAATATCAAGCAGGGACATTCACTTAAATCTAGAAGACATGAGGGTAATGCCAACCCCAGACGATAAGGTGGTTACCAAGCTATATCGATGGACTATTAGGCCGTGGTTAGAAAGTCCACATCCATTGTTGAGGAAGTATAGGATGGGGGTTTACCTGGCTAAGAACCTTAATATCGCTCATGGACCATTTATTCCAGGTAAAGAATGCTTCTCGCTGCCCTTTAGGGGTGTTAACATGAGTTTTAAGGCAAGCTACATCTACGATGCATGGTTCCCAGAGCATGAGTTGTTGAGGAGGGCCCCAGGTAATGAACAGTACTTTGGGATGCAATTAATCCTTAAGGGCCTGGACTCCATATATGTTCCAAGTAATCCAGTGCTTCATATAGCAAGGGAGGAAAGCTTATCAAGAAGCAATGCTGGTGAAATTAAGCTGGAGACTAGAATCATGAAGTCACTTTATAGAAAGCTAATAGAGGCTATGGTAGCATGAGAGTTGCATTAGTATCCTCCGGCTTAGTATCTATACCGCCAATTAAGGGGGGTGCAGTGGAGGAGTATGTTTACCAATTGGCTAAGCACCTTAGGAAACTTGGTGTAGATGCCTTTGCTATGGATGCTAAGTGGGGCGGCAATTCGGTTGAGGTAAATGATGTAGATGGAGTGGAGATAGTCAAGGTTCCAGTGAGACCTCTGGCACAGAATATCAAGAGGAATATCATCATGGAGCTCCAGTTTGGTAGGGCAGTGGGTAAATACCTGGGGAATGAGGAGATTGACGTAGTGCATGCTAATACGGCATGGGCCGGGTTTGCACTGGCTATTAACCGCAATCAATCATACGGGCTTATGTACACATGCCATAATCCGCTGTGGCCCGAGGATAAGGTGCACCTGGGCGAGAGGGTTGTTAGGTTGGTGGAGGGCTTCACGATGAGGACTTCAAATGCGATTGTAGCGCTCAATAAGACCATGTATAGGGCAATAGTTGAAAAGGCAGGTGTTAATGGTGATAAGGTGGTGATCATCCCCAATGGTGTAGATGTTGATTACTTCAAACCTGGGTTAAGAAACCGTGAGCTCCTAAGTAAGTTTAGCCTTGAAGAGGGAGACTACATATTGTTCGTGGGTAGGGTCTCGCCTGAAAAGGGAGTACATCTATTGCTAAAGGCCTTTAACTACATTGCCCAGGAGCCTGTTCACGTGAAGCTGGCCATTATAGGGCCACTTACAAGCTCCTTCTCAGCATCAGAAGCTTCACCATACGCCAGGGTAATTGTTGAACGCTAAAAGGAGGATACCAGGTTAGAGTAATTTTCACAGGCGCCGTAAATAGAGACGAATTAAGAGTACTATACTCCAACGCACACCTCCTCGTACTTCCGTCACTAGCTGAGGCATTTGGCTTAGTGCTTATTGAAGCAATGGCGTCTGGAATACCCCCAATAGACTCCACGGCAGGTGGAATACCCGATGTAATAACTGATGGTGTAAATGGCCTATTATTCAAGAAGGGGGATTGGAAAGACCTAGCAATGAGGATGCTTACGCTAATTAATGATGAAACCCTCAGAAATAAACTAGCCGCAAAAGCCAAAGAGAAACTGCAGTAGAGAAATATAGTTGGCAGGTTTTTGCGTCAAAGATGAAAGAAATCTATGCTGCGGTCTTAAGATGAATATAATAATTCTTGGACTGCGGGAACCGGTCCCATCCACTAAGGGTGGTGCGATCAAAAACTTACGTGGGGTCTTGCAAAAGGTTTAGCCAAGTATGGTCATGAAGTAACTATTATCTCTATCTGTAAAAATCCAATTAGCAAGTACACAACCGAAAATGTTAATATAATTTTGTATACCACCTCCTATTACGGGTTCACGATTTTATTTCAAGGAAATGCCTTTATTCTCATACAGAGCTGGAAAAACCGTTAAAAATCTCTTAATGAATAAGCCAAATAGAAAAGATGATGTAATTATTCATTCAGTATATTTTTACAATTCAGTATATTTTTACAACTTAATGATGTTTCCTCCACTTAATGAGATACAATTAGTCGTTACCGAGTTTGAACATTATCCATGGATACCCGAATACCTGTATCATAGACCATTCATTATCAAGTTTAGATATGACTAAGTGGATGCTTGATTCACTAAAATCAGAAGAGAGTTAGCACATCTAAAAACGTTAGTATCCTAATATTTGCATCATCAAGCGCTATCTATGGTGAACCCATCAGGGTGCCAATATCTGAGGATCACCCATTAATGCCTAGATCGCCCTATGCTGCAAGTAAGGTTTCTGGTGAAGCTTTTGTTAACGCTTTCGCTGCTCAGTATGGTTTTAGGTCTATAGTTCTTAGGTTTTTCAATGTTTATGGGCCAAAGCAGTCGAGAGCATATGCTGGTGTTATTAGTGAGTTTATTAGAAGGGTTTCTAAGGGTGAGCCACTGATTATTTTCGGTGATGGTGAGCAAACAAGGGACTTCGTGCATGTAAGTGATATCGTTAATGCTATAATGATTTCGCTTAAGAACGAAGAAGCTAGGGGTGTGTTTAATATTGGTAGTGGTGAGGCAATAACAATAAATCAATTGGCAAGACTCATCATCAAGATGGCGGGTAAGGAGGATCTGAAGCTCATATATGAGTCATCCAGACCCGGTGATATTAAGTATTCGGTGGTTGACATAACGAGGGCTAAGAAGGAGTTAGGGTTCGAACCCAAAATGAAGCTTGAGTTAGGCATTAAGGAGTTACTTAAAAATTACAAAGACACAGCTTAGTCCAGCGGTGTTAGTGCCAAGACTATGATGCTAATCAATCTCGGCTTCTGGGATTAGGGATTATAACCTTAGTTAGAGTGAAGCATTCATGCTATTGCAATGTAAAGGTTTAGGCATCAAGCTTAGGCAACATCTTGTTTCATTTAATAGAGCTAAGCATATAAAGCCATCAAATACAGGAGCGTCATGAAGCAGGATAGCGTAATTACAGTTTTACTAGTTGCAGCGGCTTTGGTTTTTGCAGCGCTTTACGCAGCTAACCGCCTAAGTATTAATTTATTAATCTATATAGAGGTAACTTTGGTCTTGGCAGTCTCAGCATTACTCTTGCCTACTGGTGTAAACAGAAGCAAAAATAAAGAGATACCAACGTTTAGGATGCCTTTCTCGCTATGGTTTCTACCCATAGCAGTATACGCTGTGAGTCAGGTAGAGATTCTTCTTCTCAGACGGACTGGTCTGGGCTATGTGGTGGCATTAGCGGCGGCATTAACAGTAACTGCATTTGCACGTGAAGAGCCTATGAAGAAGGTTATGGTAGCCACGGCGATAGTGGGGGTCTCCATAGTCATTCTTTACTCGATTTATACCCCTTCGTTTGGCAATGATACTTGGAGAGACATAATCTGGGCTACTCAAATAAGCCAATTGGACCATATTGCTGCAGCGACAATTAAACAAGGTGCATATCCTTTTCCCATGGTACCTCTGACTTATGCTATGTTATCAGTTACAAGCGGAATGAATGCCACTTGGGCCAGTGTTGTGCTTGGCCTAATCTATCTGGTTCAATTACCATTGTTGATATACCTATTATCAAGGAGGTTCACCGGCATATCTAACCCTCAAGCATCCTTGCTGCTGCTCATCGCACCACTCGCTGTTATATGGTCCGTAGGGTACATACCAGAGGTATATTCACTAAGCCTATTCCTTACCGCTTTCCTGCCGCAATTGACACCGGTTACCTTAGTTCCCTTACTTGCGGCTGGCGTTTTTGGACATGGTGGTGTAGCTACTTGGATGGTCATAACTATGGTGGTTCTCTGGATTACCACCAGGAAAAAAAGTGTGACAAATTTACTGCTTTATTTGTTAGTTGTTTTTATAGCATATGCAGCCTATACTACGTTATTATTCGAATTGACTGGTGCTTACAACGGTGTGTTAAATGCCGTATTAGCATTTCTGCGGGGTGCAAGAATACTCTCGGCAACAGTGCCTGTACCTAGTCCTCCAACTTCATCTCTTGGTAACTTGGCATTATCCACGCTTGCTGTACTAGGTCTCTTTGTATTTCTGCGCGGTAAAGGAGCTGCAAGGGCTTTAGCATTCTTCTCTGAAATGTTCCTAGTGATTGCATATATAGGTGCATCGGTGTTTCCAGCTGCAGATTTACCACGATACCTCGGATTGCCGTCAGCAGCGGTGTTAGCTATCCTGGCGCCTTATGCGTTTAAGGTGCTCGCGGAGAAGAGTGGTGGTCGTATTTTTTCTTCTCTGCTTTTAGTGGTTACTATCATTGCCTTTGCATATTCAGGGTTATTTGCGCCTGGAAACCCATATACAGCTAATCAATATAGCTATTCCGTAAATGGCTTGATAAGCTATGATGACGCATCGCAGTTAATTGCCCTTTCACATATTCTGGGGCCTGGTTTATACCTAACTGATTGGCGGAGTGGTCTATTCCTTGCTTACAAGTATTTATGGATAATTCCTCAGTATCAAGGATTTGAATATAATAATGTTAAGCTTTTATATGCTGGTTCTTATGGATTATTCATTAACTCGATGTATCTACGAAATTTTAGAGGGTTAGTACTGCTAAGGCAAGGGGCCATGGAAATGCCTGGAGTTTATGAACCTGGCATATTTAGCCATGTACTTATTTATAATGGTGATATACTTTTTAATGGTAATAATGGATCCATTTTAATATGGGCTCAACCGCCGTCGTAGGTCCCTTAGGCATAGGAGGCGTTCGCTACATTACCGAGAAGCTTCTTGAGGCACTTAAGAGAGAGGGGATGGCGGTTGATAGAGTGGTAATAGATGGGAACTTACTCGGTCAGGCATTTTCCTACATTAAAAAAATGCGGTTTCTTCAGCAATACCAAGACATAATCTTTACTGGTTCAATACCGCCTCAAATGCATATATTCATCAACAATAGAGTGAAGGTAGCTTTATTTATTCATGGATTTATTTACAATGAGCTTTCGGGGGCTATAACTCAGGCACCACCTAGGATTAAAGCTGGTGCTTTATATCTTCTTTCGCAATGGAATTTCACTAGATTATTTAATAGAATTGATTTATACATATGCCATAGCATCACTGCATGTGAAGCAAACAAAATATATGATGAATTTATTCTTATTCCTCAATTCATATTTCCGGAGGAAATACAGCAATACATGGAAAAGAGTAAGAGTGTCAAAAATAACGATGGAAAGACAATAAAGGTTATGACTTATGCATCGTTTGGTGATTCACCTAGGTTATTGAAGGAGCATTCTCTATTAACCCTTATGAAACTAGTTAGCAAGCAGGTTAATAAGGAAATAGAATTCATTATAATCAATCCATCAGCCACCGCTAAAAAAGAATACATAGGTAATCTAGTGGTGAAATGGATGCCTTATCTGCCAAGAGAACAGTTCCTAAAGCTACTCGCAGATTCCGATCTATACATTGAGAGGTGCATTGATGAAGAATTAGGACTGGGATCCATAGATTCAGTGTTAATGGGTACCCCCATTGCCAAGCTAACGCATAGCTTTTATGTAGACAGGCAAGACTACACCAATGAGGTGATATGGGAATCCTCACTTAATAAGTTAGTTAATGCAATCTCCGACTATCTAAAGAATGTTGAGTATTGGAAACCCTTTTACGTCAAAAGGCTCGGAGAATTCCTCCTAAATAAACGTAATTGGGACCATATTAAGGAACCACTTATTAAGTTCCTTAAGTAACTACACTATTTATGGTTCGCAGTTAGAATCGTGTGAAAATAATACTTATAAGTCTTCTTCAGTTCTGAGACATAATGAAACTTTTGGTAATTACCAATGGTATTTGGTACAGTGGGGCGCAGATCTCCACTAACGAGTTTTTGTCTTTCCTTACAAATTTGAAGAGCGTAGAAGTAAAGATGGTTTCCTGTCTTGGGGTAAATTTATTCCATCTCTTGCTAATGTTGAGATTCATAGGGTGTCCTGCTGTACTGGTGTGTTACTTCTCGCATGAAACAGGGTAAAGCTAAAGTATGCAAACCCATGCGCATATACGCTAAAACCTTGAAGTTTATATGGAAAGCAGGATTGAGGGAAAACTACCTGCGCATTAAACCTCAATCGAAGTAACCCCCAGATGGATCAAGGCCATTGATTAAACTCCTGGTCATCTTCATTAACTCATCCTCATCACCGTTAATCTCCTCAAACTCCCCAAAATCAATATTATACGTAGCTACACCATGCCTCGTGTAAACCCTTACCCTGTGGGCAAGTAGCCTAAGGGCTTTCTCATAGTTTAGCTTTGAAACATCTACTAAGTGACCTGGAGTTATTCCAAAGCTCTCTGATATAGCTACACTTGAACCAACCCTAGGCTCCTCATTATCAATAACCGCCCTAATTATTGACGGAACCTGCGTTAAGCTTACAAACGACCCCACCTGCTTTGGTGGCTTAACCCAACTGGGCCACTTAACCCACAGCGGAACCCTAAGTAACCCATCCCTCAAGAAGTACCCATGGCCTAAACCACCATCACCAAGTAGCTCGCCATGATCCGAAGTAACAATTACCAGCGAATCATCTAAGTACGGCTTAAGCGCCCTAACAATCTCCACAGCCCTCTTAACAGCATAAGCGGCATGCCTTGGATAGCTCTTCCTTAGCTCCTCTATAACCGAATCATCTGTACCATTATTAATCACCCACTTTGTAATAGCCTCATTATGCAACTTATAATTAAGGTCATTGTGTAAGTACGGGCTATGAGCCTCCATAATATTTATAAGTAGAAAGAATGGCTGTGAGAACTTAGCATTCTTTAAAATCTTAATTACCTGGCTAGAGCCCTTCTCCATGGTTAAATCATAGATTGTTAATTTATGCCCTAGCTCAATAAGGTTCCGATATACATTGCAGAATCGCATCAACATGTAGTAAACTAAGCCGTCTACTGCATCACGTATATGTCCCTCATTCATCAAGTCCAGAAACATCCTAACCTTATTTCCCCCATACTTCTTTCTTAACAATTTACTTAGCTCATTAGGTCTTTCCTGGTAAATTAATCTAAAACAAGGATTAAGAAATGAAACCATGATAGTATCCTTAGCGTTGAACCCAAAGAGCGGTGTTATGTATCCGTTTGCTGTTATTACTCTTGTCTCATATCCATCATTTTCTAATTCACCAATTATACCGTAGTTCAGTTGCCTCATCCTAACCCTGGCTATGTCGGCCAACTCATCATTAGTCCTCACACCCCTCGACTCATGTATTTCATGCTGGCTTGGGTACATTCCCGTGATTAGGCTGGCGTGGCTTGGTACAGTCCATGGCGCCGGCGCTATGGCGTTCTCATACTTAATGAAGCCAAGCTCCCTAAGCGCCTCTAACCCGCTTGAGTAATCCTCCCTCAGCGTGTCAATGACTAGTATTACTACGTTCGGCTTCCTCATAGCTGTTTCACATGTATCCATACTTTCTGAGCAGCTCCATTATTCCCTCCTTATCCTGCGCCCTGCCCACCCTCACCACGGTGCTATCCTTACCACCGCTCCAAACGATAAGTGTCTTTCTAAGCGTCTCCAGGGCAACCTCAGCAATGGTCTCAGCAACCTTAACCTTAAAACCCAGAGGCATCAAGTCAATCCTACGCCTAGGCGCAGCCCTCTCCAGCAGGGCATTCACGTAATCCTCGGGACTCAACCCAAGGGAATCAGCCAACTCCAAAACCCTCCCAGCAACTGAGCCACTAAGGCACAGGGAATTAGACATAAAGAAGGGAGAGAAAACCCCCTATAAAGTATTATGCTATGAAATAATAGAGACGGCACCCGGGCGCTCTGACCTCTTCCCCACCCTTGTGGGGCGAGGGTTTCTTGGAGGTTACCCGCCTTTAGTGCTACTGAAATCATTAATGGGGCTGAGTTTAATAAACCCATTGCTTTTAATGGTGAGAGCAGCAACAAACCCATCAAAGGGGTCCCTAAGCCTACCGTACCAACCACCAAAGCCTCAATGGGGACATTACCAGCCACTCCCCAATACCCGGCAGCATCCCATTGTTAACCCCAGCCCCGTAAATCCAGGCAGCCACGGCGTTGGCGACTACCATATGGCAATCCCCATATCCATGAAACATCACTGGATCCCCTAGCCAACACAAGGGGCCTTGCGTTGATCAACTTGGCATTGGTGTACGCCCACCTAACCCCACTCACGTCAACCTTACCGGCCTTAACCTAAACGGAGTACCTATTGCCGCACTCATCCTCGGCTATTAAGTCACCTCGCCAACCACAACCCCCATAACCTTAACCCAAATCAATTGCCCTAAACCCAAGCCTACTAAGCAGCTCGGCGGCGCAAACCCTCAAACCTAACTCCACTACCAATCAATGCCTAGGTTGAAATGCCTTAGCCAATAAAGAGCAATACATTTTAACACGCCCACCAATGCCTCATGTGGCCAAGTTAATTGGTTTAGCGGTGCTGGTGCTCGTGGCATTAAGCCTAGTCATAGTGGCCCTTGAGGCGCCGCAGCCCCCAAGGAGCCTACTGCTGGCCTACGGCAACGTATCGGCCATAGGGGCTGAGGGCGGGAACGTAACAAGGCTAGTGGCCACGCTCAACGAAGCCATAAACCTCACCGAGGCCGGCCAATACGACGGGGCGGCGGGGTTAGCATCAAGCATACTCAACCGGGCCCCAGCCTTGGCTAGGCAGGTTGAGCAGGGGAGGCTCCTCGAGGCCGTGGCCTATGGGGCCTTGGGCGCCTTAGCGGTGAGCGCCTTAACGCTCCTCTACCTGAGGCGCCGTGAGTTGGTGGGTTCGCTTTGGCTTAGGTTCAGGGGCGGGGATAGGGCAACCCTAGGCGGCGGTAAGGCGAGGGGCTTCTTGACCGATAGCGAGGTCCTGGCCGTTTTAACCGGGCTCGTCATAGTCCTCGCAGTATTCCTAGCTGCCCACAGCCTCACCGGGGTTGAGGCGACCCAGTTCTCAGCCATAGGCCTACTGGGGCCTGGGGGCAGGATTGGGGGTTACCCAACCTCAGTGGCCGTGAACCAAACCATCAATACATACATACTGGTCTACAACCACATGAATAGGCCCATTTGGTTCGTGGTCTACATATACGTAACCAACGACACGACTCCACCGCCGCTGCCGGGCAACCCACTATTAACCTATCAAAGGGTCCTCCTGAGCAACGAGACTTGGGTGGCGCCGTTGAGCCTTAGGCTTAATGAGACCGGCGATTTCAGGCTTGTCGGCGAACTATGGATGTACGACCCGCTCAACCTAACCCTAACCTACACGGGCGAGTACGTTCAACTCCGGGTGAACGCGACGGGTGGTTGATGTGGATAAAGACTTACACAGCCCGATTAGGGCCGCTGTATCGAGGGGTAAATGCACGACGGTTAATCAATTGGTGGAGGCGGTCTCAAGGGAGACCGGTTTACCCAAGAGCCGGGTCGCCTATGAGGTTTACCTAATGTGGAAGAGGGGCGAGTTGAGCATTGAGCATGAGCCGCCCGAAAACGCAGTCATGTTCCTGGCCAGCGTTGATGGGGTTTGGTACTGGATCACCTTGGCCATAACCCTAGCCTCGCTGATCGTCGTAATGCTGGTTAAGGGCGGGCCCCTGATCCCCATTAGGTACCTACTGGGCGCAATAAGCGTCCTATTCATGCCTGGTTACTCAATGGTGGAGGCCCTATACCCAAGGGGCGACGAGATGGCCCCCCTCGAGAGGCTAGCCCTATCAATAGGCCTAAGCCTAGCCGTCGTGCCGCTGATTGGCTTAATGCTGAACTACACTCCATGGGGGATCAAGCTAATCCCAGTCGTCTCCAGCAACACGGCCCTAACCATTGCACTACTAACCGCGGCGGCATTGAGGAAGATGAGGTACGCCTCAATACCTGGGAATTGCTTCACTTAATGAGTTCAAAGTCAGTCAAGCCACATCAACCAATGCCCTTAGTGGCGCCGGCCCATCGCTGATGGCGCTTGGCTCAGCCCTAGCCGTGGTGAGGGCTAGCGTTAAGTTAAGAGGTCTTTGAACCAGTCATGAAAACACCAATCAATGTCATTGACAAAATGAGTGACAAGCCTCATCCTTTAGGGCGGGGAGGAGGTCAGAGTGAATGCCGCAGCCTCACCAACTGAGGAACCCCATTAAACAGGCGAATAAGGACGGGTTTAATACCTATCTAAGCGCCCTCACAAGCTCCAGGTACCTACTAACTATGCCCTTCCCCTTATTGGTTATCTTAACCACGGTCCTAACGCCGAGGGGCGTTATGCCCCTCTTAAATTCCACCAAGCCATTCTCCTGTAGCATACTGAGGTGCTGGTGCAGGGAGCTCTTAGGTATGTCAAGGTCCCTCTGAAGGTCTGCGAAGGTCACGTAGCCATCAATGTAATATAGGGCTATCAGTATGCCGAGCCTCACACCACTGGATAGTGCTTCATCCTTAAGCATCCTAATCAACTCATCAACCTCATCCACCACTAATCACCTCAAGCAGCGACCTAGCGCCAGCATAAATCCAAATCAGGGAAAGTATGTAATAGCCGAAGTAGTAGATTAAGGATAGTGGAAATAGTATGATGAATGATGCATTAGCTAAGTAGTCATAATACCTAGCCCTTATAAATCCAGATTTAAAGAAGGTCGCGTTAGTAAACGCCACAAGCGTTGCATATACCACGGCTGGTATATACTCAATGTACGCATTGTACACATTACCTAACCCGACTAAAATTGGGTATACGGCAATGGTAGTGACCATAATGATGCTGGTTATTACCCACCTTAACCAATACCTTCCACGCCTATTTACTATTATGGGTGACCTAGAAACCCTATACGCCATCGAGAAAAACCTGCGCGATAGGAATGCGTAAATCATAGCAATGGCCATCATTATTATGAACATCATAGGCAGTGAGAACACCCTGAGTGAGAGCACACTTTCAATTACACTGAATTCGTATGAGATGGTGTAGAGTGCGGCAATGGCTATCGGGTACGTGCCCCACAGCAGGTAGTAAAGCCCCATAGCCTTCCTAAGCTCCCTCGACAATACCCTCCTAACCGTGACATTGCTAACCCTTAATAACTCATGCACATCACTGGACATCAATCCCTAAACTACTTCAAGATTCACCTTTAAAAGACTTAGGGCTGTTCAATAAGTGAACAACCAATAATGGCTTAAACCCCGCTGGGCAAGTTGCCTCAATGATCGAGTTAAGTAATGTTAAGGTAAGCGTCGGGGATCGCTCGGCGAGCGCCTTCACGGTTCACGTGGATAAAATGGAGGTTAAGGGTAAGGCAGTGCTGCTCGGCCCTAATGGCAGCGGCAAAACGACGCTGCTTAGGACTATGGCGGGGCTAATACCGTATGAGGGTAGCATAAGGATGAACAGCGTGGAGGTTAATGAGGCGAAGGAGTTACTTGAGGTCTCAAGTAACCTACCCGAGATATACAACATAGGCTACCTTGTGGATGGCTTGATTGAGATACTCGAGGACTTTAAGGGCATCGATAGGAACGAGTTCATGGGGATCATGAGGAGGCTGAACATAAACGTCAGGGAGATTCTCAGGAAGCCGGTCTTTGCCCTATCGGCCGGTCAATCAGCCATGGTTAGGCTAGCCCTAGCATTATCCTCAAGGCCCAGGGTGATATTAATCGATGAACCCTTCGAAAACGTTGACTCAGCCAGGAGGAGTGTAGTAATTAGCATGTTACTTGAGTACGGTGAGGAAGGCATAATAGTGACACATGAATTAGACGTACTAGGGGCCTTCAAAGCGCTTAATGCGTATTTAATGCTAGAAGGTAGATTATACGGACCAGTTAAGGTTGGTGACCTACTTGAATCCGGCATAGTTGAGGGCGAGGCACAGGGTGCATTATTAACTGTTAGTATTAGTGGGAAGACGTACTCAATAGTGAAGGGCGGCGGGGTTAAATTTGGTGAGCTGGGTAGCTTAAATAGGTTGTATGGCCTATTAGGGTGATTAACGATGGGCTTCATTAGATACCTGGTACTTAGGGCATCCCTGGCTAATAAGAATGTGTGGTACTGGGGCGTGTTCTTTAGCTTGTTTTGGATAATCCTAGCTGCGTATATTTTAACCAGAGGGGGTAATATACAGTACGGCGTTATTGATGCTGCCAGGCAGTACATGGCTGATTGGCTTACCTTTGCATCAGTTTATATGCCCACAGGTTTAATGGTGGGTTACCTATACATGCTTGCGTACAGTACAGGCGCCATACCCTACTTCATTAGGTTTGGTAGACTTAAGCCATTGAAGTACTTGGCCTCATACTACATAGCCATGGTAGCAGTGACGCTCATATTAGCTGCAATAGTCATAGCCATGGCAATACCCATCATGTGGAGTGGGTTTAATTACAATGGGGTTCACGTATCAGTAGGCTCACTACTACCCGCCAGCGCAGTCGATGCGTTAGGCTTTGTGGGTGTCATTGCACTTAATGCAGTATTCATGTCTGCCCTAATGTTCCTAGTTTTCCTACTAGCCCTAAGGCTACCCAAGCACATAACCAGAATCGCCTTCATACCAATGTACCTGTTCTTCATATTCTACTTCCTATACCTGTACGGTTCCATACCTAAGGCCGCAATGCCCCTAGTACCATTCGTAGGCCTACTAGGCCTCATGGTAAGCGCGTACACGGGTTCTAATGGAGTGCCCACAGAACTTATGATCAATTCTAATAGTAATGGCTACTTCATAGCTCCATCAACAGTGCCGGCGTGGCAGGTTGTGGCTGGAACACTGGCGTGGGTAACCATCTTAGCGGCCCTGTCCGTGTTAATAATCAACAACATTAAGTATAAGCCACCTGAGTTGATTAGAGGCGAGATATAAACTTCGTAAAACCGAACCCACCCTCAATACGTTTAATACAAACCAGTGCTTACTTAGCCTTGCTATTGGCCCATCCAGGGCCACCATGAGGGACGCTAAGACCTTGAAAGCCCCCACCAACTCCCTAACCGAATCGTAATTCCCCATAAGGGAAACTTGGGTTTCCCATCATTCCCATCATCAAACACGGCGGCGAAGAAGGCTGAGCCAGTTGCCGTTAAGGCAATCCTCAGGGATTTTGAAAAAGCCACATTGGAAGGGGCAAGACTTATTATTCGTTTTGTCATGGCTCAGTTAATGGAAGCCCTAATGGCTGTCACAGGACTTTAACGTCGGCGGGGCGGGGGCGAAGAAGGAGGGAGAGTTGCGGAAATCTAGATTCCCAGGGTACGAGACCAACCCGGCAAGGGCACTACCGCTGGACGAGCGGCCCTTAGCCGCCAGCCATGAAGCGATGAGGATGAAAGTATGGGGGCAAAGAGGAGGGGCTTTTTTGATTAGAGGTATTGGGGTGGGACCGTTTTTAGGTTGTTCTTCACTGCCTCCACGCTTGCCAGGAATTTCTGCCTTTGTTCTTGGTTCAGGTTTAGTTCTATTATTTTCTCGGCTCCCTTCTTGCCGAAGACCACTGGGACCTCCACGAAGACGTCCCTCACGCCGTACTCCCCGTTTAGGTACACGCTTGCCTCTATCACTGTTTTTCTATCCTTCTTTATCGCGTCCGCCATTATCGTTAATCCGGCTCCCGGGCCCCAGTTGCTGCTGAATTTCCTTAGGTTAGTGATATCGGCCCCGGCCTGTATCGTCTTCTTGACTATCTCATCCATTTGCTCCTTGGTTAGGAACTCGCTGAGCGGCTTCCCATACACCATTGATGCCTCGGGGACCGGGTACATGTTCTCCCCGTGCTGCCCAAGAACCACGGGTATTATGGTGCTTGGGGAGACCCCGATTATTTGGCTGGCGTAGTAGGCCAGTCTCCTCGTGTCCAGGGCGCCGCTGAACCCTATTACCCTCTCCCTTGGGAATCCCAGGCGCTTGTATAGGACGTAAACCATTACATCGGATGGATTCGTGGTCAGCATAACTATCGAGTTGGGGGCGTACTTCTTGACTTGATCGGCTATGCCCGCCACTATCTCAGCGTTTTGCGCGGCCAATTGCTCCCTAGTCATTCCGGGCTTCCTGGCGAGGCCGGCCGTGATTATGACTATGTCGCTTCCCTCCATGTCCTTATAATCATTGCTGCCCCTCACGGTAACCGATTTGCCGAGGATCGCCGCGGCGTGGTTCAAGTCAAGGGCTTCCCCCTGGGGCAGGCCCTGCACGATGTCTATGAGGGTTATTTCCGTGTCGACCTCATTCATTAGGAGGGAGTAGGCGGTCGAGGCGCCCACCCTGCCGGCACCTATTATCGTTATCATAGTGATTAACTCCAATAATTGTTTATAAGTATTTCCCTAGTAACGCTCGTAGTACATCAACGATAGTATGTTTAGATAATTATGATGAATTTGAATTAATATGAAAACATAACCAAATAATTCAACTATTATCTAAGTGAATTTTATATCCGTGGTTCTAGTTATTGTTCCCTTATATAGGAATGATACTTGACGAAGCGTTGAATATAGGTCGAAATCGGTTAATGCGGAGACGCCATCCATGGGCAGCACCACGTTATACCAATTCAATGCAGCGGAGCCGGCCGTGTGGAGCACGCATATGTTAGCCACAGTGCCCACGATAACCAGGTTCCTCAACCCATTCACTCGGAGAAAATAATCCAGCGACGTCCCGAAGAACGCATCATACCTCAGCTTCCTCACGATGAAGTCATCGGGCAACGGCCTCAACTCCTCAATGATCTCCGCGCCCCAGGTCCCGGCCAGGGCATGCTCGCCCCATATCCTGAACTCCGGGTCATTCCTCATGTGCCAGTCCTGCGTATAGATCACCCGAACACCAAGAGACCTAGCCCTATTCAGCAACTCGATAATGGGCTTCACGGTGGATTCCGCGGATGGAACGTAGAGCTTCCCCTCCCTCCTCACGAAATCGTTCTGCATATCCACCACTATTATGGCGGTTTCCCCCCTCGGCAACTCAACTCCCCTAACCTCAATGGGAGGCACCTCGACGGCGGTCATGCATTCACGGCGTTGGGGAGGTATTTAAGGGGAACAGGGCAAAACACTGGCTCCACGTTAAGATTTATTAAGCGAGCCCAACCCCGTTTTCTCAATGTCGCAGCAAAGCGCCCAGAAGTCAGCATTGGGGAAGTGGGCATTCAAGAATTGGTACCCAGTCTACTCGCCAACCATATTCAACGAGGTCCCGGTTGGGGAGGCGCCGGCGGAGGAAGCCAGTAAATTACTTAATAGGACAATAGGCGTCACGCTATTCGACATAACTAAGGACTTATCCCACCTAACCATTAAGTTAACGTTCCAGATAGATAGGGTAGAGGGGGATAGGGCCTTCACTAGATTCAAGGAAATGGAGCTAGCGAGGGACTATATAAGGAGCCTCGTGAGGAGGGGCTCAAGCAAGGTAATGGCCATTCAGGACGTCACCACGAGCGACGGCGCTGTCCTCCGCTTCGAGGTGCTCGCGGTCACCACGTATAGATGCAGCACGAGCAGGAAGAGGGGAATCAGGGCAGCCATAAGCTCCAAGCTAAGCGAGATCACCGCCAACGCGGACTTCGCCACCCTAGTAAGGGATACAGCAATGGGCAAACTATCCATCAGTCTAATGGATGCCGGCAGAAAAGTTTACCCCCTCAGGAAAGCCGAGGTAATGAAGCTCAAGGTAATCAGGTACCCCACGAGGCCCAGCGAAACCAAGAAAGCGGAAATAGCCGTGCCCCAACCAACCCAGTAAAAACAACCCATCACCACGAACTACATCGCGATCCCCAAGAACGATGGGGGCCTCGCCCAATCCTCATGGCAAGCCCCACTTAACTAACCCCTTACCATACTTACCATAAGTACAGGATCCTCAGGCCTATAAAAGATGCATTTAGGTGTATTTTAAGATTTCTTATTATTGGGTTTAGTTATATTGGAATCCGGAATACAATGAATATTGATGATGTTATCAATACTGTTTAGAGCACATTAGCCTCATGCAATTACAATGTTTAGAAACGTAAAATAAGTTCGCTTAACCCCCAATAACGGCCAAGCCCCACCCTTTAGGGTAAGGAGGGGACATTACTTTTGTTGCCGTGTTTCTTCGGGGCCTTGAGGCGGTGCGGTTATAACCTCGATTCCCAATGCATTCTTTATGCTCTCAGCTTTACCTATAATGGCTTTATCTAATGTTACAAAGTACTTGATACATTCAGGAACTTGCCTGGCGTAGATTATGTGTAGGAGGTCTAGTGATGGTAGCTGCAGTTCAGGGGCAAGTCTCAGCGCTTCAGCGAATTTATGAAAGATCCTCACATTTGATAGATTATTTATAGTTAAATTTATCTTTATCAAGCCCTCGGTATCGGAAATAAACACTGATGTTGTTAAACTCGAAAGACCTGAAAGACAGTATTCAGCAATTACACGCACTCTCTGTTCCTTAGTCCCAATGAGCTCTCTAAGTTCTTCAGGAATATCGAGAATATCAGCATTCCTAGATACGTATGAGTAGACACAAGGGTGAGAGGAGAGTGGTAGAGCTCCTTAACACCCAGCTCTTGTAACTTTGTCACAAGATTATCGGCATTTCGGTGGTTATTATCCCGCAGAAAGCAGTAAGCAATGATGATGTTTGTATCGAGCTGACCTCCTCCCCGCCCTGAAGGGCGAGGTTTGCCGTTCGTTTTATCACAGAGAGGATGAAGATGGATGTGGCTAGGTTCAGAAGGGTAGGGTCATAAAGGATGGGATTAAGGAGGCGATGAGCCCCCTTCAAGGCGGGAAGGCCGCGAATCCCCCATTTCATGGCAATGGAACCCCTTATGTGCAATAATTATCGGCAAGGCCTCTCTCGCCGACGTGTGCATTGCCCAAGGGTGTCGAGGATGCGGGCTCCGCGCCGTTGGGCTCGAAGGCCATGGCCCATGGGGCGGTCGAGGGCCAAGTCACGCCCAATCCCCAACGAAGATAAAATGAAAGCGCGGGGACAAACGGCTAGGCTAGGAACCTGCGCCTCATGTATTCCCGCTCGGCTTGGTAGATCATTGCGGCCAATTCATCAATATCATTGATCTGCTTCTCGAGCAGCTCCTTGGCCGTGCTCATGGGCAGCCTAGAGGCGAGGACCAGGAGGGCGCGCCAACCGTGTTTCTCCACTAGATTAGCGCTTTCCTCGAGGGCCTCCGCATGCTTCTTGTCGTCCTTCCTTACCCGTCCCTCCCTTACCCTGGCCACCAAGTCAATGGCTCTCTCCTCCTCCAGCCTCAGCGCCCCAAGCCTTGGGGAGCCGCACTTGGGGCACTTCACATCCCTTATGTCCCTTACCCGGGCTAGGGAGACGTGGCCACAGTCGATGCAAGCCAGGGTGAGCGACTCATTGAGGAGCCTGGTCTTCACGCTCTCCAGCACTAATTTATCCAGCTTCTCCGGGGCTATTATCTCCATTTTATGGCTTATCTTTTCAATGATCTCCTGGGCAAGGGGACTGGGTTGAGGCAAGTCAATGGTTCTTACCCGTAACTTACCGGCCCTGAGGCTTGCGAGGACCTTGGCAGCCCCATCTAGATCCACATCATTGGTTAGGAACTCCTTGAATGCCTCCGTGAATACGGGGGTCTCCCTCAAGGCCTCAATGACGCTGCTCATGTTTATGTCGCCCCAATTCCTCCTCCTTGGGATTACATTGAATCTCCTAGCCACATGTATGAACCTCCTCTTCAGGAGGCCCGTCCTCAACGCGACGCTCCTCAGCAGCCCTATTAGCTCCGAATCGCCTAGCGCGGCGAGCTTCATTAGTTCCGCCTGCACTATCCCCGGATCGGTTTTATGCGGTAACTGAATAACTATTGAGTACGGATCCTGCTGCACCGCAACTGGGTAACCCGTGTCCCTCGTTATTAATTCGCTCAACATCCTGGCCAGGGTGCGGTTAATCAATGTGCCGAAGTGGGCGTGAATTATTGTTAAGTCACGCACGTGCTCTATCACTACCTCCTCATGGGTCGGGACCGGAGCCACCTCGAGGTGCCTCCTTATGAGGTTCATGGCGTAACTAATCACGTCCTCCCCTATCCTCAACTCATCCGCTAACGCCTGGGGGGACTCGCCTCTATTGATTGCCTCCACTATTCTGGACTTTATTCTCCCCACATCCATGGCGATCTCCTGGGGGACAGGTATCTCCTCCCCTATCCAGGAGGGAATGGCGCCCACCGGATCATCCACGGGCCTCACGTAGACCTTATCCCCATCCAAGCCAGAGAGAAGCCACACCCTTCCCCTAAAGACGAACTTGATCCCGACCTGCCCATACTCGGCTATGAATGCATCATCCAATACCCCAACGGGCTCCTCCGTGTCCTCCCTGACAACCATGTACTGCTGCTCCTCCGGTATCATGGAGAGCTGCTCGAAGAAGTACCTATACATCTCCATCCGCGCCCTTCGACTGCTTGGCTTGAGGATCACGTCATCCCCCTCCACGTAGTACAGGAGCCTCGGGTTCAGGGCCTCACTCATGAATCGAACGACCCCCCTCAACTCATCCAGCGTGATGTTCCTGTACGGATACGACTTGGCGATTATGGAGTGAACCTCCTCCAGGCTCCACCTATTCCTAATCATCAATAGGAGAATTAATTGATGAACCAATACGTCGAAGGGCTTCTCGGGAACTGTGAGGGGCTCAATCCAGCCGCGCCGCGCCCTCCCAATTATTGCGAGCGCCTCCAGAGTATCATTAAGGTCCTCCGCGACTATGACTCCCCTCGGCGTCCTATCAAGCCTATGCCCGCTCCTCCCAATCCTCTGAACGAGCCTAGTGACTTGATGGGGAGATAAGTACTGAATAACCTGATTAACGCGGCCAATATCTATCCCCAACTCCAGGCTGGAGGTGGCTATAATCGCCTTCAAGTCACCGCCCTTGAACAGCCTCTCCGCATTCGCGCGCGAAACTCTGGATAATGAACTATGGTGAACCGCTATTGGGTAATTAGGATCGAGAAGGGTGAAGCGGAATGCGAGGAGCTCAGCCATGGACCTAGTGTTCACGAAGACTATGGTGGCGCCCCCCTCCTCATCGATCAATCGCTTGACATGCAGCAATCTGCCCAATGCATCCCTATGCATCAAGTCATTGACCTCGGCTGGAATCGAGTGGAGGGGAGGCGGCGCCGCGGGGCTAATTATGCTCATCTTGGTGCGCCTCATCATTGAGGCATCCACTATATCCACGTCGCCGCTGCCCACGAGGAACTCCGCCACCTCCCTGGGGGATCCAATGGTGGCGCTTAGCCCAATTACCTGGGGCTGGGCTTCAATTAACCATTTGAGCACCTCGAGGGTTAGGGAGAGCTGGGTGCCCCTCTTGTCCTCCGCCAACTCATGAACCTCGTCCACTATTATCCAACGCACAGCCTTAATGTGCTCCCTCAGCCTCCTCCCCGTTAGAACTAATTGAAGGGTCTCAGGGGTCGTGATCAACATTTGAGGGGGAGTCTTGCTCTGCCTGCTCCTCTCGCTTTGATCCGTGTCCCCATGCCTAACCGCCACGCTTATCCCCAACTCATCGCCCCACCAGGATAATCTATCCAGTAAATCCCTATTAAGGGCCCTCAGGGGCGTAATATAGAGAATATTAATGCCGGGAAGAAGCATGCCCCTCTCCCGCGCATATAGGTACTGGGACAGCACGGGAAGAATGGCTGCCTCCGTCTTTCCGCTCCCAGTTGGGGAAATGATGAGGACGCTGCGCCCCCCCATTATTAGGGGAATGGCGCGGCGCTGAGGCTCAGTTAAGTCGATGATGCCCCGCCTCTCCATTAATTCGCGAACCATGGGATGCAGCAAACCCAGAACATCCCCCGCCCTCCCCTCCTCTACATCAACCATTGCCGGACAATAACGGCAACCCCCACTTTAAATACTTTAAGAAAATGAGCAACCCTAAGTATTACGAGCGAAATAACTAGCCCCTCATGGCTCCCCTAAAGGGGAGGGCGTTTATATTGGCCTCCTCCCCGCCCTAAAGGAGCGGGGTTCGCCCACCGTTTTGTCATGAGGACATTGAGGCGCGAATGCCAACCAAGGGGCCTATCCCCAGCGTTTTTTACTGTGAGCCGTAGATTATTAATTCCCCCCGCTCCATTCGGCACTTATGCAGCTCGATAAGGTAATTGAGTTAATGCTGAAACTAAGGAATGGGGGAGACAGGGAAACGGCGCGGAGGCTCCTATTCCTCCTGAGGGGAATCAAGGAAGTGACTCCCCAAACGCTAGAGGCACAGGCGCTCGCGGCCTCAATACTTGGGGATAAGGAGGAAATGGACTCCGTGGAGGCATCCCTAAACAGGATATGTGAGAAGAGGGATCCCGCCTGCCACTTGGCGCGGGCACTGGTGGAGAGGCTAATAGCTGAGGCAAACATTAACCAGGCGGAGCTAGCCCTCAACCACGTGGAGGAGGGGCTCCGCTCAGTAAGGAGACTCCTGAGAAGCAGCGACGCGCCGCACGACTACTTAGAGGCGACGCGGGAATCCCTTGGCTCATTAATGAATAGGTTAAGAATTGAGGAGGCTCGGCTCCTGCTCCTCAGATCAATGCTGCTGCCGGAGATAGGGTTCGACAAGGTACTGGACGCCGATGCGGATGCCCAAGCGGCAGCGGAGGCATTCAGGGCCCTCGGCCTTACCGAGGACGCGGTAAGGAGCGAGTTATGGAGATTCAGACTAGGCGCGGTAAGGGGAGCCCTGAGCTACGAATCGGTGGAGGCGCTCCTAAAGGAGGCTAGAGGCACAGGCACTTACCGACTCGTCGCCGCCAATTACCTAGCCGCACGCGCGGTGGGAGGCATGGACGCGGATCCCGGGCTAGTGATGGAGGTGAGAATGGAGCCCAAGCTATCCGCGCCAACCCTTGGATTAATGGCGATCTTCGACGCAATTAATGAGGAGGAATTCAAGAAGGAACTGGCGCGGTACAGGGAGGAATTCATGCCTAGATTCGTGTCCCCCGCCATTAACCTATTAAGGGGTAAGTTAAGCGCGGCCGAGGCCATGGAGCAATGCAGTGAGGCCTCCCCCGACGAGGAGACCTGCAGGGAGTACGTGAAGCAAGCGGAGGAGGGCATTATTGGGGAGGAGCAATTACTATATGTGGCATTCATGCAGGACCCCATTGGGTCCCTAGGCTTCATAATGAGCGAGTGCCTGGGCGGCGAACTCGACATGGGGAGGGAGTACATACTTTACTGGGCATCCCCAAACACGAACAGCGCCATAAAGTGGAGACTATACAGCGACCTCCTGGAGAAGGCGGAGAATGGATGCAGCCTAGACGCAAAGAAGGCCATCAGCAAGATATTCTTCTACCTAATCTAAAGCAGCCAATAACCCACTCCATCCTATTACACCGACCTCCTCCCCGCCAAAGGGCGAGGCTTGTCGTTCGTTTTACCATGCATTCCCCTCCCCGACCAGTAATTCCTGGAGAGCAGGAAGTAGCCGTGGTGTGGGGACGCCTCATCCGCAGGGACGGGGTAATTCATGCATCTAGTTCCTCCATTCTTTTCGCTTCCTTCCTCATTTCCCTAATGTATGGGGAGTTTCCCTCCCATTCATCCCTAGTTAAGGCGAAGAACTCTATGCCGGGCCTTAAGTACCTTGATAAAACTAACGGCAAACCTCGCCCCTTTAGGGCGGGGTAGCTCACTTATGGTTTCCTCGTCTTCATCAAATTCGAACACATTCATTTCCTCTTTTCCCCACCTAGGCCTAATTAGAGAGAGGAGATACATGCTTTACTGGGCGCTCGACATGAATAGTGCCGTGAATTTGAGTTCCCATTCCCCGGTAGGCTTATATTTTAATTCATGAAATATAGCGTAATGAGTAGCTCAGGCGCATTAAGCAATGAGGAGAAGAAGAGGCTCCTCAAGGCCATTCAGGAAGACGAGGAGTTCAGGTACGCCGTAGCTGGTCTCCTGGGCCTAGACGCCATATTGAATGACCTAAGGAAGTTAAGGGAGGAATTCAATAAGTACATCGAGAAGCTGGACAACTACATTAATAACACCACAACCGCTTTCTCGGAGAATGATAGGAAGTGGGAGGAGAACTTTAGGCGTTGGGCCGAGAACGATAAGCGTTGGGAGGAGAATGATAGGAAGTGGGAGGAGAACTTTAGGCGTTGGGCCGAGAACGATAAGCGTTGGGAGGAGAATGATAGGAAGTGGGAGGAGAACTTTAGGCGTTGGGCCGAGAACGATAAGCGTTGGGAGGAGAATGATAGGAAGTGGGAAATGGTATTTGCTCAATTAAAGACGCTGGATAGCCGCGTGACTGCACTGGAGCAGAGCATGGATTCCATGAATAGGCGTATAAGCGCCATAGGGGCTAGGTGGGGAATACTCAGCGAGTCGGCGTTTAGGAGGGGCATGAGGGCAATTCTAAGGGATGTGCTGGGCATACGTAGGGTAAGTAAGTTAAAGCTAGAGGATGAGGAGGGCATTGTCTATGGCCATCCCTCGATAATAGATGTCGACATAGCCGTGCGGAACGGGGAGCACCTCCTCATAGAGATAAAGGCAAATGCCAATAGAAGCGATGTGGCCGAGATCAAGAGGGTGGGGGATCTATATGAGAAACTGAAGGGCACAAAGCCAAGGCTGATAATCATAGCGGCATACACTGGACCCGGCACCAAGGAATTGGCCGAGAAATTAGGCGTTGAACTACATGAAGGCGTTTAGCCCATCATCAGTTTCTTGAGGGGCTCGGGCACCTCCATTCCCCATTTCTCGAAGGCGTCCTTAATTGATTTCTCCCTACACACTGCCCTGTCCTGAACCTCCAGCCCCCTACAGTAATCTGGGTGATCCACGACGTGGCTCCACGCCCACATCGCCGTTATGGGGAACCTATGAATCACTGTGCTGAACATTAACCAACTAATTAGGCGAATCTCGTGGAAGGCGCCCAATCCGGTCCTGAGGGGTAGGTAATTAATGAAGAATTCCCTAGCATTCATTTGAACCCAGATCCTCGACGCAGCGGCGTTGCTGAGGACGTACCTGGCGTCCTCGGGCTCCACGCCCCTACTCCTCAACTCATTATAGAGGGGGAAGCCAGCGTCCCCAACCTCCAGTCCCTGGGGAGCAATCACCCTGGCCCACCCCCTCCCGTAATCCACGTACCTCTGGCTCTCCTGCCAGTAACTAGCCACCCTATGCCTAATCAATTCATGCGTGCAGGCCCTACTGCACTCCACTAGCCAGGAGGCACCCATGAACTCAAGGACGGAGTGGTGTCCATCCCTCAGGAAGGAATTAATCCTCCTAACCACCTTCTCCCCACTAATGGAGTGATTTGGGCCTGCACCCCTATAAATCACGTCAGTCATGCTCGCAATCCTCTCCTCGCTGCCCCAAGACTCAATCAAGGCAACGCTGGGACTCGCCTTAATTACTAGAGGCATCACGCCTACCCATGCGTATCAGTATTTAAAGCGAAAATCATCATTAACGCATAAGTATTATCCATATCATACACGGATAATGCGGGTCACAAGCCATGCGGATCAACTCCATCGCCATTGACGGGACGGGTCTCTCCCCTCAGGGCTGGGAAGTAGGTTAGCAAATACCTTACTGATAATGTTTTAAAATGAATGGAATACTTAGTTGTATGTCTAAGTTCCATATTGGGATAGATATTGGGGGCACCTTTACCGATGTTGTCCTATTCAACTCGGAGACGGGGGAGGTGAGGGTCCTCAAGGTCCCCAGCACCCCGAGGGATCCCGAGGAAGCCGTGATTAACGCATTGGCGTCGCTTGGACTCGCGGACAGCGACGTGGCGATAATCAATCACGCCACCACGGTCGCGACCAATGCATTACTAACGCGCAGCGGTTTGCCGCGGGCCGCCCTAGTGACTAATGAGGGCTTTAGGGACGTATTGGAGATAGGTAGGCAGAGGAGGGCCGAGATATATAACCTGAGATTCACTAGGCCCCCGCCGCTAATCCCGAGGAGCCGCCGCTTAACCATTGGGGGGAGAATATTATCGGACGGCTCAATTGCGCAGGAGATTCCGGAGAGGGACCTGAAGAGGGTGAGGCGCTTCATTGAGCGGGAGGGCATTGAGACGGTCGCCGTGTCCCTCCTCAACTCATACATTAACCCGGCGCATGAGCGCAAGGTGGGGGAGTACTTGGAGGGGTATGGGGGCTACGTCTTCCTCTCCTCCGAAATAGATCCCCAGTACAGGGAGTATGAGCGAACAAGCACGACCGTGGTCAATGCGGTCCTAGCCCCAATAGTCTCCAAGTACCTCGACAAGTTAAGTCAGGGAATCCGGAGCATGGGGTTAAAGTCGCCCCTCTACGTGATGGCCTCCAATGGGGGCCTCAACACCGTGGATTATGCATCCAGGATGCCCATCTCAATAATAGAGTCAGGCCCATCGGCGGGGGTCCTCGCCTCAAGCTTCCTCGCCTCAAAGCTAGGCATAAGCAACGTGATAACGTTCGACATGGGAGGCACCACGGCCAAGGCCGGCGCAGTGGTGAATGGGAAGCCCGATGTAGCTTACGAATTCGAGGCAGCCGGGAAAACGCATAGCGGGCGGTCAATAAAGGGAAGCGGGTACGCGGTTAGGTTCCCATTCATTGACTTAGCCGAGGTAAGCGCTGGGGGCGGCACCATTGCGTGGATAGATGAGGCCGGCTCCCTAAGGGTGGGCCCAAGCAGCGCTGGGGCTGATCCGGGTCCAGCGGCGTATGGGAGGGGAGGCACGGAGCCCACGGTCACCGACGCCAATATAGTGCTGGGGCGACTTAATGGTGAGTACCTGCTGGGCGGCGCCATGAGGATTCACAGGGACTTGGCGGAGAAGGCGATTCGGGAGAGGCTTGGCGAGAAGCTGGGGCTCGACGCCGTTAAGTCAGCGGAGGGAGTCATTAGGTTAATCAATAATTCCATGAGTAAGGCGATCTCCATAATAAGCGTGGAGCGGGGCCGTGACCCCAGGGACTTCTCCATGATAGCGTTCGGCGGCGCGGGGCCAGTGCATGCCTGCGACTTAGCCGAGGAGATGGGCATAAGGGAGATAATAGTGCCGGAGCACCCGGGCCTCTTCTCCGCCTATGGCCTCTTAACGGTGGACGTGACCAGGATATTCACGGCATCGGTGCTGGATAGGAATGTGGAGGACGTGTTCGCCGAGTTAAGGCACAGGGCGCGAAGCGAGATGGGGATGGAGGGCTTCAGGGATGTCTCGATGGAGGAGTTAGTGGACATGAGGTATAGGGGGCAATCATTCGAGATAACCATAGAGTACGGCCCCAATAAGTCGAGGCTACGGGATGCATTCGAGGAGGCGCATAGGAAGCTGTACGGCTACGCATCAAGTGATCCCGTGGAGATAGTTGCGGCCAAGGTAGTGGCGAGGGCCAGGGTGCCCAAGATAGATCTTGTGAGGAGAGCCATGTCGAGAAGCGAGGCTAGCCCCGTGGCGAGGCGCCGCGCGTACTTTAGCGGTGAATTCAGGGAGGCCCCCATTTACGATAGAAACACGTTGCCGCCGGGCTCGGAGGGGGTGGGGCCCGCCGTGATCGAGGGCTATGACTCTACCATAGTGATTAACGGGGGTTGGCGCTGGGCGGTGGATGAGTACTTAAACCTCGTGTTGAGGAGGTGAGGGGCATGGATAAATTCACCGCCCAAATAATTAGGAGCACCCTCTTCTACGCCAGCGAGGAAATGGGGATAGTGCTGAGGAACTCGGCTTACTCCCCCAACATTAAGGAGAGGATGGATCACTCCGCGGCCATATTTGATGCGGAGGGCCGCTTATTGGCGCAGGCGGAGCACATACCCGTTCACCTGGGCTCGCTTCCATGGGGGTTGAGGAACACCATTGATTACATGGAGAGGGAGGGAATGAGTTTCGAGGAGGGAAGCATGATAGTGGTTAATAATCCATACATAGCGGGGACCCACCTAAACGACGTGACCGTGATTAGGCCAATACATTACTCGGGGCGATTAGTGGCCTTCGCCGCGAATAAGGCTCACCACTCCGACGTGGGCGGGAAGGTGCCTGGAAGCATATCGTTCGACGCCAAGACCATATATGAGGAGGGCCTGATAATTAACCCAATTAATTTAATGAGGGGAAACGAGTTCCAGAGAGACGTCCTAAGCCTCTTCGCCTCAAACTCGAGGAATCCCTATGAGCGTATGGGCGACATAAAGGCGCAGGCCGCCGCCAACATAACTGGGGAGCGCAGGGTTCTCGAGGTGATTAATAGGTATGGGCTCCAAGCCTTCCTGGACGCCAATGAGGACGCGTTCAGCTACGCCGAGGAAATGTTCATCAAGAGGCTCCAATCAATGCCGAGGGGCACCTATGATGCCGTTGATTACCTGGAAAAGCCCGGGGGAGGCGATATAAAGCTCTCGGTTAGGGTCACCATTGGGGAGGACAGGGTCACCGTGGATTACGAGGGAACGGATCCCCAGGTACCCATGCCGCTCAACGCAGTACTCGGCGTAACAATAAGCGGGGTTCACTTCGTTTTCCGCACATTAATGGGGGAAGACGTGCCGCTTAATCACGGCGCCTTTAGTCGATTCGACGTGAGGGCCCCAAGCGGCTCAGTGCTGAACCCAGTGTTCCCGGCGCCGGTGGCTGGGGGAAACGTGGAGACGAGTCAACGCAATGCGGACCTCCTTTACCTAGCCATGAGTAAGGCAATGCCGAGCGAGGTGCCCGCCGCCAGCGGCGGCTCAATGAATAACGTAATGATGGGGGGCATGCATGGAGGCAGGACCTGGGCCTTCTATGAAACCATTGGGGTCGGGCTCGGGGGGGAGGGCTGGAATGGATGGAGTGGATGGGATTCACGCCAACATGACTAACACCATGAATACCCCCATAGAGGAGATAGAGAGGAATCTCCCCCTCATCATGAGGAAGTATGAGTTCAGGGTTAATAGTTCAGGGCCCGGGAAGTATAGGGGCGGCTCCGGCATAGTTAGGTCATACATGGTGGCATCCGGGCACGTGACGGTTACGGTGCTGGCGGATAGGGGTAGGCACAGTCCCTGGGGATTAATGGGCGGCGGGCCCGGCGCCCCGACGGAGGTAATAGTGAAGAGGGGGAGGAAGAGGATTAAGGTCGACACCAAGGTCACGCTTGACTTGGAGGAGGGGGACTACGTGGAGATACGCACGGCTGGGGGCGGCGGATACGGGGATCCCGCCCAACGCGATCCCGAATCGATTAGGAGGGATATAGAGAATGGAGTAATAACTAGGCGATACGCCGAGAAGCATTATGGGTGGGGGAAATGAGGGCCAGCAAGGCCGTGGTGAAGATGCTTGGGGAGTACGGGGTCACGCATGTCTTTGGGCTCCCCGGCGAGACCGCGCTCCCTCTTTACCTGGACATGAGGGAAGCCAGCTTCAGGCACGTCATGTCTAGGGACGAGAGGAATGCCGTGATAATGGCGGACGGCTACGCCAGAACAACGTGGAGGCCCGGCGTCGTGGAGCTGCCTGGGGTCGGCGCCTCAATGGCTCTCCCAGGCCTCGTGGAGGCAAGGATCTCCGGAGTCCCAATAATCGCCATAGTATCCGATACCCCCCAGGGAAGCGAGAGGAGCAACACATTGACGGAGTACCCCAAGAGATCCATGTTCATGGATGCCGCGAAGGAGGTTCTAGAGGCATCGAGTCCAGGTTCTCTCCCCAGATTATTGAGGAGGGCCTTTAGGGTGGCGACAACGGGTTTCCCGGGCCCCGTGATCCTAATTGTTCCAAGCAACTTGTGGGAGGGGGAGGCGCCGGATGATGAGGCATATGCGCAGCCCCGCTTCTCCGTGTTCCCCTCCATTAGGTTTAGGCCCAGCGATGATGAGCTCCTGGAGGCCATTCAAATGATTGCCGGGAGCAGGCGCCCAGTAATGGTGTGCGGCCAGGGAGTCCTCTTCTCCCAGGCGTGGAGCGAGGTTCAGGAACTCAGCGAGTTAATGGGCATGCCCGTGGGCACAACAATTTCGGGCAAGGGCGTTGTCCCCGATGATCACCCATACGCCATGGGCGTGGTGGGCAGTCGCGGCGGCACCTCCTTCTCCAACTCAATTGTCCAGGAAGCTGACCTAGTTCTCCTGGTCGGCACTAACGCGGACTCCGTGGATACCTGGGACTGGAGGGTGCCGCCCCTCCATGGTCCCCTCATTATTCACATAGATATTAGCGAGGCCAATCTAGGCAACATGTATAGGACCGACCTATTCCTAATGGGGGACGCCAAGTTAACGCTGAGGCGCATGATAGAGTTGGCCAGGGAGAGGGGAGTCTCGAGGCGCGGCAAGCCGATTATCCAGGAGAGGCTTAATTACCTATCCAAGGCTTACTCGCTAATTGGGGAGGAGGGGGAGGGAGGCGTCAATCCACTTCAATTAATTAAGGCGCTGGAGGATGCTTTGAGCGATGATTGGGTAATAGCTGCTGATCCAGGCGTGGGGGCCATATATACATCCACCTATATGCGGGTAAGGAGGCCCGGCAGGCGCTTCCTCTATAATTACCCGATTGGCGCCCTCGGCTTCGCGCTCCCCGCCGGCATTGGCGCCAGGCTAGGGGGCTCAAGGGTGCTCGTGTTGACCAGTGACGGTAGCTTCGGATTCAATGCGGGCGAGCTGGAGACAATTAGGAGGCTCAACATCGATCTAAAGATAATTCTATTCAATAACTCATCCTTCGGCTGGATCAATGCCGCCAGCGCAGCGAAGTACGGGAAGCCCCTCACGGAGGAATTCGCCGACGTGAGGTACGCAGATGTGGCTAGATCCTATGGATTGGAGGCAATGGTGGCGGAGAGGAACAGTGATTTAAGCCAGGTGAGGAGCTTCATCTCGATGAGCGGCCCAGCCCTCATGGAGGTCAAGACAGCGCCGGAGAACGAGGTGTTTCCGCCCGTGCCTGATTGGAGGGAGCCGGCGACTAGGTTGGGCAAGAGGTACATGGGGAATTAGTTCTGGGGCCCCGGCCGGGATTTGAACCCGGGTTTTCAAGCTATCCGTTGGATTCATCCACAGGCTCGCGTGTTAACCAGGCTACACTACCGGGGCCTTGATGGGCGTGGAGCTATGCAGCTTTTAAATTTTGGCTCCCGCCACCAATCCTCCTTGCTTCCAGAATTATTTACAGAGTTCCGCTTCAATATTTAACAAGTGTGAGCTACCCCATCCTTAAGGGGCTTCCCGCTTCCCCGCCCCGCCTTGCCCGTAGTTGTGAACCACGGGTAGTGGGCGGAGCTCCACGGGCACCACGGGCGGCACCCACCCCGCACGCCTCAAATGATTGAGAGAGGAAT
>Ga0209451_10008_pt1 | contig 123701 bp, 136 predicted proteins | sample Arccon1NAG2MetaG_FD_184743 | JGI IMG/M metagenome (GOLD analysis project Ga0209451, IMG submission 184743) | Archaeal communities from Yellowstone National Park, Wyoming, USA - Archaeal consortia 1 (NAG2) MetaG (SPAdes) (version 2) | ecosystem: Environmental > Aquatic > Thermal springs >...
GTCCTTCTTGTAGTAGTCATCATGTTGTCAAGTGTGGTAGGCCTTTGGGTAGGCAGAGGTATTTGTGTAGGGACTGCGGTAGGTATTTCCTCGGTAATGCTTCTTATTATCATCGCTCTAGGTCTAATTCTTTCTCTGTGATTAAATTGAAAGAAGAGGTAATAATAGGGAATTTAGTCCATTCAAATTCATAGACCTCAGGCTTTCGTGAGATATTAATATAACTCTTCTCTGCTTGACTTAACAATACTGATATCTTTCATTTTCATATTGCAGTCCTCTGGAGTCAATAGAAAGAATGGAATTCCTTCCAGACTATAGTTACCTCGTTTATCCTTCTTTGTCTGAGAAGCTCTTCTCCAGTGTCCTCTCTAAGATTTTGATCTTCTGATACTCCGTCAGCCCGAAAATGTCTATTATTCCTACCCCTCTTCTAATAAATACGTCAGAGACCTAATTGATATTATGCGTTTCCAGTTTCTTCCTCAGACGTTTCCAATCATACTCCCTCATAAGAACGTAAATCTCTTTCAATTTATGATAAAGATTAGGGAGATGCCGCCGCGGGGATTTGAACCCCGGACAACCGGATTTCCCAGATATTACGCGTATGAGTCCGGCGCTCTAACCAGGCTGAGCTACGGCGGCACTTATAAGATCTTTCGTCATTTACCTAAAAAGTTTTTCTTATCTATCCCAAGGTTACCGTGAAATAACCTTGATATTTAACTCCTTGACCTTGTAAAATCACTGTCATATTGAAGTCTGCCATGGGCACTGGTAAGTAGAAATATGCTGGAGCACTTCTTGGAATATTAATTAAGAAGGAGTTGATATGATCTAAGTAACTAAATGTTACGTTGTAGTTTCCTGGTTGAAGATATTGGTTACCCAATGGCGATATGGTGAACTTTGTAAGTAGGAATGAAGTATTCGAAGTATAATTGTATTGATAATATACTATATTATAACTGTAGTTGAAATTCGCAGTTGGAGTAAAGCTTCCCACTATTGAAAAATATGGGAATTGGTTTTGATTAATTCCCATAAATATTGCCATACTTCTAATTAAGTCTGTAGTGTAAATCGTATTCACATTACCAAATTGTTTTGAATAGCCGTAAAGTCCGTGTACTAATACTGTAAACTTCTCTATCTCTGGAAGTAGTGTTGAAGAAGAGAAAGCTAAATAAATTATTGTTGTTGAGGAAGAGTGTGGTTTTACGATTATTGTTGTTGAGTTGGCTAGTGGCTTTAATACTCCATTTGATCCTGGAATGAGATAAAGTGATAATAGCGTTATATTTAGCGTTTGGGTTAATGGAGCGTTGTTTATAGCTGTTATCGAGAACGCTATCACTTCGTAACTATTTGAATATATTCTCCAATATAGCGGATTTATTGAAATATTAACATCAGTGTTCTCAAGATAAAATATTGTTGCAACAGATCCAATTATAATCATACTTATTATTATCAAAATGGTTCCAATCCCGATACTTTTTGTCATTACGTGTACTACTTATTAGCTAGTTATAACGTTTATCCTAAGGTTTATGGGGATAGATACACTTATTATTCTCATATTGTTGAGAATGAGATGGGGGCATAAGAAAGAAAGATGTCAGAACAGGAGGTATTACAAAAAAATAATTCCCCCGAAGGCAAAGAAGACAGAATAATAGGAAAACATGTGTTTGGCAACCTATATGACATCGATGCTGAGAGACTTAACGACAAGGAGTTTCTAGAGAAGCTAGTCCTAGAAGCTGTAAATATAGCTCATATGAAGCTAGTGGAAATTAAAGCTTGGTCTTTTGGTGGTAAAAAAGGAGGGGTTTCGGTTATAGCCCTAGTGGAGGAGAGTCATATAGCGCTTCACACGTGGAATGAGTATAACTATGCTACTCTTGATGTTTATACATGTGGTGAAGATAGTGATCCACAATCTGCATTTGCTCACATAGTAAATGCCCTCAATCCCAAACGTTATCAAATGTTTTATGCCGATAGGAGTTCACAATAGTTTTTTATATTAATCTCTATTTGTTTTTTAATTCATTCGTCAACTGTCTATAGGCTCATAGACAAAAATCGAAAACCTTATATTTGATTAAAGCAGTTTAGAAAATAATGCTTTCTGGTATTCTAGGATGGGGAGCTTATGTTCCAAGATATAGAATAAAAGTAGAGGATATAGCTAAGATGTGGGGTTACGATGAGGGTGTTGTGAGAAGTCTTGGATTAACTGAAAAGTCAGTTCCTGGTCATGATGAGGATTCTACAACTATAGCTTGGGAATCATCAATAAACGCAATTAAGAGGGCTCAAGTAGATCCTTCTAAAATAAGGCTAGTCCTTTTTGGCTCAGAATCCAAAGTTTACGCAGTAAAACCAACATCTACCATATTAATAGATGCACTAGGCATTAACAATTATTCGGCAACTGCAGATATGGAATTTGCATGCAGGGCTGCATCAGTAGGATTAAGATTAGCGTCTAGTTTCGTTTTGCATAATAGTGATAGTTACGCGTTAGTGATTGGCGCTGATACTGCCCAATCTAATCCTGGGGATGTTTTAGAATTGAGTTCGGCAGCAGCTGGTGTTGCTTTTGTAGTAGGTAATGTTGATGAGAAACATTCAGCAGCAGTGATAGAGTATTCTTCATCGTATACCTCCGATACCCCAGATTTTTGGCGTAGAGATGGAACTCCATATCCAGTCCATGGTGAAGGATTTACTGGAGAACCAGCATATTTCCATCATATAATTTCCGCTGTTAGTGATTTACTACAAAATAGTGGTTTGAAGATTTCTGACTTCGATTATTTTGTATTTCATCAGCCTAATGGTAAGTTTCCAATTCAAGTTGCCAAAAAGTTAGGGGTCCAATTGGAAAAAGTTAAACAAGGACTAGTTTCCCCATACATAGGTAATCCCTATAACGCCTCTGCCCTATTAGGTTTAGCTAAAGTATTGGATATTGCAAAGCCTGGTGAAAGGATATTGGTTGCCCCGTTTGGTAGTGGCGCTGGTAGCGATGCTTTTAGTATTTTAGTTTCTGAAGGTATATTAGAGAAGCAGAAATTGGCTAAAACTGTTGAATATTATATAAATAACAAAAAACTTGTATCTTATGCTGAATATGCTAAGTACACTAATAAGATAAAGGTGTATGAATAATGACAGAGGTTTACATTAATTCCTCATCAATGATACCAATTGATAGATATTATGAGTATGACATTTATGATTTAGTGATTGAGGCTTATAAGAACTTTGAAGGAGAATATGATGTAAATAACATTGATTTAATTGTAGTCGCTAACGCCTATTCACAAAAACTGAATAACGCATCCTTGATTGCACCAAAGATTGCAGAAAAGATAGGGAAACCTAATGTACCCGCTATTAAGGTGGACAATGCCGATGCCAGTGGAGGTGTCGCTTTACTTACCGCTTATTCAATGATTAAGAGCGGTATGGTAAATTCAATTCTAATAATAGGAGTTGAAAAGCAATCAGATTACCCTTCCAAGTATCTTTATGATGCAATAGCTACAAATTTGGATGACTATATGTATTACAATGGTATCTCTTCCCACTCAGTAGCTGCCTTATTAATGAAACAATATATGAAAAAGTATAATGTTGATGGAAATTATTTTGCAAATTGGGCTATTAAGATGCACAAAAACGCGGCAGAAAATCCTTTCGCGTATTTAAGATTCCCGGTGGACTTAAATACTGTAATTAATTCGCAGATAATCTCAGATCCTGTAAGATTATTCGACGTTGGCGCTAGAGCAGATGGGGCTGCAATAGTCTTACTTTCAAGCAACAAGACTGAGTCCTCTGTTAAGATCAATCGGATCGTCTCCGCACAAGCTAGGTATGAATTTTCTCCATCTTTGCCTTCTGTAAAAATGTTAAGGAACAAGCTAGGTATGAGACTCACTGAGAAGACTGGAATTGATATTCATGATTCCTATAGTATTATGGCTGCATTAATGTTAGAGGAATCGGGAGTATTTGAGAGTGGCAAGTCCCTTTATAACTTAGATAACGTTAATGTCAATTTAAGTGGAGGGCTTAAAGCCAGAGGACATGCTGGTGGAGCTACTACCTTATATCAACTCGCTGAGGCTCATATGCAACTAATTGGTTCGTTCAAAGGCAAAAAGGCTAATGTTGATGATTATCTCGTAATTTCCTCAGACGACTTAGGTATAGTAAGTTATGGTATTAGTTTATCGAGGTGATCTAAATGAAGATAGCTCCTCCTCAAGTTTGGAGAAACAAAAGATTCATGTACAAGCTAACAGCGAGCAAGTGTGAAAGTTGCGGACATATAAGCTTTCCTTATTCATCATATTGTACTAAATGCGGTAGTAAAAACGTTAAGAAGATTGAGATAAGTGGTAAGGGGATCTTAGAATCCTATACTGTTTCATATCAATCTAGAGATGGACATGAAAAAGGACTTCCAAGCGTTATTGGGCTAGTTAGATTAGACGAGGGTGTAGAAATAGTTGCACCTATAGTAGATGCAGATTTGGATAAACTAAAAGAAGGAGTTAAGGTAGAAGCTACATTAAGGAGAGTCTACACGGATTCATATAATGGTTTAATACAGTATGGCATAAAGTTTAGGGTAGCTGAATGATGAAAATTGACGAAGTCGTAGAAAAACTAATAAAGGGAGAAATTTCTTTTCACGAGATTGACAATTTATTAGAAGCAAATGCTGCGATGGTTGCAAGGAGACTTGCGTTAGAGAAAATCTTAGGAATTGGCCTTCCCTCAATCGGTTCTACAGTTATTGATTATAGTGAAATAAAAAATAAAAATGCAGAAAATGTTATTGGAGCAGTTCAAATACCACTAGGTATAGTTGGACCGATTAGGGTTAATGGTGATTACGCCAAGGGTGATTTTTACGTCCCTCTAGCAACAACAGAAGGTGCACTAATAGCGAGTGTAAATAGAGGTAGTAAGGCTGCGACGCTGAGCGGAGGAGTTAGGGCTAAGGTTTTAAAAGATGAAATGACCAGAGCTCCTGTCTTTAGGTTTGATTCAATAGAAGAAATACCAAATTTTCTAAAGTTTATAGAGGAAAATGTGGAAAAGATAAAGAACGTAGCAGATTCTACTTCCAGTCACGGCAGATTAAAATTTATCACACCTTTCGTACTGGGCAATAACGTTTGGTTAAGATTCTCCTTTGAAACTGGTGATGCCATGGGGATGAACATGGTTACTATAGCCGTTGAAAAAGTGTGTGAATTCATAGAGGAAAACTTTCCATCAGCTGACTGTTTAGCTGTGAGTGGAAATATGTGCAGTGACAAGAAACAGACCAATGTCAATAGCCTCTTTGGTAGAGGTAAAACTGTCGTGGCAGAGGCACTCGTAAAGAAAGACGTTATAAAAAATGTATTACGCTCTAACGCACAACTAATTCACGATATAAATCTGCGAAAGAATTGGCTCGGAACAGCAAGAGCAGGATCCTTATCTCAATTTAATGCTCATTTCGCGAATATAGTTACAGCGATCTTTATTGCTACTGGTCAAGATGTAGCCCAAGTAGTTGAGAGCAGTTCTGGATATACGTGGACTGAAGTAAGAGGAGAGGACTTATACATATCAGTTACATTACCCTCATTAGAAGTAGGGACTGTAGGAGGAGGTACTAGATTACCTACACAGAAAGAGGCACTATCAATTATGGGAGTTTATGGTAGTGGAAATCCGCCAAGCTCTAACGCTAAGAAATTTGCAGAGATAATAGCTTCTACTGTATTATCTGGAGAACTTAATCTTCTTGCAGCTTTAGCTAACAGAGAGTTAGGTAAGGCCCATGCTAGACTTGGAAGAGCAATGAAAGTTTAATCTTTTATCAAAATTTAAATATTCTGTAACTACTTTACTCTTATGTCATTTCCTAAAGAATTGGAGAAAGTTCTTGAAATTACTAAGGCACAAAACGTATGGAGAAGAACACAAACTTTGAATCTTATTGCATCTGAAAACGTAATGAGTCCATTGGCTGAAAGTGTATATATGAGCGACTTCATGTCTAGATATGCAGAAGGCAAACCTTACAAGAGATATTATCAAGGGACTAAATATACGGATGAAATTGAAACTCTTGCTATGGATTTGATGAATGAGATAACAAACTCGAAGGATTGTGATCTGAGACCTACTAGTGGTACTATAGCAAATGCTGCTGTGTTTAGAGTTTTAGCTGAGCCAGGAGATAAGGCATTAATAGCTCCAGTTCAAGCTGGTGCTCATGTCAGCCATACTAAGTTCGGAACATTAGGAGCTTTAGGTATTCAACACATTGAAATGCCATTTGATGAAGAAAACATCAATGTGGATGTTGATAAAGCAATAAAGATGATAGAAGAAGTTAAACCGAAATTTGTAGTACTTGGAGGTAGTCTTTATCTATTTCCTCACCCTACTAAAGAACTAGCTCCACATGTTCACGCTGTTGGAGCTAAATTGGTTTACGATGCAGCTCACGTATACGGATTAATAGAAGGCAAAGTCTGGAGTAGTCCGCTAAAAGAGGGGGCAGACATTATGACTGTATCAACTCATAAGACTTTTCCTGGTCCGCAAGGTGGGGCTATTTTCTCTGATGGTTCGGAAGTTTTTAAACAAGTTTCAAGGACAATATTCCCATGGTTTGTTAGTAATCATCATTTGCATAGATTGCCGGCAACCGCAGTAACAGCAATCGAGATGAAGTACTTTGGTGAGAGCTACGCTAATCAGATAACGAGGAACTCAAAGGCTTTAGCAGAGGCCTTAGCTGAAAGAGGATTTAAGGTAATTGGTGAGAATTTAGGCTATACTAAGAGTCATCAAGTTGCGGTAGACGTAAGACAATTCGGTGGAGGGAATAAGATAGCTAAATTATTAGAAGATGCGAATATCATAGTAAATAAAAACCTGTTGCCTTATGATAAGCCAGAAAACGTTTCCGATCCTAGTGGCTTAAGAATAGGTGTACAAGAGATGACCAGATATGGGATGAAAGAAAGTGAAATGGAGGAGATTGCTGAGTTGTTTAAGAAAGTGATTATAGACAAGAAGGACGTTAATGAAGTTAAAAAAGAGGTAATCGACATGAGGAAGAATTTCTTAGAGGTTAAGTATACATTTGACGATATGAAAGATCTAGAAAAATATTCTTCTAAATCATTAAAATTAATCATCTGACTAATATTACAGAGACTGGAGCATTGATCGATATTGCTAGAGCTGTAGAGCCTATATTTATATCACTATTCAATGAAGTTCCTCTTGCACCCATTATTACTGCATCATAAGGTTCCTCATTTATTACTTTCAAAATTTCATTTGAAACACTGGACTCTTTAATGTTGATCTTAACTATTTTTAAATTATATTCGATCTTGTTATTTACCCTTTTTTCAATAAGCGATTGTATATCGTTGATATTGTTACAGTCACTACATATATGTATTATGGTTATCTTTGAACCGTATCTCATACCGAAGTCTACTGCAAGATCCAGAGCTCTTAAACTGTTCTCAGAACCATCTACTGGTACTAGTATTTTTCTTAACCAAAAGCTTACGAAATAGGATGGTTCGCTCATATTAGGTACCCCTTTAATATTCCTAAACTTTCATTTGTAATTCTTATTGAGTCTTCTGCACTCATTAATCTAGTGGAGGCCCTTATTGCATCCACATTTTCTGGTACCACTATTGATTCTTGATGCACTGCATACATTAACATAACCTCGTTATCCTTAACATAAACAGAGTCATCGAACACCATCACCTCTGGAATATCATTTCTTTCCCTTTTCAGATCTCTTGCTACTTCTACTAATTCTGCTGTAGCTTCTGCATCATACTTTGAGGGGATTAGGACTATCCTAGGAGTGTTCTCCAGAACGCTAAGTACATCTTTCTTCTCTACCTTATCCTTTAAGGTTATGTTAATAAAGTGCATATGCATTAACGTTGTTGGAGCTATTACTGCCATTGTAACTATATCTAAATTTTTAATGACACTGTTAACGTCTTTTGCATGATGACTTGGTACAGTTGCAGGGTCTGGTACTAATGAATTTATAGGACCTTTCTTAACTTCCTTTTGATCTGCAGCTCTTCTAACTATTGTTGCCCTAACTTTTTCAACTTTAGTGACCTTATTTATTGTGCATATTGTTCTTAGTAGTGCTGTAGTATTACATGACACGACTCTAATGTACTTTTTGCCAAGGGCCTCATCGTAATTGCATAAGGCTGAGAACGAAATATCAGCAACTTCCGCTTTTTCTCCACCTTGGAATATAGTGTTTCTTTGGAATTGTTGGTAAATTGGCTTATATTGTGCACCAACACCATTGGGCGTAGTATCTACTACAATATCAGAGGCTTTTACTAGGTCCTCTATTGTGCCAGCAACTGGTATTCCAGATTCTTCGAATTTCTTAATAGATTGTTGTGGGACGTAAATCTTTATCCCCTTACGATGTGCTATAAACGCTTCGTAATTTGGAGATGTCTTTGCAACCCCTACTAGTCTCATATCTGGTTGTTTAAGGATAGCATCAGCAACTCTCTTACCTATAGTACCATATCCATTAACAGCTACACTAATCACTACTATTCACCACCGACATTGATAATGCTTCTAATGCGGGTAACCGTTCTCCAGATAAGAATAAGAGAAGAGCTCCTCCACCAGTAGATATATGAACTTTACTACTATCGATCTTCATATCCTTATCTAAAGCACTTATCATATGTCCACCTCCTATTATAACATAACCTTGACCCTCCAATGACGCCTTCAAGACGCTTTTACTTCCACTCTTAAATCTTTCATCCTCGATTACTCCCATTGGTCCCCTTAAAACTACTACTTTAGCATCTTTTATAAATGATGAGTATATTTCCGCAGTAGTAGATCCGATATCCTTTATCACACCAGTAATCTTGCTAGCTGGTTCCTCCATTACGTTTCCGTTTATTTCTACCTTGTAATCAACTGGTATTTCGATGGGAGCCCCGCTTAGAAGTAGTTTTCTAGCTCTAGGAATTAAGCTCAAAATACCTAATTTTTCCAAAATTTCCATATTCTTTGGATTTAGATTTATTCCCTTAGCAACAGAAAACAGTTCTGCAACGAGACCACCAGTAAGTATTCTATCTGCTATCCTTTTTCTCACTAGATTTTCAATTATTCTAATAGTGTCGTGAACCTTCCCGCCACCTAATGTAAATATTTTTGGTGTATCTTCAGCATTAAAAATTCTAGCTAAAGCTGAAACTTCCCTTTCCATTACTCTTCCTGCAGCTGATGGTAAAGCTAGAGGAAAGCCTACAATACTCGGCTGACTTCTATGTGAAGTAGCAAATGCGTCATTGACATAAACGTCAAAAAGTGGGGCTAATTTCCTTACTAAAAAGGTTTTTACATGTTGTTGTGGCGGAGCCTCTATTAACTCCTCTGAGATTAGTCTTATATTATCTAAAAGCAAAATTCCATTATTTTCTAGTTTTTTGATCATTTCTCTAGCATATGGACCTATTACGTCTTCTACGAAAACTACTTCTCGATCTAAATACTTTGAGATTAAATTAGCATGCTCCTCTAGACTTATGAAATCCTTATCCCCAGGCCTACCTTGATGTGAAATTAGCACGACAGAGTTACCCTTATCTGCTAGTTCCTTTATAGTCCCAATATGTGCCTTTATTCTAGAGTCATCGATTATTTTGCCGTTTTCATCGACAGGCGAATTTATATCAATACGTAATAGAACTTTCTTAGATCTTATATCTATATCGTCCATTGTGGGTATAGTTAGATCTCCCACTTTGATCAGAAAGATCCCCAATTATATACTGAATTTTAGGGTAATAATTTTTAGCAACGCAGAGAATCGATAATAAAACGATCCCAAATTAGAGGTATTAATGTCTTAGTCTTTAACTGATTTATAAAGATCTGCAACTCAATTTGCTTGACACTCGTCCTATTTAAGGAAATCTTAGGCTCAGAAAGGCTAAAATATTCTAATGCTTTCCTTAATGGTTCAATTGACTCTAAGGTCTGTTGTATCCTACACTCAGCTATTGCCTTAAGTCTGGTACCATCGCCAGTATCTATTTCAGAAACACTACAACTAATCCCAAGGGTTTTTTCTATTACGTTCTTTATTAGTGATTGGAGAGTGTAGGGTATCTCATATAAGTTTACACCCATTGGTGGAAAGAGGAGTTTTACACTACCTCGTGTTTCTTTCAGATTTCTAACTATAACGTCTATATAGAAGAATATAAAGAGAATGCCACAAATCTTCAATTTAAATATTTTCATTTCGCCAACTGTAAGATTATTGCTCAAGGAATTTTTTATTGCATTAGCCAAATCAAGCTCTTTTACATTGCCATTGCTACAAATCATGCTCTTCAGACTAACTAAATTTCTTATTTTTTCATCTTCAGTATATTGAATCACGTATAAATCATGGTTCTTTAATCCAGCTTTCTTGATTGATTTCTGTAAAATATTTGAAATATATACTAATGGTTTATTATGAGAGACGACTAACCATTCTCCGTACTCATCAGCGTAAAATGGCTCCTTAACCTCCTCACTTTTGTCTTTCCTAAATATGTCAAAGATCAATTTTTGAGCCTCTAATAACATTATGCTGTTGAAGTTTAAATCCTTAACAATTAGCAGTTGCTAAGCTTTATGCTCAAAAATCTCGTTGAATAACGTTATAACTTTCCAGTGTGTATACATTTAAATCTAGGTGGAAGTAGTAAATAGAGATGCGATTAAGTTTACGTTTTGCCATACTAATATTTTTGTCCTTTTTAGTAGTTGTATTAAACTTTATAATTCCATACATTTTACAAGGACTTGGAATAACCAACCAATCGACGATCAGTTCGGTAATTTTCTATCTTAGGATAGTCTTATACATATTTATAGGCTTATGGATAGTCTCGTCCATAGCAGAAGCCATAAGGGTTTATTCGCAAAAGAGACTCGGCATAAGGGCTAATGTAATAGCAAACAGTGTAAAGTACTTTGGGTATGTGCTTGTTCTACTATTAATACTATTGCCCTTAGGAGTTAGTTCTTCTACACTGATTGCCGGAAGCACTTTTGCTGGTCTAATTGTAGGTCTTGCTCTACAACCAGTCTTGAGTAACTTTTTTGCTGGTTTATTAATAATGTTAACTGGATATATTACTGTTGGGGATAAAATAAGGATTGTTTCCACACAAGTACCATTCTATCCCGCACAATTCCCAGCATATAAGTATTTTTCAACAGACTTTATAGAACAAGGATATAAAGGTACAGTCGTCGAGATAGATTTATTTTATTCCAGAATTCTATTAGAGAATTTAAGAGAATTAAGAGTACCAAATATTGTATTACTGAACTCAGCAGTTCTGGATTACACTTCGAAATACTCTGAAGAACAAGTTATTAATGTGAGGGCAGAGTTTCCGTTAACTTTCGTAGATATCAGTAATTTAGAAAATCTAGTTAAAGAGGAATTGAAAGACTTTAACGTAATAGAAGGACCGTATATAAATGAGCAAAGCGATAAGGATCACGTAATAGTATTAGCAAGATTAAAAGTTGGCATAAACGAGGATTGGAGAAAAATAAAATCGGATGCATTAAAAAGGTTATTAAAACTAAGACAAGAACTTATAGTTAAGAAGCAACAAGATTCACAACAAATAAAGAATTCATAGTCTCTCTCAACTTAATTGTGATATTTTGCTAAAATACTCTTCTAATACAAGATACTACTAACAAAGATTTATCTTAATATAGAATTTTAGAGTAGAATCAAACTCGTGAAGTTCGCTATATTTATTAATATAGGGAAACAAAAATTCACTTAGGAAACCAATGAAGGTATATGTTATAGACTATCATAAAGATGATCCAAAGAAATGTACCGGTAGGAAGTTAGTCAAACTTAAACTTGCTGAACTTACGAGAGTAGGTAGGGGTATAATTCTTAATCCCTTCTCTGAAAGAACCTTATCCATAAATGACAAAGATATATTAATAAAGAGTGGTATAACGATTATCGACACTTCATGGAATAATACATCACAAAACGAATTTAAAAATGTAAGAGGAGAGCATAGGAGATTACCAATTCTGTTTGCCGGAAATCCAATACATTATGGTATAGCCTACAAACTGTCATCTCTCGAGGCGTTAATGGCTACATTATATATTCTTGATGAGGTGAAAGAGGCTATAAAGTTCTCTAATGTAGTAAAGTGGGGTCATACTTTCATAGAATTGAATAAGGAACTTCTGGAAGCATATAGAAATAAAGACGAAGAGGAAATAAAGAAGATCGAGAAGGAAATTATCGAAAAAATCCTCAGAAAATGACTTGTGCGGACCCGCCGGGATTTGAACCCGGGATCGCCGGCTCCGCAGGCCGGCGCTCCGTCCTGGCTGAGCTACGGGTCCTCAAAGTATTATACTGTATCTGGTGTTTCCTTTCTCATGCATATTAATAATGTTTACTAAGATCTAAGATGCATCTCTTAAGAAATAATGAGATGAACGTGACTGTAACCTCATAAAATTTGGAAATCTTTAGACTCACATTCTTCATGAAATGAATATTTAGCGTTTCCCTACTCACGGTGTTTCCAATTGGTTCTCAATATTTCTAATTCTGTGACTTGAGGTTAGCTCCTTGTGAGGGATAACTAGCCTAACCCTTTGGGGCTCTGTCGAGGACAACGCTACGGCCATCCCATTTGATTGCTTTCATCATCTCACCACAATGCGAATCACTGAGTGATTATGAATTAGAAACGATTAAAATTATCTAAAGGTATGATTAAACTTTAATCGGCCTTCCGCATTAAAACTTATAGCGTATTTCTCAGAAAATTATATATGTTAGAAAATGAGTAAGCAACTTACCTTATTTGATATTCCTTCATCTAAACCCGCCAAGAGTGAACAAAATACTCAACAATCGCAACCTAGCCCTCCCGTTGAGGAAAAAAGAATAACTAGAAGGGAATGGCTTAAAGAGGCTCAAGAAAATAAGATATATTTCCTATTGCAAGTAGATTATGATGGTAAGAAAGGTAAGGCTGTATGTAAATTATTCGATAAAGAAACTCAAAAAATCTATGCCTTATATGATAATACTGGGCATAAGCCATACTTTCTAGTAGATCTTGAACCAGATAAAGTAGGTAAAGTACCAAAAATAGTTAGAGATCCATCATTTGATCATATAGAGACTGTGACTAAGACAGACCCATATACTTGGAATAAATTTAAATTGACTAAAATTGTTGTTAGAGATCCCTTAGCGGTAAGAAGATTAAGGAACGATGTTCCAAAAGCATATGAGGCTCACATAAAATATTTCAATAATTATATGTATGACATAGGTCTAATTCCAGGTATGCCTTATATTGTTAAGAACGGAAAGTTAGAAAGTATTTCTTTGTCTTTGGACGAAAAGGACGTTGAGGAGATTAAGAAAGCCTTTGCTGATTCAGATGAGATGACTAGACAAATGGCAGTTGATTGGCTTCCCATATTCGAAACTGAAATACCTAAAATAAAGAGGATTGCCATAGATATTGAGGTGTATACACCAGTTAAGGGTAGGATTCCAGATTCTCAGAAAGCAGAGTTTCCAATTATAAGTATTGCGTTAGCAGGAAGTGATGGGTTAAGAAAGGTTCTTGTATTAAATAGAAACGATGTTAATGAAGGAAATGTAAAACTAGAAGGAATATCAGTTGAGAGATTCAATACAGAGTATGAATTATTAGAGAGATTTTTTGACATATTGCTAGAATACCCAGTAGTTCTTACATTCAATGGAGATGATTTCGATTTACCCTATATCTACTTTAGGGCGTTAAAGTTAGGCTATTTCCCAGAAGAAATCCCCATAGACGTTGCCAGTAAGGATGAAGGTAAGTACTTAGCCGGTCTTCATATAGATTTATATAAATTCTTCTTTAACAAGGCAGTAAGAAATTATGCGTTTGAGGGTAAGTATAATGAATATAATTTGGATGCTGTAGCGAAGGCCTTATTGGGTATATCAAAAGTTAAGGTGGATACGCTAATATCTTTCTTGGATGTAGAAAAATTGATAGAATATAACTTTAGGGACGCTGAGATAACACTTCAGCTTACAACATTTAATAACGACCTAACTATGAAGCTAATCATACTATTTTCAAGGATTTCCAGACTAGGAATAGAGGAATTAACGAGAACAGAAATCTCTACATGGGTAAAAAATTTATACTATTGGGAACATAGAAAAAGAAATTGGCTAATTCCCCTTAAAGAAGAAATATTAGCAAAATCCTCAAACATTAGAACCGCTGCACTAATAAAAGGGAAGGGTTATAAAGGCGCAGTAGTTATAGACCCTCCAGCTGGAATATTCTTTAACATAACCGTTTTAGATTTTGCCTCACTATATCCATCAATAATTAGAACATGGAATCTTAGTTATGAGACTGTAGACATACAACAATGCAAGAAACCTTATGAAGTAAAAGATGAAACCGGTGAGGTACTACATATAGTTTGTATGGATAGACCAGGTATAACTGCAGTAATAACTGGGTTACTAAGAGACTTCAGAGTAAAAATATACAAAAAGAAAGCGAAGAACCCTAATAATACTGAGGAACAGAAACTACTCTATGATGTGGTACAGAGAGCAATGAAAGTCTTTATAAACGCTACTTATGGTGTATTTGGGGCTGAGACATTTCCGTTATATGCACCAGCCGTAGCAGAGAGTGTTACTGCGTTAGGCAGATATGTGATTACCAGCACTGTGAAGAAAGCTAGGGAAGAAGGTTTAACTGTACTATATGGTGATACTGATTCGTTATTTCTCCTTAATCCTCCTAAGGATAGTCTAGAGAATATTATAAAATGGGTTAAGACTAATTTCAATTTAGATTTGGAAGTTGATAAAACCTATAAGTTTGTTGCGTTTTCTGGACTGAAGAAGAATTACTTTGGAGTATATCCAGATGGGAAGGTCGACATAAAGGGGATGTTAGTGAAGAAGAGAAATACGCCAGAATTCGTAAAAAAGGTATTTAATGATGTAAAGGAGCTAATGGTTTCAATAAACTCGCCAAATGATGTAAAGGAGATTAAAGGGAAAATAGTAGACGTAATTAAAGGATCATATGAAAAGCTAAAGAATAAGGGATACAATTTAGATGAATTAGCATTTAAGGTGATGTTATCCAAGCCTTTAGATGCGTATAAAAAGAACACTCCCCAACATGTAAAAGCAGCTCTACAACTTAGACCTTTTGGAGTTAACGTCCTACCCAGGGATGTGATATATTATGTTAAGGTTAGATCAAAAGATGGAGTAAAACCAGTGCAACTAGCTAAAGTTACTGAAATAGATGTGGAGAAATATTTAGAAGCTTTAAGAAGTACATTTGAACAAATCCTAAAAGCATTTGGAGTATCTTGGGATGAAATAGCAGCTACAATGTCGATAGATTCGTTCTTTTCATTCACAGGAGGAAAAGGGAATAATTAACAAACCTAGAAGGTTTTTACGATAATGCCCTTCTTTAACCCTTTAAGGTAGGAAGGGTTAGAAAATTTTAACTCATTTTTTTATTCTTCCTCTAAATCTTCCTCTTCTTCTAGTTCTTGTTTCTGCTCACTAGTCATTTGAGCTGCATCGTTTAATACACCTTTCGTTATTTCGTCATTAATATAAAATGACACAACATAGATCTTCTTATCTTGAAAATCGCTTTCTTTCCATTCATTCTCATAGCTTATTATGTACACTGGAATTTTTGCAATGGCTTCTTTTTTATCCTTACCAATAAGAAAAGTCTTTATTGCTTCATAAACGTCAGGTTTTAACGGAAGGGGTAATCTTACTTCTTGATTATCACGCATAATTATAAAATCTGAAGCTAGTTCATTCCATTCTTCCAATGCCTCTTTAGCAACATCTCGTAATACTTTACTAATTTCCCCTTCAGTTATCTTTTCCGATGTCACCTTTCCATTCTCACTTTTTACTATCAAAATTTTCATTTATGTTCACCAATTACATAGAGATACACTGTATGGTTCATATTTCCATCTTCAACTTTTATTACTTCCTTTGGATTCCAACCCCTTATTTCAAATTCGTGGGAAACCACTCTAGTTCCGGGTTTAAGCTCTTTCTCGAGCTTTGGTTTTAGCATCTCATTAACATTTGTTAAAAGGAACATTGTAACTACAGTAGCCTCCGAAATATCGACCTCGAAGAAATTACCTTTTACTATTGAAGCTCTTCCCGTTACACCATTTTTCTCAATGTTAGCTAATGCCTCCCTTATTCTCTCATCGTTAATTTCTACACCTACAGCCTTCTTTACGTTAAAATCTTTTGCTGCTGTTATTATTATCCTTCCATCTCCACATCCTAAATCATATACTATATCGTCTTGAGAGACTTTAGCTATTTCTAGCATTCTTCTTACAACTTTTTCTGGCGTTGGTACATAAGGAACATGCGGTACGTAACTCAAAACTTCTCACTTCAAAATAATCCTATCTCATTCTAGGTTTTTAATTTTTTTAATAGCCTCTTCTTTTCCTGCTTTCTTATCCGGCTTTAGGCTAGCATCGAATGGCATCTTAGTTAGTATGGGGATTATTTTCCCATCGTCTGTTTGGACTAATAATTGGGGAAGAAATGGCATATCGAATTCGTCCTTTTCGCCATAATCCGCTAGAAATGCGTAATCTTCCGTTTTAACTTCTTTTTCTAAGTTTAGTTCCTTTGAGAGCTCATCCAAAGTTTCCATAAATACTTTGTGTAAGGGGTGGGATTCAGAGGTTACCAGAATCAATTTTTTAGCTGTCATCCCGTATCACTAGTTAAAAGGGTTTAAAATAGTAGTGGTTACCATGTTAACCAGAATAAGGAGGCAAATAAAAAGAATAATAGAACCGTTAGCGAAAACATTAGCCAAATTTGGGGTAGGCGCAAATGTTATTACGTTACTAGGATTAATATTTGCAATCATATACTACTTTGAAATCATGAGAACTAATACTGCATTAGGAATAGTATTTTTGGTAATTTCAGCAATAATGGACGGAATAGATGGAGAAGTAGCAAGAGTATCAAATACTGCATCTCCCCTAGGGAGTTTCTTAGATTCCACATTAGACAGAATAGAGGATATTCTTTACATCTCTGCTTTCATATTCTTGGGATTTACCTCGTATCTTGTTGCGATAACTGTCGGATTATCACTGACAATTTCATATATTAGAGCTAAGGCTGAATCACTTGGGTTAAAAATGGAGGGTAGAGGAATAATAGAGAGAGGCGAAAGAATAATATTTGTATTTATAATTCTCTTACTTTATCTAATAGTTAGTAAACAGATCTCCTTATATGTATTTTATCTATTCATGTTACTCACTGCGATCACAGTGATCCAGAGGTTTCACGCTGTCTATTCTTTACTAAGGAAGTAGAGCTGCAAGGGATTTTTAACGTTACAATTACTTACGCACAAACCTAATTGCTTCATCCTAGCACATGAATAAACGATATACCTCGTCTCCATATCTCCTCTATATTTCTTGTATAAGTCCTCGATGTTTGTAACGTTCCATTTTTTCATAATTGCTATTATGCTACCTAATCCCTTACCTACGTTAATATAAAATGTAATTAAAGTCCTTATCTCCTCTTCGCTTAACTTTTCCTTCCCTAAAATGTTTTCTATACATGGAGGAACTACTCCTTTCTTTTCTATTAAGCTCTTTAATTTTTCTGGTATTTCTTTAAGATTCAGTGGTCTTATCATTTCAACTATTTTATTCTTAATATTTTCAGCTATCAGATCTGTTAGTTGATTTTTATCCAAATATACATATCCCTTATATAAGACTTGTTTACTCAGCTTCCAATCCTCCCTAAGACCTTTTGTATACTTCAGATAGTCTATAAAATTAACACAAAACTCCTTTTGTACTATCCGTCTCTTTTTCTCCAAAGAAAATTTTATCTGATCACATTTATTTATCTTCAGATCTAATAACTTAGTGATTTCAAGTAAATTCTCCTCATTCTCATTTTGAAGTAAGGATTTGAATTGTTTAGCTTCAATGTGTGCATATTTTCTAATAAGCCTAAGATCATTTAATATTGCTAGAGAAAGTAATGTTGTGTAAAAAACGAGTACCGGTTCATTATAGGAGACGTAATGTGGAAGTTCCTCACCAGATTTAACTTTTTGTATCCTATCTTTAGCCTGGTCTATGAGTGTAGTGCTATTTAATAGTAAATCCGATAATGTAATTCCCCCTCCATATTTCTTAAGTTCGTCTTCAAGACTTTTAATAAAAGGATACTTCTTAACGTCTAATACCATTTCCTTACTTATAGTATGTTTAGTTATGTTTAATAAAGACTTGCTCTTAACACAAAATATAATGAAAGTACTTGTTACATCTGCATGGCCATATGTAAATTCAGTACCACATTTAGGGAACTTAATAGGTTCAATACTATCAGCAGACGTCTTTGCCAGATATGCAAGGCTAAAATATGGTAAAGAAAACGTGCTATTTGTAAGTGGAAGCGATGAGCATGGAACTCCAATAGAGATTGAAGCTATAAAGAGAAAGGTAAATCCAAAGGAGCTTACTGATCAGGCCCATGAATACGATAAGCATCTCTTTCTTAACGTCTGGAAGATAAGTTTTGATAACTACACCAGAACTGAGAGTGAGACACATAAGAAGTTCGTAAGAGAATTTTTACTAAAACTTACTAAATATGTCAAAGTATCTGAAGATGAGATACCATTTTGTGAATATGACAAATTATATCTACCTGATAGGTTTGTTAAAGGAACGTGTCCTTACTGTGGTTTTGAGGACGCTAGAGGCGATCAGTGTGACAATTGCGGTAAATTACTAACTCCAAGTTTACTTGTAAATCCAAAATGTAGCATCTGTGGAAAAGCACCCATATTTAAGAAGAGTAAACACTGGTTCTTTGATTTATCAGAATTTAATGAAAAGATAAGAAGTTGGATTAGTAGCTCTAATGAAATGCCAGATAATGTTAAGTCGGTTGCGTTAGGATGGGTTAGCGAAGGATTGAAGCCTAGAAGTATCACAAGGGATAATAAATGGGGTATACCAGCACCCTTTATAGGAGCTGAGGATAAATCAATTTATGTATGGTTTGAGGCTCTTTTGGGCTATATATCAGCTGTAATTGAATATTTTGAAAAGAAGGGTGAAGTAGAAAAGTGGAAAGAGTACTGGTTTAGCAACGATATAAAAAGTTATTATTTCATAGGAAAAGATAATATCCCATTCCACGTTGTAATCCTTCCAGCTATGCTCATGGCTTCGGGTGAAGAATATCACTTGCCAGATGTGATAGCAGCTACGGAATATTTGTTATATGAGGGGCAAAAATTCAGTAAAAGTAGAAAAATAGGAGTATGGATTGACGAAGCACCAGAGCTAATGGACGTTGAATACTGGAGATTTGTCCTAATTAGATTAAGGCCGGAAGAGAAAGATACTAACTTCACCTGGAGAGAAACTGTTAGAATAGTAAATACCGAACTTAATGATGATATTGGAAATTACGTAAACAGAATACTTAGTATGTTAAATAGGTATTATAACGGGATTGTACCAGAGTTTAGGAGTGACGCTCTTGATGATAATGATAAGAAAATCATCAGCCTAATTAACGAGATTCCAAAAATTGTCGGAGATCTATTTGAGAAAGGTAAATTAAAGGCTGGAACTGAGGAAATGTTGAGATTCGTTAGGGAATGTAACGCGTACTTAAATTTGAAGGCTCCCTGGGATCTATATAAGGCGGGAAAAGAGGTAGAATTGAACAACACTCTTTACATAGGTGTTAATTCAGTGAAAACGATAGCGATTTTATTATATCCGCTAATGCCCTCACATGCTCAAGAAATATATGATATGTTAAATATGGGAAATATAGAGAATGAGAAATGGGATATTGCTTCAAAGTTATCAATTAACTATGGCCACAAGATAGGGAAAGTTAAAGTACTTTTCAAGAAACTTGAACCAGAATTTGAGTCTAAGATTAAAGACAAGCTAGAAAAAATAAGAAAGGATATAGAAAAAATGAGACCTACCTTACTCAAGTGAGACATAAGCCATAACTGGCTCGAATTTTCTTCCTCTACCTTCATAGAACTTACTGAACATCTCGTAGAAATGAAGCCTTAAATCTTGTATGAATACTACCAACCCTTCTAAACCTATTGCTAACAAGTTTCCTATAATCAGTATAACTATTGCTATGGGATTTAGTAGGACTCCTATGGTAGTTGTGGATGGTGCAACTAGATAGGCCATATAGGAGAATGCGTACAGTATATAATAGTGCGATAAAGCGAAAACTAACACTCTTATAAATGAAATGGTATTGGACAGTAATAGTAATGCTCCTTCAAATCCACCTTCTATGAAACCCATGGCAATCGCAGAACCCCATGTCGCATTATCATGCCTTTTAACTAAAATTGCATGAGCAACCCAGTTATATAATAGTGCAAATGACGTCCACCAAACTATTCCATAACCTATTGTATTTTCGCTAAGGGATTTCATAAGAACAGCGTTAAGTATTTGGCCCAGTATCCTTTGATCAACTATAAAGAAATTGGCTGGATCTGTTATACCGTACATGAAGATGAATATTGGAACAACGTATAGTAAGAATAGTGGAAGTTTTTCTAAAAATAAGAATTCCGAATCCTTCTTTCTGATAGCATCTATAATACCTAGTAAGGAGCTTACAAATAGCGCGATAGCACCCAGTAATACTGAGAATATCATGGTATTTTCTATACTAACACTAGTACTATACTCACCAAAGGGTAAGAGGAACTTTATCGCTTCAGATACGCTTGCTGGAATTGGCCATAAGTTGTAAAGAGGCCCAGCACTATAGTTCCCATTATTTAATATCTCCCTTAATCCACCTACTGGCAATGGACCAAAGAAATCTCTTGCTAACAGACCCGTTATCATTGCAACTATACTCGAGTATATTAGAATAATAGATAATTTAGGAATATTCTCACTACCTCTTTTCTTTCCATATCTATAGAACCATATTGAGAATAACAATAGAACTAAAGCGTTTCCAAAATCAGGGAACATTAGTCCAAATAATATCGGGAAAGTGAAAACAAGAAAGACTATTGGCGAGATTTCCCAATAGGACGGTGAACCATATATTTCTACTAAGGATTCTAAAACCTTTATTGACTTTGGTAATTCGACTAGTGTTGGTGGTTCGTCCTTTTCACCATATCTCCTAGGTCTTATATAATCCACATGTGCAAGATCCTTCATTTCATTTTGTACTCTTTTAACATATTTTTCAGGAAGATAACCTTCTATTTGTAAATAATACTCAGAGATTCTAGCTTTATTCATGATATTTAACGCGTCTCGAACTGTAAGCAATTTACCGTATACATTTTTAATATAATTCTCCTCAGTCTTTACTTTCTTTGCCAATTCTTCTCTTGTTCTTTCCAAAATAGTATTTATCTGGTTTATTCTCTCTGAAATCTCATTATAGAGCTGAAAGGGAGACTTTCCTTCTTGCAGCTCATATCTCCTGACTCCAGTCTCTTTTAATTTCTTTTCTATATCTGCATTCTTCTCAGTAATAATCAGCACAGTATATTTTCCTTCTTCGAATCTCGTGTAATATGCGAAACCGGAATTACCTATTATTTGACTGATAAGCCTTAACTTATCCTCGCTAACTTGAGCTAATATTACGTCAAATAACTCTAAGGAGTATAATTTGGATAACTCTACTGTTATTGATTTAATCGGTTCCAGCTCTTTTAACTGTTGCTGATACAGATCCTTTTCTGCCCTTAGCCTACCTATTTCCTCCAATAGTTCCTTGTATCTTTCTTCTAATTTCGACGCTTCTTCACTGACATCTTGTGCAGCCTTAATCCAGTTAACTACTTTTATGCTTCCTAATGGCTCTATTACTAATCCTCCTAACTCCATGATTATTTTTAATTTGCTTACGTGATCTTGGACTGCAGTAATTAGTCTTCTAGCATCTTCTATTCTCTCATTACTTAATGGATAAAGGGGATCCTCTGGTTGAAACATACCAAGCTTTAGAAGTTTAGTTACAATAGGGTCTACAGCGGACTTATCAGAAATTATTTGTAATCTGACCATATTCTCTGGTAATAGCACTTTAATTACCTCGGGATATGTATTAGTAGGTCACTTATAAGTATTTAATCTCTGTTATTTAGAATTAATTCGCAATGGGTAAAGTGTTTGTTGTGGGAGACAAATACACGGTTTCTCTCTTTAGAATGGTTGGAACTGAAGGGGATTTCATAGATGACCCTTACAACTTACCCGATCTCATTTCTAAATTAAAGAAAAGAGAGGATATAGATCTAATATTGATAACTAAAGACATGTATGAGCCTATAAAGGAAAAAATTGATCCAATCATTGCAGATCAAAGAAAACCTTTAATAACAATTATTCCTTCTCCGTTTAGTGAATCCAAGCCATTAGACGTAAGGAAGATGATAATGAAAGCGTTAGGTTTCGGGTGAGATAAATGGATTTTGAACAGTTATTAGATAAATCTCTAAACAAAGTTAGGGAAGAAATAAAAACGGAATTAAGTAAAAGTTTAGATGAAGCCATAAAGCTACTCAATGAAGGTCATACTAAGATAATACAAGAGTATACGCAAAGGATAAATGAATTAATTACTAAAACTAAGGAAGAAATTGAAGGAGAAAAAGCTAGATTAGAGGTAGAGAATAAGCGAACATTATTAGTTGAGAAGGAGTACTGGATAAATAAGGTTTATGAAAGAGTCTTGGAAAAAATTGGAGAAGTAGTTAAAACTAAAGAGTACAAGGATGCAATACAGAGTATACTAAATAAAGAGATCAAAGAGATAGAAGGAGAGAAAATTACAGTATACTGTTCTCCAAATGATAAATCGACAGTAGAAAAAGTTGTAGGCAATAATAAAAACGTAACCATCAAGACTGATGACAAAATGCTTGGTGGAATAAGAATATATTATGAAGGAAGCGGATTAACAAGAGATTTTTCATTAAAGCTTATCTTAGACCAAGTTTTTGATAGTATGAGGGGAAAGATTTCAGACATGTTGTTTGGAGGTAAGTAAAAATGAACAATGGAAGAATTGTTAGGATAAATGGTCCGTTAGTTGTAGCAGATAATATGAAAAATGCACAGATGTATGAAGTAGTAGAAGTTGGAGAACCTAGATTAATAGGAGAGATTACTAGAATAGAAGGAGATAGAGCATTCATACAAGTTTATGAAGATACCAGCGGAATAAAACCAAATGAGCCTGTATATAGGACAGGCGCACCGTTATCAATAGAGCTGGGTCCGGGCTTAATAGGAAAAATATTTGATGGGTTACAAAGACCATTAGATTCAATCAAAGAACTTACAAAATCTCCTTTCATAGCTAGAGGTATAAAAGTTCCATCAGTTGACAGAAAAACTAAATGGCACTTTATACCCAAAGTTAAAAAAGGAGATAAGATTGAAGGTGGAGATATAATAGGAATTGTAAACGAAACTCCACTAGTAGAGCACAGAATTTTAGTTCCTCCTTATGTTCACGGCACCCTAAAGGAAATCGTTGCAGAGGGAGATTATACAGTTGAAGATCCCATAGCAGTTGTTGACATGAATGGCGATGAGGTACCAATAAGGTTAATGCAAAGATGGCCAGTTAGAATTCCTAGACCATTCAGAGAGAAGTTAGAGCCAACTGAGCCACTGTTAACTGGAACCAGAGTACTGGATACGATATTCCCAATAGCCAAAGGAGGTACAGCAGCGATACCTGGACCTTTCGGAAGTGGAAAAACGGTTACATTGCAGAGTTTGGCTAAGTGGAGTGCTGCAAAAATAGTGATTTATGTAGGATGTGGAGAGAGAGGAAACGAGATGACAGATGAGTTAAGACAATTCCCAAGTCTTAAGGATCCTTGGACTGGTAGACCATTGCTAGAAAGAACAATATTAGTTGCTAATACAAGCAATATGCCAGTAGCGGCTAGGGAAGCAAGCATATATGTAGGTATAACTATGGCGGAGTATTTCAGAGATCAAGGGTACGATACATTGCTAGTTGCAGATTCAACTTCAAGGTGGGCTGAAGCTCTAAGAGATTTAGGAGGAAGAATGGAGGAAATGCCAGCAGAAGAGGGGTTCCCAAGTTATTTACCCTCAAGACTTGCGGAATATTATGAGAGAGCTGGAAGAGTCAAAACAGTAGGAAAACCAGAAAGGTTTGGTTCAGTTACAGTTGCCTCTGCAGTTTCTCCACCTGGCGGAGATTTCACAGAACCAGTTACGAGTCAAACACTGAGATTCGTAAAAGTATTTTGGCCTTTAGATGTATCATTAGCACAGGCCAGACACTACCCTGCAATTAACTGGCTTCAAGGATTCTCAGCATATGTTGACTTAGTTGCCAATTGGTGGAATACAAACGTGGATCCGAAATGGAGAGAAATGAGGGACATGATGGTAAGAACATTAATTAGAGAAGATGAGTTAAGACAGATAGTAAGATTAGTAGGACCAGAATCTCTAGCAGAAAAGGATAAATTAGTACTCGAGACAGCAAGGTTGATCAAAGAGGCTTTCTTAAAGCAAAACGCCTATGATGATATAGATGCATTCTCATCTCCACAGAAACAAGCTAGAGTAATGAGATTAATTTACTTATTCAACACACATGCTTCTAGATTAGTTGAAAGAGGAATTCCTACAAAGAAAATAGTAGATAGTATGGGACAACTCTTACCAGAAATTATCAGATCGAAAGCAGCAATCAAAAATGATGAATTAAATAAGTATGATGAGTTAGAGAGAAAATTAATTAGCGTCTTTGAGAATTTGGAAAAGGAGGCTGGTACTTAATGTTAAGCGTAAGGGAATTTTCGAACATATCGATGATTAAAGGCCCTCTAATATATGTTCAAGGAGTAACAGATGCGTCATATAACGAGCTAGTGGAAATTGAGATGCCGAATGGTGAAAAACGAAGAGGATTAGTTATAGACTCCCAAATGGGTATAGCAATAGTACAAGTTTTTGAAGGAACAACTGGCGTTTCGCCCACAGGTACTAAGATAAGGATGTTAGGAAGAGGCTTAGAGGTGAAGATCTCAGAGGAAATGCTAGGACGTATATTCAACCCATTAGGTGATTCATTGGACAATGGACCACCAGTGATTAAAGGAGAAAAGAGAGATATAAACGGATCACCTCTAAATCCCGCAGCAAGAGAATATCCAGAAGAGTTTATACAAACTGGAATATCGGCAATAGATGGATTAAACGCGTTATTGAGAGGGCAAAAATTGCCAATATTTAGCGGCAGTGGATTACCAGCAAATATGTTAGCCGCACAGATAGCTAAACAGGCAACTGTAAGGGGAGAGGAAAGTAACTTCGCAGTAGTCTTTGCCGCAATTGGAGCTAGATACGATGACGCATTATTCTTCCGTAAGTTCTTTGAGGAGACTGGCGCTATTAATAGAGTTGCGATGATAGTAAGTTTAGCGAATGAACCACCAGTAATGAAAACGTTAACGCCAAAGACTGCATTGACGTTGGCGGAGTACTTAGCTTTCGAGCAAGATATGCACGTCTTAGCAATATTAATTGATATGACAAATTACTGTGAAGCTTTAAGGGAAATTAGCGCTGCAAGAGAGGAAGTACCAGGTAGAGGTGGATATCCCGGTTATATGTATACTGATTTAGCTACTATCTATGAGAGAGCAGGAAAGGTGCTAGGAAAGAAGGGCTCAATCACGCAAATGCCCATATTGACTATGCCTAACGATGATATAACGCATCCAATTCCAGACTTAACAGGTTATATAACCGAAGGACAAATAGTTCTTGATAGAGCTTTATATAACAAGGGTATTTATCCACCTATTAACGTTTTAATGAGTCTATCAAGACTAGCGAAAGATGGAATTGGAGAAGGAAAAACTAGGGACGATCATAAGGATGTCTCAAATCAGCTATTTGCCTCATATGCAAGGGCGGTAGATACTAGAGGACTAGCTGCAATAATAGGCGAGGATTCATTGTCTGAGGTGGATAGGAAATATTTACTATTTGGTGAACTTTTCGAGAGGAAGTTCGTTAGTCAAGGATTTAACGAAAATAGAGATATAGAAACCACATTGGATATTGGTTGGGAGATTCTATCAGTTTTACCAGAATCCGAGTTAACAAACATAAAGACGCAGTACATAAAGAAATATCATCCAAACTATAGGGGTAAGAAATGAGTCAAAAAGTTTTACCAACTAAGATAAATTTGATACAATTTAGAAGACAACTAAGACTTATTACAGTTATAAAGAGATTATTGGAAAATAAGAGAGAAGTCTTGCTTCTCTACTTAAGAACTTATGCTTCTGAATACGAAAAAATTTACAATGAAGTTAATGAGGAGATGAAGAAAGTATATGAAAGCTATTTACAAGCAGTAGCATCAGAAGGAATTTCTAACATAGAGGAAATAGCTCTTTCACAAAAACCTAGCCTAGAGGTTAGTAGTTCGATAAAAGTAATTTTTGGAGTAAAGGTTCCGACGATAAAATTAGACAAATCCACAATTCCCTCAAAGCCTTTCAGCGATGTTGAAACATCACCCTATTTATCTGAGTCTTATGAAGAGATGACTGAAGCCTTTAACAAGATTATTGAATTAGTTGAATTAGAGTCAACGATAAGATCATTAGTTTCTGAGTTAAGAAAAACTCAAAGACTTATTAACTCGATAGACAATTATATATTACCATTTTATAGAGGATCTATTAAATTCATTAAGCAGATTTTAGAAGATAGACAGAGGGAAGAATTCTCAAGACTTAAAATTATAAGAAGAATATTACAGAGGAGGAGGGAAAGTGGATCAGGATAAATATTTACAAATTTTAAGAAGCTCCCTTGAGGAGAAGAAAAGTGAAATTTTAAAGAATGTAAATGCAGAATATGAAAAACTGTTAAAAAATAGGCTTAATCAGTTAGATGAAGTAAAAAGAAAGGTTTTAAAGGAATTATCATAATAGTTTTCTGGGACTTAACTATGAAGAAAGCAAGTTTGATCCTATCCGTTCTATTACCAATATTAATAAGCGGTGTAATAGCAGGGGCACAAGCACCATCAGATACTGCTCAAGGATTTGCTGGCATTAACATAGGTGCTGGATTAGCAGTAGGATTGGCTGCAATAGGTGCTGGAATAGCAGTAGGTATGGCTGCGGCGGCTGGAGTAGGTGTGCTAACAGAAAGAAGAGATATGTTCGGTACAGTTCTAATTTTCGTAGCTATTGGCGAAGGAATAGCAGTGTACGGAATCTTGTTCGCTGTGCTAATGCTGTTCGGTAAGTTCTAAAATAAAGGTTAAAGTTTTTTATCTCCTTATGTTTTTTCCTTTTTGTGCAGATAACTAGAGATAAGTGGTCGAAAAACTTTAGTGAGTGGTTTGACTGGGTCTTAAGAGAAGGAGAGTTTTACGATTATGGAAGATATCCAGTAAAGGGTATGGGAGTATGGATGCCATATGGATTTAAGTTAAGACAAAATATAATTAGTATTATTAGAAATCTTCTGGACTCTACTGGTCATGAGGAGGTATTATTTCCACTTTTAATCCCAGAAGATTTACTAAGAAGAGAAAGCACACATATTAAAGGATTTGAAGAAGAAGTATTCTGGGTAACTAAAGGAGGAAGCGAGGATTTAGACGTTAAACTCGCGCTAAGACCAACTAGTGAAGTTGCAATAACTACGATGGAAAACTTATGGTTGAAAAGTTACAAACAATTGCCTAAGAAATATTACCAAATTGTTAGCGTCTTTAGATATGAGACTAAGGCTACAAGACCAATGATAAGGCTAAGAGAGATTACAACTTTTAAAGAAGCCCACACGGTTCATGAAACGTATGATGACGCACAGAGACAAGTAGAAGAAGCAATAGAAATTTATAAGAAGATTTTTAATAACCTCGCAATCCCTTACGTCCTTTCTGAAAGACCAGAGTGGGATAGGTTTGCAGGTGCCTTACACACTTACGCTTTTGATACAATTATGCCAGATGGTAAAGTAATGCAAATAGGAACAGTACACCACTTAGGTCAAAACTTTAGTAGGGCATTAGATTTTAAGATTCAGAAAAAAGATGGTAGTTTGGATTATCCACATCAAACAAGCTATGGTATTTCAGACAGGGCAATAGCCTCAGTAATTGCAATACACGGAGATGATCACGGACCAATTTTACCTCCTTCAGTAGCTCCAATTAAAGTAGTAGTAGTACCAATTCCTGCAAAAAATGAAGAGGGAACCCAACAAGTAATGAAGTACTCAATAGAGATCTGTGAAATGTTGAACAAGAATAATATAACTTGTGTAACTGATCAAGACACCGAAAAAACGCCTGGAGAGAAGTTCTATATTTGGGAAATTAAAGGAGTTCCTATTAGATTAGAAATAGGCCCTAGAGAACTCGCCTCTAGTACAGTATTTATAAAGAGAAGAGATAATCTTAAGTCATATACAGTGAAGAAAGAGGAAGTCGTCAATAAAGTTAAGGAAGTTCTAAATGAAATACAAGAGGACTTAAGAAAAAGAGCTTGGGAGAGTCTAAAATCTAGAATTGAATACGCTAATGATATTGAAAAAGCTAAAAACATTCTGGAAAATAACTCAGGTATTGTAGATGTTCCTTGGTGCGGAAGTAAGGAGTGTGGGCTAAAAATTGAGGAACTTACCAATGCAAGAGTACTAGGTTATCCAATAGAGGATAGAAAAGTTAATGACAAGTGTGTAATTTGTAAAATGAACGCAAAAACAGTTCTAAGGGTTGCAAAAACTTATTAGAGATTAAATACTGTGAATTAAATAGGGTGTAAAATTGCCAAAGAAGAGAGAGAACAGAGGAAGAAGAAAAGGAGATAAGGGACATGTTGGTTATATAAGCTGTGATCAATGTGGCGCTAGAGTACCAGAGGATAAGGCAGTATGTGTAACAAAAATGTACAGCCCAGTAGACGCTTCTCTAGCATCTGAGTTAGAAAAGAAGGGTGCAATAATTGCTAGATATCCTGTAACTAAGTGCTATTGTGTGAATTGTGCAGTATTTCTGGGAATTATTAAAATAAGGGCAGAAAATGAGAGAAAACAGAAAGCCCGTTTAAGATAGTCTTTTAAACCTTTGGATCAAATTATGTGATGAAATGAGACTTTATGAATTATCTTTCGCACAAATTGAAGATTTTTTCTATAAACTAGCAGAAGTTAAGGATATTATAAAGGATAGTGGTCTAATGGAATTTCTACCAGAATTAAAGAAATTGGATTCAACAATCCAAACGGGAACTACTAGAGTAAAGCACGCATTCCCGATCTTTCAAAAAGGAGGAGTTGTAATGGATATTACAAATGTTCAGCAAGCGCAGATAGCAGAAGAAGCAGGCGCTGTTGCCGTAATGGTTTTAGACAAATTACCCTATGATGTTAGAAAATCTGGTGGAGTTGCAAGAATGGCGGATCCTAAGATAATTGGGGAGGTAATGAATTCAATAACAATACCAGTAATGGCAAAGGTAAGAATAGGTCATTATTATGAGGCTAAGCTGCTAGAAGCGTTAGGCGTTGATATGATAGATGAAAGTGAAGTCTTAACACCAGCTGACGAGGAACATCATATAAATAAATGGGAGTTTAGCGTACCATTTGTCAATGGGGCTAGAAACCTAGGAGAAGCATTAAGAAGAACAGTGGAAGGAGCATCGATGATAAGAACCAAAGGTGAAGCAGGGACTGGAAATGTCAGTGAAGCAGTAAAACACATGAAGATAATAAATAGTGAGATAAGAAGCTTGATAAGTATGTCGGAGGAAGATAGAGTCAAAAAGGCAAGGGAATATCAAGTTCCTTATCAGCTAGTTGAGCTTACTGCGAAAATTAAGAGACTACCAATTGTTAACTTTGCTGCCGGAGGTATAGCGACACCTGCTGATGCTGCGCTTATGATGTGGTTGGGTGCTGATGGATTATTTGTTGGTTCTGGTATATTTAAGAGCCAAGATCCAGATGAAAGAGCTAAAGCAGTAGTACTAGCAGCAGCTTGCTGGGAATATCCAGAAATCGTATTGGAAGCTCAGAAAATGATAAGTGAGCAGAAGAGTATGATGGGAATTGATATAAAATCTTTAAAACCCGAAGAATTGTTACAAGTGAGAGGATTATGAAGATAGGTATAATAGCTTATCAAGGGAGCTTTGAAGAACATTACCTACAGTTAAAGAGGGCCTTTGACAAGTGGTCAATAAATGGCGAAATAACTCCAGTAAAGATTCCTAAAGATCTAAAGGATATTGACGGAGTAATAATACCTGGAGGAGAAAGCACAACAATAGGCCTAGTAGCTAAAAGGCTAGGGATATTAGATGAATTGAAAGAGAAGATCACGTCCGGTTTACCAGTTATGGGAACATGTGCCGGTGCCATAATGCTAGCGAAGGAAGTTAGTGACGCTAAAGTAGGTAAGACCTCACAACCACTAATTGGCGCAATGAATATTAGTATAATTAGAAATTATTATGGAAGACAAAGAGAAAGTTTTGAAGCAATCATCGACTTGTCTAAAATAGGTAAGGGCAAAGCAAATGTTGTATTCATTAGAGCTCCTGCAATAACTAAATTATGGGGAAAGACTCAAAGCTTGGCGGAGTTAAACGGTGTAACTGTTTTGGCTGAAGAAAATAATATCCTAGCTACTACGTTTCACCCAGAATTATCTGATACAACTTCGATACACGAATACTTCTTACATCTAGTTAAAGGGTAATCTTTTATTTTTTATAATATATACTTCGATTGAAAAGTGGGGATAAGGATTTTGAATGATCTGATGTTAGATAAAAGTGCTTTGCTGTTTGGAGTTTCGAAATATCTTGAGAAGGGAATAATAACTGGCAATGTTCTAATTCACAAATCTCTCTTGGCTGAACTTGAAAGAGAAAGCAATGATGGTTTAGTTAGTGCTGAAATAGCACTTGATGAAGTGAAGAAGTTAAAAGATATAACAGAAAGAATCCTAGTTAATTTTGAAATAGTTGGTGATGATTCGAAAAAAGGAGAAGCTAATGAGTTGTCGCGTGAATATTGTCTAGAGAAAGGTTGTATAATTGTAACTGCGGATGAGACCCAGAAAAAGATTTGCGATGCAATGGGAATACAGTATAACTTTTTACAGCCATTGAAGCAAGGTTTATCATTTGAAAGCTTCTTTGACGACGAAACGATGAGTCTACACATAAAAGAGGATACTGTTCCAAGGGCTAAGAAGGGCAAACCAGGAAATTGGAAATTTGTAAATCTTTCGGATAAACCCATGTTATCAACTGACGTGAGAATGATAGCTAACGAGATAATAAACGCTGTCAGACTCATAAAAGGCTCCTTTGTAGAAATTGAGAGAAGAGGCTCTCTTATTATCCAATTAGGCAACTACAGAGTAGTAATAACTAGACCACCCTTAAGTGATGGATGGGAAATAACTATTACTAGACCAGTAGTTAGGAAAAGATTAGAGGATTATAATTTAGATGAACGATTAATAAAGAGGTTAGAAGAAAGAGCAGAGGGCATAATTATAGCAGGAGCGCCTGGTATGGGAAAAACAACATTTGCACAAGCATTAGCTGAATACTATATGAGGTTAGGAAAGATAGTGAAAACCATAGAATCTCCCAGAGATATGCACTTACCTCCCGAGATAACACAATATTCTAAAAATTACGCTGAAATTGGAGAGCTTCATGATATTTTAATATTGAGTAGGCCTGACTATACAGTATATGATGAGATGAGAAATGACGAGGATTTTAAACTTTATGTTGATCTTCGTCTTGCGGGCGTAGGAATGGTAGGCGTTGTTCATGCCACCTCACCTATTGACGCTATACATAGATTTGTAAACAGAGTAGATATAGGTACAATACCGAATATCTTAGATACTATAATATTCATAAATTCTGGAAATGTAAGCAAAGTTTACACTTTAGAAATGACAGTTAAAGTACCAGCGGGATTAAAGGAAGCTGATCTTGCAAGACCAGTTGTTGAAATAAAAGACTTGGCTACCGGGAATACTGAGTATGAGATCTATGTATTCGGTGAACAGACCATGATAGTACCGGTGAATAGAGGAATAACAATGAATAATATGGAATTTAAAATATCGAAAATTGTTAATAATATAATACCAAATGCCACAGTGAAGTATGAGGATGGAGAGTACGTTATAGTAATTCCGAAAGAGGAAATAGGAAAATACAATAGGAAACTAGTACAGCGACTAAAGAGACTCGAGAAGAAGAACAATATAAAGATAAAGATAAAACTATCCGATTAGAGAAAATTATCCAGCGTTTTGCTCACTTTTGCTTCTACTAATCTTACCAAGTCTTCTAGATCTAACCCTTCTATCTCAGAGTCTGCAACATAATTCCCAGTTTCAGTCCTTCTTAACTTATCAAATGGTATGAACTTCAAAACACCAGGCTTCTTAACTCCTAAAAATAAAGTCCCACCACTTTTTCTTGCAAACTCCATAATACCTTCAGCTTGCTCCCTTCTAACGTAAATTTTTCCTTCTTTATCTTTTCTACTCTTCATTTCAATTAGGATAATAACACCACTCTTTAAGGCGATAATATCCGGTATAGGGTCTTTTCTCTTACTTCCACTCGCTGGTGCTCTTACCACAGCAAAACCCTTATCCCTTAACTTACCTACGATATTTCTTTCTACTGCAGAACCTTTCCTCTTTTTAGCGTTCATAAGGTATTATATAAATAAAAGTTTGTAATATTTTAGCTTTTTTTAGGCTTTCCTTTTTGGATCAGATCCTTTAGTTGATTGCCAATCTTCTCTTCTAAACTATTCTGAACTTGTGAGAGACCATTAACTACCGTTGGCATACCTCTACCATATTCTTCTACCCATTCTTCAGCAAATTTTCCACTCTTTATTCTCTGTAAAGCCTCTTTCATTCTTTTTCTTACATCCTCATTTATTACAAACTTTCCTACTGTCATACCACCATATTTAGCAGTATCAGATACTGCTTTTACCATACCAGTAATTCCCTTTTCATAAACTAAATCCACCAACATCTTAAGCTCATTTATAGTTTCAAAGTAGGCTACTTCTGGTTGATATCCTTCCTCTACTAAGGTTTCAAATGCAGCTTTCATAAGTTCCATTATTCCTCCCACAAGTATTACTTGCTCTCCAAATAAGTCTGTCTCAGTCTCTTCCTTAAAGGTAGTTGGAATTACGCCGGCCCTAGTAGCACCTATACCTTTAGCTATTGCTAAAGCCTTTTGAAGAGCTGTACCACTTACATCTTGTTGAATTGCAACTAAAGCTGGAACACCACCTCCAGCCTTATAGTACTCTCTAACTGTAGGACCTGGACCTTTAGGAGCTATCATATACACATCTGAATCCTTAGGTGGTTCGATTAGTTTATAGTGAATGTTAAACCCATGTGCAAATACTAAATCTGCACCTTTTTTCATATAAGGCTGTACGCTCTCTAACCATAGCGTCCTCTGAACCATATCTGGCACCAAGAAGACTATTATATCAGCATCCTTAACTGCATCCTTAGTATGAAGTGGAATTATCCCATCGCTCTTAGCCAATTCCCATGATTTTCCTTCCCTTTCCAATCCCACTACAACATTTAATCCCGAATCTCTTAAATTCTGAGCCCATGCTCTTCCCTGACTTCCATAGCCTAAGACCGCTATTCTCTTACCCTTAATTACATCTAAATTACTATCTTTATCAGTGTAGATCTTTGACGTAGACTTCACCCCAACTATATCCTTTTACTCTATTGAAAACTGGTACATAAATTATCATGTCACCTTCTTTTACCCCTTCTGATTGATTCTCTATCACCTTTCCATCCCTTATTATAACCCTTTTTAATTGTGCATCATCTAAAATCTCTACCTTACTGATATCTACTGTCTTACTCAGCAGAATTACTGCCGTGTTAAAATTATTGTGATCCTTTACTCCAATATAAAACTCGTAGAGACTTTCATCATTTACCTTCCAGCCGTATATCCAATCAATGTCCATAAATAATTTCCTGAAGTTAGATGCTATCCTCTCTATTAAGCCTGGATCCCTATAATAAGCCAATACCTTAACTACTCTTTCTTGGGTCACGTAAGATCACCTGTTTTAATCTTCCACCCGGTGGTAACGTAGGTAAGGCCAGTTCTTCCTTATCTACTGGTACTCTGATTACTGCGGGGATATCTTCCTTTATCGCACTCTTAAGTGACTTTTCTATGTCCTCATAGGTCGTTACGTTAAAACCTAAAGCACCAAATGCCTCAGCTAATTTAACGAAGTCTGGTGAAGGACCGTAATCTACACCTACTATTCTCTTCCCGAAGAACAAATCTTGAACTTGTCTTACTAACCCTAAGGTTCTATTATCAAATATCACTGATATTACCGGAATGTGCTCATCTACAGCTGTGGCTAGGTTTGTTCCGGTCATTAAGAATGAACCATCACCATCTAGATCCACTACAACTTTATCCGATCTAGCTAATTTAGCTCCCATTGCAGCAGGAAGACCAAAACCCATTGTACCCATTCCAGATGAGGTTAAAAAAGTTCTAGGTTCCAATACTTCCCAAAACACTTCAGCCCACATCTGATGTTGGCCTACACCAGTGGTCACTATTGCATCCCTTGGTAATGCTTGCCTAATGGTCTTCATTATCTTCCAAGGCTTTAATTTTCCGTTCTCCTCAGTATAGTAAAATTGAGAATAGTATTCTTTATACTCTTTAACTCTTTTCAGCCATGCGCTTCTATCTCTTTTTTGACCTAGTGTCGTTATTGCCTTTATTAACTCTCTTAATATTATCTTGGCATTACCGTAAATTCCGACATCTACCTTTATGGACTTTTCTCCATCTGTCGGATCAATATTTACCATTATGAATTTCTTTCTAGTCTCTACCATTTCATCATATGATGTAAATGTCCTATCGCTAAATCTCGCACCTACAACTAGCATTGCGTCAGATTCTAGGGCAGCCATTGATGCTTCTGCTCTTCCATAGTATCCCATTGGCCCGAAATATAGGGGATGATCATGTGGTATTGCAGTTTTTCCAGGGAAAGTAGAGACTATTGGAATATGCAATAGTTCTGCTAACTCTAAAACTTCTGGGGTTGCATTAGCCCATACTACCCCAGTACCTACTAAAATTATTGGTCTCTCTGCATTGATTAGAATCTCAGCAGCCTTTTTCAATGCTAATCGGTCTATCCTAGTTGGGAAATCTCTATAACCCTTAACAAGCGGTTTCTCTGGCCATTTTATCTCTTCCATTTTTTCATAGAAAATATCCCTAGGAATATCAATTACTACTGGCCCAGGTCTTCCAGTAGTTGCAATGTAAAATGCATTCTTAATCCATTGGAGAATTTCATCTATTCTCTTAATACCAATAACGTATTTAGTTACATTTTCAAACACTCCCATAGCATCAGCTTCTTGGAATGCCATCTTACCCATAACGCTTCTAGGCACGTTACCGGTTATTGCAATTACGGGAGAACTATCCCAGTATGCAGTAATAAGTCCTGTAGTTAAATTGGTCGTACCTGGACCAGATGTGGCTGTACACACTCCAGGGACTCCAGAAGCTCTTGCGTATCCATCTGCAGCATGTGCAGCAGCTTGTTCATGTCTCATCAGAACATGTCTAAGCTCACCATTTGCCAAATCTTCCACGAAAGCATCATAAATCTGCATGTTTGATAGTCCAGGTATTCCGAAGATTACCTTAACTCCTTCTCTTTTTAGAGAATCAACTAAAATTCGTGCACCTGTTGGCAATTTATATCACCTTCTTGTATATAGATACCTCATAACTAACTCGATCTTCATTTCCTTTATCAAGAAATCTATTGAAAGTTTTGAAATACGTATCAAATTTGGAGGGAGAACTCACCTATCATCTTTTTCACGTCTATGTCTGTATGTATGTATGTTTTTAAACTTTTTCATTATTTTTATTTAGCAATGATAAAGTGTATAATAAAAACTATTCATTTTCAACGTGACTTACTATGCTAAATATTTCACTATACCTAGTAATATCTTTCCACATCTCTAAACACTTTACATCCCCTAGATACAGCCAAATATTCCCGAAATGCCCTCTTCTATCATCTAAGAAAAGGATTTCGTTAGGTTTTATTTTTAGGTTAGTTTTGGCATTAATCTCAATAATTATTTGACTCAACATTAAAAATTTATAGGGATAAGGCCTTGCTACAATTATATCAAAATATTGAAGCAAATCTAGTGTAGCTAATACTTTATTTGCCTTATCTTCAAAATTCCACGTAGCTAGACCTAATATGTAACCTCTATTTTTTAATTCCTTAAGAGTCTCTCTAACATCTGGAAATAAATGGAGAACTCTACCTTTAGAATCCTCTAAAGTGTTTGCATCTACAAGCTTTAAAGGTTCTTCAAACTCCGATATATTATGATGATCCCACAAGGTTTTATCAGCGTCAAACACTATTGCTCTAATCATCTCTATATAGACTAGGGGGAAGAGTATAATAAGCAATTTTGCCTTCGTGATAATCCCTTATTATGGCCTTAGCAGCCATATCAATATTGGGCTCTTTAGTACTCTTATAGAACCATCCTCTCTTTATGGCTATTTTTTCTAATAGTTCATAAGGATTGGAAAAATCCACTTTATAAACGTGAATTAAGCTCTCTTTCGAAAATTCAATAATTCTATTTATTAGAATTAAAGCGGGTTTTACGGGGTCTTCTAATAAATCTACGTTGGATCCCCTAATTATTTTCTCTAGTTCGTCGCCATCTGGGGGTATGACGCCAGGTGTATCCCACGCATAGATCTTTTTATCAATTTTAAACAATTGTAGAGATTTGGTATAACCATATTCTAATGGATGGACCGAGGTTTGAGCCGAATGCTTACCTTTGAGAGCGTTAATTATCGAAGACTTTCCAGATTTCGGATACCCCACAAACACTACAATCCCTTTATCTCCCTTTAATATAGACTTCATTGTATCACGTAAAAGTTTAGTACCCAAATGGGAAGTTGCTGACATATAAACACTTTCAATGTTCTCTTCTTCCTTAAAGTAATCCTTCCAAGCTTTAAGAACCCATAAGGGTACTAAATCTCCTTTGTTTAATATTAATAATATTTTCTTGCCATTTTTTATTGAAATGTCCTCTATTTTCTTCGACCTAGTTAGAGAAGGCTCTCTGGCATCCAACACTTCAACTATAAGATCAGATCTCTTGATCAACTTAATGACTTCCCCCAGCATTCATTTTATTTTCTTGTAATTGCTATTTTTATGCATGCCTAAAGGAGAGTTAGCGATATTTGACGAAGGGTACTTTGAAGGATCGATAGATTATCAGTCCTTTACGAAATCAATCAAGCTAAGTAATATAAATAAAGAAGCGAGTTTCTCTATAGATATAACATCTAAACCTAATAGGTTTTATCTTATAATTCAAGCTAAACGAGAAAAAACATATTTACCTAGATGGAGACTTTGGTTCGATAACTTCTCCTTAACCAAAGAGTTTAAGCCAAATCTTGAAACTGAGGTAAATGATATCCAAGTTATCTCAACTATAGTCTATGATATAACTCCTATAACTAAAGAGGGGAAACATCAGATAGCAGTCTACCACCCATCTATTCAAACACTTGAATTGCTGAATCTAAGTCTAATTTCGTTCTATAAGATTGAAGGTTTTAGCACTAAGTATAGACTAAGTGCAGGCTCACTAATATTAAATCGAAACGATTCGGTTTCTTTTCAATTAATGAAAAAGTCATATTTTGTGATAAGGAATGAGAGTAAGGAAGGAATGGTAAAAATAAGTGATACAGACGGGAAAACAATCTACACAGTATTACCTAGCTCTGATAGCGATGAGATAGAAATTGAAAACAATGATGTGGTAACAACAACGCTTCAATCAAATAATGAAAAAGATTATGGAGTTATTTTAGCCTCGTACAACTTACTTGAAAAAGCTCCTAAAATAAATTTTAGTGTCGACAGCAAGGTGAATAACAACATAATTTACTTATACTTGAAAAATGAGAGCGAGATAAGCTTAGATAAACTAATAATAAATGTTATGATAAATGGTGTTCCAGCTCATTTTAAAACGTTTACCAATATAGAGATTGATTCGGCTATAGATCTAAAATTACCAATATCCATACCACAAAATAAGAAAGCTCAGGTAATTAACATAAGAGTAGTTGGAATAAAGGGAGGGTATAGAAAGATAATAGATAAGCAAATTAGCCTTTAAAGAATTGGCAGACTCCCTAACAAAAACGCGATTATTCCTGCAATTGCTGAGATTTTTAGATATGTTCTAGCTTTAGAGGCCCCTTCTATTGTCTCTTTTTGAATTATGGAAAGAATAGTAAAGGGAATAAAAGCGATTATTAAGATTATGATATAAATTAAATTGAAACCTATAAAGAACGGTAAAGGCGAAATTACCAATAGAAGCGTAAGTAGAATTTTAGCTATTCTCCAAGATTTACTTATCCCCAAGGTTGTGGCTAATGTTTTCACGTTATTAAGTAAATCCCCATTATAGTCTTCAATACCCTTTACTATTTCTCTTATTAGCGTGAGAAAGAATGAATAAAATGTGGGAATTATTATTCTTAAAAGCCAATTATCAGAGAAAAATGCAAGTCCACCATAGAATATTGAAAGAGCAGTAGTTGTTGCCACTAACAAATTACCATAAAAACCAGTTTTCTTTAGATCTTTAGCGTAATATACCAGACCAATCGTAGTTAATAACGCTATTACTATCGCGTAAATATTTAGTAGAATTGAAAGAGCAATACCTATTACAAATAGTGTTATTGACAATGCTTTAGCTTTATTGACAGATATTCGACCAGATGGAATAGGTCTATACGGTTTATTTATTTTATCTATTTCTACATCATATACGTCATTTATAACGTATCCTCCTGCTGCAATAAGGCCAACTACAAGTGCGGATAGTAAAATCCCTTTGAGTTCAAGATACCACTGAGAGGAAACCAAAAAGCCCATAATCGCTCCTAACGCTGCTCCTATAACATTATGCATTCTAACAAGTTGCATATAAGATTTTAAACTCACGATAACGTTAAATGAATACTAGATTAATATATCTTATGTCTGTTAATCAGAAGGAAATTGAGATTGCAATAGAATATTTTAAAAATTACGTTTCCGTGGGTGAGATAGCAGCTACAATGGATCTTAAGGCTAGGGGCATTTCCAACCCTCAAGCTGTAATATCTAAGCTAATAGAAATGGGAATAATAGAAAAAGGGGAAGGATGCTATAATTTAGTGAGGAAATCTATGGATAAGAAGTGAATGTAAGTCAAACTCTTCGGAAATGTTGAGCGTTTTATCGTTATATAACTTAAATAGAACTGGAAGAAGCTTCCAAGCGGATTCCAGAAATCTAGTTATATAGTATTGTCTTCTTATCTCTTTAGCTAAAATCTTATACTTGGAATGATACTCATTGAATTTCCCACTGCGAATTCCATTTACTAAGGGATATAATAAGCTTGCGATACCAAATATGCCCCCACCAGTAAATGTTTTTATAAGTCCAGTCGAATCACCAAACTTCAACGTTTTTATGTTAGATACAGGTGAGACGCGTGGAATTGCTCCCCCATGAATGTCTAAAATCCTTTTATTAATATTAGGCAGAAACGCCTTTGGATCACTATACGAGATCGCACCCACTAAGGTTCCATATGGTAAAGGAACTATCCAACTAAACCCTCCAACGTTTTTAGAATCTATATAAACAATAATGCTTTCCTCGTTTATCGGTTCCGTCAAATACTCTATTGCCTTAATCCATTTAGCATTACCTTTCCAACCACTACAATCTACTACTATTCCCTCATATTTTTCATTTCCTGATATTACAGTATTGCCATTAATTATTGCATCTCTTGGTCTCTTTGTCTTTACTTCCCCATCAAGCCATATTTCTAAGTTTTCCCTATTCAGTCTGATAACATCGGTATCTACATAAATTGTATACCCTCGATCATATTTTATTTCTATTGATTTAAATTCTCTATCTATGAATTGTCTACTAACACCAAGCTCTAAAAATGTTTTTCGGCTTATTACACCAGTACACTTCTTACCCGGAAAACGTCTTCTATCAAAAACTATTGGATTAGAATCCAGAATATTATATGCCAATAATAGCCCAGCTAATCCCCCGCCTACTATTAGAACTCCGATGATCTATCAGCCTCATTTATAGTATATTTCTTAGCCCCCAGTTTTTCCACTATATAATTAAATGCTTTTAAGGGGCTAGTATGTGGACCACAAGAGTATACATCAACTGTTGCGAATTTGTACTCCGGCCACGTATGTATGGTTATATGACTTTCTAATATAATCGCCACTACACTTACACCTTCCCCAATTTTCCATGACTTTATGTCAAGAATGTTCATATTACCCACGTCTGCTGCTTCCTTTATTATTTGCTCTAGTCTTTTAGTATCTTTTAAAACGTTTTCATCGCAATCATATAAGCTTCCATATACTTGCTTTCCTACTACTTTAGGAAAAGCTAACTCTACCCCCATCATCAACCCCCCACTTAAACCCCTCTACTTTATCATTTATAAATTTATTTCCGCCTGATAGCGGTTAAAAGTAAGTTTTTAATGCTAATTGATTAATACTAATGTATCTGATGAGCAGTGGCAATTAGAAGACTTGTTTTAGACGTTCTGAAGCCCATTAGGGGAACATCGATAGTTGACTTAGCCGAGAGGATATCAAAATTGGATGGAGTAGAAGGTGTAAATATAAGTGTCACTGATATGGATGTTGAAACTATGGGATTAATGATAATAATTGAAGGAACTAGTCTCAATTTTGATGATATAAGAAAAATGCTAGAAGAAGAGGGATGTGCAATCCATAGTATTGACGAAGTAGTGAGTGGGAATAGAATAATCGAGGGAAAGGTAAAGGATGATTTGTGATAATTGCAAGACACGAGAAGCGGTAGTTCTACAAACACATACTGGAAGAAAATTATGTAAAGAATGCTTTATAGAAGACGTTAGGAAAAGAGTTAAATTAGAGGCTCAAAAGCAGGAGTTAGTCAATTCCAATAAAATCCTTTTGGCAGTATCAGGGGGAAAGGATAGCCTAGTATTAGCCGATACCTTGTCTCAATTTATAAACCCATCTAAACTAATAGCATTCAATATAAATGAGGGTATAAGGGGATATAATAGAAGTGAAGACGTGAAGAAACTTGAGGAGTACTTAAAAGATCTAGGGATTGAGTTAATAAAGAGCGGATTTAAAGAAGAAGTTGGTTTTTCTCTAGACGAGATGCTACAAGCTTCGTTAAAGAGGAACCTTAATGTATCCGCTTGTACCTTTTGTGGAGGATTTAGAAGGAAGTTGATTAATGAAGCTGGAATTAAAGTAGACGCAGATTACGTGGCAACTGGGCACAATTTAGACGATGAGGTGCAAACTATAATTATAAATTTGATAAGAGGAGACTTGTTGAGACTAATAAGATTAGGTGATAAGCCATTAATAGTAAGTAGTAAGTTTGTAATGAGAGTAAAGCCATTAAGAAAAATCTACGAGTGGGAGACAACAATCTATGCTCATCTCAAAGGATTTGAGTTTCAAGAAACTGAATGCCCATATATTTCTCAAAAACCAACTCTAAGGGCTAAGGTCAGAGAACTATTGTACAAGCTAGAGGAGAAAAAACCTGGAACATTACTGAGAATACTAGAACAGTTTGATGAGATTTCAGAGAAACTCAAAAAAGAGCACAGACTTACTAGTGAATTACCTAATTGTATAATATGTGGAGAACCCACTACGCCCGGAAGAACGATATGTAAAAATTGTGAATTACTAATCAGATCTGGTTTAATGCCTCAAGAATATCAAAAATACTTGCCTATATCATAAAGTCTCTCCTTTACGTTTTTCCTCTTATTTGCTACTATGGCCATGGAAAATAGTAAAGAAGATAATCTGTTCAGATAAACAATTATCCATTTATTGAAATTCAGTTCTTTAGAGTAAGCTACTGCATTTCTTTCAACCCTTCTAGAAACGCTTCTTGCTACATGCAAATATGAAGCCTCCTCAGAACCACCTGGTATTACAAATAACCTTACAGGACCACTTTCTTTCCTATATTCGACAGTTCTACTCTCTAACCACTTTACAGTCTCCTCATTTATTCTACCTCTATCTTGAATAATCTCCTCACCTAATACAAACAACTCAGTTTGAATACGCATGAGATCATTTTGCATATCTTCCCATTCTATTTTTGTTAATGCAAGACCTATGAAGGAGTTAAGCTCATCTATATCCCCTAATAGATTTACTAGAGGTGAATCTTTTCCTACTCTCTTAGATACTACATTGGTATTTCCATCGTCTCCAGTTCTGGTGAACATTAGTTAATATTTAAAAAAGACCTAGCTATATCATTTTTGGTGAAGTAAAATAAGCTCACAGTATAGGGACTTTATTGACTTTTTGAATAACGTTGCTCACAAGTGGCAGACTAAATGGGAGGAAGCTAAAGTTTATGAGTCTAACCCAAATTCTAATAGATCTAAATTTTTCACTACAGTTGCATTTCCTTATCCTAACAGCCCTTGGCATATAGGGCATGGAAGAACCTACGTCACTGGAGATATTTTAGCTAGATATAAACGAATGAGAGGATATAACGTATTATTCCCCATGGCATTTCACTACACCGGAACGCCTATAATGGCTATGGCTGACGCAATTGCAAAAGGAGATAAAGAGCTCATAGAGACATTTAAGGATATTTATGAAATATCACCAGACGTAATCCCTAGAATGTCTGATCCACTATTCATGGCAAACTATTTTAAAGAGGATATAAAGACTTCAATGAGAGAAATAGGATTAGGAATAGACTGGAGAAGGGAATTTACAACAATTGATCCAGAATTTTCATCATTTGTAACGTGGCAATTTCATAAATTACAGAGCAAGGGATATGTAGTAAAAGATACACACCCTGTAGGATGGTGCCCAGTTCATCATATACCAGTTGGTATGCATGACACTAAAGGAGATGTAGAACCAGAAATAGGCGAATTTGTATTAATATATTTCAATTCAGAAAAGGGTATATTTCCAGCAGCTACGCTTAGGCCAGAAACAATATTTGGGGCTACAAGATTATGGATAAATCCTAATGAGATGTATGTAATTGCTAATATATTGGACAAAAAGATGATATTGAGCGAGAAATCTGCTACTAAGTTGTCCTTTCAAATAGATAATATAGAAATTGAGGATAAGATAAAGGGGTCAAAACTAGTTGGGCTTAAAGTAGAAAACCCAATAACCGGAAAGTATATAGTAGTAATGGGGGCAGACTTCGTTGATGCTAGCTTAGGGACAGGCGTTGTCATGAGTGTTCCAGCTCATGCTCCTTTTGATTACTACTATTCCAAGAAGATACTTAAAAATAATAATATTGGGATAATACCAGTAATTACAGTTGAAGGTTTAGGAAATGAGTTAGCTAAAGACGTTGTGGAGAAGAACAACCCAAAGAATGATGAGGATCTAAAGAAATTAACAGAATATGTGTATAGAACAGAGTACAATAAGGGTATATTAAGGTCTGATCTTGAAAATTTGATTAAGGAAGAGTATAGAAATGAGTTGAAGAATTTAGGTGGACTTCCCGTTCCCAAGGGTAGAGAACTAATAACTAACTTCTTAATTTCTAAAGGCTTAGGTAGAAAAATATTCGAAATAATGAATAAACCAGTATATTGTAGGTGTGGCACAGAAATTGTAGTTAAGATACTTAAAGATCAGTGGTTCCTAGATTATTCAAATGAAGAATGGAAGGAACTCGCGAGAAAATCTCTATCTAAAATGCAGATAATCCCTGAGGAATCCAGAAAGGATTTTGAATTCACTATTGAATGGTTAGAGAAAAGAGCTTGTGCGAGAACTAGAGGGTTAGGTACTCCGCTACCTTGGGATAAGAAATGGATAATAGAGAGTTTAAGCGATTCGACAATCTATATGGCATTTTACACTATTTCCCACAAAATTAAACAATATAAAATATCACCCTCCAAGTTAACTCAAGAATTTTGGGATTATGTAATGTTAGGCATAGGTAATTTAGAAGATGTAAGCAAAAATACTGGAATACCCTCTAATATTATAAAGGAGTTAAGAGAAGAATTCTTATATTGGTATCCTTTAGACATTAGACATAGTGGAAAAGACTTAATTCCGAACCATTTGACTTTCTTCATCTTTAATCATGCTGCAATCTTCCAAGAGAACTTATGGCCAAAAGCAATTGCTGTAAATGGTTTAGTATTATATGAAGGAAAGAAAATGAGCAAATCGCTTAGAAATATTATACCGTTAAGAAAAGGTCTAAAAATGTATGGAGTTGATGTAATGCGCATTGCAGTATCATCTACAGCTGATATGGGATCAGATGTAAACTTCTCCGAATCTTTAGTTAAAACCGTAGGAGAAACCTTAAGAAGAATGTATGAACTCTTCAAGAGCTTAGATAATTATACTGAAGACACCTTTGGATTCCCAGAGAAATGGTTATCATCAAGAATATATGAGATCACAACTAATACAACAAAACATATGGAAGCGTTAGAGCTGAGAGATGCCGCCAATGAATTACTATTTGTATTCTCTTCAGATTTAGATGAATACTTCGGTATGGTAAACGCTGAGGGGAGAAGGGCAAACAATAAACTCTTACGGGAAGTCCTAACAATATGGCTTAAGCTTATTACACCTTTCGCTCCGCACTTAGCAGAGGAAATATGGCACGAAATCTTAAAACAAACTACATTTATAGTAAATGAAAAATGGCCTGAAATCGAAGGTTCAAAGATAGACGAACTAATACTATTGAAACATGAATATATGAAAAGAATAGTTGAAGATATAAGGTCTATCTTAAATGTCTTTAAGGGAACACCAAAGCTCATTAAAATTTACGCTTTGAACGATTCTAGGTACGTGGAATTGCTTAGGGACGCTATAGAGGCTAATGGGCAAATGAAAAAGTTTATGGATGCTCATAAACCTAAAAGTAAAGAGGATGCTAGAGTTTTACAGAAAATCTTCAATGAGTCTTTAGAAATTGATGATAAAATGAAGAAATTAATTATGAACTACAATATTAATGAGGTAGATGTGCTTAATGAGTTATCAAAATACATTAGAAGAAAGTTAAATGTGGAAATTCAAGTAGAGGCTTATAATGAGGAAGTCAAAAAGGCATATAATAAAGAAGCCATGCCCCTAAGACCAGCTATAATAATTGAGTAAGGATAACTTTTCGATCTTTAACTTCTATTATACCTAACTCTTTAAGAAGTGCTAGCTCAACTCTAACATTATCTCTACTTATTTCATATTTTTTTGAAATTATATTTATTAAATCTTTAATTTCAATTTCTCCTTCATATTCCTTTAAAAAATTAATAATATCCTCATGTATGGGTCTTAATTTCCTTTCAATTATCTCTCCATTAATTACGCTAAATATAAACAAATCTCCGGCATTATTTTGAGCCTTATATAAATTTGTAGAAACTTTATCTATCTTTAAAATGTCGTCAAAATACCTATTTATTTTTACAAAACTCGTTACCAGATTATATCGCATTGGTAAGTCAGGGGGTCCCTCAGCCTCGAAAACGATTACGTATGAACTCTCATCACATCTCTGATCTATTTCTCTCCCAGACAATTTTAAGAATTTTTCGTAATTAATAATACATATGCTAACTCTATCCCTATATAATCTCTGTGCAATATCGTAAATTAAAGCGATTTTTACATTCATGTGATATGACTGCAAAAGTACCTTTCCCGTTCTCAGAGATATCAAATAGTCTATCAAATTCACGATGAGACTTTCATTAAAGCTTATTTATTTATTTTACTTTGCTTATCTAGGGTTTTATATTGCACCAACCAAGTTAGTTAGAAATAAGATAAAATCTTGGCTATTAAATGCAAGTGAGTATGATTTTACAGACATAAAAGAAGGAATAAGATTACATCTTAATGAATCTCCATTTGAACCTCCACAATTTATTGTAGATGCAGTAAAGATGTACTTAAGTAAGGGAAATAGATATCAGCATCCAGAGCTCTTAGAGAGATATAGGGAATTAGCTGCTGAATATTCAAGGGTGGAACCAGAAAACATTTATCCCTCTGTGGGTGCAGATGGGTCAATTAGAGCAATATTTTACAATCTTATAGAACCTGGTGATACAATAGTAACAAATTATCCGTCTTACAGTATGTATTCAGTCTACTCATCAGTAAGAGGAACTAAGGTGATTAAGGTAAATCTTAAAGAAGATAATGAATGGTGGAGAGAAAACATTGATGATCTGTTAGCTCAAGCAGAAAAAGCTGAGTTAGTAATAATTGATGATCCTAATAATCCCACGGGTTCTCCAATGCTTAATGGGAAAAGAGAACTAATAGGCCAATTAGCGGAGAAGGCGAAAGGTTTTGTTGTAATTGATGAAGCCTATTACGAATTTGGAGGATATACAGTTTCTCCTTACATTTACGATTATCCTAACGTTTTAGTAGTTAGGACTCTGAGTAAGGCATTTTCATTAGCTTCCTATAGATTAGGCTATACGATTGCCAATGAGGAAATAGTGAAGACTCTCTTGAAGTCATCAACACCTTTTGATATACCTTTACCTTCACTTATTGCGGGAATAACGGCATTAGAAAACTCGTCATATATAAAGGATGTTATAGACACAGTTAGTAGGAATAGGGAAATATTATATCAAGGACTCAAGAATCTAAATCTGAAAGTTTATAAATCAATAACCAATTTCCTTTTGATAAAAGATAATAGGAACTTACAAGAAATGCTTATGAGACACGGTATTGCAATAAGAAAGTTATATGACAACTTTTATAGAATAACAGTAGGAACTGAAGAGCAATGCAGAATGGTTATAGATAAACTTGGTGAGGAACTTGAAAATAGCAATTCCAAATAAAGGAAGGCTCCAACAACCTACATTACAATTTTTACAATCGGTAGGCATAAAACCATTAGCAAGTGATGATAGAGCACTGATAGTGCCGACAAGTTGGGAGGGAGTTCAGTTAGTCATGATCAGAACTGAGGACATACCTAATATTGTGGAAACTGGTGCTACAGAATTAGGAATTACTGGTCACGATTATGTTATAGAAAGTAGTGCAGATGTTGAGGAGTTAATCAAACTGGACTTTGGAAGATCAAAAATAGTTCTAGCAGTACCTCAAACCTGGAGCGAAAATTCTGTAGAAGAATTGAAAGTAAGGGAATTTAGAGTAGCTACCAAATACTACAATATAGCAAAAGAATACGTAAGAAAAAAAGAACTAAACGCTAAAGTAGTAAAGATAAGTGGAGCTGCTGAAGTAATGCCATCACTAGGTGCTGCTGATGCAATAATTGACGTTATGAGCACTGGTACTACACTAAAACTGCATGGGTTAAAAGCAATAGATATTATTATGGACTCCTATGCTGTAGTTATAGGAAATAGGAACTGGATAAAAAACGATGAGGCTGATAGAATTAATTTACTTCTTACAATGATGAAAGGAGCAATCGCGGCTAAGGGTAAGAAAATGATATTCATGAATGTACCTGATAATAGGTTAGATGGAGTAATAAACTCATTACCTGCAATGTTAGCACCAGCAATAACCAGGCTAAGTAGGTCTGATATTTGGGAAGTGATTACGGTAGCAGATGAGGATATATTACCAGAGGTTATAGCCAAAGTAAAAGCCGCTGGAGCTAGGGATATCGTTGTGATTGACATAGAGAAAGTGGTGAAGTAATTGAGTAACATAATTCCGAGTATTGATATAAGCCTTGGAAAAGCAGTAAAAAGAATTAGAGGAGTTAAGGGAACGGGTCTAATTTTAGGCAATCCAATAGAACTAGCAAGCAAACTCTATAATGAAGGGTACACAAGAATACACGTAGTTGATTTGGATGCTGCGGAAGGAGTTGGCAATAATGAGATGTACATTAAGGAAATTTCCAAAATAGGATTTGATTGGATTCAAGTAGGTGGGGGTATAAGGGATATTGAAAAAGCTAAAAGATTAGTTTCGCTAGATGTTAACGCGTTAATCTTCTCCACAATAGTATTCACTAATTTTAACTTGTTTCATGATATTGTAAGGGAAATTGGAAGCAATAGAGTAATGGTGTCAATAGATTATGATAATACAAAGAGAGTTCTAATAAGGGGATGGAAAGAAAAATCAATGGAAGTTATAGATGGTATCAAGAAAGTAAATGAACTTGAATTATTAGGAATAATACTAACCTATATCAGTAATGAGGGCACAACGAAAGGAATAGATTACAACGTGAAGGATTATGCAAGACTGATACGGGGATTAAAAGAATACGCTGGGGGCGTTTCAAGTGACGCAGATATTGAGTACTTAAAAAACGTTGGGTTTGACTATATAATAGTTGGAATGGCTTTTTACCTAAACAAAATAAGGGGGATTAACGTTGGCTAGAAATGCTAATATTACAAGGGAAACAAAGGAGACTAAAATAGAGGTATTCTTAGATATAGATAGAAAAGGCGAAATTAAGGTATCCACTCCAGTTCCATTCTTTAACCATATGCTTATAACATTACTAACTTACATGAACTCTACTGCAACAGTATCTGCTACTGATAAGTTACCCTATGATGATCATCATATTATAGAAGATGTTGCAATAACGCTTGGATTAGCGATAAAGGAGGCATTAGGCGATAAGAGAGGTATAAAAAGATTCTCTCACCAAATTATACCAATGGATGAAGCGCTAGTTTTAGTTTCACTAGATATATCAAATAGGGGAATGGCTTTCGTAAGCCTTAATTTGAAGAGAAGTGAAATTGGTGGATTAGCTACGGAAAATATTCCACATTTCTTCCAATCCTTCGCTTACAATAGTGGAGTTACCTTACATATTTCTCAATTAAGTGGATATAATACACATCATATCATTGAGGCTAGTTTTAAGGCCTTAGGATTAGCACTATACGAGGCAACGAGAATAGTTGACAATGAAATAAGAAGCACGAAGGGGGTCATATGACGACGAAGAGAATAATAGCTTGTCTGGATGTAAAGGGCGCTAACGTAGTTAAAGGAGTAAATTTCCTTAATCTTCAATTTAAAGGAGATCCAGTCAGTCTAGCCAGTCTATATGAGGAGGAAGGTGCTGATGAGATAGTCTTCTTAGATATAACTGCAACCATAGAAGCCAGAAGAGCATTATATAGTGTAATCAAGGATACTGCGAGTGTATTGTCTATTCCCCTAACAGTTGGTGGTGGTATTAGAACGCTTGATGACGTGTCAATGGCGTTAAGTTCGGGAGCGGATAAGGTTAGTATAAATACTGCCGCAGTTGAAAATAGCCAAATAGTGAAAAAATCCGCGGAAGAGTTTGGTTCACAAGCAGTAGTAGTAGCCATAGACGCCAAGAAGATAAATGGAAATTGGATAGTCTTCATAAAATCCGGAACTTACAATACTGGACTTGATGCTATAAAGTGGGCTAAAAAAGTGGAAGAACTTGGTGCGGGTGAAATACTGCTTACTAGTATTGACAGAGATGGTACTAGACTTGGCTATGACTTAGAATTAACTAAGAAAATAGTAGATTCTGTTAACATACTTGTGATAGCTAGTGGAGGGGCTGGTAAAATGGAGCATTTTTACGATGTTTTTTCCCTCGCAAAAGCCGACGCAGCGTTAGCTGCTGGCATATTCCATGATGGGATAATTAAAATAAAAGACTTGAAGTCGTATTTAAGCCAGAAAGGCATTGAGGTGAGAATATGATTTCCTATAGTTTACCAAATGAGAGACCTAACGATTTTAGCAGAGTGATTCCAGTAGTTAGAGATATTATTGAATCTGTTAAGGCTAGGGGAGATAACGCGTTATATCAGCTAACTGAAAAATTGGATAAGGTGAAGATAAATAACATCAAGGTAAGTGAAGAAGAATTAAAAACGCAAGCTTCTAAGTTAGATCCTAAAGTTAAGCAAGCTATAGATGTGGCTTATGAGCAATTAAAAGCATTTCACGAAATGCTAGTTCCTCCAAATATTGGAGGGGGTTATCAAGGAATATCATTTGGAGTAGTTTGGAGAAGTATAGAAAAGATTGGAATATATGTTCCTTCCGGTAAATATTCCTATCCATCAACCTTACTAATGGCTGGAATACCAGCAAAAGTAGCTAAGGTAAAGGAAATTTACGTAGCCTCTCCTCCTAATCAAGAAGGATCAGTAAATCCGGCTTTAGCTTATGTTGCAATTAAGCTAGGAGTAAATGACGTTTATAAGGTAGGTGGTGCACAAGCAATAGCTGCTTTAGCTTATGGTACTGAGAGTGTAAGGAAAGTTTACAAGATTGTAGGACCGGGTAATGTTTATGTCCAAGCTGCGAAGTTCCTAGTGAGTAACGTTGTCGGAATTGATGGAATTGAAGGACCAACTGAATTAGTAATAATAGCAGATGAGACTGCAAAGGCTGAACATGTTGTATTAGATATGAAGGCACAGGCTGAACATGGCCCTGATACGTATATAGTACTCTTATCTAATGATGACGAACTTCTAAAGAAGGTTGAAGAGAAAATAATGGATGATAAAAAAATATATTACATAATAAAAACTAAAAATATAGATGAGGCTATAGAAATTGCAAATAAAATTGCCCCAGAGCATCTATCCTTATATGTTAAAGACGCATATACCTTAATGGATAAAATAGTAAATGCAGGAGCAATAAGCCTAGGAAACACACCTCCAGCAATAATAGATTATGTAGCTGGTCCTAATCATATTTTACCTACTAATGGCTGGGCTAGAATTAGAGGAGGCGTTACTGTTTACGATTTTATAAAGCCAACAATGTACGCTAATGTCCGTGATATAAATAAACAATTACTTGAAGCATCTATTTCTTTAGCAAACTATGAAGGATTCGTAATTCATGGTAAAAGTATAGGTGTCCGATATGAGTAATGAAATAGTAGATAAATTGTACAAAGTTATACTCGATAGGATAGAAAAGAGGCCAACTGGTAGTTATACTGCTGAAATTGTAAATAAGGGAAAGGCCTACGTAGCGAGGAAAGTTGGTGAGGAATCTGTAGAAACAATAGTAGCATCTTTAGCGGAGAATAAGGAGAGATTTATAAGTGAAGTTGCAGATTTAATTTATCATTTATTAGTGTTAATGGCATTAGAAGGCGTAACACCAGACGATATTTATAGAGAGTTAGAGAGGAGGAGAAAATGAAAGCGTTAGTAATTAATTACGGAGTAGGGAATTTATATAGTATCTCGTCAGCTCTAAAAAGAGTAGGATTCGAAGTAATAATTGATAATAAACCAAGGAAAGATTACGATCTAATTGTATTTCCTGGTGTTGGAGCATTTTCAGCTGTAGCCGAATTTATCTCACAATATAAGGACCTATTCAATGATCTAAGAAGGAGTGGGACTAGCTTTTTAGGAGTTTGTCTAGGTATGCAGATAATGTTTGAAAAGGGAACTGAGGGAAAAGAGAGTAATGGATTGGGATGGTTCAAGGGTATAGTAGATAAGATAAATGCTAATGTGAAACTTCCTCACATAGGTTGGGATTTAGTATTTGAAGTAAAAGATTCTTGTGGATTAACTTATGGATTAGATAAGAAATATGTCTACTATGTTCATAGCTATATAGCATATCCTACTAGTGAAGATTATGTTTACATGAAAAGTCAGTATGGAATAGAATATCCTGCATTAGTGTGTGAAAAGAATGTTGTAGGAACGCAGTTTCACCCAGAGAAGAGTTCAAGTACTGGTAAAATATTTCTAGAGAATCTTAAGGGGTGGATTAAACGTTAAAATTGAATGAAGAGGAAGCGCAGAAGATTACATCATTATTGAACTTTAGACATGAGGAAAATACAATAATTGCCGTAATTCAAGACTATAAAAGTAAGGAAATACTAATGGTGGGAAATATGAATAAGGAAGCGTTGTTCAAGACATTAACCACTGGCTATCTTCATTTTTGGTCTCTAAGTAAAAAGAAATTATGGTTAAAGGGGGAAACTAGTGGAAATTTTCAAATTATCGAAGAATTTAAAGTGGATTGTGATGCAGATGCTGTACTTTTTAAAGTAAGATCATTAGGACCTATTTGTCATACTGGTAGCTATACTTGTTTTTACAGAAGTTATGATGAGCTAATTAATAGTAAGAGTTAAAATTTACTTTAACAGAGTTAAAGAATATGAGTTCACAACAGCAAAAAGTAGACAGGGAAGAATGGAAGAAAAAAATAATGGAGGCATTAAAAGACGTTTATGATCCAGAAATTCCAGTTGATATAGTAAATTTAGGACTTATTTATGATCTGAAAATAAATGATGAGGGTGATGTTTACCTTAAATTAGGATTAACAGCACCTGGATGTCCAGTTATTGATGATTTAGTATATACTGTAGAGCAAGTAATAAAGGAAAGTGTACCAGCTAAGAGTGTAGAAGTTGACATAGATTTAGATACACAATGGACTCCATTAAAAATGACAGCTGAGGGTAGAGAGAAGTTTAAACAATTATATGGTTACGATATAGTTGAGATGTGGGTACAGACTTATGGATTACCAGCTGATGAACAGAAGTCATAAAATTGCTTAATAACTATGTTATTCAATGTCCTGGAGTATCCTAGAGTTTTTGCGAAAAAATCCGGAGGAACTAAAAAATAATTTGAAAAGACGGGCTATAGATGTTTCTTTAGTAGACAAAGCTGTCGAACTAGATAAAAAGTGGAGACAAGTTTTGCAAGAAGTTGAAAGATTAAGGCATCAACACAATGTTTTAAGCTCTCAGATTCCTAAGCTCTCTGGAGAAGAAAGAAAGAAGAAAATTGAGGAAAGCAAAAATTTATTGAAAATCTTAGAGGATAAAGAAAAGGAATTGGAGAAAATAGAGGTTGAAAGAGATAGATTACTATCTTCTCTACCAAACCTTGTAGCTGATGATGTCCCAAATGGTCCAGACGATAGCTATAATATTCCTATCAAGTTTTGGGGAAAGTTTAAAGTGTATGAGGGAGATGTTGAAGAATTTCTGAGGCAAACTAAAGATGCTAATGTAAACTATGAAATAATTAAATGGAAACCTAAAGGGCATGCAGAAATGCTAGAGGACGTATTGCATTTAGGGAACACACTCAAAGCTGCTGAAATAGCGGGGTCTAGATTTTACTATTTATTTAATGATATAGTTTGGCTAGATTTCGCGTTGTTACTTTTCGCGATAGATTATATCACTCAACAAGGGTACACTTTAGTTCTTCCTCCTTATATGCTAAGGGGAGAAGTTATACAATCAGTTATCGACCTAGATACATTTAAGGATGCAATATACAAGATAGAAAACGAGGATTTATATCTAATTGCAACTGCAGAACATTCAATAGCCGCCATGTTCTTTAAAGAGGAAATTGAGAAAGATAAATTACCCCTAAAATTTGCTGGAATCAGTCCCGCTTTTAGAAAAGAGGCTGGTGCTGCAAACAAGGATTTAAAGGGAATTTTCAGAGTTCATCAATTTCACAAGGTTGAGCAATTCATATTTTCAACCCCAGAAGATAGTTGGAAGTACCATGCTGAACTAATAACAAATGCGGAGAGTATATTTCAACAACTTGAATTACCATATAGAATTGTAAATATAGCATCAGGTGATTTAGGTGCATGCGCTGCAAAGAAATTTGACTTAGAAGTATGGATGCCAGCTCAAGCCAAATTTAGAGAAATGGTAAGTTGTAGTAATTGTACAGATTGGCAAGCTTTCAGAATGAAGATAAGATATGTGGATAGGAAGAATAATAAGAGAGGTTATGTGCATACGTTAAATAGTACTGCAATCGCTAGTACAAGAACCATAACGGCTATTTTAGAGAATTATCAAAGAGAAGATGGAGTAGTCGAGGTACCAAAGGTATTAAGAAAATATCTTGAAATATTTCCGAAAGCTCCTAAAGATTACATATATCCATTAAAAAATAAGATAATTTAATTATGCTTTTAGTTGGCTCTCTAACCATTTTTCTACTTCTCTCATTTTCTTCTTTGCGAATCTTAGGAATAGCTTCAATGCGAATCTTATTGGCATATATACTGGCCCTTTCATATAGAAGGAATTTATTATATCCTCAGCCCAATATACGTCATGCCAGAATACCTTTCTGTATAGCTCTATATGTGCCTCACTTAACTTTACTCTAGTAAACCAATCTCTATTTTTGAAAAAGCCCATAGGCACGAAGAACATAGGAACTAATATACTTCTATATGGTCTTAAATTGTCTACTAATTCTATCGTTTTGTAAACGTCATCTTCAGTCTCTTCTGGCAAACCTACTATCATAGTACCTGCTGGAATTATCTTGTTCTCATGCATTATCTTAAACGCCTCTTCTACTATCTCTGGATATTCTTCAGGCTTATATGGTGCGGATTTCGCTGGCATTATCTCTTTGGCTAATCTAACTGAACCAGTTTCTATTCCTACCTCAACACCTAGATACCTTTGCTCATCATCAAATATTATCTCACCTAGTTTACTAATTAAACCATACTTCTCTTCAGAGTATCTTATTGCCGCTAGACTTGCATGACTCCACGCTATTGTCTTATAATATTTCTTAACTAGTGTATGGAGTTTTATTAATGGTTCTGGCCTAGGATATATTCCTACCGCACCATAAAATAGCACGTCATCGCTATGCACAACCCCGTGTCTCACTCCTGCTCTAACATTTGTTTGTAATTCCTTTTCAATTTTTTCTAATGGATAATACCTAGTAGGTCTTATAGTAACTGAGCAGAATCTGCAAGATCTAGCACATCCCCTCATTATCTCAATCATACCATTAACGCTTGCCCCCTTAATCTCTGAAATATCGTCTATATCCGGTACATCATCACCACTAACGTAAACGTATTTTGGTAAGGGTTCATTATCTAATATCATTTGTGCCAATTTGACTATAATTTTTTCTCCTTCACCATCTACCAACGTATCTACGCTAACTTTCTCTATCATATCTTCTCTCCATAACCATTGCCATGTTGAAGGACCACCTACTAATATCTTCATTCCTCTCTTCTTGGCCTCTTGGATTTCCGGTTTGTTTATTAAAGCTTGGAAGCTCTTGTAATTTATTGGTTCCTTTTTAGTTATACCCCACCATGTTGAAGATGGTGGACCGAAAGCGAAGTAATCATGATGTGAAAACATTAAGGCCTTAGCGTATTTTAAATGCCTATCTAGATGATCTGGATCTATTATTGCTGCCTTAAATCCTTCATCTATTAGTTTAGCCTCAACTTTCCTCATTCCATATGGGGCTTGCTCTGGTCTTCCTAAATCATCAACTTTCATTTTAGGGCAAGCTAGCCATTTCCAGACAGATTCGGGTACTCCTACAGCAGGACCAGTACCTAAAAATCCTAAGAATTCCTTTCCGTGATGGTTAGTCATTAAACATCTATCTGTTGTTAATATGAAATCAAATGTCTGCTCCAAAAAATTCACCTACTTACTTTCTCTCCTCTAATCGTATATAAAAACCCTTTTTATAAAAGTTGTACTACTTTTCTAAAATTCTTCTTAAAATCTTCTGTTACATTGTTTCTATCTAAGTCTTTTGCATCATCAGTTTTGGGTGTCCATTTTTCTCCATTGGGTAAGCTAATCCCTTTTACTGATGTGAAAATATATATTGATTCTCCTTTCTCATTTTTTGCTTCTTCTATAAGAATTTCATTACTACCAATCTTGGCTTTATACTTAGCCGTTACTCCAGTTACCTTCATACCTTAAAAACTACTACATATAATTATAAAAGATTTCCTACTATTACGCTAATCTTCTCTACCCTCTTCCTCTTCATTTCCCTCGAATTCCTCTCTTAGTAATTCTAACCCTATTTCCTTATAGTACTCTTCCCTCTCATGCTCTAGCTCTTCACTTAAGTTTCTTCCCTCTTTATCGCTGACTATCGACGTTGTTAATACCTTACTACTCTTATCCTTACTTTCCTTTACACTGTATTCTTTCTTCTCTTTTTCACTTAACGTCATCTCATATCCACACTTACTGCACTTTAGGATCTCTTTCCCATCTTTCTTTGATGGAACCATTAATCCTCCGCACTTAGGACAGAACTTCATAAGTGAAAATAAAGCGATGGAATAGTATAAAAACTTTTGCATTAAAATATTCGTATTCTTGGATCCTCTTTGACAACATTTAAAACTATACTTGTATACGTTCTTTCAATCTTAGGATTTTTAAGCAGCTGTTTTAAGAAACTATCTAGCTCCTCAACGCTTCTAAATTTAGCTATTATTACAACATCATACTCTCCTACTACATCATAAACAGCTATAACATTATCAGCGTTTGCTATCTCTTTTTCGAATTCGACTAGGTGTTTTCCATCCACTTTAGCCATAATTATACCAGTTAGAGCAAAACCCAATTTAGAATAGTCTAGTAAAGCTACGAAGCTCTTTATCATTCCTTCTTGTACCATTCTGGTCATCCTATTATGGAGCGTAGCTGGAGATACGTTCATCTCTTCCGCAAGTCTTCTTAAACTTGTTCTGGCATCCCTAGTGAGTTCTATTAATAACCTCCTATCTATTGCATCCAAATCTACCGTACGTTTTTTACTATCTGACATGCTAATAAACATATAGAGATCGTGTTAAAAAATTTTCATCTTAAACAGAATTCTTCATATCAACTTTATTTGTGATATACCATCTATTATAAGCTGAACGCCAAATGCTGCTATTATAATTGCCATAAATCTACCTACTGCTACTGTGCCTGTATTACCTAGTACTCTAATTATGATAGGACCTAATAGTAAAGATAGATAAACCAGTAGTGCAGCCAGTAAACTACCGAGAATTAAAATTATTAAATTATTACTGACCGATAAGGTGATTAATCCAGTCATTGTACCTGGACCTACGATAAGAGGCGTAGCAATAGGCGTGATTATGGCTTCCTCTATCTTGCTTGATAAGAACTTCAACTGCTGGAATCCTCCAAGAGTATCCACACCTAAGTAAACTAGTATTATACCTCCACCTATCTCTAAAGCAGAAACACTTATGCCTAAAAAAGCTAAAAGTGGTCCACCAAGTATGGAGAAAAATAAAAGCAATACAGCAACTGCTATGGATAATTTGTTTACCAAAAATCCCCAACTTATCTTATTTTGAGAATTGCGATTGAATTCTTCATACAACGCAATGAGATAAGGAAGTATTGATAGGGGATCCATAATTGCATATAGTTTAAAGGCTATTTCTGGGATTGAAACTAATTCGCTCATTCTAGCAAATTAAGAACTTCTTTAAGATTTTTAATCTTCTCATCATTATCGTTCGTAGTTAATACTATTAGTAGCTTACCGAGAACAAGATATATTTTAGAAATTTCCCTTTTACAGTCATCATTTGACCTATTCAATTCCTCTACCTTGCTCTGGAGGCTCTGAACATTTAGATATATTTCGCCAAGCAGTTCCTCAATACTATGTTCGTGCTCATGTTCGTGATGGTGAGATTCTTCTATTTCTCTTTGTATTTCCTCTATATCTTGTTCATTTTTAGGAATTTTATCAATCCTAAATTTGCTCATTCTTGTTTTCCTCCTCTTCTACTTGTGTGTCAACATTGGCTACATTGCTCATATCGCTTTCCGTTATAATATAGTTTCCTACACCTAACCTAATATAATGCTTAAGAACTGTAGAGATCTTACCAGCAGCCCTTAATGGTATACACTCAGTCTCTACTTCCTCTTTGGTATCAGTAACCCCTACTACTTTAGCCATCTTCTTTTCTTCATCACAATACTCTACTTTTACCTCTTTTAATCTCCCTAGGAATACTAACGTTTCTAAATCTCGTCCTTTCATTACCGGCCTAACCATTTTATCTTCTCACTGAAATACCTATAATATCTTCAAATTTTAAACCCTTTTCAAATAAATAGGATTGCAAACCTTTCCGAATTTCCTCAATAATGCTAAATCCTTTCTCAATTAATACAGTACCTAAACCTACTAGTTTAGCACCAACCGCTAACATTCCAATAACGTCAGTCCAATCGTATACACCGCCAACTCCTATAATGTCAACTCCATACTCTTCATAAACGTCTCTTATTATCCTAAGAGCAACAGGGTAAAGGCACCTACCAGAAACTCCACCCGTACCGTAGTAGAGAATTGGCTTAAAAGTCTCTATATCAACAATTAATCCCCTTATAGTATTTATAAGAGTAAATCCATCCGCACCTTTTTCTAAAGCCCTTCCCGCAAGTTCAACAACGTTATCCCAAGGACCTAATTTAACAAATACCGGTAATCTGGTCACACTTTTGACGTTTTCGACTATATCCCCAATTAACGTAGATAATGATTCTCCATAACCTTTTCTGTTAGGACTACTCACGTTTATTTCTATTATCTTCGCCTTACTCTCAATAACTTTTACCACTTCTTTTATTTCATTTATGGAAGCACCACCAACGCTTACTATAAGGGGACATGAAACGTTTATTTCATTTATGGCTTTTGCACCTGGATTTCCTAAACCTATGGCGTTCATATAGATACCATCGTGAAGTTTTATGACTGTAGGAGGTTTATGAGGTCCTAAGGGATTAAGTGTCACTGTTTTCGTGGTAATTGCAGATGGCTTATATCTCTCACAAACTGTCGTTACATAATTTGGAACATCTGGTATAATTCCTGAAGCTATCGTTAAAGGATCGTTAAATGTAATATCTTTTATCTTAATCATTTATCTTCACCAAATGGATTTATTCCCTTCACTGGAAATACCTCTCCCTCTAAATTACTCGCCTTTCCTTGAACGATAGTCATGTAAACTGAAGCCTTTAGCGGAAATCCGTCTAGAGGAGTTTCAATAACCTTAGAGTATTTAGTCGAATATCTCCAATCGTTAAATTGTATTATGGTAAAATTTGCATAATTGTTTTCTTTAATCTCACCATAAGGAATATTCAATATTCTAGCTGGATTTGTAGAAATGAGTTCTACCGCTCTGTCAATACTAATTATACCTTTACTGACTAACGTTAAGATAAAAGGAACTGTAAACGAGACAGCAGCTATACCGGGTGGACATACCTCGTAAGGTTGCAGTTTTTCGAAACTTGCATGAGGAGCGTGATCACTTACAATTGTATCTACTTCACTTATAGCTTGTAATAACCAAAGCCTTTCATTTATATCTCTTATTGGTGGATTAGCCTTGGTTAAGCAATCCTTCTCACCATTAACTAATAGATGATGAGGTGTTATATCTACAGTAAAACCTAACTCTTTAGCAAATCTTACAGTACGTATATTAGTCGCATGAGTTATATGAACATTTTGATAGTCCTTTACATAATATAATGCTCCTATCTCGTACCATATGTTCAACCTTAGTTTTCTATTACTCTTTAATGCTAACGGAACTTCCGGGTGAAGAATTTTCAGTTTTCTAGACTTTAAAACCTCAAATGTCTCTTCCTTCTCTAGATCTTCGGGAAATATCTTGTAACCAGCTATAGGCAATTTATCAACTTTCTCAAGATCCTTAGTAACGCCAGAATAAACGAAGTAATCAACTCTAGAGTAATATTCAAACTCTTTTAACTTAGTAGTTATCGTCTCCACCGTGTTTACAAATGGTATAGTATTTGGCATATCTCCTATTAATGTAACCCCACCGTAAGAAGCTTCACTAGTCCCTGATACTACATCTTCTTTATATGACAATTTTAATCCTCTTATGTGAGTATGAAGATCTATTGCCCCAGGTAGTATTAATGTACCTTGTGGTAAATCAATATCTGGTTTACAAATCGATTTGATTTCCTTTATTCGTCTATCAAAATTTATACAAACTTCCTTAATCTCCTTATTTAAGTACGCTTTTCCCTTAATCCACAAGATCATCAAGCCTCATGAAAGGACCATCTATACAAGTTAATTTACCTTTTACTTCACATACTCCGCAAACTCCTAGATTACAATTCATCTTAACCCATCTATTGAAGACTAAGGTTTTCTTTCTAGGTACTTTTAATCCATATAAGAGTTGTAACGGCGCTGAAACTAAAATAAGATCAACATCCTCAATACTTCTAGGTTCATCATAATTTAATTTACAGTCTATACACTTTGCAAAGGTCTCTATCTTATTCTGATAAGCAATCTTTAAAGGATATAACAAGTCGTGGTAAAGTTTACCATATGCAATACCAACAATAGTTCTTACATTAGTAAAGTCTAGGGGTTTACCCAAAGGACCCTTTAAGATTACTCTTTTGCCTATTTCGTTAGCTAACTTTTCTGACTCAACATAAAGTTTAAGTTTGTTATTACCTTCATCATAGTCTCCAACACCTAATGGTATTTCAGCCTTACTAGGCAGTATTAGACTCACGTATTGGCCTGCTTTTGGTTTAACGTTAAAGTTGGCTATTTTTATTTCGTACACATTATCTATAATTTTCTTTTCAATAACTTCATAATATATCATAATATCTGCCTTATGACATCTTCTTCTGTAATATATATCTCACAATATTCACACTTTAGCTTAAGAGGTTTAATTGAAATTGTTGTAAATCTACTTTCAGCCTCAACGTCATTATTTGTTATACACTGTGGATTAGGACATTTTATTAATCCTCTAATCTGCTTTGGAACCTCTAAATGCCTTTTCTCTGTCACTACGTAATCTCTTATAATATTTATGGTAGCAGATGGAGCTATTAGTGTTATTAGGCTAGCTTCTTTCTCGTCAATCACCCTATCCTCAATTTTCACTATATCTTTCCTTCCTATTTTTTTACTTTCTACATTCATAACTAACGCTACTCTATAGCCTTCACTTCCTCTTATCCCTAGAATTCTCAATACTGCCAATGCTCTACCAGCTGGAATATGATCAATTACTGTACCTTTCCTTATTTTACTTACGATTAATTCATCCCTTTTTGAAGAGCTAATCATCTTTCCTTTCACCCAAAACCTCATAAAATAAAGCCATTCTAACTGGAACGGCTAATGATGCTTGATAGAAGTATTTAGCGTTTGTAGTTTTATCGACTTTCCTATCTATTTCGGTAACCCTAGGTAATGGATGCAATATAATTCCATCTTTCTTCATCATATTAACTAACTTGAGATCAACCACATAACTCTCCTTAACTTTCTCGTATTCTACTTCATCAACAAATCTTTCTTTTTGAATTCGAGTCACATATAACACGTCGATATCTTGTATCACGTCATAGGGATTTTCAGTTTCTATAACTGGATAGTTTAATCCATCTAAAATCTCTCTTCTTACCTTTAACTGAGAAGGAGAAATTAGAAATACCTTCTTTGGTTTGAATCTAGTTAATGCTCTTAGCAAACTGTTTACGGTCCTTGCGTATTTCAGATCCCCTAATAATCCGAAAGTTCTCCCATCTATTTCGCCAAACACCTTATAAATAGTATATAAATCTATGAGTGCTTGTGTGGGATGCTCGTGCTTTCCATCTCCGGCATTGATTATAGGTATATCACTTATCTCACTAGCAAATAACGCTGCTCCATCAAACTTATGTCTCATTACAATACAATTTGAGTAATTGTTCAACATCCTAATGGTATCAGCTAGATTTTCACCCTTAGCTATCGAAGTAGATTCTTCTGAGGCAAATCCTATTACATCAGCACCCAATTTTATTGCTGCGGTATGAAAGCTTTGAGCAGTTCTAGTACTTGGCTCAAAGAAAGCTAATGAAACTACTTTCCCTGATAGATAATTTAGTTTTTTCACATTAGAGAACTTGTCTGCAAGTTCGAATATTCGAAAATAGTCATCTCTGGTCAGGTCTAGGGAAGAAACTACGTGTCTTAATCTCACAAAGCCCTTATAACTGGTTATGATAGAAGTATATTTAAATTCTTTTTCACAGACTCTCTACGTATGAGTTTCGCAGAAGTATTACTCGAAAGGAAATTATTATTAATAGGAAGTTTCGTTTTAACGTCAGGTAAGGTTAGCCCGTATTACTTAGATTTAAGACCTTTACCAAATTATCCAGAATTTTACGATATAGTTAATCAAGCTATAAAGAAGGTAAAAGATATACCCCATGATATAATAGTAGGAATAGCTACCGGAGGAGTTCCCTTATCGTCTTTCATGGCTTGTAACCTTAGAGAGCCTATGGGATATATTAGGATAGAAAAGAAAGGCCATGGAACCAATCGTACATTAGAACTCGATGTAAAAGGAAAGAGAGTATTATTAGTAGACGATGTTGCAACTACTGGAGTATCCATAGAGAAAGCAACATTGGAGATTCTTAATGGTGGGGGTAAAGTTTCAGACGCATTAGTAATCATAGATAGACAAGAAGGGGCTTCACAAAGATTGGAAAAATTAGGAGTCAAATTACACTCTTTATTTAAAATTTCAGAAATTCTAGATGAATTATTGAAGAGTGATAAGCTTAAAGATAATGAAAAGAAATCAATTCTAGATTATTTGGTGAAGAATGTTGAAAAGTAGAGTAATATTAGCAATGGATAAACCTCTCTCATATCAGATTCTTAAAGAAATGGAAAATGAGTTATATGGGATAAAAATTGGTTTACCGTTGGTATTAGATCTAGGAGTACATAAAACTAGAGAGCTCCTAAATGATTTAAACGTTGAGGAAATTATCGTTGATTTTAAGCTTGCAGATATCGGATTCATAATGAAAAGCGTAGTTGAAAAATTGTCTTTCGCCAGCTCGTTCATAGCACATTCTTTTATAGGCGTTAAAGGATCTCTAGATGAATTAAAAAAATATCTTGATGCAAACTCCAAAAATCTATACCTAGTTGCAGTAATGTCACATGAAGGATGGAGTACGTTATTCACAGACTATATTAAGAACGTTATAAGAGAGATAAGCCCTAAAGGAATAGTGGTTGGGGGGACTAAATTGGATTCCATAACGGAGTATAGGAAAGACTTCGGAAAAATGACTATAATCTCTCCGGGTATGGGTAGCCAAGGTGGAAGTTATGGCGATGCAGTATGTGCTGGAGCAAATTATGAAATCATTGGAAGAAGTATCTATAATGCAGAGAATCCATTTGCAGCATTAAGAACTATAAATAAGATTATTGAGGATAAGGTGATGAATTGTAAAGGAGCAATTTTTAGGGAAAAATGAAGTTAGCGAAAAAATAGCCGATCTTTATAAACTAACAATAATAGGGGAAAATCTTCACGAGGAGTATAGTATAGTTCCAACAACAGATTTAACTTATATTTATATAGATAGAGACTACGAAATTGATATCAACGATGACTTAGTCAAAAAGGGCAAAAGCGTCTATGAATATTTTGCAATTTATGATGAAATATTAAGGATTTATATGGATTTCTTACGAAACCTCATGTTAAACTATGCAAGTAGAACTATCAATTCAGATGTGGAATTTACGAACATAGTACTTAGTGATGGATCATATATAATACTCGAGGGAGACGAGAGAAAAGTTTCTATACCATTTCCAAAGGGTATAGCTACTACACATACCCATCCGGGAATTTGCTTGTTTTCTCATAAGGATTTGGAAACAGCTGATCATTTATTTAGCATTGGTTATGCAGTAGTTTCAGTTATGAATACCAGATGCATTTCCTCTTTATATAGACGTGGTGTATATACATTAGATGATAAGCTAGTTTTAAAAAATTTAGTTAATAAGGTAAAAAAAGCAAAAAATTTAGAGGAATTGATGAATATATATAGAAACCTAACTTTTCCTAATTACTTAAAATTCGTTACCTATTCGATTTAGCTAACATATCTATTGTAGCCTCTGCTATATCAGCTAAATATCTTGCAACCCTCCTTAGAGATTCAACTACCATTGAAGTTGAAGTTATAATTTTTGGATTATCATTGCTTTTAATTGCTATTTCTTGTAATTCTCTTAATTTTTCAAATATTTCAGTATTTGAAATTAAATTATGTGCAACGTCTTTCTTTTCATTTAAAAACGCATTTATGGCCGACTTATAGCTTTCCAAAATCATAAGACCTAAATTAACTAGATCTTCTTTATTACTAAACTTACTTACATCCTCTGCTAGACTTGCTATTCTGTTTGCATGATCACCTACTCTTTCAATTGTTTTAGCTACTGAATATATATCGACAGTTTGTGTAAGATTATAGCCCTCAGAATCCAAGACGTTTATTGCTTTTACTGAAATGGTTAATTGCCTTGCAATATAGAAGAAAAACCTGTCTACCTCATCATCTCTTCCCGAGATTTCTTTAGCCAGCTCGATATCAGACTTACTTATGGCCTCTAAGGAATCTCTAAGCATATTGTATGATATTGTAAATGCTCTAGATATTGCCCTTTTAATTGATAACTCTTTTTCATCGACAAGAAATTGGATAGAAATCGTACTAACATCTTCTTCTATTACCTCAGCCCCTAATAATCTTTTCCTTACTATGTCCTTAATATAAGCCCTTGTAGAGCTAGACATCCTAGGGCATGTTATTGATACAGAAGAGAATCCAGCTATGTAATACGCTATAAATTCCCTAACGATGGCATCTGGAGAAACATTATCACAATGTATAATCTTCTTGATTTCTTTCTGATCTGTGGTATTCGCAGATTTGGGGACTATAAATAACTTCATATCAGTATCTTGATAAATCTCAACTTCGTCGCCAGCAGATAATGATAACGCTTTTATCCATTCCTTTGGTAAAGAGACTATATAGGTGGATCCTCCAGTTAACTGAATTTTCCTTGTTATTGATTTGCTCAACTTAAATCTATATAGATCTATGTATTAACTTGATAATAAGCTTCACTTTTTCTTTTTTCTACTATTTTCTCTGCATTCGCTAATACATTTCTTGCCTCTTCTTTTACATTAATCTTTATCTCTTTAGGTAGATCAACATTAACATAGAAATTACTATATATATCATCAAGTAATACTGAGATATCGGGCGTTAAATTAAAACTGTCTTTAAGCAACTTTATTGCTTCTACTACTGATGCAGCGCTAGTAACTATATTGCCTATATAGATAATAGTCTCAATTTTTATCTCAAGTATTTCTAAAACCACCTCTAGTGTCAGTAAATGGTCCATCACGTTCTCGAGAAGCTCAGACTCTCTAGCAACCATTTTCGATAAATGAGGAAATGAAGAAACATTTCTCATAAAGACATAATTATAAGTGCCTAACTTATTCTGCATTCTATTAATTATGCTTTGCACCTTATTTCTTGCAATTCTTACGTCTATTAGCAGCTCAGCTAAACTCTTTCCTCTCTTTTTCACGGAAATAGATATTAACTAGAAAGGTTTAAAAGGCAAAAGTTAAGTTAGCTTATTAGCTTTTTGTCCAAACTCCCTTTCTAATTCGTCTAAAACGTCCTTATACGTCTTATAAAAGGTTGTAAGTTTATATGGCAAACCATATCCATCAGCCTCCTTATATACTATATTGTTTTCCATTAGAACTTCTAAGTGATGTATAACAGTTTTATAATCAAGTTTCAACGTTGAGGCTATTTGGTTAGGATTTAGGGGCTTCTCTTCTAATGTTCTTACTATTTTCAGCCTAGTTATACCTCCCCTTGAAGTGAAAAAAAGGAACTTGAAAAACTTTTTAACTTGCTTTCGTTCCTTTTCACTCATTATACATTTAGAGATATAATTATAACTTGTTAAAATGTTTCATCACTATATGTACAAACAGAATCCTATAGTTTGTCAGCTGGATGGGCTTCTTTTCTCTGATGCAGATTTAACCCTAGACAATACATATTTCAAATCCAAATCGTTAATCAACTTAACGCACTCATCATTAATTGCAAGATATTCCAATTCTGTATATGCACGATATTTGGCATATATATCCCTTAATGTAAATTTCATGTCCAGATAATCTCTAATGAAATCTAAGTGCCCACATTTGACAATGATTTGTAATAATCCCAAATCTACTAATCTCCTCCTTCTATTTTTACCAATAATTATCACTCTTATTCCTATACTTATCTCATCAACATTTTTGAATTCTTCCGCATTTATCTCATTCTCATTTATTTCTATAATAGGTTCTTCACTTAGCAAATACCTCAGTATCACATCACTGAGTGTCACAAACTTTTATTGAACACAATAGATTAATTAAGTATATGCTAACATGGGAGGAGCTTAGAGAAAAGGCGCTCAGTAAGATATACCATGACAAAGAAATAGGTTACTTAGATCCAGATATTCTAGATTTTCTATTAGCTTTCTATAGAAATAGAAATGATGTATATACACAAAGTAGCTGTAGCGGAAGAATAACCATTGTCGATGCTGAAATGCCTTGGGATAGAAAAAATTCAACTATTGTGTTTAAAAACCATTTGAGAATTACGGAACAAGATCTAGAGGGAGTTCTAAGGAAGGATCAAGTTAAAAGATTATGGTTAATAGTACAAGGGCCAATTATACACATTTACGTTAAAAACATTGAAACAGCTTGGGAAATCTTAAAAGTTGCTAGAGAAGCTGGATTCAAACATAGTGGGATTTTAGCTACAAATCAAAAGGGAGTCTTGGTAGAACTAAGAACCGGAATAAGAATGGTTCATCTCTTAAGAGAGACTAATACGGAAATGGTTGATAAGGAGAAAATAAAAACATTAGTAAATGTAAGTAACGAAGTGTTAGCAAGAGGGAAACAAAAGATGAATCTATTGAAAGACTTACTATCATCTAACTCCAATAATTCTATGGAGCTGGGGAAGGACTCTAAACTGAAGACCCCTATCTAACACAATTTGCACTATTTCATTTATTGCATTTATATAATCACTTCTATTCCCATCAGGTTGTAGGATAACTTTACGTGGGTTAATATTCTGAGATTCAACGAATTTAATGACCTCATCTATATCCTTGTTTGGATAAACTATAACAAACTTATAGTATGTAGCCCAATCGTCTGAGAAGTCGTATTTTAGTTTATGCCCAGAATTACTAAGCTTAGGAGAAACTGAAAATACATCAATAATCTTCCTTAATTCCTCTGAAGGCTTTATTGTACCGTTTGTTTCAATCACAATCTTATGCCCAATACTCTTAAGTTCCTTAGCAAGTGGCACTACGTTTTGGAGTAAAGGCTCTCCCCCAGTTATAGTGGTAGTTCTAATTTTCTTATCTATTTTTGCAATAATCTCATCTATGGTCATCTCAGTGCCAATTTCCCACGAGTACTTTGTATCACACCATACACATCTTAAATTGCACGTGGCGAGTCTAATGAAATTTGAAGGAGTCCCGATGACCTCCCCTTCACCTTGAACAGAGGTAAAGATTTCAATTACGCGATACTTCATTTGTACCACTACTCTTTATCAAGCTAAAAAGCTCTTCTTTTAACTTGTCTAAACCTATTCCCTTTTCAGCACTTATTTCATACCATTTACTTCCTTCTTTAGAAAGAAAATCTACAATCTTCTTATAATATTCATCGTCTTTCTCATCAATTTTATTGATAACAGGGATTATAACCTTTTTTAATAATTTTACTTCTCTAAATAATTCTATTTGACTTTCAACAGAAAGAATTGAGGAGATCGAGGAGTCAAACATGAATATGATTATACCGTTTAAATTTCTTATCGCATTAGTAGCCTTTCTCTCTATATTATTTCTCTCAATTTCTGGCCTATCTAAAATGCCTGGCGTATCTATAATCTGGATACGAAAATCATCTAAAATAACGTGGCCTACGTGAACTTCTTTTGTAGTAAAGGGATAACTGGCAATTTCTGGTTTAGCTGTGGAGATTTTTGAAACCAAAGTAGACTTGCCTACATTTGGAGGACCTGCAACTACAATAGTTGGCAATATAGGATCTATACCTTGAATTTTCTTTAACTCTTTGGCTACATCTATTACTTTATCTATGCATTCACTAGATTTTCTTAGTATGGAACTTACTCTTCCAAAAGCTTGCCGCATTATTCGATTAGCTTCATTTTCAGGGCTTTTCCTTATCTGGTTGATGTATTCTTTCAATATCTTCATAGATATTGCACTTGCTTTCTTAGTGACTGATAAACAAATTCTCAGTTTATCAATGTCAGTTACAATTCTAGTTGCCTCTAAATAAAAAGGATGTAATTCATCAATTCTAGGGAATTGCACTACAAAGTCATGGTATTTCTTAATTCTTTCATAATATTCTTTTAACCTTCTTATCTCCCTATCTCTAACTGTGGTACCACCTATCTTTGGCAGCCTTTTTAGCATAGTATCGATAGTGTAACTAGCCTTTGGTGGGATCTGTAACTTTTCAAATGGATTTAACATATCTTAGTTCCTGGAGGGACTTCTCCATCTACAGTTATTATCCTAGGTTTTATTCCTTTCGCTTCGTCCTCCTTACATCCGGCAGCTAATAACATACCTTGGCTCTCAAAACCTCTAATCACTCTAGGCTTTAAATTGACTATAATTATTATCCTCTTGTTTAATAACTCATCTGGAGTGTAATATTCTCCTAAGCCAGCAATTATTTGCCTTTGTTCTGAACCCAGGTCAACCATGAGTTTTAGGAGTCTTGTTCCTTCAATTCTTTCAGCTTGTCTTACAATTCCTACCCTAAGGTCTAATTTTGCAAAATCGTCTATTGTAATTTGACTGCTCATGAGCTTAAGCATAATTGAAGAATTATAAGGATTTTGATTTACATAATAAAGTAAAAGTTTATACTCGTTGTAAGCTAACTTTTTATATCGGCTATGTAAAATAGTCGTAATGGAAGTTAACAAGATTTCTGAGGGAAAGACCAAGATAGTTTATGATTTTGATAAAGATCATGTATTACTCAGGTTTAAAGACGATATAACCGCTGGTGATGGTCAAAAAAGGGATGTAATGGAGGGTAAGGGCGTTTTAAACGCTCAAACATCAGCATTCTTCTTTAGATTATTGGAAAGAAATGGTATAGAAACACATTACGTAGGGATGAAAGATGAAAGAACAATGATAGTAAAGAAATTAAAGATGATACCAGTAGAAGTTGTACTAAGAAACATCGCAACGGGCAGCATAGTCAAGCGATTACCAATAAAAGAGGGCGAGGTTTTCGAACCGCCAATAGTAGAATTTTTCTTAAAGGACGACTTGCGTCATGATCCTTTACTTAACTATTACCACATGGAACATCTTAAATTAATGAGTAGAAAGGAGGCTCAGTATATAGAAGACATAATGATGAAGACAAATGATGTATTATTCAATTTTATTAAAAATAAAGGCTTAATATTATATGACTTTAAGTTAGAATTTGGCCGTTTAGGCGATAAATTAGTGATAGGAGATGAAATATCACTAGATAGTATGAGGATTAGGGATCCTAATTCAAGAATATACGATAAGGATTTATATAGAAAAGGTTACGATTTGAAAACAGTAAAAGCCTCATATGAAGAATTTCTAAAAAGAATTGCCTCATGAGGTTCCCTTGTATGAAATACTATGTAGAATTGATAATAATCAATAAAGACTCCGTTAGAGACCCTGAAGGAGAAACAATACAAAGGTATGTTATTGAAAAATACGCAAACAACATAATCGAGACAAGAGTAGGAAAGTACATTCAGTTTAAAATTGAGGCTAATAATGAAGAAGATGCTAAGAATTTAATTGAGAAAATTGCACGTGAGGGAAGATTATACAATCCAATAGTTCATAAAATTTTCGTCAGAGTGAGAAAAGAATGATTGCAATAGTTAAGTTCCCTGGTACTACTTGTGAAGCTGATGTCTATAAGGCGTTAATGGAGGCCGGAGTCCCCACAGTGATAGTAAAATATAAGGAATTCGATCCAGATAAATATAATGGAGTAATTTTACCTGGAGGATTTAGCTTTGGGGATTATTTAAGAGCTGGAAGTATTGCAGCTAGTACAGAAACTATAAAGAAAGTTAAGCAAATGGCAGAAGAAGGAAAAATAGTAATTGGAATATGTAATGGGTTCCAAATCCTTGTTGAAAGCGGACTATTAAAAGGGGCCTTGTTACCAAATTTAAAATTAAGATTTATCTCGAAGTGGGTTTCCCTTAAGGTAATTAGAACCGATACAGTCCTAACTAAGGGACTAGACAAGAAAATAATAAGAATGCCCATAGCTCATTCAGAAGGTCGCTATTATGTAGATGATGTAGATTATGCAAAAACAAACATGGTTCTTCAATATTGTGATGAGAACGGGAATGTAAGTGAGGATACAAATCCCAACGGATCATTGCTTAATATAGCATCAATAGCCAATGAAGAAGGGAATGTAATAGGAATGATGCCACATCCGGAGAGGGCTTCCTTTAAACTGACCTCAGTTGATGGAACAGTGGATGGGTTAATTCTTTTGAGGAGGTTAGGAAAATGGGCTTAAATCTTCTCCCGATAGAAATGGACGACATTCGAAAAAGGTTAGATAGAGAACCTAATGAGATTGAGTGGAGGGTGATTGACGCTGTATGGTCAGAACATTGTTCTTATAAGTCATCTAAAATCTTCTTGAAGAGCTTTTCCATAGATAGCCCCAATGTCATAATGGGCATAAAAGACTGGCAAGATGCTGGAGCAGTGGACATAGGAGATGGATGGGCTATAGTAATAAAGGTTGAAAGCCATAACCATCCGTCCGCAATTGATCCATTTAATGGTGCCGCAACAGGTGTAGGAGGAATAATAAGGGACATTATCAGCAAGGGGGCTAAACCAATTGCACTCATGGACATGATAAGGGTTGGAAATCTAAAAATAAGGAAAAACGTATGGTTACTTAAGAACATAATTGCGGGAATTGCAGCATATGGAAATAGTATTGGAGTTCCAGTAGTTGGTGGAGAATTATCATTCGATGATACATATAATGATAATCCGCTAGTAGATGTAGCAGCAATTGGAATAGTTAGAAAAGATAAGATAAAACCAAGTATAGTAGATAAAGCAGGACTTAAATTAGTGTTAGCAGGACTTACTGGAATTGATGGTTTAGGTGGGGCTTCATTCGCGTCCAGAAAGTTAAGTGGTGAAGACGAAATTGGAGCAGTACAGATAGCTGATCCTTTCGCTGGGAAAATTATACTAGATGTAACATTAGAGATTGCTGATAAGGTAGAGGCTATTAAGGACTTAGGGGGCGGAGGGCTAGCAGTTGCTGTAACTGAGATGGCAAATGGACTTGGTGCTATAGTAGATATAGAGAAAATTCCGTTACGTGTAAAAAATATGGATCCTGCAGACGTAATCATATCTGAAACACAAGAGAGAATGTTATACGCAGTGGAGGAGAAAAACGTTGAGGAAGTATGTAAAGCTTTTGAAGAGTACGAATATCCTTGCAGTGTAATAGGTGAGATAACTAGTGAACCAATAATTAAGTTTAGATATTTTGGTAAAGATCTCGTTTCCCTGCCCACAAACGCGTTACTGGAGCCACCGAAGTTTTTATGGCCAATAAAAAACGTTAGGAAGAACGTTGAAGAGAAAAATGTTGATTTATCGTTAGAAAGCACAATATACACTGTATTATCACATCCAGATTTGGTAAGTAAAGAATGGGTTTATTCGCAGTTCGATTATGAAGTAAATACCTCAACAGTAGTCAAACCCGGTGATGCTAATGGCGCAGTAGTTTCGCTTCCTAACGGCAAGTTATTAGCGATAAAGGCCGATGGAAACCCTGACTTGTGCTCTGAGGATGCATATGAGTGTGGAAAAGGAATCGTGGCAGAGGCTTATAGAAATTTGGCTACAGTAGGAGCTAGAGGAATGGTTGCAGTTGACCATTTACAGTTTGGGGATCCAAAGAAGCCAGAAGTTTACTATACTTTCGTAGAAGCAATAAGAGGTATAGGGGAGGCTACTAGATTCTTTAACATACCTATTGTTGGCGGGAAAGTATCATTTTATAATGAAAATAGTCAAGGAAAACCAATAAAGCCAACACCTTTAATAGTAATGGCAGGGTTAGTTCAAGGTAAATTACTTAAAAATAGAGTGGAAGATAGTTCATACGTTGTATTACTGGGGTACACACGAAAAGAATTAGGAGGATCACTATTATCAAAGATATTTAAGGTTCCTAGCCAAGTTCCTAAAGTAAGGTTACAAGAGGATCTATTATCTTCTGAGGTAGTAATTGATGCTATAAATGAGGAGAAAATTACATTTGCGAAGGATATAAGTAGAGGTGGCCTAGCGGCTTCTCTTTTCAACATAATAGTTCATGGATACGGAGTAGAAATAAGTACTAAGAGTATTTTGAGCGATACTGACAATGTTGTAGAGAATTTATTCTCTGAAAGTAGTGGACGTTTCGTTATCTTAACTAATGAACCAGAATGGATAGTTGAAAAGAGCAGGAGTAAAGGTATTGTAGCATCTATAATAGGAAAAGTTAATAAAAAAACAAGTATATTAACCATTGACAATACAGATTATGATCTTAAAACTATAGTTAATAATTACTTTAATTTTCTTGAGGAGGTGATAGGTAATGGGTAACATACATGATAAATGTGGTATCTTTGCTGTATCTAGTCCTAAAGAAGTAAATATTCAACTACTAGTAGAGGGAATTAGACTACTTCAGCATAGAGGTCAAGAATCGGCAGGTATCGCATATGCTGAGAATGGGGAAATATTGACAATTAAGGGACTTGGACTTGTAGATGAAGTATTTAAGGAAAATCTTAATAAATTTATAAAAAATGGAATAGGTCATGTAAGATATTCAACAAGTGGAAAAAGCTCAATTGAAGAAGCACAACCTTTAGGTGACTCAAGCGTAGTTGTAACATTTAATGGGACTATAAGTAACTATTATCAATTTGGTTCATTTAAAGTAGATACTGAATTTATATATAGGTTCTTTAAGCAAAAATTAACCTTTCACTCTATTCCCGATACCGTAAAGGAATTTATGAAAGTTGTTGATGGTGGATACTCTGTAGCTATTCTTTTGAATGATGAAGAGATTGTGATATTTAGAGATCCTAGAGGATTTCATCCAGTTGTATTAGGATTTTTAGAAGGATCATTAGTAGTTTCCTCGGAGGATTCCGTTATTAGACAGCTAGGTGGGAGCGTTTTGAAACACATTCTACCAGGGGAGGTGATAACAATGAAAAATGGCAAAATATTATATGACAAAGTGATCTATGAAGAGGAGAAGAATTATGCTACTTGTTCCTTCGAATATATATACTTTGCAAGACCGGATTCTAATATAGATGGACATTCAGTCTACTCAGCTAGGATAAGGTTAGGTGAGTTATTGGCAGAGAAACATCCAGCTAATGGAGATATTGTAGTTCCAGTGCCGGACTCATCAAGACCGATAGCGTTGGGCTTTTCTAGAAAAAGTCGTATACCTCTGGAGGAACCTCTAGTTAGAACAATTTCCTCCGTAAGATCATTCATAATGCCAAGTCAAGATAAGAGAAATGAGGTATTAGAAGAGAAATTTGGAGTGGTTGTTGATGCGGTAAGGGATAAAAGAATAGTTTTGATAGACGACTCAATAGTTAGGGGAAATACTATGAAGAGAATAATAAGTATGCTACGTAATGCTGGTGCCAAAGAGATTCATGTACGTATAGGATCACCCATGATAAAATACCCTTGCTATATGGGAATAGACTTTCCTAAAAGAGAAGAGTTAATTGCCCATAATAAATCTGAAAGAGAAATAGGAAATGAGTTGAATGCAGATTCTATTGAATTTCTAAGTGTTGAAGAGATGGTACAAGCAATAGGTAGAAGGGATTTATGCAACGCGTGTTTTTCTGGGGTTTATCCTCTCAAATTTAAATATAATTCGACAGAGTTAGAAAGAGTATTTGGGAAGTGATATTAATGGCTGGAATACTAGGTATATTGGCATTCGATGACGTATGGAACGTATCTAGGTTTTTATATTATGGCCTAATAGGCTTACAACATAGAGGATACTCTAGAAGTGGAATAGCAATATTAAACAAGCAGAGAAATATATTTACTAAATTAGAGAATGTAGCACCTGAGGATCTTGAAATTAAAGACCTAAACGGATGGGCTGGAATAGGTTATGCTGGAATCAGAAATAAATATCCAATGACATTAGATAACGGCGCCATAGTCGTTGATGGAATAATAGATGATACAAATATTCTTAACCGGGTCATAAAGGAGCCAGAAAAGATAATAGATGAGATTAAAAAACCAATCTCGTTCATAGCGATAAGTAAAGAAGGCCAGTTAATAGCCTATAGAGATGAATTAGGACTTAAGCCACTTAGCATAGGTGGATTTGGATTTGATTTAGCTGTTATTTCCTCTGAGCCAACATCAATGCTTGTAATAGGAGCTGAGTTCAAAAGGGAAATTAATCCGGGAGAGTTGGTAATTGTTGACAAATACCATATTGAATCAAAACAAGTAAGGATGTCTAGAAAATCATATTGCACTATAGAGTACGTATACCAAGCGAGAATAGACAGTATAGTCAACGAAAAAGATATCTATGACTTAAGAGTGAAAATAGGGGAAGAGTTAGCTTTAGAATACCCAATAAGGACTGACTCAGTTATAGGAGTTCCAGAGACCGCATTACCTTTCGCAATAGGTTACTCTAGGAAATTAAACATACCACTAGACTTGGGTTTTACTAGAACTGGAAGTCCAATAAGGACAATGTTATCATCTGATACTTTCCTAAAGGTGGTTGGGGTTCAACTTAAACTAAACCCAATAAAAAGTGCGGTAAAAGGAAAGAGAATAATTCTTATAGATGATTCAATGGTTACAGGAACTACACTTAAAAATACCATATTTAACTTGAGAAAACTGGGTGCAAAGGAAATCCATGTACTAATAGGAAGTCCTAAATTAATCTCGCAATGTCCATATGGGGTTGAGGTTCCTGAGGAAAAGGAATTAATCTCAGCTAATCTCGATGATGAAAAAATAGCTAGAGTTTTAGGTGCAGATTCTATACATTGGTTGAGTTTAGAAGGTCTATTCAGAGTTATTGGACATAGGAACCTCTGCTTAGGGTGTATGACTAAAAAATACCCATGGTGAGAAAAATGAAAGTATTATTAGTCGGGGATGGAGCAAGAGAAAACGTCCTAGCTCATTCACTAGAAAAATCCACTAAAGGTTACAAGGTCTACGGGCTGTCGACATACATTAATCCTGGAATTAATTCAGTAGTGAAAGCAACTGGTGGAGAGTATTTTATAGGTAACACAAACCAACCAGAAATTGTTAAGGAAGTAATTAAGAAAGTAAACCCAGATTTTGGAGTAATTGGGCCAGAGGACCCATTATTCCGTGGAATTGCAGACGTTCTTAGACAAGAGGGAATACCAGTATTTGGAGCTAGTAAAAAGTGCGCTAGAATAGAGGAATCCAAAGCATGGGCAAGAGAGTTAATGTGGAAGTATTCTATTCCGGGGAGGTTAAGGTATAAGGTATTTTATACAATAGAAGACGCCGCAAAGTTCATATTAGAATATGGAGGTTCTGTTGCAGTTAAACCCGCTGGCCAAGCTGGAGGAAAAGGTGTTAAGGTAATAGCTGACTTAGAGGCTTACTTAACACAAGATAAAAGAGAGGCACTGACAAAAAGCGTAAACGATATAGGGAGTCTATACAATAAGGAAGGTGAGCCAAGAATTATAATAGAGGAGAAAGTGGATGGACCAGAATATACACTTCATGTTTTAACTGACGGAAAAACAACTATTCCTCTACCTTTGGCTCAAGATTATAAGAACGCATATCAGGATGGGATAGGCCCTGAGACTGGAGGGATGGGGTCAATTTCTGGACCTACTGAATTACTCCCATTTATCAATAACGAGGAGTACCAAACAACTTATGACATAGTTAAAAGGACTATAGATGCAATATATAAAGAGACTGGAGAGAATTACGTAGGAGTCATAGCAGGGCAAATGATGTTAACTGAACTTTGGGGGCCTACGGTAATTGAATATTACTCAAGATTCGGTGATCCAGAGGCTTCGGCCATAATTCCAAGAATAGAGTCTGATTTTGGAGAAATAATTGAGTTTACTGCTACTGGACATTTGAGTAAAGCTCGTATAAAATTAAATGACCAACCTTCTATAGTAAAAGCTGTTGCTACTTTAGGATATCCTATCTCGAAACAAATGGCATCTGGACGTAAGATTGTTTTGGATTTAGATAAGATGAAAGAGCATGGATGTATGGTATTTTTTGGATCTGTGGCGTTAGAGGGAATGCAGCTTATAACCAAAGGCTCCAGAGCTTTAGAAATAGTTGCAATAGGAGATTTCAGAGCTTCTGAGAATTTGGATAAGTGTATTCAATACGTTAGTAGCGATACTAAATTAATATATAGAACTGACATTGGAAGGACAGTTGAATATCAGATCGAGAAGGCTGAAATTATAAGATATTCTTATAAAAATAGAGAAAAAAGAGGAATTCTTGGAGTTTCTGCAGATTGGTCTCCCAATGGTGGGTTGTGGTGAGTGAAGAATATAAGAAAGCAGGAGTTGATTTGGAAAGATTACGTAATTATCATAATGCAATTTCTCAAATAATCTCGTCTACTTATAAAAATACTATTGTAGGAGCAGGGCATTATTCTGGAGTAATTAAGATAGGTAATCTTAACATAGCAATGCATACTGATAGTGTAGGAACAAAGACTTCACTAGCCTTACAAACTGGAATAATAAAACCTGTAGGAATAGACTGCGTTGCTATGAATGTTAATGACCTCATATGCGTTGGAGCAAAGCCAGTTGCCTTAGTAGATTATATTGCCTTAGAAAAGCCTATGGATAATGTGATAAATGAGATTATTAATGGTATTGTTCAAGGTGCCAAAGATGCTGATGTTGAAGTTATTGGGGGAGAGACCGCTATTATGCCAGATGTGATTAGAGGATTTGATCTTTCTTGTACTGCGATAGGAGTTGTAGATAATCTAAAAACTGGAGTTGACATAAAGCCTGGAGACTACATATTGGGATTAGAGAGCAATGGCATACATTCTAATGGGTACTCCTTAGTTAGGAAATTAATAGAAGAAGGTAAGATTTCACTTGATGAGTATAAAAGGGAATTATTAAAACCAACTAGAATTTATGCCAAACAAGTTTTGGAAGTTATGAATATGATAAAGGGAGCAGCACATATAACTGGCGGTGCATTTACTAAGCTTAAAAGGCTTACTAGTTATAAGATTGTCTTAAATATGCCTGAACCCCCAGAGATTTTTAAAATTATCGAAAAAGCAGGAGTGCCTCATGAGGAAATGTATAAAGTTTTCAATATGGGCATAGGTATTGTCTTATTTATTTCAGAAGAATTAATGAAAGAAGTAAAAACAAAACTAGAAAGATATGGAACTGTATATGAACTTGGCAGAGTATATAATGGAAATGGGATCACTATAAAGACTTATAAGAACGAGATTCTCAGAGTATAGAATTATGTATATACCTTTTAAACTCTAAAGAATATAGAGGGTTCCAGTGGCCTCTATATGAAACAAACTGATATAAAGTCTTTAGTAAATTACGTAGCTTTAAAGATACTAGGTGGAAGCGACTATCTATTAGAAGCATTAGAAGAATACTTAGTTAAGGGAGAAGGACCAGCTACAGTAGCCTATAAATATAATATTTCAAAACATCAACTCCGCGGCTATGCCCAAAGAATTATTGAGAAGAGCGGAAGTGAAGGAAAAGCTAAGAAACTCGTGCCAATACTTAAAGCCATTTCAGAGGGAATTACACCAATAGTCAAAAAGGAAAACGACGGATCATACGAGTGCTCATTATGTAATATTATTGTGGCTAAAGAAGATAGTGAAGAGCATATTAGGAAGTACCATAAAGAGATTCTCAATGAAAATATTAATATCATGATGCAAAGATTAGAGAAAATAAAGAAAGACATACAACAAAATAAAGCCGTAATATTTACTTCTGTAAGTTAATGATTTTTTACGTAATATTCAACTTCTTTTTAACTGTTTCCTATTGGGAGTCACCACTTAGGTTTTTAAAAACTGACAACATTCTATTATATATGCGAAAAGTAGTAAGTGTAAGACTAAAGGAAGATGTACTGAGAGATATTGATATATATACTAGAAAACTTGGCCTAAATAGTAGAACTGAGTTCATAAAGCAAGCAATTGAATTCTATATAAAGAGTAAGAGCTAAAGGAAACCTTTAACATGCTATTCATCAAGAATCCCTTATTTTCATGATATCAATTGTTTTTAAGCTACTTCTTTACCCTTTTTGTGAAATGAAAATAGTCCTTGCATACTCTGGTGGACTTGATACCACAGTATCGATTAGATGGCTAAAGGAAACCTTTAAGGCCGAAGTTATAACAGTTACTGTAGATGTTGGCCAAAAAGATGATTTCAAGAAGATAGAAGAGAGAGCGTACATAGCAGGTGCCTCAAAGCACTACACAATAGACGCCATTAAGGAATTCGCCAACAATTATATATCGTATGCGATAAAATTAAACGGACTATATGAGGGAGTATATCCATTGTCCACAGCATTAGCAAGACCATTAATAGCAGAAAAAGTAGTTGAAGTGGCAAAAAAGGAGAAAGCAGATGCAGTAGCTCATGGTTCTACATCCAAAGGAAATGACCAAGTTAGATTTGACCTTACAGTCAAGGCATTATACCCGGACGTCAAGATAATAGCACCAGCTAGAATATGGAGCATGACTAGAGAAGATGAGATAAAGTATGCCAAAGAGAAAGGTATACCTATCAAGGTTGAAAGCAGCAAATACAGCATAGATGAGAATCTTTGGGGAAGAAGTATAGAAGGAGATATAATCTCCGATCCTTCTGTTGAGGTCACCGAAGATGCCTTTGAATGGACCAAACAGATCGCTAACAATAAGGAAATAATCTCTATAGAATTTAGTAATGGCGTTCCAACAGCCGTAGATGGAGAACAAATGGAATTACATAAGTTAATAGGTTTACTAAACTTAAAGTTTGGTAACCACGGATTCGGCAGAGTGGAGCATATAGAAAATAGGGTTGTTGGATTTAAGTCTAGAGAGGTATATGAAGTACCTGCAGCTCTAGGTCTAATTTACTCGCATATTGATTTAGAAAAGACCATTTATACTCCTACTGAATTAAGATTCAAAAAATACGTAGATCAGTTATGGTCTGATTTAGTATATCAAGGTTTATGGTTTGAACCACTTAGGGAGACATTACATAAAATTGCTGACGAAATGAATAAATGGATTGCTGGAGAAGTCAGAGTAGAAGTCAATAATGGTTCGTTCAGAATATTAGGTAGAAAATCGGATTACTCTCCATATTCTGAAAAACTTGCTAGTTATAATAAAGGATGGTATCCGAGCGACGAAATGGCTAGGGGATTTATAGAGATATGGGGAATGCACTCACTAATAGCGAGAAGAGTAAGGGGACTGTGATGCTATATAGAAAATGGGGATCCGAAAAAGATGAAGTAGTTAACTATACCTCATCCATAGATAGCGACAAAGAGATCATGGAAGAAGTAAAATTGACTATGAAGGCACATATAATAAGCCTTTATTTGAGTGGATATATAAAGAAGGAAACCACTAAAAAGATCCTTGCTGCATTAAACGAGTTTAAAGAAATTAGCCAAGGGTATGAGGACGTCCATGAAGCGTTAGAGGATTTCTTGTTAAAGAATGTAGGAGAAGAGGCTGGATGGATCGGATTAGGTAGAAGTAGAAATGATCACGTTGCTACAGCTTTAAGACTGAAACTAAGAAATAAGTTAATAGAACTTCTAACTGAGATTAATAGCCTAAGGAAAACATTATTAGATAAAGCGAAAGAGCACATTACAACAATATTTCCCTCGTATACACATTTGCAATTAGCGCAACCCACAACCTTTGCTCACTACTTAACCTATATCGAGGAGGAGTTAGCTTCAAGATGGGAAATAATATTTTTCACATTAAAACTAGTTAATAGATCGCCATTAGGCTCTGGGGCAATAGTGGGGACAAACGTTAAGATTGATAGAGAAAAGGAAGCAGAACTATTAGGATTTGATGATATAGTATATAATACATTGTCCGCTACGTCATCGAGAGCAGATATTATTACTACAATCTCAGAACTAACTGTTTTGATGGTAGTATTAAGCAGAATAGCTGAGGACTTAATTTTCTTTTCATCAAATAAATTACTTAAATTGCCAGATTCTCATGTTAGTACAAGCAGTTTAATGCCACAAAAAAGAAATCCAGTCACAATGGAGATACTGCGAGCAAAAGTATCAGAGTCTATAGGCATATTAACTAGTTTACTTTCTATTTACAAGGGTTTACCTACCGGTTATAACCTTGATTTACAAGAAATGAACAAATATTATTGGCTTGCAGTAAATTATACAATTTCTTCAATTAGGGTTTTAGAGTCACTCTTTAGCCAAATACAAATAAATAAAGTAAACATTGACGAATCTAGCTTAGCCACTGATGACGCAGAACTACTTTCCATAAATAAGAAAGTACCTTATAGATCAGCCTACTTTGAGATAGCTAAAAAAGTTAGGGAGGGTTCTTATAAGTCAACTTTAAAAATAGAGGATTCAATTAATATGAAGGCAGTAATCGGGTCTCCTAATTTTGATTTAATAACTAATTTGATAAAAAGTAGAAAAACCAAATTGGAAGAAGATGAAAAAGAAATTGAGGTATATAAATTAAAAATTATTTCAAAGGTGGGAGAATTACAGGTGATCGAAAATGGAATTGAGGAATGAAAAGGGTTATCTATATCTAGAAGATGGAACATTTATTGAAGGATATGGTTTTGGGGCTAAAGGAATTAAGGTAGGAGAAGTGGTATTTACAACTTCTATGAATGGATACGTGGAGAGTTTAACAGATCCTTCGTATAAGGGTCAAATATTAATTATTACGCATCCATTAGTTGGAAACTATGGTGTGCCAGAAAAGAAGTATGAGCAAGGTATTCTAACCAATTTCGAGTCAGAAAGAATCCAAGTTGAAGGCTTAATAGTTGCTGAACATACATATCCTATTAAGTGGAACTCTTCTTTGACATTAGATGAGTGGCTGAAATCAGAGAACATACCTGGAGTTTTTGATGTTGACACAAGAATGCTTGTAAAAAAGATTAGAACTTATGGTACAACAATGGGAATTATAGCTTCTGGTTTAGAAATAGAGGATCCTAGAAAATATCTAGAAAAAAGATACGATGAAATAGATTTTACACAATTAACATCACCTAAGTCGCCAATCTTTCATCCAAATACTGGAGATATGATCGTAGTGGTAGATTGTGGAATAAAACATGGAATTTTATACGGGCTGTATAAGAGAGGATTCTCAATTGTTAGAGTACCTTGTAACTTTAATGCTAGTAAGATAATTGAGTTTAATCCTAAGGGAGTTGTATTTAGCAATGGTCCTGGTAATCCCAATTTACTGGAAAATCAAATCAAAACGTTCTCTGAATTAGTAGAGTATAGGATTCCAATCTTAGGTATTTGTCTAGGACATCAAATAGCAACTCTAGCATTAGGAGGTAAGATTAAGAAAATGAAGTTTGGACATAGAGCAATAAATAAACCAGTAATTGAGAACAATACCAATAAATGTTATATATCCACTCACAATCATGGGTATGGTATAATATCTAAAAACGATATTCCGCCTAATACTAAAATCTGGTTCTATAATCCAGACGACTATACAATAGAAGGTTTAATCCATGAAAAATTACCAATAATTACTACACAATTTCACCCTGAAGCTAGACCGGGTCCTTGGGATACAACTTGGATATTTGATAAATTTGGAAATATGGTGAGTGTGAAATGAAGGAGACTCCAAAAAAAGTATTGGTTATTGGATCTGGACCCATAAAGATAGCTGAAGCTGCAGAATTCGATTATAGTGGAAGTCAAGCGTTAAAGGCATTAAAGGAGGAAGGTATAGAGACCGTATTAGTAAATTCTAACGTGGCAACAGTACAGACTAGCAAGAAATTTGCTGACAAGTTATATATGTTACCAGTAGTCTGGTGGGCAGTAGAGAAGGTTATAGAGAAGGAGAGACCAGATGGTATAATGATAGGATTTGGAGGACAAACAGCATTGAACGTTGGTGTAGATTTACATAAAAAAGGAGTATTACAGAAGTACGGTGTAAAGGTATTGGGAACGCAAATTGATGGAATAGAGAAAGCTCTAAGCAGAGAAAAGTTTAGAGAAACGATGATAGAGAATAATTTACCGGTACCTCCAAGTTTATCCGCAAGGAGTGAAGAAGAGGCAATAAAGAACGCAAAAATCGTAGGGTATCCAGTGATGGTAAGAGTAAGCTTCAACTTAGGTGGAAGAGGTTCTATGGTAGCATGGACTGAAGAAGATCTGAAGAAAAACATAAGGAGAGCGCTATCTCAAAGTTACATAGGAGAAGTTCTAATTGAGAAATATCTTTACCATTGGATAGAATTGGAATACGAGGTAATGAGAGACAAGAAGGGAAACTCCTCTGTAATAGCGTGTATTGAAAATTTAGATCCGATGGGAGTTCACACTGGAGAGTCTACAGTAGTTGCCCCCTGTCAGACTTTAGATAATCTTGAATATCAAAATATGAGAACCTACACAATAGAAGTTGCAAGGTCCATTAACCTAATCGGGGAGTGCAATGTACAATTTGCGCTTAACCCCAGAGGCTATGAATACTATATTATAGAAACTAATCCAAGAATGTCTAGATCAAGTGCTTTAGCTAGTAAGGCTACTGGTTATCCGCTAGCATACGTTTCAGCTAAACTAGCATTAGGATATGAACTACATGAAGTTATAAATAAGGTATCTGGAAGAACTTGTGCGTGTTTTGAGCCAAGTTTAGACTATATAGTAACTAAAATTCCCAGATGGGATTTAAGCAAGTTTGAGAACGTTGATCAATCGCTAGCAACTGAGATGATGAGCGTGGGGGAGGTTATGAGTATAGGAAGATCCTTTGAGGAAAGTTTACAGAAAGCTGTAAGAATGTTGGATATTGGCGAGCCAGGGGTCGTAGGTGGAAAGATATATGAAGCTAAGATGAGTAAAGTGGAAGCATTAAAGTATCTCAAAGAAAGAAGACCATACTGGTTCCTATACGTTGCTAAAGCCTTCAAAGAGGGAGCAACAATTGATGAAGTGTATGAGGTTACCGGAATTAGTAAATTCTTTTTAAATAAGATCAAAGGATTAGTGGATTTCTATGAAACACTTAAAATATTGAAAGAAATCGATGAGGAAACATTAAAACTAGCTAAGAAATTAGGATTTAGCGATGAGCAGATATCTAAAGCGTTAAATAAATCTACTCAGTACGTTAGAAAAATTAGAGACCAATCAAACATAATACCGGTAGTAAAACTTATAGACACATTAGCTGGAGAATGGCCTTCAGTTACTAATTACATGTATTTAACATACAATGGTACTGAGGACGATCTAGAATTCTCACAAGGAAATAAATTATTAATAGTTGGTGCAGGAGGTTTTAGAATAGGAGTTTCAGTTGAGTTCGATTGGAGTGTTGTATCTCTAATGGAGGCAGCGTCAAAGTACTTTGACGAAGTGGCGGTACTTAACTATAATCCAGAAACCGTTTCAACTGATTGGGATATTGCGAGGAAGCTTTACTTTGATGAAATTAACGTGGAAAGAGTATTGGATTTAATTAAGAAGGAGAAGTTTAGATATGTTGCCACGTTTTCTGGAGGACAAATAGGCAATTCGATAGCTAAAGAGTTAGAGGAAAATGGAGTGAGGTTATTAGGAACATCGGGTAGTAGCGTGGATATTGCAGAAAATAGGGAAAAGTTCTCAAAACTATTAGATAAGTTGGGTATATCACAGCCTAATTGGGTATCCGCGACTTCATTAGAGGAAATCAAGAAATTTGTTAATGAAGTAGGATTTCCAGTTCTTGTAAGACCAAGTTACGTTTTAAGCGGATCGTCAATGAAAATAGCTTACTCAGAAGAGGAGCTTTACGAGTATGTAAGAAGAGCTACTGAAATTTCTCCTAAATATCCAGTAGTAATCTCAAAGTACATTGAAAACGCGATAGAAGCAGAAGTTGATGGGGTTTCTGATGGAAATAGGGTATTAGGAATAACATTAGAGCATGTAGAAGAGGCTGGAGTCCACAGTGGAGATGCAACAATGTCAATTCCTTTTAGAAAATTATCTGAAAATAGTGTAAATAAGATGAGGGAAAATGTGTTAAGTCTAGCTAGAGAACTAAATATAAAAGGGCCGTTCAACGTTCAATTTGTAGTAAAGGATAATACCCCACATATAATTGAATTAAACCTTAGAGCAAGTAGATCAATGCCGTTTAGTAGTAAAGCGAAAGGTATTAATCTAATAAATGAGGCCATGAAAGCCATATTTAATGGGTTAGATTTCTCTGAGGACTATTATGAACCTCCATCTAAGTATTGGGCAGTGAAGAGTCCTCAATTTTCATGGTCTCAGTTAAGAGGGACTTATCCATTTCTGGGGCCAGAGATGAAAAGTACTGGAGAAGCTGCATCATTCGGAGTAACATTTTATGACGCATTACTAAAGAGTTGGCTTTCATCGATACCCAATAGGATACCAAATAAAAACGGAATAGCACTAGTTTATGGTGATAAAAATTTAGATTACTTAAAGGATACTGCAGTTAATTTAGTCAAATTTGGACTAACAGTCTATAGCATCTCTGAGCTTCCATTACAAGGCATTGAAACAATAGACAAAACGAAGGCAGAAGAGCTAGTAAGGGCTAAGAAGGTAGAGACAGTAGTGACAGATGGGTATCTGAAGAAATTTGATTATAACATTAGAAGGACAGCTGTTGATTACAATATTCCGGTAATTCTCAACGGTAGATTAGGTTATGAGGTAAGTAAGGCTTTCTTGGATTACGACTCACTTACCTTTTTTGAAATATCTGAGTATGGAGGAGGAATATAATTGAAGGTAGCCTTAGTAGTAGATATAATTAGACAAGAGGAGAAGTTAATAATAAAGGCATTAAATGAAAGGCAAATAGACTATGACGTAATTAATGTAGGTCAAGAACCTATTCCGTTTAATAAAGCACTTAGCAAGTATGATGTTGGAATAATTAGACCAGTGAGCATGTATAGGGCTCTTTATTCATCTGCGATCCTAGAGGCCGCTGGTGTGCATACGATAAATTCAACAGACGCCATCAGCACTTGCGGAGATAAGATACTAACATACTCCAAACTATTTAGGAATGGGATTCCAATACCGGACTCAATTATAGCAGCGTCTCCAGATGCAGCTATGAAAGCATATGAACAGATGGGATTCCCAGTAATAGATAAACCGCCTATTGGGAGTTGGGGGAGAATGGTATCTTTAATAAGAGATGTTTATGAAGGAAAAACAATTATAGAGCATAGAGAAATGCTTAACAATTCAGCGCTGAAAGTACACATAATTCAAGAATATATCAAATACAGAGAAAGAGATATACGATGTATAGTAATAGGAGATGAGCTATTAGGATGCTATGCAAGAAATATTCCGCCTAACGAGTGGAGAGCTAATGTTGCATTAGGAGGAAATCCTACACCTATTCAATTAGATGATAAGATAAGAGAATTGGCTGTAAAGTCTGTAAAGTTAGTAAAAGGTGAATTCGTGTCCATAGATATATTAGAGCACAAATCGAAGGGATATGTTATAAACGAGCTAAATGACGTTCCAGAATTCAAAGGATTTATGTTAGCAACTGGTATCAATGTTGCCGAAAAGTTAGTAGATCATATTATTAGGACCTACCGAGTTTAGCGAGAAAAATATCGTGATTAGTCTCCTCTAATAGTCTTCTTATAACATCAATCTTTTGTCTTAGTCCAGGGACTAGGGATTTAGGATACTCGAAACTCCATAGTAATTCGTATAACTCTTCCATCATCTCATATGTTTTTTCAGCTTCACCTATTTCATTTTTCTTGAGCAATTCTAATACTCTTCTTCTCATCTCACCTATCGCATCTGCTATTCCACTTATATAATATATGTCTGGAATACCGAGTTCTTTAGAAAGTTTTAAGTCTACATCAAAATACAAGGAGATCACTATGGAAGCCTCAGCAAGTTCTTGATATGCAGTACCTATGTCACCATATAATAGTTCAGGAAAGTTATCTATAATCTTTTGAATTTCAGATGCCTTAGAGATTGCAACTTGATACTTTCTTAATGCCTCTTCCTTTTTACCCTTATGAGATAATGAGATTGTATCGCCACAATATCTTATTAATTCTCTAGCCAATAGCAATACTCTTTCTCTATTCTCAAATCTTTCTTGAAGCGTGTGACTAATTGAGTCAAGATAACCTTTAATTTTCTGAACAAGCATAATAACTTCAATCATATTCTCACTTTTAACTCTATCCATTAGGAGAAACTTACTTATACTTCTTAAACATGTTTATACATATGAAATCCATTAATAAGGTGGCCGTAGTAGGAGCAGGTATAATAGGCGTAGGTTGGACAACCCTTTTACTAACGAAAGGTTATAAAGTAAATTTGTATACAGAAAAGAAGGAGACCTTAGAAAAGGGTTTAGCCAAAGTATCAGCCTATTTAGTTAACTTGAAAAATCTAAGAATGATAGATGGAGAACCAATAGACTATCAAAGAAATCTAACTGGAACTACGAAAATTGATGAGGCGATTCAAAATGTTGAATTTGTAATAGAAGCTATAATTGAGGATTATAGTGCTAAGAAGAATCTATTCAATTATCTTGACAGTCAATTACCTCGAGACATAATAATTGCAAGTAGTACGTCTGGTTTATTAATGACGGAAATACAAAAAGCCATGACGAGATATCCAGATAGAGGAGTGATCGCTCATCCATGGAATCCTCCACATCTGTTACCCTTAGTTGAGATAGTACCGGGCGATAAAACATCAAAGTATACATTAGATGTTACCAAAGACTTCATGGAAAAATTAGATAGGGTAGTAGTTGTACTAAAGAAGGAAGTTCCAGGATTTATAGGAAATAGATTGGCCTTTGCCTTATTTAGAGAAGCAGTAAATTTAATTGATGAAGGAGTTGCTACAGTCGAAGATATAGATAAAGTAATGACGGCTGCCATAGGTCTAAGATGGGCATTTATGGGACCATTCTTAACTTATCATTTAGGCGGAGGAGAAGGAGGGATTGAATACTTCTTTAGTAAAGGATTCGGATATGGTGCAAATGAGTGGATGTATACTCTAGCAAAGTGGGACAAGTTCCCTTATACTGCAGTTAAGAAAATTGTGGATCAAATGAAAGAATATGAATTTATAAAAGGAAAGAATTTTCAAGATTTATCGAGATGGAGAGATGAGACCTTAGTAAGAGTCTATAAAGCAGTATTTGGGGAAAAAAGGTAATCACAATTAATACTTTTTCTTCACTTTATGAGTCTGGAGATAGTGTCGTCATTAAGCTATTTATATTTGTATAACGAGTATTACTTATGGGTAGGAAGGCTGTAGTTAGGCAAGACGTTTCTTGCCCCTCTTGTGGTAGTCATAATGTTGTTAAGTGCGGTAGGCCTTTGGGTAGGCAGAGGTATTTGTGTAGGGATTGTGGTAGGTACTTCTTGGGTGACGCTACTTACCATTCCAAGAAGTTGAGGGAGGAGGCTTTAAAAATGTATGCTAATGGTATGAGTATGAGGGCCATATCCAGGGTGCTTAACGTACCTCTAGGTACTGTGTTCACTTGGATTAAGCGTTATGGTGGGCAGAAGTACGAGAAGCTTGTTAAGTTGTGGGGGAAGACTAAGGATTTGGTTAAGGGTAGTGTTGTTACTAAGGTTGTGGATGAGATGTGGGCTTACTTGTACAAGAACACTAGAACATTCTATAAATGGATTTTTACTTGTTATGTGTACACGAGGTTGGGAGTTTATCTCATTTACTCTGTGGGGGATAGGAATGAGAGTACTTTCCGTGGAGTCAAAAAGTATTTGTTGGAGGAGGGTAGGTGGGTGAGTGATGATTATAACTTGTACTTCTGGTTGAAAGGTTACACGGTTATCTCACCGGTTAACCCGAATGAGTCACTGTACTCTTCATTGAGGGAAAGGCTGGTTAGGTTCAAGAGGGCTACAAAGACAGTAAATGGGAGCATTAGTACCATGATGTACCCCATAGCCCTAGTCTTATGGGAAAAGAGGTTAATTTCAGCATTTGTAGCTTAATGACGACACTGTAACCACACTCCACTTTACTCCCTAAATTCTAAAATTCCTAAACTCTCAAGCAACCCAGAGTCTGTTACGTCAAATAGAACACAATCTTCATCTCCAGTGTTAACATGGTAGTGAATTTCATTTGCAGGTACTACGAAAACGTCACCGGCGTTCCACTGTATCTTATCATTTCCAATAACTGAGTATCCTTGACCCTTAAATACCAAATATATCGATGCCATATTATGAGAGTGGGGTTTAGTTGAAACTCCAGGTTTAATTAATTGAAACCCCGCCATCATTGTAGGTGTCAGTCCCTTGTTTCTACCAGTAGAGGGAGAGAAGAACATTATTTTGGCTACACCCTCTTGTATCTTCCCTGACTCTGCGATCCTCTCTAATAGAGGCAGCACTTTCTCAAATTTTATTAGCTTTGGTTTAACCTTTTCTGGAGGAGTTGTATACTCCATAAACGTTACGACTTTTAAATCATCTTGTTCAATTTGCTTCGCTAATTCTTCTATTTCTTTTCTAAATACATCTTGCTTGTCAACTCTTTTTAAAACTTCCATATGATGATTATGTTTAAACTGCTTAAAAAGATGACTATTATAAAATAGACATTATAAAATAATTATAAGATTTAAAGGGCAATAATAGATAGAAATGTGTTTCTATTTTATAACTAATAGTGTAATTAATGCAGTAATAATTCCCGCCACTATTAGCTGAACCATTGTGTATATCTTTGCTTTAATTCCCTCACCATAAAGCAAACCCAAAACTGCTAGACTTAACATTCCTACACTTAAAGATAGCATGGAATCATGAGAATAAACATAAGAGTAAAATACCAACAATCCAACAAATGGAGAAATGCCATGAGCAATAGCAGCTAAGACTGCGGCTATCTTCGCGCTATAATCATATATAGTACCTTTTAGGCTCTTCAGAACTTGCTTCTCTATTTTCTCCAATTCAGTTTTTTTCTCCCCTAATTCTACAACTAGGGCATTCCATGTTGATGAAATTGCAGTAGCTATTATCCCACTATATATCGATAAGGAAATACTGGTTAGGTTAATGTGTGAGATCACACCAGCCAACAAAATCGATAAGCTTAGTAGAATACCGTCGAATGCACCTAATACTATGTAGCGCCTAATTGAAGATTTTAATTCATATTTTACCACGTATTTTAATGCTTCATATAACTTACTTGCCACATTCCAAATTAGGATTGAACTTTTATATTAGATTAATGCAGTGCTTTTGATGAATAGACAGATTCTCTTAGCGTTAGCAGTATTGGTAATAATAGTAATGGCTATAGGAGTTTACGAGGGACATAAATATAGAACAGAAATTAATACAATAGTAATAGGCGGTCAGCAGACAGATGGAACATACACATTGAAAGTTAACGTGATAATGAATTATGGACTATTTGGCGGAGAGTCTCCTCTGCCCAATGCAGTGATTTGGATTTATAAATATAATGGAACTACGTATTCATTCTATACTTATAACTTCACCAACTCTCAAGGGATAGCATCTTTTAGTTTACCAGCAGGGCAGTATAAGATCTTAGTAACGCAGTTGCATTTAACCTATATAGTTACCTTAAATCAAAACGAAGAGGTTATAATAAAGTATGCCTATTTAAATAGTGGATGAGGATTACGGGAGTACAACTGAGAAGAATGATGTAGTGGTCCTTCACTGATAAAAAATTTATTTTAATTCCCTTCTTTTATATTATTGATGAGCGTAAAAATAGATGTTGTAAGAATAGATATACCAGAAGGGACTAACGTAATTATAGGCCAATCTCACTTTATTAAAACAGTCGAAGACTTATATGAAACCCTATCGTCAAGTAGTCCTAATTTAAAGTTTGGTATAGCGTTCAATGAAGCAAGCAGTAAAAGACTTGTAAGATATGATGGAAATGACCAAGAGCTAATTAAGCTTGCAATTGAGAATGTAAAGAAAATAGGTGCAGGCCACGTTTTTGTAATCTATCTAAAGAATGGGTATCCCATTAACGTGCTAAATAGAATAAAAAACGTAGAGGAAGTTGTTAGAATATTCGCAGCTACAGCTAATCCATTACAAGTTATAGTAGCTGAAACCGATCAAGGAAGAGGCATAATTGGTGTAGTAGATGGATACACCCCCTTAGGTGTTGAGTCCGAGGCTGATATACAAGAGAGGAAGGAGTTCTTGAGGAAGATCGGATATAAGAGATAAAGCTTTTTCCATCAACATGTCAGAGACGTCAACTTCACCTTTTAGATACTTAATTAAGGAGGCGCAAAGCAAAATTATTGATTGCAAAAAATTTTTCTCGTATTTATTTTCTGCTTTTCTCCATTTTTCCTCTAAAATCTCATGACATTCCCAAAATCTCATGTCGTAAAATAACTGTTTAAACGTGCCATTGATCTCGGTAACCATAAATAATGGTTCGCCAATTAAGGATATGACTTTTTTAGGATCATCTATTATATCTACCTCGATATATTTCCCTATCCTAACGTCTACCACATTAATATTATTAATCCTCAAAAATTTCTTTAGGTCATCGTTAAATATCCCCCTCTTGTAGAACAATAAAACCCTACTCATCATTTACATTATACTCTATCTAATACAAAATATTTTTTACCTCTGAAGAGAAATAGTATAACGTATGACTAAAGAAGCAGTATTATATAAAAAAGAGGATAGTAGAATTCGTTGTTTGGCTTGCGCTAGAAAGTGCTTAATAGGGGAAGGGCAAACGGGATTCTGTGGCGTGAGATCAGTTAGAAATGGAAAATTACACCTTGATGTTTATGGTAAAATAGCCGCTGCTCATATAGACCCTATAGAGAAGAAACCTTTAGTTCACTTTAACCCAGGGTCAAAGGTTTTCTCGTTTTCCACATATGGATGTAACTGGATGTGTATGTATTGCCAGAATTACGATATAAGCCAGAGGCGTAAGGCTGAGGGAGTAGAGCTATCACCAGAAGAGATCGTTGAACTAGCCATGGGATACGATGTAGATGGAATGACGTATACTTATAATGAACCGGCAATATTCGCAGAATTTGCTCATGACGTGGGTATAGTAGCCAAGAAACACGGTCTATTTAATACTATGGTATCAAATGGATATTGGACACTTGATCTTGTGGATTATGTAAGGAACTTTTTAGATGCTGTTACAATTGACTTTAAGGGAAATGGAGAACAGAAATTTTTAAGAAGATATACTGGCGCTACATCTGCAGAACCCATTATTGAAACTGCTAGTGAGTTATCTAAAAAGCGGATTCACGTGGAAATTACAGACTTGATAATACCTCAAATAGGGGATGATATAGAAGCCGCAAAACAACTTTTAACTAAATTGTACGATCAATTAGGCGCAGACATACCAATCCATTTCTTAAGATTCCACCCTGACTATAAGTTAAATTACTTACCGTGGACTCCAGTTGAGATCTTAGAGAGACATTATAAATTAGCAAAGGAACTAGGTTTCAAATTCGTTTACATAGGAAATATCCCTGGACATCCATATGAAAATACATATTGCCCAAACTGCGGTAATTTAGTAATAAGAAGATATAGTTTCGATATTCTAGAATGGCATCTAACTGAGGATATGAGGTGTAAATTCTGTGGATATAAGTTACCTATAAAAGGAAAGTTATCTAGACACGCATTTAAGGAAAGATTTGAGACAGTATTTATTTAGACCTTTTTGAAAGGAACTCATTAACTCTTTTCTTCTCTTCCTCTGTAGCGAACGCAATACCCCACCCTAAGCTTTCTAACGTTAAACCACTAAGTATTGGGCCATCATTACCGTAATTTACTACAGTCTTAATTAATCTTATAGCCGTTTGTGGTTTTTCTGCAAGTTTTAAAGCTAACTCCCTTACTTCTTTTTCAAGTGATGAAGATTCTACGACTCTATTTACAAGACCAATTCTCTCCGCATAATCCGCTTTTATTCTATCACCTAACATGATAATTTCTAATGCCCTCCCTTTTCCAATTAGCCTAACTAATCTCTGAGTACCACCGAACCCTGGATAGATTCCTAAATTGATTTCCGGCAATCCTAGTTCCGCATTTTGGGAAGCAATTCTAAGATCACAACTCAATGCCAGTTCTAAACCTCCGCCTAGTGCATATCCATTTATCATGGCTATAGTAGGCTTAGGATACCTCTCTATATAGTCCATTAATTCTCTTCCCTTTGTAGCAAATTCCCACGCTTTAACTGGGTCCAATTCTTTAAACTGAGAGATATCAGCCCCAGCTGAAAAAGCCTTTCCAGAACCCGTAAATATGATAACCTTAATTTTATCATTATTTATATTTTGCCTTAGTGCACTTCCAATTTCCTCTACCATCTTTACATTAATTGAATTTAGCTTATCTGGTCTATTTAATATTATCCACTCTACTGGGGGTTCTTCTCTTACGATTATTGTCTCCATTAATAGAAACCCTCAAAGAATATGATGCATTGCAATATTTATCTTTTTAAGCTATAAGTAGTAATAGTACATGTGACTAGAAGAGATACAATAATATCAATAATATCAGCAATACCACCGATTATAGGAACTAGCATTACATCATTTATTATGAGTAGAAGATATGGAGACTTAAAGGAAGTAATTAAATATGTGATGATAGGCTTACCAGTCACTTTAGCTACCACCTATTACTTATTTATAAACATAATTCCAAAATACGCGGATTATCTTATAGCAATTCCAGCAATTTTGCCGTTGCCAATTTCATTTCTCTTAACTAGGAATAACATTTCAGTCAATTACAGTGAGGATTACATTGAGATAAAATTTAAAATACCAATTAACATGACTTCTCATGATCCACATGAATTGTTTAGTTATGTATTTAATAAAGCGCTGAGTAAAATTAGAAACCCCTATTACCATTATAAATTATCCGCAGTGACAAACTGCTCGGGGTTAAAAGTGTCTTATCAAAATGAGGACAAGTTAGTAATAAGGAGAAAATGTGGGGATATTGATATTAGAATTGTAATCTCGTCTAAGAAAATAGCTGACATGGTAATAGATATTTCATATTAGTTTGACTATTATCATAATTAAAAGTATTAGCATTAGGTAAATGTTTGAAAATATAAACGATTTAATTGCTTCTTCTTTAGTTGGATTAAGTATTAACCTATAAGAAAGAAACATTAGAAATAAACTTAAAATGGAAAATGCTATAAGCGCTATTAGATTAATATAGTATCCTAGCAAAAGTACAATGGGAATCATTAAGGCATTAGAAATTGCTATTGCCCTTGCAGAAGTTGTTATTCCAACCACAGCAGGCAGCATGGGATAATGTGCGTTAACATAATCTTCTCTATACTTCAATGCCAACGACCAGAAATGGCCAGGAGTCCACATAAATATTAGAAAACCTAAAAGAAATCCTTCTAAAGTTAAAGAATTTGTTAAGGACGTGTAACCAGCCCAAGCTGCAGCGCTGCCAGCAAATCCACCTATTACTATATTTAGCCAAGTCCTAGGTTTCAATAAGATTGTATATACGAATATATATATTACTACACCTAATGCTATAAAGAAAGCAGTCAAAATATTGTCTATAAAACCTAATGCCGTACCTAAAATTGCTAGAAGTGAACCAACTATTATAGCTTCCTTCCTATTGACATAGCCAACTACTGTAGGTCTCTTTGACGTTCTAGACATTACTTTATCTCTATCTATTTCAATCCCACTATTAATTATCATAGCTCCCATCGACGCTAAAGTACCTCCAATGAACATAGGAATTATTGGTAAAAGTGAAATGCCATGTTTGTAAGCTAAAAAAGCCCCAGCAACTGCTGCTAAATCAAGTAAGCTTACTACCCCAAGTTTACCCAACTTTAAATAAGCCTTTATTTTCTGCTGTAAACTCATCAAGTTACAATTGTATTATAAGAATAAAAAAATTGTCATAAACATCCTTCCAATAATAACACCAAATCTGTAAGAGCACCATATGCAGCATTTGTTGGACCTGCCCCTGGACCTCTAATAATTATCCTCTGTATTTCATTTTGAATTTCTAGAGCATTTTCAACTCCGTCTATATAATATAATGGATCTTGTGGACCTATAATTTGAGGAGATACTTGTATTATATAGTTATCCGCATAGGCTATTAATTTTATTTTCTTACCTTCACTTTTAGCTCTTCTAATCTCTTCATTACTAATCTCAGTTATTCCCTTGAACTTGAAGTCACCTAGTCTTATGCTTCTGTTCATAATAAAATTTGATAAAATTGTCAGTTTAGCTGCAGCATCAAACCCATTAAGATCTAAAGTTGGGTCTTCCTCTGCATAACCTTTTTCTTTAGCCTCTTTCAAGGCTTCATTAAAACTTAACCCTTCATAAATCCTAGTCAAAATATAGTTTGTGGTACCATTAAGGATACCCCTAATCCTAGAGACCTCAGCTACTGGTTGAATCCTAAAGAGATTTATGGAAGGAGTACCACTCATCACAGTTCCTTGGAATCCAATTTTAGCACCAGTTCTCTCAGCAACTTCAAATATTTCCCTAAACTTTAGTGCTAATGGTGCTTTATTTACTGTTATCACGTGAATTTTTCTTGACAATGCCTTTATGTAAGCGCTAACGGACGGCTCACCATCTTTATAATTAGGTGCAGACATATCAACAATAACATCTGGGTTTATGAAATCAATTGCTTCTAATACAGTTATTTGCTTATCTGGAGAGAAATTCTCCTTATCCCCAACCATTAATCCCTGCCTAGTTAGCATCCCTGCTATCTCAACATTTTGCAATATTGGATAACTATCTCTCTTTTCATGTAGCAGTCTTCTAAATGCCTTTCCAACATTTCCATATCCGATTAAAAGTAACTTCATTTAATCACCACAGTATCATACTCTCTCTTTCCTTTACATATCTTTTCTAATAAATCTGCTACGCGATCTACTGCATATTTGACTAGATTTTCATCGATATTGGGAACTCCAGCACCAACTATAATAACGTTTTTAACATCTGGAGTTATACTAGTCAAGATCGAGTCCCTATGGGGATATATGTGAAGAACCTTACCTTCATCATCAACTAGTATTGGTATTCCCTTATCTAACTTTTCCGTTTTTTTACCTAAACCTAAAAACTCCTCACTACCTTTAGACATTACTAAATGTAAATCACCCATTACTTTTTCCCTATCATATAAACCTATGGGAACTAAAGTTTCAACACTCACTATATTACCTATATCAACAACTATATTAATTCTAGGAAATCTATTCCCCCTGGCTAATCTCCTTCTAAGAGCCTCGCCACTTGGCCTAGTTTTAGTTGGATCTATTCCTATCCTCCAATAAAAATCCCTGTAAGCCCTAACTACGGAATCATTTTTTAAATACTCTGGGTCTTGAGAACGATACTTTTCTTCAACGTTTTTAATCATATCATCCAAGGCTTGTTGAGAGAATCTAGCGTCTACATTACTCACTTCTGCCATTGCAACAAAAACCCCTAACTTTATGACATCATCCGAAATACTAAGTCTTTTCATAAGGAAAAGATATTAGTAGCCTGGCTTTAAGAATTCCCCTAATTTGACCTAACCTATTGTTTAACTCAACAAGCTTACTTTTCTCTCCCTTTACAGCTATGGCTTCTATACATAACCTTTCATTAACGTGCAAATGTAATGTGGAAATTATATTATCCTTGTACTCATGTTGAATTTCGGTTAAGGCTTCAGAGGCTTCCTCATGATCGTATACCAGATTTATAATACCATAAATTATCTCAGTGCCTTCCCTATTCTCATCTAGGTAATTTCTCAAAGCTATCTGAAATATTTTAGATCTATCTGGTATACCTTTTCGGGTAATGAAGTCCTCTAGTTCCCTATAAAGTTCCTTTGGTAAGGAAATACTTATCTTTTCAGCACTCATCGATGTTATATATCTAAATAAAGTATTAAAGTAATGATGTTTAAGTACATTAAAAGGGGAGAGGAGCTAGGAGCTTCATTTGTTGATATTAGATATGAAAAAACAGCAAGTAATGAATTTACAATTACAGATGATAGAAAATATGTAACTTCTGGTAATGACGAGGGTTATTCAATTAGAATATTATACAATAGAAATTGGGGGTTTAAGGTAAGTGATAGAATTGATAACAGTACAATAGAAGAAGCAGTAAATTCAGCTTTTGGCGATGAAAGAGTTAACATAGTGTATTTACCTTCAAAACATGATACTATTAAGATTGGAAAGGAGGTAAATAAATCAAAAGAGGAAATGAGTGAAGACTTAAATAAGATCGCAAAACAAATAGCTAACCTTCACCCTAGCATAAGGTCATATAATTTAAACTATTATGACGAGACCATCCACAAGGAGTATTATAGTTCTGAGGATAGGGAAATAATATTAGATGAAAACATTTCTAGCCTAAACATATATGTTATTGCTAGAGAGGGTGACACAATAGTCGATACTGCTGAGAACTTAACAACTCACATGGGATATGTAGTTGACGTATTTGATATAAACGAAGTGCTTGAGAAGCTTTCACGTAGAATTGAAAATCAACTAAGGGGAAAAACTCCTAAAGCGGGAGAATATCCAGTTGTTTTAGCCCCAGAAGTGGTTGGAGTATTTTTACATGAGGCTATAGGACATTTAAGTGAGGCAGATGTCGCAATAAGTGGAATACTATATGAATTAAGAGGAAAGAAAATAGGTGAGGATTTCCTAAACATTTCAGATGTGCCTAGTATTGATAATCCAAACTCTACAATAGTGTATTATGATGATGAGGGAGTTGAGGGAAGAGAAGTTAAAATTATAGAGAAAGGTGTTTTAAAGGAATTCATGACTAATAGATATTATTCAGCCTATTTAGGGGAACCCCCAACGGGAAATGGAAGAACCCAAAGCTATAACGATTTTCCACTACCTAGGATGAGGAACGTTTACATGAAGCCCGGTAACAATACGTTAAGTGAGTTATTTGAAGGAATTAAGGAAGGTTATTATTTGGGATCAGCAATTGGTGGAGAGACTAGTAGCGATGGAACATTTCAATTTGCAATACAAGAAGGTTATAGAATAGAGAATGGGGAAATTAAAGAACCGGTAAGAAATATAGGGTTTTCTGGAAATACGTTAACTACGTTAAGTATGATAGATATGATTTCAAAGGATTTCGGAATGTCAGCTGGATATTGTGAAAAGAATGGACAAGAAGTCAATGTTAGTGAAGGGGGTCCTCACGTAAGAATAAAGAGCTTGAAGGTAGGGGGATATGTACGATAAGCTAATTTCACGGGCGAAATTGATGGGAATTTCCCTAGAAATTTTCTCTCTGAAGCTAAAGGAGTATACGATATCTAAAGAGAAATTCTACATTCCGGAAAACGTTGAGGAAATTGGTTACGGAATAAGAGTAATTGACGATAAGTCGAGAATGGGTTATATTTATATGAAAAAGCTTGATGAAAACACATTAGAGCAAGCGTTAAAAATATCTAAACTTGGAGAGCCAGATAAGGCGAATGTATTGCCACAGAAACAACCTATAAACAAAATGAGTGACTACGAGGTAAATCCTGATGTTATAAAAGATGTAATGATAAGCCTAAGAGAACTGGAGGAAAACGTAAACTTAACTACTATTTCAGCTTCTGCAATAAATTATGAGGTTTCTATATTCAATACAGAGGGAGTTGAGGTTAGGGAGAAGCGAGGAGTATATTTAGTTCAAGCAGTAGCTAGTAAAAACACGCCAGAAGTTTATGAAATTCTTGTCTCTAAGGATCCTAAAATACCTGTCAATAAATTGAAGGAAAATCTCTTAGAAAAAATAAAAATAATGGAAAACAGGGAGAGGCTTGAGGGAAAACGTGATGTTGTATTCACTCAAAAAGCATTAAACGAATTGCTTTCTACGGCATTACCAAAACTATTTTCAGCAAGAAGTTTCCACAAGGGGACTACTCCATTTAAGTTAGGAGAGATAATAAATGAAGGCTTAGAAATTATTGATGACCCTTTAGATTCATCCCTGCCTTTTAGTAGATCCTTTGATGATGAAGGAAATCCTTCAAAAGTGGTCAATATTACCGATAAAGGGGAAGTTAGATCACCATTAACAAATTCCTACTGGTCAGTAAAATTAACAATTGAAAATACTAGTTCAGCATCAAGACAATTAGACTCAATAGTACCATCTTATACAATCCCTCCCTCAATTGGTTCTAGTAATATAGTTATAAGGCATAATAACGTTGAATCAGATATAGAGGATAATAGTGTAGTTGTTGATCAACTTGAAGGAGTAAATACAATTGACTATAGTTGTGGTGATTTTAGCCTTATAGCAAATGTGAGCTGGTTAAACGAAAAGGGTAATAAGACAGGATTGAAAGAAGTCATGATTACTGGTAATATTAAACAACTTCTGAAAAATCTAGTAAGTTCTTCAAAGGATGTAGAAAATTATGGGAAAATAATTAGTGGAAAATTAAGAGTAAGTGACCTTTCAATATCATAAAGTTTCTACTCTGTGCACATCTTCAACTTCATATATTCCACATTCTGTTATAAGTCTCCCCATATAATCTACAAATAACGCTTTACACTTCTTTTCCCAATTTTCACCTTTGAGTATTACGTCTCTATCCTTGAGCGAAAGAAACTGATTCACAATATCTACCGCTTTTTTATTATCAACGTTTAGATACTCATCTATTTTTGTTATCACCTCATCTATACTTAGTTCTACTTCCTTTCTTAGTTCTAAATGCAAAGAAGTAGCATTTACATCGCTTGGAAATTCCTTTACTGCTACATCTATACCAACACCTATGAAGAGATCAGACAAGTTAATGTTGTCTTCATAAGTCTTGGCCTCAATTAAGATGCCTGCAATTTTCTTATCACGAACCACTATATCATTTGGCCATCTTATCTTTGCGTCAACAAACTTTCTTAAAACATCTAGAACTGCAACGGCAACTTTCAAACCAGATAACTGAATCACTTCCGTTCTAAAGTTCTTTTTAACATAAGTAAACCATAGCCCACCTTTAGGAGAATACCAACTTCTCCCTAATCTTCCTCTTGCTTTAGTTTGCTCTTCTGCAATTATCAAAAAATCTTCATATAACATATTACTAATAGCCTCTGCGAAATCTTGTGTAGATGTAACCTTATTGAGTCTTATTACCAACATATTTCCACACATCCTCTATACTATAAATTGAAGAGAAGCCAGATGCCTTTCTTGTCCTATTCATTATCGCCAGTCCTATTCCTCTCTCACTAACACTATGAATAATTCCAATATCTGCATTGGACTTATCCAACTTTCTAAAGCTGTCAAACAAGTTTCTAGAGATCTCATAGAGGTTATTTTCACTTCCAAGCTCTATTATTTCAATCTTTTCTTCTTGAAATTGCTTACAGACCTCATGTGCACATAAAAAAACTACCCTATAACCCTTTTCTCGTAATTCTTTGATAACATCGCGTAATATACCTCTGTTCTCAACTACTAGGAACTTTTTTGTAGGTGCATAATGCTTATATTTCATCCCTGGAGCTAAGGCAACACTAAATTCACCTGTACCTTTAGCTTGCTCTGGAATAATGATCTTTCCAAATATCCTTTCCAGCTCTTCGACACTAAATGGGCCAGGCCTTAAAAGTACTGGAGGGTCGACAGTAACGTTTATAACAGTTGATTCGACGCCAAAAAACGTTTCTCCGGAATCTAATACTACATCTACTTTTCCAAATAAATCATCAATCACATGCTCTGCCTTAGTAGGGCTAGGTTTTGTCGCTAAATTAGCACTTGGTGCTGCTATTGGTACGTCACTTTCATTTATCAAAGCTAAAGCAACTGGATGAGCTGGCATTCTTACTGCTATTGTATCTAATCCACCAGTAGTCTCTTTAGGAACTTTATCAGTTTTCTTTAAGACAAATGTTAATGGTCCCGGCCACACTATCTTCACTATATTAATTATTTTTTCTGGTATATCTTTAGCTACCTCATAAAGCTGATCTATATTTGATATATGGACTATGAGAGGATTATCCATAGGCCTATTTTTTGCGATAAATATCTTTTTAACAGCTTCTGCATCTAATGCATTTGCGCCTAATCCATAAACAGTTTCTGTAGGAAAGACTACAGTACCACCTGCTTTTATTACACTGGCAGCCTTTTTTATTTTATCCAATTCCGGATATAATGGATCCACCTTAAGTACTTCAGTCATTATTTTTAACTTTAAAGATTAACAAGAAAATATACTTGTCGATGATGAGATAGGGAAAATTGATTTGATGATTTGTGAGGTGATCTCTGAATAAAGTTATTTAAGGGAATGATAAAATAGAGTATAGCAATGGCAGAACAGACTATTTTAGTTGGTAACTTAAATGAAGTAGCCAAAAAGGCAGCTCAATGGTTAATTAATAGGAAACCAATAAAATCAATAATCGATTGGGGTATTTCATTTTCCCTCTGGCCACCTCACTTTACTACATCTTGCTGTGGTACAGAATTTGGAGCTTTTGCAGCTGCAAGATTTGATGCAGAAAGGTATGGAATGCTGCCGTTCTCCTCAGCCAGACAATCGAATATACTTATACTAGAAGGTACGCTAAGCAGAAAAATGGGTAGAGCAGCGAGGATTGTATATGACCAGATGCCAGAACCGAAGTTCGTTATCGCCCTTGGAGCTTGTATACTCGAAGGAGGAATCTTCTGGAATTCTTATAATACCGTACTTCCCTCAGACCTTGGAATTCCAGTTGATTTATACGTTCCTGGATGTCCAATAAGGCCAGAGGCTGTCGCTAGGGCAGTATTAATGTTACAAAAGAAGATAAGAACTCAAGGAGCCCTTAACACATAAATATTATTCACGTTAGTGTGAGTATAGCCAGTTTTTATAGTCCCTCCATAGTTTTCTAGCAAGCCATAACTATTGTGAGTCTCTAATGCAGCATCTATCTCCTCCTCTGCTATTTTCATGTCCGAATTGACTTTACAACCAGCATATTCTGAGTTACCGTCAATTCCATCAGTAGCGAAACCTAATAGTTCAAATCTATTTCCTTTTTTAGCGTATTTGAGGAAGGATAGGCAGACCTCTCCATTTCTTCCACCCTTCTCTGCCTTTCCTTGAATTGTAACTTCTGGCTCCCCACCAAGTAATAAATAGTAAGGTCTCCTTAAAGGTACATTATAGTTCTCTGACGAATTATAAATTGAAGCAATAATAGCTCCCACATCTCTTGCCTCTCCTCTGATTTCAGAAGTAAGAATGAAAGAGTTGTCCAGAATATTTGCGAGCTTCTTAAGTACCTCCATGTTATCTAGAATTATGTAATTTTTCACAATTCTAGAGAAACTCTTAGGGGTCTCAGTCAGATACTTGGAGTATTTTTCTAATCCTATATCTTTTAAAATTTCTAATGCATTCTCGTTAGTAGAGGTATCAATACTAGTAAGACCACTTCCAATACTACTTATGTCATTACCTGGAACATCACTAACAATAAATGACACTACAGGGATTTTATCTTTTATATATTCTAGTATCTTACCCCCTTTTATCTTAGATAAATGCTTCCTTACTATATTTATTTTATTAATTCCTATTCCAGAGATAACAAGATTCTTGTTAATCATTCTCAGCTCATCTAAGGATATTTCAGAATATTCAACTAATGCTGACGCGCCCCCAGAAATTGCAAATATAACTAAATCGTAGTCCTCAGTAGTTAATAGTTCTATTATCCTTTTCCCAGCCTCTATACTGTTCTCATCTGGCAAGGGATGACCAGCTTCTATAACGTTATTCTCGTTACCTTTAGTACCCTTCGGTGTTACTATTAATTTAGCCTTTAATTCAATCCTCTCGCTAAAGAATCGTGCCATGGGCAAAGAGGCCTTCCCTACTGAAATCAGTATAGGTTTGTTAAATGGGATATTTTCGTTATTAAATAAAAGCGAATTATCCTTTATCTTAACTTTCTCTTGCAAAACATTATAGGGATTTGAATACTCCAAAATCTTTTCAACGATATCCATAATTATCCATTCTCCCTTTTATATTCCTTATATAGTAACGATGCAATCTTTTTTCCTTCTTTACTTAGATCATAGTAAATTCCCTTGGGCTTATGATTTAGTTCTCTAGCTTTAACTTTTAACCACGGCTTTATAGACGAGGTTACAGATTTTTTTAGGGAGCCTTGAAATCTAATCAAGTATCCCATTTCTTCTAATTTTTTACAAACCTCTTCTACTCGATTCTCGTCGTATTTTGCCACCCATCCACTTTCTCCTAAAAGTCTTCTCGCCATATACCAAGGGTTATCGGGGCCGTATTTGTAAATATGAATTAGGATTTTTTTCATTAATTCATCCAACAACCAACACCTGATCACCAAGTACTTTACTAACTTCCTCTATTCTCTCTCCTACTTTGATTTTTATATCAGTGCCATTATTTTCAATAACTTCAAGTACTGTGCCGGGTTTTAATCCCAGTCGTGTGGCTTCTCTTAAAACCCATTCTTCCTCCCTTACAATCATCACAACCTTATATTTACCAATAATATTTATTTCAGATAATTTCTTTCCGTTTACTTTTTTCCTATTTCCTATAGGATGGCCATGAGGACAAGTTGCAGGATAACCAAGCAATTTATCTATTTTCTCCAATATATCATCTGGCCAAATATGTTCTAGCCTATGAGCTAACTCGTGAGCTCTTATCCAATCAAGTCCAATTATATCTGTTAACAAACGTTCGCTAAGTCTATGAGACCTAATTAATCTTTCTGCAATTCTCTTTCCCTCTTCAGTTAACTTTATTTTTCGATCGCTAGTTCTTTCTATTAATCCTAATTTTTCTAATTTGTTTAGCGCTTTGCTTATTGTTCCGGGGGAAATATTGAAAATAGAAATTAATTCTGAAACTTTAGCACTGCCCTTAATTTCTTCTATCTCATACATCTCTTTCAAGTAATTTTCCAAGGGTTCTGAAAGTTCAACCATATGAATTATGTGTAGATCCTCGCTTTTATACTCTCAATTAGATTTGAAGCTCTTTCATCTTTAGCGAAAACTTCTATTAATGCATTTACCGTCTTTCCGTTCATGCCCTCTTTTCGTAAGGTTAACTTTATTTTATCAATAGCCTCATCGACTGCTGCAGATATGTGGTCATGTAATTTCGTTTCTATCTCAAAACCATATACCTTAGCTATCGCATAAAACTTTTGTAGCTCGGACCCCATTTCAATATAACTTTATCCTTAAGTCAAAAATAAAGCTAAGGTTCTAACTACGAACAAGCAAAACATTAATATAAAAATTTATCAAATAATTTATTGTGTACAAAGTCATTTTTAGAATTAAGGGAGGATATGGGACGTCATTTAGGGAATTAAGACAAGCTAATTTTACTCCGATTTATTTTAGAAAAGATAAAGGAGAAGAATATTACATTACTCTATTTAGGGGTAAAGATTTAAGTGAAGTGAAGGAGGCAATTCTAGATCTATCTTACTATTTATCTAAATATGGCAAATATGGGGATCATAACTTTGCAACGATATATGAGGTAAAGAATCAAAATTTTGGCAAGGTAGCAGGAGGAGCTGTAGGTGCACTCGCAGGTTATTATCTTGGTGGGTTAGCTGGATTATTTGTAGGTGCACTCGGGGGAATATTTTTAGGCGAGTTACTAGATATTGAAATGGGAGAAAAATTAGTTGGTGTTTTGGGATGGCCCATGTCAATAAGCAGATAAGAAAGAGGTTAATAAGCATATCCTTAGGGGTAGTATTATTAATTACCTCAGCATTTTTAATCATGAAGACTGGAATAAATAGCGAACAATTACAATCAGCTCTATTTTTTGGGATAAGTCCCATTCTGTTTTACATGTTGGGAATTGTATTTGGAATAGAGAGAATAGTATTTGGAGCCACTGGCAGTGAGAAGTTATTTAGATTATTAGCGGGTGATGGCGAGCTCTATTACACAGCTCTCCTAGGAGTATTCTTCATATTTATTATATCTGGAGTATTAATTTTGGCATATACACCTATAGTTGCTGGAATTATTGAAAAAGTATTAGAGCTTATTAATGGACTAAGTTTCCTTGCTCTTTCAGCAACTTTGTTTATGAGATCTTAATACAATTTATTACCTCCCAAGGTCCTAATTCTTTCCTTTCAACTACTTTTAAGGAGTTCTCTTGAAGTAAATTAATGTAGTAATCGTAATGTCTTAAATTTACTTTCCACCATCTGGATAGTATCTTAGCTATTAATGAATTCACATTAGCTAAAACCGCGATACTACATTTTCCATTAGATTTCAGTACTCTATACATTTCCCTTATGGCAAAAGATGGATTAGATAACATGTGTAAAACTAATGTAGAAGAAATCCCATCAGCAATTCCGGATTTGAGAGGTAGATTGTTAGCATCAGCCCTTACTGCTATCACTTTAGGTCTCTTTCTCTTCATATATGTTAAAAACCTTAAAGATACGTCAATACCGATACAAGTCTTACAATTCAGAAAATCAAAAATCTTACCTGTACCAGTTCCCACATCAACTACTAAATCCCCATCTATAAACTCTCCAATTGCTCTGAGAAAAGACGCATAAGTTTTACCAGAAGTGAATAATAACCCTAATGGAGCCCATACACTTTCGTAAACTGGGATTACTCTTGCTAATAATTTATCAACCTCAATATCCTTTAACAAGAAATCGTAAATCTGATCTTCGATTACATTAAATCTATGACCCTTTTCGCACTCTAACTTCTCGTTTACATCACTTCCATCAATAGGACAAGAGAATATCACAATATATAACTAAATATCAACTTTATTAAATCTCTGTTAGTAAGAATTTTAACCTTGTTCTTAACACTAGTTTTAATTATTAGACTGCCAACATTTCTCTCCATCATTAAATTAACTGCTTCATTTATCTCATTATTATCATCTGCAGTAACTAGATTTACATTCATAATTTTTTCAACTATCATATTTCCAGTTATTGAGTCATAAGAATATGCTATATCCCTTGCGCTAACTATGCCTAGTGCAATCCCATTAACTACTGGCAAGTGCCTAATATTGTTTTTAAGCATAATTTCTATACAGGTCGAGATCTTCGTGAAGGGTTGAACTACAATTGCGTCTTTACTAATACTTTCTATATTTTCCTTTACCAAACTCCAGTTGAAAGACCTTACAACATCCTTCTCGGTTATAATATATTTTCCCCCATATATTACAAAATCCGAGTTCTCGTTAATCATTGTTCTCACTATACTTTTAACATCATTATTCTCGATAAATATCGGTCTTTTTAACTTTAATTCATTTAGTCTAACTTCTAATCTGTTTTCTAAAATTTGTCTAATTCCATTCTCAATCGTAAAAATACCTATTATATTGTTGGAATTACTTACTACTAATCTTCTCACATTATTTCTTCTCATGAAGTATAAAGCGTCTGTTATATACGCATTAGGATCTAGCGATATAATCTCTGATCCACTAATCTGAACTGACATTTTTAACTCCTAGTACTTTCATCAAATTATAAAGAGTTAGCAATAAAGCGTTATCTGATGTCACTTCTACTTTCACGTCATCTAATCTTAAAGCTCTAATCGTCTTTTGACACTCCCTTTTTATATCATTTATGAGTTGTTTGCTTACAGCTTCAATCTCATTTACACTATTAATAACGTATTTCTTACCTATATCTACATTCGAAAAACCCTCGATAAGGATAATATCTACTGGGAGAAGGGTAATTAAGGTAAGGGAAGATACGGTAGGCATGAAAAGAACTGACTCTTCTTCACCTTCTTGAAATAGAATTAAATCAGATCCACAGTTTCTATATCTATGAGTATCCTTTCCAGCTAAGTCCAATTTATGATGAGAATGTTTAACCACTGCTACCTTAAAATTATCCTTCTTAATCTCCCTTAAGATATTCTCTATAACGCTTGTCTTTCCAGTATCTTTTTTACCTACAATATGAAATATGCACGCCATATCATATATTAATGTGAAGTAAAATATTAAATTGTGACACTAATCCCAGTTGAAGAAGCTAGAAAAATAATTAACAATACAAATTTCGAGGTAAAGAAGAGAGAAAAGGATGTTGATATATTTCAAGCATTAGGTAAAATAGTAACAGAGGATGTGATTGCAATAAAAAGTATACCGGAAAGATCGTTATCAGCAATGGATGGATACGCTATCAAATATGAGGACTATCTAAAATATGGAAAGTTGAGAGTAGTAGGGAAGCTCTATCCAAATACATTGAACATTCCAGAATTAAAAGAGGGTGAAACTTATTACGTAACTACTGGTTCACCATTACCAACAGATGCGGATAGTGTAGTGCCTATTGAAAATTCTAAACTTGAGGGAGAGTATGTTATATTTAAAGGAGAGGTAAAAAAAGGTAGGAATATAAGGGGAGAGGGAGAAGATATTTACGCAGGGCAAACAATAATACGAAAAGGTACTGAAGTGACCCCTTATCATTTGGGAATTCTATTACAACAACAAATTTTTCATATTAATGTTTCAGATTTAAGGTTTGCAATTTTTGCTAACGGAGATGAAATAGCTAGCTTTGAAAATCCAGAGAAGAATAAGGTTATAGATTCCATCTCACCAATACTAATCAAGATTCTCGAGAAATTCGGTAGTGTAAAATATATGGGAGTAGCGAAGGACGATATAAATGATGTAATCGGAAAAATTGAAAGGTCTTTAGAAATTTCTGATGTAATAATATCTATAGGTGGATCTTCAGTTGGTGAAAAAGATTACGTAAAGAGAGCTATAAATAAGCTGGGAGAGATACTATTTGATGGTGTAACTGTAAACATAATCAAAAGAGGTAGTATAGGCAGGATTCAAGGAAAACCGATATTGGTATTACCGGGACAAGTAGTTTCTGCTATAACTGCATTTCATGAGTTTGGACTCTCAGTATTGTCTAATATATTAAGTGCTAATCTAAAGAGGTTTGTAAAAAGTGCTCTCGTAGAGGATATCTATGTAAATCATTCCATGGATTCAATATACTTATTTGACGTTAAAGGAAACTCTGCATTCCCGCTTAGATGGGGTGTAGGTTTATATAGCGAGTTATCCAAAGCTAATGGATTTACAATTCTCAAGAGAAGTGTAACTTATAAGAAAGGGGAAGAAGTTGAGCTACAACTATTCATATGACGTTATGATACTAGCTGGGGGACTATCGAAAAGATTTGGAATCGATAAGTGTTGTTTCGAGGTAAATTCAAAAACAATGTTAAGTAGATTATTGGAACAATTCGATAATCCTATCGTGGTATCTAGATCGTCTAGGAGAATTAAAAAAGGAATTTTAGTTTTAGAAAACGGCGAATATGAGGGACCTGTTAAAGGAGTTAAAGAAGGATTAAAATACGTACGAAGGGATAGAGTTTTTATCACTGGATGTGACTTCCCATTTCTTACTAGAAGCTTCGCAGATTATGTATGCAGTAAGCCGTACGATATCGCAATTCCATTTGATGATAGACCACAGCCATTATTAGCTTGTTACTCTACGGGACTTCTCAATGAAAATATCGATAAAATTAATGGACTTGTAGAGTTGATCGAATTCTCTAGTACAGTGTATTTCATTGGTACTGAAGAACTATTGAAAATAGATCCTCTTCTCTATAGTTTGATTAATATCAATAGTATAATAGATCTAATTTATAGACCAATTAGAATAAAAACAAGGTCAAATTTAATTATTAGATAAAGAAATATACTTTCTTGATATAGAGATTAAGGTTTTACTATAAAAAAGTTCATTAGCAAAACATATTCTATAAATAGAGAAGAATAAAAAGTTTTCAGTGTAGTCCAATAGTATCTTTAAAAGCGAATTAGGATATACGTTATGATTATGAGAAGATGTTATAGTAAGCGTAATTTTTTTTCGATAATATTCTACCAAGATTTCATTAGGAATGCTTATTAGGTATTTCAATGTGAATTTTTATCAGATACAAAATGGCCAAGAAGAAGAAAGAGCAAGGCGGACAACAGCAACAAAGCGGTGGAGAGCAGAAAAAGAAATAACGAGTAGTTAGCTAATTTGAAGTAAAGTATTAAAGTTAACTCATTTTTTATCTTTTATATCCTATGAAAATTTGTGTGTTATATTCTGGAGGAAAGGATAGTACATATGCATTACATTGGGCGGTGTTTAAGGGATTTAAGATTGTCTGCTTAATAACGTTAATACCAAAGAGAGAAGATTCTTGGATGTTCCAATATCCTAATGTAATTTATACCAGATATCAAGCTGAAGCTATGGGTTTTAGACTTCTCACCTTCGAGACTTCAGGGGAGAAGGATAAGGAGTTAGAAGATCTCAAAAAGGTGCTAGTTCAAGCTAAAAATGAAGGAGCTGTTGGTATAGTCAGTGGAGCGTTACTTTCTGATTATCAAAGGTTAAACATAAGCATTATAGCTGAAGAAATAGGACTAAAGACTTATACACCACTTTGGAGAAAAACACAAGAAGAATATATGCGATGGTTAGCACGAGAAGGATTTAAGTTCGTGATAACATCAGCTTCCGCCTATGGCTTCCCATTTGATTTATTAGGCAAGGAAATCACAACAGAGGATGTAGAAAAAATAATTGAGAGAGCAAGAAGATACGGATTTAATCCTGCATTTGAGGGTGGAGAAGCTGAAACTTTTGTAACTTATGCTCCACTTTTCAAAACGCAGTTAAAGGTGAAAGGTAGATTAAGAAGAATAAGTGAATACGAATGCAGATACGAAATAACAGATATACATTAAAAAATTGTCGATTTATCGTAAATTATGATAAAATATTGGAAAATACCAATATAGTTATTCAAGATGGATATATAAAAAATTTAGGAAGGGAAGTTGAGGGAGACGAGTTTGATTGCTCAGAATACGTTGCGATACCCGGACTAGTTAACGCGCACACACATACCCCAATGATAGCTTTACGTGGATACTATGATGATGCTGAATTAACAGAATGGTTAGAAAAAATGTGGGAATTTGAAAAAGTTTTCAAGACAAATGAAATGAACATAGCATCAGAATTGGCTGTAATGGAAATGTTATCAAAAGGAACTACAGCGTTCATAGACATGTACTTTAATCCTGAAGGAGTAAAGGAAATCGCAGAAAAGTATGGAATAAGAGCTTACGCGGGTTATACGTTTCTCAATAGATTATTTGATCCTCATGAGATAGATAAAAAACAAAGACAGCTTAAAGCAAGTGAATTATTTAAACCAATTGTAAACGTACATAGCATATATTCAACATCTGTAGACACATTAAAATTGGCTAATCAACTCGCAGAAGAAACAAACTCATGGATTCACATCCATGTGTCTGAGACTAGAAGTGAGATTTATGAGATAAAGAAAAAGTATGGCAAATTCCCAGTGGAGTTGTTGAATGAACTAAGAATCGTGAGGAAGGCCCAATTGGTTCATTTAGGATGGGTAGCTAATTGGGAACTACAATATGTGACCAATGCAACCCATTGCCCAACTTCAAATATGAAACTTGCTACTGCAGGTTTCTTTCCATTCAAAGAGTTGATAGAAAATGGAGTGAACGTAACTATAGGTACTGACGGAGCTGCAAGTAATAATTCACTAGATATGTTCAGGGAGATGAAAAATGCAGTACTACTTCAAAGGCATTCATATTGGGATGTCGGCATAAAAGCATATCATGTACTCAAGGCAGCCACAGAAAATGGATATAAGCTTATTAATTTAAAAGGTGGAAAGCTAGAGGAAGGTTACATCGCTGATATAGTGCTATTAAAGAAGGACAAATTATATCCGTTAAAAAAGGATAGAATTCTCTCGAATATCGTTTATTATAGCGTAGGTGAGCATGTAGGTAAGGTTATAGTAAACGGAAGAATAGTTTATGACGAAAATGTGGAGAGAGAGTTTGATAAGAGAAGAAGGGAATTACTTGGCCTTTTGGATAAGATTATACCCTAGGCCATAAGGGAATGAGATCGCTAATGCTAAACCGGGGATTAAATTTAGTAAATATTTCTTTGGTCCCTTATAATAATAGATACCATAACCTATAAGTGGAAAATAGAGGAAAGCTAAGGGATGGAAAATAGCCGATAAAATTGCCAATATATAGTAACTACCATAATATGAGTAACCAGTTAAAAAGGTAAAATCTGTAAGACCATCAAATATTAGCATAATGTCGTATTTACTCCTCCAAAGATTTCTCCTAGCTTCAACAATTGATGAAGAGAAATCAAGCCTTGCGTGAACCTTATTAAGATGCAAACATCTACCCTCAGCTGGCTCTACTTTGTAGCCAATTTTTTTTAGTTTTGCATAAAGCCATACATCCTCATCTCTTTCATATCGTTCATCAAAATAGCCAATTCTCTTAATTATCTCCAAATTAAGTCCTGCACACCCTAAATTAGGGTTATTTTCAGATAAAGACAATGGTTTTTTAATTTCTTCTTCAGAATAAGCATAATGCATCCAACTATATGCTACTCCATTTTCCAATTTACTTATAATTTTATTAGCATAGTCCTTAGGTATAACAACGTCACTATCTATCATGATTACATATTTATCATCAATTAATGAGAGCATCTTATTACGTAATCTAGCCATGTTAACCCTTTTCATTCTCTTATCCTTAATATAGACCAATTTATCTTTCAACTCCTGAAATAAATTATATATATCACTTCTTTCGCTATTATCGTAAATTATCACCTTATCAACTGGTTGTGATAACGCCGAATTTACGCTTCTTTTAACCCAATCTACCTTGTCATTAGGACCCACTGGTATTATAATCTGAACCATCTAGAAGTAATAATGAAATATGAAGAAAATAAAGGTTGCAGTAATAGCCCATGGCTTAGGAATGAGTAGGGGTTATAGTGGTGAGGGAACTATATACAAAACATTTTTTGAAATGTTAGAGGAAAGAAAAATAAATTATGTTGCAATAAGCTTTGCAAAACCTTATGATAAATCAATACCCTCAGTATATACGTTGCCTTTTCATTTACCAAAGCTAGATAAGTATCAAAGGTTATTGACCTATTATACGGCGAAAAAAGTAAAACCAGATTTGTATCTAAACGCGTCTGGAGTGCCTATACCGTTATCAGAAATAGCTCCACACGTAATTTATGCAGGTGCACCTTCAATAGCTAACTTACCAAGCAAGTATACCAGATCCCTTTTTTGGAAACTTTATTTATTACCGTTTCGTCTCGTCATAAATAAAATAAAAGATGAGGGGAAAAGGGCAAAGATAATAGCAAATTCTCGCTATTCTGCAAAGGCAATAGCTGAAGTTTATGAAATAAATGAGCCAAAAGTAATATACCCTCCAGTAGATGTAGAATATTTTCAGAGAGCATATAATGAGGAAAAAAGGGAAAACTTCTTTGTGACAATAGGAAGAATAGAAAGAGGGAAAATGCTTGAAAATTCAATCCTTTTAGCGGCGAAAAGCGGAGTTAAAGGCGTAATCATTGGTTCACTGAATGAAAGAGACTATCTGAACAAGTTAATTAAGCTTAAGAGAGAACTTAACGCTGAAATAGAAATTGTAACTAATTTACCAAGAGAGGAGTTGCTTAAAGTACTATCAAAAGCTAAAGTCTATTTCCACGCAACGATAGGAGAGCATTTTGGAATACCAGTTATAGAAGCAATGGCAAGCGGAGTTATACCAATAGTCCCTAAGGAAAGTGGAGCTTACGAAGTAGTTCCCGAATTCTCGTACTCAGACATAGAAGAAGCCGTAACGCTATTAAAGAGCTTACTGGAAAATGAAAATATAGGGTTGAGAAGGGAAATGAAAAACAGAGCTCTAAATTTCAGTAAGGAAAATTTTAAGCGAAATATTTTAAGCGAAATATCTTCTATAATTTTCTAGCAGTTATTACAGTAAACTTTTCCTTTAATAGTTCAGTATAAGAGTAGTCCATCATAACCTTAGAATATTCATCAACTACTGGGTACAGTTCCTTAAATTCCTCCTCGGTTAATTCTCTATATTCGTATGTCGGAACTCCGATTTTCTCTTCAAACAATTTCTTGGCATATTCCTTAGCTTCTCCTTTTAACTTATTAACAATCTCAATATATTCTTCGTTCTTTAGTGAATCGTATTCCTCACTAGAAATTAGGCCCTCTAAGAATAGTGCTTTTAGTAATCTCATCACCTCATACCTTGGTGGTTGTAATCCTAGTTTTGATGGAGAAACCTTGCCTCTTATGTATATTCTCCCCCTTACCATTCCTGTTCCTACGAAATTTCCCACTGGTTCTCCGTTAAACCCTTTACCAAACACTATCATTACGCCTCCAGCCATATATTCTCCTAAATAATCATCAACAATACCGCCTATTATAAGATAGGGTCTTTTATCCTTATATTCCCTCATTTGAATACCAACTCTATTTCCAGCATTACCCTTAACGAAAATCTTACCATTCTGAAAAGTCTGAGCTAAAACGTCTCTCGCATCACCGTAAATTACTACTTTTCCTCCATGCATGGTATCACAACAGTCATCAGTAACATTTCCATAAACATAAAATTCGTTACCCTCATTTAGATTTGCCATAGCGTTTCCAACTACACCATAAAGGTTGATTCTCAAATTGTTTATGTTTTTAGCCGGTAGGTTTATCCCAATATATCTATGACCTAAAACGTTGGCAACTGTTATTTCCCTCTTTCCTTTTTCAGCTAACTTAAGTATCTCATAATTTAACTCCTTATACCCTATATTATATGCATTAATATCATACTTCTCTGGAACCATTATTGGTGGAGGAGAAAATGTCTTTAACTCGTCATTGCCCCTCCCATATGATATTATACCTTTTTTATAAGATGCTATAAAGTAAGAACCAGGTTTAAGCGTCCAAATTTTAGCTTTAGGGCTTATTTCCCTAATTTCATTCTCTTCACTTGCTACATAATAATATGACTCATCCTCACCAATTATTGCCGGCCTAAACTTAGATCTATCAGCAATAGCTATCAAATATAAATCATCACCGGAGTCGTAACCAATAACCGCTGTAAAGGGGCCATCTAACATAGCGTTTCTATATAAATAATCAACATCTTTAGGTAAGGCATTGAATCTTCTTGATGGGTTAATTAGAATCTTTACTGCCTCTTCGATGGTTAAACCTTCAGCAATGAGTTCCTCAAATAAAAAAGCTAATACCTCACTATCAGTTCCTACAAAACTATTTAGCCCCCTCGAATTTAGATATTCTACGTTAGCTCCAAATGAGCTAACATCGCCATTGTGAACTATAGCAACATTAAATGAGGAAAAGGGATGAGACCAAAACGGATAATAGCCAGGGGAATTAGTGGGTTGCCTCGTATGTGCTAACCATAAATCACCTTCCAACTCCTCAACACGATATTGTTCTGCTACGTCTTTAGGATATCCAACACCCTTATACACATGAAGAGAGCTACCAACGCTATACACTCTGCCCTTCTTCTCTTTACCGTTCCACATTATCTCATTTACATTCCTTATAGCCTTCCTAACCTCATTTATATCGCCCAAAGCAATAAGGTTACAATCGCATAGAGTCGAATATTTAGTTAGCAATTCTACATTCTTAACTTCTACACCATACTTGCTAAACATATCCTTCAGCTCACTGGGGTTTCCCTCATAAAACGCTTTAATAACATAATAGTTTCTTTTTTCCAAATTAAATACAGCAAATCCTGCTCCCTTATCACTACCCCTATATCTGACTCTATCTATTGCTCTAACAACTAAATTTCCTTTGACTTTTGGAGAGTTTCTTTTCCTTAAGATTCCAAAAACACCACAACCAGAAGGATAATAGTCAACCATTATAAAGACCCCGCTGGTTTTATTCTAAGTGCTTTCCTTATAGGATAGCTCAAATTGATAGAACGTAATAACTCCCTGTTACCGGTCAAAGTAGATTGGACACTATAAACCCCAGCAGCACCGGCAAGCAAAGCTATTTCCTTTTTCATTCCAGCTATGAGACTGAAGGCTTTCTCTTTCAAATTACCCTTATTTCCCTCACCTATGGCTTTTTCTAAAATAAAATAAGGCATAATTACAGAATCAGCACCCAACAGAACTAATTTAAAAGCGTCTGCGGAATGTCTGAGTCTACTTGACTTAGCCAAAATGTCATAATGATTTCTAACACCCACTTCCTTTAATTTGGTATCTAAAGCACTAACTACCAATTCTAGATCACTATTTCCACTATCCTCATCAACTATAAACCCTTGAACGCCCATTCCAATAACTTCGTCTATTACGTTCTCATCTGCAGGTATCAGGAGATACGAGTTCTCGTAGATATCACTCTTACTCCACCTAGCAATACCTTTCCCATCACTACTTATGAAGACTTCTGCGTACTTATCGATAGTTTCATAGTCAAAAACTGCTGAAGACAAAGCTAAAGCACTCCAACTAAACGCTTCCTTATACTCTAAAGAGGCTTCAGTGATATCGAAGATTATTGGGAGTGATAGATATATCTCTCCACCTTTAAGGTAAAAGGAAGTATCTACATCTTCCCTATAAGGATCTATTGAAGGTCTGGTAACTTGGGCTCCATCAGATCTAAGCCAATCAATTATTCTGGCGGGTTTCTCTACATCAGGTGGTGCAGTACTACCCATACTGGTTATTACTGGATTGCCCTTATTCATCAATTCGTGCATGTAAGCAATAACTCTCCTATTCCATAATTCTCCCAATTTAGGATTCACTTCATCTTCCGTACCTTCAATTCCTAGAATTTCTAACGTGTCTTTACTCAGGCCATGTCCATAAAGTAACTCTCTTTTACCTCTAAGTTCCTTAATACTATTCAAACCTAAATTATCTAAAATATTAGCTAACTCCATGGAAAATCCATTGATAAAATTAACTAGCATCTTAACGCCGAACTCTACGTCAACTACTCTAGTCCCATCAATCTTGGCAGTTAAACCTGTAGGGCATGAGCCTACATGACACTTATGTACCATTACACAACCCATAGCTATTAAAGCTCCAGTACCAACGCTCACTACGTCAGCGCCTAAAGCAATTAGTTTAGCAGCGTCTGTTGCTGATGAGACCCTACCAGCAGCTATAATAGTAAACTTATCCCTAAGTCCTTCTCTCCTTAAAATATTATCAGCTGAGGCTACAGCTAGCTCTATTGGTATACCAACGTTATCTCTTATTACAACAGGGGTGGCACCAGTTCCCGCTCCATGACCATCTATTATAACACCATCTGCCCCCATTCTAGCAATACCGGAAACTATGTAAGGGATATAATTAGTTGCAGCTACTTTAACAAAAACCGGCTTTCCCGTTGCTTCTTTTAATGCCTCTATTCTTTGTCCCAGATCCTCGATGGAGTAAATATCGTGATGAGGTGCTGGAGATATAGCATCTATACCAATTGGAATTCTTCTAGTGACAGATATAGGTTCAGTAACTTTATTTCCTGGTAAATGGCCGCCAATTCCAGGCTTAGCCCCTTGACCAATTTTTATGACAACACCCATACCAGCAGTTAAAACTCTAATATCAACACCAAATCTAGCTGACGCCCACTGCACAAAAATTCTCTTATGCTTAGCAACCTCTGGATGTAGGCCACCTTCTCCCGTACCGGCAAGAGTTTCAGTCAAATCAGCCGCAGTAGCAATTGCTATATTGGGATTACCACTTAACGCTCCGTATGACATGTCACCTAGATATAAAGGAGACTTCATGTAAATTCCAGAAAATTTTAGTTCCAGATTAGCCTTGGGGGTTAAAGAAATTGAAGTTGCCTTATCAAGTTTGAATCTAACTTTATCTAATACCCTTAAAGAGTTCATATCTTCATTGAATATTTTATAAGGCTTACCAGTCAAAGAGAGGTACCTAATATGTTCTACCTTCTCAACGGTCCAAAATTCATCATTAAATTGTTTTGGCACTGGCAGATATTTGTTGTATACGAGCAAGCTAACCGCAAGATAACTATAATGAAATATATTATATAACTGTTTATATGAAATAGTATTGTAAAGTATAGTTCCAATTTATCATAACTTATTATCATTTGGCTACCTTACAAGTTCGCAAATGAAACCATATGTTAACAACAATTAAAACTAGTTACTATCTAGTCTATATGATTTATGAATAGTTTTTAATTTTCACTTATAATAATAGAAAGAATTACGTGCATATTCATCAGTATATAAAAAGTATTCTGCGATAAAAAAAAGAGACCTTAATAGTTGTTATTGTATAATACTTTATAGAAATAAACAATTTAACTCCCTAGTGATAAAATTTTCATAGTAGCCTTCAGATAAAAAAGATGTATGCGGCCGCCGGGATTTGAACCCGGGATTACCGGCTTGGGAGGCCGGCGTCCTAATCCAGCCTAGACTACGGCCGCAGTTTTACTAAAAATTGTTTATAAAAAGGTTTATTTTAAGCTTTCTGATTATCAGTTTTTCCAGCGATAATCATCAAATCATTGGACCCTCTCATCATCATATATTATTATGTAATTATATCCAGCAATATATTAAAAAACTCCCTAATATATTATTCCCTTCTGATCGCATCTATTACTGTGAGTTTTGATGCTTTCCATGCTGGATATAATCCCGCAATTAGACTTACAGCAATAGCTACTATTAATGCTATTACTATAGCCTCTACAGAAATTATTGGCTTAAACGAAAGCAACTGACCAGTTGCGCTACCTCCACTAAATGCTGCAAATTTTCCTCTAAAACCGCTTTCACTTATATTGTTAGAAGATTGAGAACTAATTGAAGATAGGATATCTACAAAAGAAGTGCTAATTAAACCAGCAACGATACCAATTAGACCCCCTATTACTCCAATAATACCTGCCTCTGACATAAAAACTAAAAGAACATCTCTTGTAGTTAACCCTAACGTTTTCATTATACCTATCTCTCTTATCCTCTGATATACTCTACTAAGCATTATAGCCATTATTCCCACTGCACCAACAAATAGAGATATTGAAGCAACAGTTATTAATAAAAAGCTAAATCCAGAGGTTATAGTTGACACGGTATTAATTAATTGTTGTACAGTAACTACGTTTAATTGATTACCGTATATGTCTTCAATAATAGTAGCTATGGTATTAACATCATTAACTGACTGAGCTTCTACAATTAATTCGTTATACGAAGTCTTATTTAAGATAGCCATTGCCTCACCCAAAGGTATAAATATTGAAGTTTCGGAATTTGAGAGAGGATTAGCACCAGATGGTGAAAGAATACCAACTACCTCTAAATTTACACTATTCCCTCTAGGAATTTGTATACTTATCTCGCTACCAACTGAGAAATAAACACCCGCTACCGGATTTGCTACTTCTGAACCTATTACAGCTTCTGGTGAAGTTATTGGTGGATACGTTGAACCACTCTCAAGCAGTACCTGCCCTAATATAGCTGATAGATTGTTAACACCAATTATAGTAACATCTATTGGTTGACCTTCTACATTTATTGTCCCGAAACCACTTACTACTCCATAAACTGCTTCAACGCCAGGTAAGCTCTCTATTGTCGCAACAGTAGCCTGAGTTAATAATGAACCTCTAGATGGTAATATTAAAATTGTTTTAGGACCTAACGACTCTACTTCCGATAGTATTGATTGACCCACACCTTGAGTGAAAGCAACTAGCGTGGTAACACTGGCTACTCCTATAACTACTGAAATTATAGCTAATATTGCTATTATCTTTCTAGAAATTAAACCTTTATATGAAAGCCATAATATATCGAAAAGATTCATTCATTTCCACCTCTTCTCCTTATAAAGATTACTATAATAGCAACAATGACGATTGCAATGATTCCAAGAATTATGTAAAGTATAATGTGACTTCCAAAGGCATGACTATGCCTAAATGATGAAAAGTTGAACACTGAAGAGCTATTTAATACTGTTAATGAAATATTGGAATATGAATGGAGTACTTGCCCTATATCATTAGTATAAGTATACTCAACTGGTATAATATACGTTCCAGCTTTTGTGAAGTTCAATATTCTAAATGCAAATGTAAACGTTGAGGAAGTATCAGAACCTAAATTACCTACATAATAAGTATTTTCACCAATAACTTCTATACCTTTTGGAGGAAATACAGTAACTGTTAATCCATTAGCGGGACCAGTCCCGAAATTATATATAGTGGCAGTAATTGAAACTATCCCTCCTCTTACAGCAACTGATGGCACTGAAGAAACTCCAGTTATCACAATTTCTACTGAACCTGCAGCTAACGTGTTTACTATTTCTTGTGTTTCTCTCTGTTGTCCGGACTGGTAATATGATATCGTAGCACTTATCGTTACTATTCCAGAGGAATCTGTATAGATTTCAACGGGTATAACAATTTTCTGCAACGGCCTTAATAATGGTATTGTAATTGTAGTCATATTAAGATATATTTGCTCTTGTGTAGATAATGATATTGTAATATTATATAGAGACTCATTTAATGTGTTATATATTATTAAGGTTGTATGTTGTGTTTCACCAGTAAGCAAAGTGCTTGAGTTAAAGTTTATAAGAATAGGTATAATAGGTGTATTAATTTGCATTACATAAATTGGTAAACTTAATTGTTCCTGCCTTTGTATATTGTTCTCGTAATACGTTAAAAGCACTGAAATCGAGTACTGCCCACTAACTTGAGAAAATAGAGTTAATGGTATAATATAGGTTTTACCTGGCATAAGGTATGAGATATCATATGCTGAGATATTAGAATAGATAGGAGAAGATATCACTATGGAAATGTTATATAATTTAGTATTAAGAGTGTTTGTAAGGATAAGATTAGCTGAGGAAAACGTACCTGGTTGAATTATACTAGGATTAAGAGTAATTATTATAGGAATTGATGGAGCGTTGAGCTGAGAAACGTAGAAACCCAACTCTTGTTGATACACTGAACTTTGATATAATGAGTTTAGATAGTTTATAGTAACAACTAATTGAGCTGGTTCTCCCTCCGCATTTGAAGGTACGTAAATTTCTATTGGAATTTTAATACTTTGATTATGCTTTAATATAGGAATTCTTGGAAGGGCGTTAAGAATAGAAAATTGAGAAGATATACTCAAGGATAAGTTATAAACGTTCCCAGTACCTACATTCTGAATAATTAAAGTAACGTTATTTACACTTCCAGCATACAAGACTATGGGGTTTACGAAAATCTCTAAGTTAGGTTGTCCCATTAACGTTATGGTAAAAGTTGAATATTGAACTACACTTACTAATACTCCCTCTCCCTCTATAGTATTCCATACAATTTTAATTGGAAATAAGTAAGAACCTAAAGATACGTTATTTATATTTACATTGAACGATATATCGAATTCTTGATATGGTTGTAAAGACCCGCCTTCAACATATATAATATTTCCATTAGTTTCATTTGTAAACCCGTTAGGCAAAAATATTTGTATATTATAACTTTCTACAGGTACTGGACCATTATATATTATATTTAATGTTACTGGGACACCTTTTTGATCAGCACCAGAACTTAATAATATATTTGGAGTTAATATTTTTCCACCTATTGTTTGATTACTATTAATAGTTATTGACATATTTAGTGAATAGTAACTACCATATACTAAGGCCGTTAATGGTATTCTATAAGTTCCTATTGTAGCATTATTATAAACATTAGCTATGACTTGTACTGAAGTAAACGAACCAGCTTGAATTAAAGGTACATTCACGGTCTTAGTAATAAACTGTAATGGATATGTAGAGTTTAAGAATAAGGTAACGTCTGAAGCTGGAGTTGTACCAGTATTATAGATAGTTAGAGTTATTGGTACATCTTCTTCACCTGGAAATACTATCCCATTTACTTGAGAGGTTAAATATAACTGAACATAGCCCATAATCGGGATCTGAACCGTAATAGTTTGTGTATAGACTTGATTGTCTAATGTATATATAATTTGTAGATAGAAATTGTATACCCCTAATGGTATATTAGGCGTTATATTACCTATGAAAGTAAACGTGTACTGCTGATTGGGAATCATTACTGAGAGGTAATATTGTTGGTCATTAGGATAAACTATGTATGGAGAGGATTCTATAGGGATAATTTGGACATTTGTTATATTATCTGATCCATGATATATTAATGTAACTTGCAATGGCACTAATTTCTCTCCAGGAGCGACATAAGGAGGAGATACAAGCCATTGAGAAGTTACAGAAAAAGAAACAGAAGATGCATATAAAATTGGATAAGCAGATAATATAGATACTAACAGAAATATAGAAATAATTGAAATAGAAATAATTTTATTCGTTTTGTATCACCTCTTTCTCAATTAATCCATCTCTAATATAAATTATTCTATCTGCATATTTCATCATATCAGGATCATAAGTAGCCATGACTACTGTAACCCCTCTCTGCTCGTTAAGTTTTTTAATTAATTCAACGATTGCTTCTCCAGTTTTCGAATCTAGATTAGCTGTTGGCTCATCTGCTAATAATATTTTTGGATCGTTTGCTAATGCTCTTGCAATAGCTACTCTTTGCTGCTGTCCTCCAGATAGTTCATTAGGCTTCTTGTTCTTCAGTTCTAACATTCCAGGAATCATGGAAAGGATTTCTTCAGCTTTTTCTCTCCTTCTCCAAACTGGCACACCAGCAGCAGCTAACGCTAACTCTACATTTTCTAAGACTGTTAAATAAGTAATTAAATTATAGGATTGAAATACAAAACCAATATACTTTCGTCTGAAAATAGGTCTTTTATCCTCATCAAAATTTGTTACATCTTGATTATTTATTATTATTCTTCCTTCAGTTGGCGAGTCAAGTAAACCTAATAAATCAAGCAATGTAGTCTTTCCTGAACCAGAGGGTCCTGCAATGACTATAAATTCACCGTTCTTTACTTTTAATGATACACCTCTAAGTGCAACATATTCAACCTTTTTACTTTTATAGACTTTTTTCAAATTTATAGCCTCAATTATGTAATTTGACATACATTTTTGTAGTACGATATGCAGTATAAAAATATTTTGATAATGTTTTCGATATCTAGTATTAGCTTTAATACTGTATGTAAATTTTATCTTAATCCAAATATATAATATCTATTTTTATTATTGAATATCTACATCTATTTCAATACTTAAAACCATTTATATATTGCTATAAAAATCTTTTAATCTTCTTGAATTTTTATAATTAATTTGTTATTCTCATGAGATATAATTACTCTCAGTAAAAGGTAGTGCCGCCGCGGGGATTTGAACCCCGGACAACAAGGTGGGCTTCTCTCGCAGCGGTTATAAGGTAGTGGATAGGGGCTTCGTGGGGAAGTCCTCGACCTGGTTGATAGGTTTCTCTAGTTTCAGGAGGTATGTGGAGTTCTTTGGGATCTTCTTGAGGAGGTATTGGAGGCCTTACGCTACTGAAAAGGGTATGGTCGAGCTCTTTGTCTACGTTATCGCGTTGATTTACAACTCCTACATCTACACTTCTGTGTTATCGCGTGTTCCGGAGAGTCAACTCGCCCACTAACTTATACCGCGAGAGTTGATCAAGGTAGTGTGGACTATGTTGGAAATTCTGTTTTTCTCTATACTTGATTATTTTCCATTACAATATAAGCTTAATCTCTCGTTATACTGAAAGATATAATTATATTTTATTCTTAATTAATTATAAAATTGTTTTTCTATCATACTATATTTATTCAATTATTTGCGCTTGGGACACTCTCTTGAGGTTAAGTCTTAGTATAGTAAATTGGAAGATCTATTATTTTCTACAGAAAGCACATTTTTACTGTATCATTCTAATAAAATATATTGAACGAACCCACAAAGCACTGGTAAGCGAAACTATTAAAATTCTACTCTCTATATTATGTAATGAGAGTAGAATGAGTGAACTTGTTATAAATAAAAAGCTTCTCGATATTTTGTCAACTCCTATGCAAATATTACTATATATTAACATGATGGGTGAGGGATCCTTAATGGATCTGGTAAAAATTAGCCAAATGAGTTGGCATACAATCCAGAAATGGATACCGATTTTAGAAGAGAATGGGTTAATAGTGGTGAGAGAAGAAAAAACTTCAGTAGGAACTGCTAAGAAGGTAGTGAAGTTAACGGAGACTGGCAAGGTTGTAGTTGAAAAATTATTAGAATTAAACGATGCTCTAAAAGAGATTGGTAAATAACATTTTTTATTTGAGATTCTCTGCACTCTATGTTGAAT
>Ga0209451_10009_pt1 | contig 121756 bp, 118 predicted proteins | sample Arccon1NAG2MetaG_FD_184743 | JGI IMG/M metagenome (GOLD analysis project Ga0209451, IMG submission 184743) | Archaeal communities from Yellowstone National Park, Wyoming, USA - Archaeal consortia 1 (NAG2) MetaG (SPAdes) (version 2) | ecosystem: Environmental > Aquatic > Thermal springs >...
AGGCATTGAAGAAGGTGAGGAGGCTGCATAAGGAGCTATCTAGGAAGAGGTATCTCTCCCGCAACTGGTTCAAGGCTAAAATTAAGTTAGCGAGGGCTTATGAGCATTTAGCGAATCTGAGGAGGGATCTATACATGAAATTGGGGAGGTATTTTGCGGAGCATTACGACGTCGTGGTGATGGAGGATATCCACGTTAAGCAGCTTATTGGTAAGTCTGGGAGAAAGATGAGGATGAGGCTTCACGACGTCGCCATTCATGAGCTTAGGAGCATCGTGGAGTACCAGATGGGGAAGTATGGGAAGGAGGTGGTTTTTGTGGATCCTAGGAATTCCTCGAAGGCGTGCGCCAAGTGTGGGTACGTGAAGGACGACTTAACTTTGAATGATCGCGTCTTCTCATGTCCCAGGTGTGGTTGGACCGCAGACCGCGATTATAATTCCTCTCTTAATCACTTGAAGCATGCAGGGTGGGAGTCGCCCGTGGTGCCCGTGGAGCTCCGCCCACTACCCATAACGATGGGCAAGGCGGGGCGGGGAAGCGGGAAGCCCCTTAAGGGCGGGGTAGCTCACTCGGGACAGTTAAGTTAATCTTTATATTGCGATCAAGGCATTATCACGAGATGGGCATCAGGACTTGGATAGCTTTTGATGATACAGATGATTATGAGGAGGGGTGCACTACCTTTGTAATGTATAATTTCTTGAAGGAGTTCCTGAGGACGAGAAGCGAGGAGCGCATTATTGGCTTGCCAAGGCTGGTGAGGCTGAATCCATATGTTCCTTTTAAGACAAGGGGAAACGCCGCTGTCGCGGTTCAAGTGGAGGTGGATGACCCGCATGAATTGCTGGAAATGGGGATAGATATTGTGGATAGATTCTATGTGCATGGAGCCAAAACAAGTCCCGGCATAGTTGTGTCCACTATAAATGATGAGAGGTGGTTCTATTACTCTGCATTGAGCGATGTTATTCCCAGGGCAGTGGCGGAGCGAGTGGCTAAGAGAATTAATGCATTAACTTGGGGCGGGCGAGGCATAATTGGCGGCTTGGCTGCAATAATGGCCGATTTAAGCGAATCCACATTTGAGTTATTATCATATCGAGATGGGGAAAGGCCTTCCCTGGATGTTGATACGCTTAGGATCCTAAGCGAGTTAACCGAGCCATTCACGTTTGCCAACATGGATCGGGAAAGGCCATTAATAGTGCCCAGCACCAATGATCCAGTGCTCTTCGGCATAAGGGGGGATTCGCCGTTTCACGTCATGTATATGGCTAATGTGTTGACCTTTCTGCTCGGCATGAATCCTAAGTGGCTACTTTATGAAACCAATCAAGGAACTGGAGCTGGCTTTGCGTTGATTGGAAATAAGGTGTATCAAGCAGCCGCCGTGAGGGGCTATGTAGACTCCATAACTAGAAGCAGAGAAGGGCATGCATTAATTAGGGTGGGAAATAATTCAATTATTGTTTATAGACATACAGGTATGGGCGGAGCAATAGGTAATTATGTAATGATTCTCGGCGGCCGGCGACCCGGCATCAATGACAATGCCGTATATGCGGAATCCATGTTCAGCATTAATGAAGCGCCGGAAGTAAGTAATCCTAAATGCCCTAAATGCGGCAGTGCCCTTAAGTCAGCAGGCAAGGGCGAGCTCAAATGCGTCAAATGTGGATTTAAGGCCTATTTGCCCAAGGTAATTAAGGGTAGTTGGGGCTTCAGGGAAATATTTCCAAGCATGGGGGAAAGGAGGCACTTAGCCAAGGCCCCTGAACGGGTTGGCCTAGAGGGAATCAGTAAATTGTTTGAACATGTGACTGATTGGATTAGATGATGATTCTCATGTCTTGCACACCATGGCTTGATATTATTCCTATCCTCTAAGTCCAGTATACGTATAGTATACGTATACTGCCATTAAGGCCACTGACCTCCTCCCCGCCCTAAAGGGGCGAGGCTTGTCGTTAGTTTTATCAAGCCGGGTAGTTGCTTTTTCCATCGGCGTTAAAGTTTATATATCCGATATCGGAAATCACGACCCAAGAGAACAAATGGATGATCGAGGATACGGTGGCTTGAGAACAGGGATTGCATCCCCCTCTAGGTATATACAGAATGCAACGTACCTGGCATTATCGGTATCCCTGATAGAGATAATCGCGGGCGTAGGCATGAACATCATAGTCCTTGAGGCTGATGGCCTCCACACGTCAATTGACTCGATAATATTGTTCTCGCTTTACATGGGATTCAGCATGGCATCCAAACCCGCAGATATGGATCACCCCTATGGCCATTATAAGTATAAGTACCTTGCCATGTATACGGTCGCGATAGTTATAATAGTTGCAACATCTATCTTGATATATGAGGCAGTAATGGATATAATTAGAAACCAAATAGAGAGGCCTCCCCTAGTCTCCCTCTATATAGTTGGTATGGTGCTTGCATTAGTTGCTTCACGCATGATTTACCTATTGATTGGGCATAGAAGACTTAATGAACCGGTTCTAATGCTGGAGGCCAAGCATGCGGCGGCGGATATAGCGGATTCATTGATGATAGTGGGAACCATAGTGCTCTCGATGTATATCCCATTAATAGAACCCGTGGCTGCCTTAGGCATATCATCATACTTGCTCTACCTAGCCGGCAACTATATTAAGGAATCCATAAATACCTTGCTTGATCGCGTTGATCCATCCCTAGCACGTAGAATAATCAATGCGCTCAGTGATTCAGGCATAACCGTAAGTGATGTGAAGTTAAAGAATCTAGGCAATGGATATGCCGTGGATATAGTGATAAAGGTTCCTCATAATTATTCAATAGAGGAAGCACACAATGCCGCAAATAATGTTGAAACTAATATACGAAAACAATTCGCAACCATTAGAAGCGTGACCGTCCACATGGAGCCACTCCAATAAATAAAAGAAACATAATTATCATCCCTAATCATCAATAATACCCTCATAATAATTTGGGTTATTTCGATTTTTTACTTTGTGAGGATTAAGGGGCCTCCTTAATTATATTCATGGTTTGAGGAGTGGGATTGATTCTATGGGGAGGAGAAATACTCATTTTTGTTGCAGATCGATAGGTTATTTAATCTTAGGTTATCTTGGTTTTTCACTGTGGAGAATTACTTGATTAAACCCAGTAATGAGGAGGCCGCTAGGTTTATCAAGGCGAGGGCCGCCTCATCAGTGTTGTTAATTAAGGCTGTTATGCGTGTGGATTATGAGGGGCGAGCAAAGGCCGGCCTTGAGGCTGGATCATATTTGATAATGATAAAGCCCGATGGAACATTCATGGTTCATGGATCCAAGAAAGAGAAACCCCTCATATGGAATCCCCCGGGATCAAGACTATACGTGGAGCTGCAGGATAATGCCTTAGCCTTGCTGAGCATTAGGTCATCACCAAGGGAGAGAGTCATTGCCATACTTCATGAGCTTGAATTTATAGGCTCCTTTGATGTGGAGCATGTTGATAATAAGGTGGTGGGCACCGAGTCTGACTTGGTTGATTGGTTAGTTAGTAATCCCGGCTTCATAGAGCAGGGATTCACTGTGCTGGAGCGCGAATTTGAGACTGCGGTGGGCAAGATAGATATTTTGGGGAGGGATTCAAGGGGGAGAATTGTCGTTGTTGAGGTGAAGCGATCCCAAGCAGGGCCAGATGCAGTTAATCAATTAAAGCGATATGTTGATCATATCGCGCAGAAACGAGGCGAGAGACCTAGGGGTATATTGGTGTCTCCCGATATCTCTTCATCGGCTTATTTTTACCTTAAAACAAATGGTTTGGAGTATATAAAGGTAAATAGGAACTTAACTTCACTAAGAAAAATAACTGATTATAGTTAGTAGAATAGTTGAGATGGTTAATTCATTACTGCCTCAATTGTTACAGTGGCTGTGACCGATGCAGAGCTTGGATTAATGGGCACGGATTGGGAGCCAGATGCAGCATATAGGTATGGGGTTGTTTCATATATTGGATACGCGTTTTCTTGTATTGATATTACATGTATTCTTGAGTATCCCAAGGTGTATGCCGCCTCATCTATTTTATTCATGGCAATTTGAATCGCTTCTCCAATTGCCTTTATGCTTGCCTCCTGATATTCTGATCTATTTATGAATGTGTTTATGGTTATCTCGACGCCTCCATATTTTGAGGCGTAGCTCAGTAGCTCACTGATTAGGGATTGATTGATAGGATTCACCATAATGATCTTTAATTCATATGAGGCGGAATAACCCTCTACTTGTTGGGATGCTCCATATTGCGGAGAAGGAGAATACACCGGATTAAGCGAAACACCTGTGGTGTAGTTAATATTCAACTCGTTTAGAACGGTCATGAATTGATCAAGATTATCAACCATTTCCTGATACGCTTGATATGGCGTCGGAGATACTTGTGCATTGCTTATCGTAATATAGATAGCTACGCCCTCTGCCGGCAAATCAACCGTGGCTTGCCCGGTAACAGTAATGGTAGTCCCATTCAAGCTATTGACCTCCTCCCCGCCCTTGAGGGCGAGGGCTCCCCGAGGTCTAGAGGGTTACGCCCCATTATGGGCGCTACTCGATTATGATCCACGATAAAGGAGAGAGGCCTCTTTATTGCTGAGATCGTTATGCCGGTAGCCTTCTTCAAGATATTCAATGCACCATTCAGGTCCGAATGAAGCCTATGACCCTTAGGACAGTTGATGACTCCCCTCGGCCCCCTCTCGACTTGAACGCCATGATAAGCACAGTACTTGGACGTATTATACTCAATGACCTCAAACACACGAATACCATACTCCTGAGCCTTCAACTCAATGATATTCATCAACTCGCGGTAAGACCACATGTTCACGGTGAACTTATTACCCCTTTGTTGAGCGATGTTGAAGGGATAACCTAAGTAGATGGTTGAGACGCCTCGCTCATGCAACTCCCTCATTAGGTGGGAGGCAAAGTTGCGGTAGAGGTGAAGAAGCCTCCTGCTCAATTTCTTGAAAAGCCTCCTCTTCTCCCTTGACAATTCCTCGTATGCTTCGTATTCTTCAATGTTCTTCGCCTTATCCGCCGAGGATTGTGCCTCAGCTATCCTCCTCCCCAAGTAGAAGTAATCCTCCTTAGTCCTAACCCCCTTATAAAGCAACCACGTACCATCATCGATCACAACGCTCGCCAAGACGTTTATGCCCAAGTCTATTGAGGCCATTTTGCTCCCCTTAGGCGATTTAACTTGAATTGATTTCCTCTCCCCCCTCACGACGTGCTTACTCTTTCTTCCCGTTTTAGTTACCTCGACACCAACCTCCACGGGGATGGAGGCGTACCAAGCATTTCCAACCTCATCGTAATAAATCTCCAACCTACCTTGCTTGCCATGCCACCTTAATCTACCCGCAAAACTAATTTCTAGGCCGAAGTCCTTGAGAATGATGCGGTTTTTCTCGTCCACTACGTACCTATCCTGCCTAACTACTAGGAGGGGCTTCCTCCTTCCAGTCTCCCCATCCTTCCAATAATTTGGTGGGCCAACGCGATCCATGTGGGGCGGTAGTTTGTTCTCCTTCCTTAACTTCAATAGGGAGAAGAGTGAGTTCCATGCCTCATTATTCTTCTGCATAACCGCTTGGGCGTTGACTCCTAGTTCTTCCTTGTACTTCTCGTAGCATTTATCCCAAGTCCCCTCGAAATCCACTTTTTCACCGCGGAAGAACTGCTGCCTCCTCTCATAATTAACCTCGTTAAACAACTTGGCGGAGATGTCGGCTAACCTCCTCAGCTTTCTTTCCTGGAAGCCGTTTGGTAGGAGGCGAATCACGTTAGTCCTCCTATTCGTGTGCTTAACTTCTTTGATGCCCTCTCCCGGTATTGCGGGGTCGGCCCCCGCCCCCCATTCTCCAAAAATTGACCGGAAGAGGGCATCCTGAGGAGGAATAGTAAGAGGTTTTTAAACCTTGCCCTGCCCCTGAAGGGGCGAGGCTTGTCGTTAGTTTTATCAAGGAAACCTAGTCTCACAGCTTACCCGGATTAATTACTAAGCAGTAGAACCATAATTACTAAGCAATAGAACAGAGGGTTAATCCTCAATGCGCCTCGATGAGAATCATGTTCTAATTCCTAGAAGAACAACTGGAAAAATTCGTTAATTATTTGTTCCTAGGTATTTTTGCGCGTTCGAATTTAGTTTGATTGGATCCAAGGGGCTTAGTGGCATCTATGCCTACCTTCGTTGTTAAGCCAATTGCTTGATCTATCGCAACTGGATCAAGGGAGGAACCCCTCACGTTTGTAACCATGACTAGATCCTTATCCCCCCTGAACCGAGTAGCTATGGCCCACTCCACCTGCATTGGATCATCTGGATCTATATCATCATCCACTATAACTACGTGCTTTAGGCTGGGGTGGGCCGCGAATGCGGCTAATATGGCGTTTTTGCCCTCCCCCTCTATCTTCTTCTTGATTGAAACAACGGCATGCAGCCATCCACCCCCACCGGGAGTTAGCCTCACTGACTTAACGTCAGCGACGCCTCTCACCGAGCTCCATATTCTTGCCTCCTTTTCAAATCCCATTAATATGCTGTTCTCCGGGCTCCCCGCCACCAATATGTGGGAGTAGATAGGCTCCTCCCTAACATATACCCGAGTGATTTTGACTATGGGTTGCTTCCTGATTATGTCGTATGTGCCCATTATATCGACGCAGGGCCCCTCATCTGCTTCGTAATCCTTCGAGATGTAGCCCTCCATAACTATCTCGGCCTCGCTTGGCACCAGTAATCCATTGTTTAATTGAAATACTTTATAATCAAGCAATCGAGCTGCAACCTCAAGCTCACTTACTCCAAATGGGGGAGAGGAAGCTGATGCTAATAGAAATGCAGGATGGGCACCCCATACTATTGCAATGGGCGTATCCTTATTTTTGGCCTTGTTTTCCTGATGAATGGAATAAAGATTCCTTGGAACCAGCCGTATCACGAATTTATCATTATCTATGACGGATAATCTATGTATGGAGGCATTTATATAGGTTCCAAGTCCCAATACGACGCCGCTCGTCAAGCAATTAGTGATTTCCTTCTCAAAGAACCTCGGTATGGGTAGTTTCCTTAAGTCGACCTCCGGCAATGGTCTGAATGCTGCATCGCTTGTAGTGGCGGGTTTCATGGGGGAATTCTCTGCATTTATTAGCTTCTCATACAACTCGGCATCACTTGATGCATTTAAAGCCATGCGAAGCTTATCCCTCGTATCCAATATATTGCCAATCCCCATAAAGCCAGGAAAACCACGCAGCCGAAAAACGAGGGCTGGTCCTTGCCTTGACTTAGCGCTTATAACATATGGAGCCTCATACTCAGGACTAAGCTCTCCCTCGCTTGCAAGTAACCCCTTCTTCTCCAAATCCGTCAAAAATAACCTAAGGCTCATCCATCAAGCTTATTGGTGTTGCGTATTTTAACTTACTGGGGAACATAATAATAATATGAATTACAGAAAGGGGGTTAAGGGGGCGGAAAGCCTCGCCCTTCAGGGCGGGGAGAAGTCAGAAGTCTTCTTTATGGCCCCGCAGGAGGGCATCAACGCCTCATTGGATTCCCAACCCTTCCTTGAAGAGCAAGGTCTAATTATCTTTAGTGGGGATAATGGGTTTCGCTAGGTGCATCTAACTAATCCGCCATCTATAAGTATCATTGCGCCATTTATGTATGACGCCTTATCGCTGGCGAGGAATGCCGCTAGGTTTCCCACCTCCTCCGGTGTCCCATAGCGGCCCGCCGGTATTTCCTTAGCCATATCCTTAAGCACATCATCAATGCTTTTTCCCTGCCTACTCGCCGAGTCCGATGCTAGTTGAAGCGTTCTCTCGGTGAATATGTGTCCCTGCATTATTCCATTTGATGTAATTCCATATGGTGCCAACTCCACTGCGAGCGATTTAACCAATCCCATTATCGAGAGCCTAATTACGTTGGATAGAACTAAATTAGGTATTTGTTGCTTGAGGGTTAATGATGTAATGTAAATCAGTCTGCCCCATCTATTCTTCATCATATTATTGATGACTCGCCGTGTTAGCCATACGGCCGATTGAAGCAATAATCGTGAACCGTATTCCCAATCATCATCGCTTAACTGGAGAAATGTACCTGGCTTTGGGGGCGCAGTGTTGTATATGAGTATATCTATGCTGCCCAGCACCTTATTGGACTCATCAATTAGCTTCGTCACATCATCCTTATTAGTTATGTCGCCTACATAATACTCCACTTTTCCCTTAGCGATCTTCATTACATCTTGCCGCGCAGCTCTTAGTTCTTCTTCTTTCCTGGCAAATAGCATTACGTTGGCTCCCTCCATGGCCATTACTTTAGCCACGCCTAGCCCAATGCCCTTACTTGATGCGGTGACTAACACGTTTTTTCCAGCTATGCCTAGCTCCATAACCGGTTAGCATATTCATTAATTTATCCTTTTCGAAGCATCTGCTAAGTTGATTAAGGAAAGGTAATCCCAAAGAAGGGATAAGAAACCCATCTATTATTGTGGTCATAATTGGTAGTGCTGGCCTCCTCCCCGCCCTGAAGGGTGGAGGTTCCCTTTGGGCGGTTCATTGGTTCGTGGTTCATCGCCCTCATCCTCACCACTTCACAGCTAGTGGTTCACCCCGCTCCATTCGTCCAGCGGTGGACCACGGGCTGAGCCTTCAACCCATTACCCCTATCCCTCACCACGGAGAGCCCTCCATCCATGGATCCCAGGGACTCGGGGATATATGTTAGTGCGGGGACACGTTACGCGTTGCTCGCGCCCTATTCAGGGCTTCCCCACACAATTATTCCCTCGTTCAGGGCTTAAAAACCTTACCCCGCCCCTAGAAGGAGAGGCTTGTCACTCTTCTTTGTCATTAAGATGTGATCCTCGAGGGAATAGTGTGGTTTTTCTCATTAATCATTTGCCTCGCCTAGCCTTGGTATTTATGGAGGCTTTTATTAGGATGTAGGCCATATATATGGAGAATATTATGGATAATTGAATTGCTATTGAAAATTGAAAAGAATTGATGACTCCACTCAACAACGCGTAAATTATCATATATATCACTAATGGAAAAAGCGACTCAAGGTATGATCTATAATCTTGGGTAATTACGTAAATAATTGTTAAGCCAACAATTAATGACAAGATGAGGGCCGCCTCGCCTCTCTCAATAATTGAAATAATCAATAATATCAATATGATTATTACGGAAATTGCTCTCCTAATTACATGTTGAAGAGCGCGCCTCGCCTTCATTGCTTTAATGCTTGCCCCAACTCCCGTGGCATAATTTAAATAATTAGCGTGCCTTACCTATCCATGAAATTAGCCGTCTATGTAAATACATTGCATGATGTTTCCCGACTCATAGGAATCATTTCAAAGATAAATAAGATCGAATTAGCGGCCATTAGACAACATGAAGTGGAGTTAGGCATTTCACCGCTCCGCGGCTCTCCAGATATGGCTCTAGTGATAGGCGGCGATGGCACATTGCTGAGGTTCATACATGATTATCCGGACATGGATTTACCCATAATCCACATCGGGGCCGGCCGGGTTAATTTTCTCAGCGATGTATTACTTGATGAAGCCGCTTCCGCTCTTGAAAACGTGGCTTCAGGTAATTATATCATTGAGGAACGTAAAGCATTAAGCGCTGATTTAGGCGGGGGTAAGTCATGCTTTGCCCTAAATGAGGTAGTTATGAGAAATGTTAACATGGGTAGATTATTAACGGTCACTGTGTTGGAGGATAACTTAGAAATACTGCGGGGACGCATGGATGGCATAATAGTATCTACATCAACGGGATCAACGGCTTACTCATTCGCTGCAGGCGGCCCCCTACTGGATCCACGAGTTGATGCCAAATTAATAATTCCATTGGCCCCATTCTCAATTGGGGTATATAAAGTGGTTCACCCATTTGATTCAATGATTAGGATAGTTAGCACGGAAAAAGCATATATATTATGCGATGGAGAGAATTTCGGCGAGGCAGTTGAGGCGGCGATCAAGCCATGGCACAGAAAGATAAGGATAGTAAGGACAAGGGCATTCAATCTATACGAGAGAATGCAGCGTCGCCTTTCGATGTTCTAGTAATCGACGCAAGCGGCTTCTTCCACGTGAGGAATCCATTGATATTAGCCTCACTTGCGTCGGAATTAGTTACCACCAATATGGTCGTCAATGAATTAAGGGATGAATCCATAGCCATGCTGGATCAATTACGCATTAAAGTAATTGACGTAAATGATGAGGACATAAAACACATGCAATCGGCTTCACACAATACACGCCTCAGTAAGGCCGACTTATCAATACTGGCAGCGATAAAGTCAGTCAAAAAAGGTAGGACGGGTCTATTGAGTGATGACGTGGAGCTAATAAGGACAGCAAAGAGGTTATTTAACGTGGAGGAAGTAGTGGTATTTCTAAGGCCTACTCGGGGGGAGCGGCGGTAAATAAGAAGTACTTATCCTCTTCCCGCAATTCCTTTAAGATCCTCTCCACTATTAACTTAACGGGATCTATGCCAACCCGATCCCGTATATCTTGATAATTGCTGAACTTCTTTCTGCGCCGCTCCTCCAGAAGCTGCCAAAGGGTTTTCTTACCTATGCCCTTCAACAATTCAAGCGAGTGAAGCTTGAGCGTTAATGGCCCAGCCGTATTGAAGAACTCTATGAACTTCGACTCCTTCTCCATAACTATTTTTTGAATGATATCCTCCAAATTGGCCTTGGCCTCATGCGTTAACTCATCATACTTTAATCGCTTCACTATCTTATTTACCTTATCCCTCGTGCCTGATCCTATATATATCCGCTCGCCCACCTCGGCCATTACTTGAGGCTTTAATGTGACTTCCATTAATGTGAAATACTCATCGCCGATAACTTGTAAATATACCTCATTACGCGGAAAGCCCCGCCTGGCTATTGCGGGTTCCTTGGCTAGTATTTGCTCTGGGGGAACTACATCCAATACATACGCATATTCTTCCCTCTTATCCATGGATGAATCAACCTTGATTGCTGGAGTGCTTCTGCAATATATTTAGCATCTCCTGCAGCTCCTCATTCTTGAACTCCCCCTTCTCGCTGCTTATTATTGATTTAATCTCATCAATGCTCTTCGGCAGGATATTAACTAACTGAATTGCAGTTATCTTAGTTATTCCAAATTTCTCCTCCAATTCCTTAATCATATTCTTGGCATCCTCGTTCGATACCTTAGAAAACTTGCTTAGGTACTCCAATACGGCATCCAACTTGGGCGATGGTCCATAATTAGCGATAATGGATCTAAGTATAGCCAATGCCTCCGCATTACTTATATCCTCATAATTACTAATTCTTTTAGCCATTATGGCATAGAAAACTCACCACTATTTTAAAGGTATCGCATCGTCGATACATTATGCATCAATGATCCTGAAAATCGCTAACTTGAGAAGTAATTACCCTGAAAACCTAAAGCCGTTTATACCCCGAGACCTTGTACGGGAAACCCCTCCTATGCGCTCCCTTCGCTTTGGGGGAGTGCGTAGTAATTCCTGGGGAGCAGGAAATCAATAGCCGTGAGGCGGGGATGCCCTATCCACAGGGAATGGAGTAATTCATTTATTTTGTTGAATTATTTTTCTTAGGGCATCAGCAACGATCTTCAAGTCACTTAATGCTACATCCCCCATAACTCCAATTCTGATGGATTTATCCCGTATTTTCCACATGCCTCCAGATATGGTGTACCCAGTTTCCCTTAGCTTTTTGATTATTATCTGTGGCTCTATGGGTGAGTAAAGTGCAGCGACAGTATTGCTTCTGAAGAAGGGCTGAGGAACCTCCCTGAAGCCAATCCCGATTAATTCATTATATAGATAATTCATTTTCTCCATGTGGATCCCAACATACTTCTCCAGCCCCATATCCAGTATGATATCCAGCGACACGTTTAATGCATACATTATCGGGATTGGAGGCGTGTAAGGCGTTTCGAGCTTGCCCATGCTCTTAACGAATTTAGCTACATCAATCGCGGGAGGCCTCGGCGCACTACCCATCTTAGCATCATTAAAAAACACTATTGCTGCCCCCGGAGGCGCCATTAGAGCCTTGTGGCTAGCGGTGGCCACTACATCGAATCTGGATGCATCAATGGGCTCAGCCGGCATTCCGGATACGCTGTCGATTAGAATCATGGCATTGTTTTTATGGGCTAAGTCGGCAACTTCATTTAGTAACCTATTGGCAACTCCAGTGCTTGTCTCATTGTGCACGGCTAGAATTGCTTTAGGCTTCTCCTCCTCAATGACTTCTCTTATATTATTTAGATCTGGGACGCCGCCTAATGGTCCCTCAATTTTCATAATGTGTGCCCCCCTTGTTTCCGCGGATTCCGCAAGCCTCTCGGAGAACTCGCCTGTTATTAATGCAAGCACCTTATCGCCTGGATCCAGGAAACTATATACCATGGCATCCACGGCCGTTGTGCCCGTTCCTGGGATCACCGCCACGTTCTTGGCATTGCTTACCTCCAGTAATTTACCCGTGACTGTTTTGAATAGTTCCCTGAATTCATCGGTTCTATGGAACATTGGTTGGGCCGAGATCGCCTTAAGCACATCAATTGGAAGCTGCACTGGCCCTGGAGTTAGGTACTTCATTGGATCACCTGCCTAGTTGCTTCCAATATGTTTCCAATTAATTCGTCCACCATGCGTTCCTGCGCCTCCCTGGTCTCGGCGCCTATATGTGGCGTCACTAGCACCTTTGGGTGCTTCACTAACTCGTTTTCCCAATCTTCTCGGGGCGGTTCATGTTCTAATACATCTAGTCCAACTCCCCATAATTTATCGAGGTAATTCATCAATGCCTTGGTATCTATAACCTCTCCTCTGCTGGTGTTTACTAGTATTGAATCATTTTTCATTAAACTAAGCGCTTTATCGTTAATCAAGTGAAACGTGTTTTTGGTGAGCGATACATGTATGGTAATCACGTCGCTCTTCATGAGTAGCTCCTCGAGTCCCATATGCTTGACGCCAAGCTCATTAGCCTCCTTCTCGATATTTATTACATCGGTTGCATTAACATTCATTCCCAACGCTTTGCCTACTCCGGCCACTGCCCTCCCAATTCTGCCGAAGCCTATTATTCCTAGGCTTTTTCCCCTTAATTCCATTCCTTCATAGGATCCCTTACTCCACATTCCATTTTTTAAATCATAATTAAACAAGTTTATTCGCCTTGCCACTCCAATCATTAGACCAATTGCTAATTCGGCCGCGGAGTACGTCGCTGCCTTTGGGGAATTGATTATTATTATCCCGCGATTAACCGCATAATTAGTATCTATATTATCCAGCCCAACCCCAGCCCTTGCGATTATCCTTAATCGCTTTCCCCTATCTATTACATCTGCGGTAACCTTGGTTCTACTCCTAACTATCAATATATCATACTTATCAATTATATTCATCATTTCCTCCTTACTTATGCCGGGCCTATAATCGACGGCGAAACCGTGCTCCTTTAAGGAACTCACCGCTCGCTCACTTATTTTATCGGTGATTAGGGCGCTCATTTTGATTCCGGAAGGGTCCCCCATTCCAGATGAGTCATGCCCATCCTTGATTTATAAGTTTTATAAAGTTTATTATTTAGGTACTCGATTACTCAATGGCACTAATTATCTATATGCTTAAATGCCGGCATTAATATTTGTCCAAATTAATGTGATTCCCATGGGGATACCCGTCTATTTGTAAGGTTTTTCCCGAAAACTATTCTCAATTATGTCTTGAATGAAAAATATTTAAATCTCCATATGGTAATTAGGCTATGTTTAAGAAAATATTGATTGCAATTGATGGTTCTCCACAATCGGAGAAGGCCCTCGGCATTGGGATAGATATGGCTAAACGCTTTGGTTCAAAACTATACTTGGTTCATGTAATAGAGGAACAGAAATATATTTTAGCCATGAATTACCCGCCGGTGTATCCTGAAATGATGGATTCACTGCTTAAGAACGCTAAGGAACTTCTTGATTCATCGGTGAAGAAGGCATCAATGGAGGGAGTGGAGGCGGAACCGATATTGGAGCGCGGCGATGCTGCCGATAAAATAATGAGTGCCGCGGATAGGCTTGGCGTGGATATTATAATAATGGGTTCCAGGGGACTAAAGGGAGTAACTAGGTTCTTGTTAGGATCAGTATCCGAGAGAATAGTTAGGTACTGTAAACGACCGGTCTTAGTTGTCAAGTAAATTACCCCGCCCTTATGGACGGGGTCTCTGGTGTTAAAAGATGAATTATACAACCCCATTATTCACGGCGAGAAGGGGATCAGGGAGTTTTTTTATGTACAAATAAAACATAAACCACCCCCTACTAACTGAAGTCTCCTAGGGATTATGAGGGATCGCTTCGCTGTGTTTCGATAAATAAAGTAAATTTATAGGTGTCTCGAACTCTGGGTTCACGTAATGGTAGTTATAACATTTCTGGGTTCAGGAGCTGCCATACCGAGCGTGTGGAGGTCGTTGCCAGGCATATTGGTAACTCATGAAGGGCTCAATATATTAATGGATGCTGGAGAGGGCGTTCAACTCCGGCTTCAAGAGGTAGGTGTAAGTCCGCTTAGATTAACCCATATATTGATTTCCCATCTGCATGCGGATCATTTCAATGGATTACTTGGATTAATTGCTACAATGCAATTACTTAACAGGGTGACTCAGTTAACCATTATTGGTCCAGCCCCGATAAGGGATTGGTTACCTGATTTGCCCTTTCTTAACGTGATTGAGCTTCATGAATCAAGCCAGGAACGAGTCATAATTGGCAGTGAAAAATTTGAGATTCACTATATAACTGCCTACCATAACTTATTAGATAATGCCTATTCTTTATTATTTAAGAAGCCTGTGGGTAAATTTAATCCAAGGAAGGCCAAGGAATTAGGCGTCCCCATTCATTTATGGCGTCGGCTTCACATGGGCGAGAGCGTTAGGGTTGGAAATAGGTTAATCACTCCCCAGGATGTAGTGGATAACGTTGGTAATCCATATATAAAAGTAGTTTATACTGGCGATACGGCTCCCGGCGATAATGTGATCGCAATTTCTAGATCCGCCGACGTTCTCATTCATGACTCGACTTATCTAGATGATATGGACATGAATGAGGTGCATAAGTTGGGGCACTCGACATGCATCGATGCAGTTAATGATGCGGTGAAAGCGGGGGTGAATTTATTAGCATTGACTCACGTGAGCTATAGATATGGCATGGATTATTGGAATAGATTCATGTCATGCGCAGTTCCTAGATTCCCCAGATCAATTGTCGCGCTAAATGGACTTAAGATAGATTTAGCTCCTTCCTAAAGGTCTAGATCCACTCCCTCTTAGTGGATGATCATTTAATGTATGGCCTCAGCATATTTATAATGCTTGCCGCATCCATGGGCGATAATTGATACACCCTCTTATTAATATTAATTAAACTAGCCGCTTCCTCACCATAGAATTGATTAATTACTTTCCTCAGCATTTTATTTGGTTGAGTAAATACCTTAGCTGTGAACTTCTCCAACAGAGATGCATCAGTGCAGGGAGGTTTCTTGCTTAGTTGAATTATTGCGGAATATACTTTAGGTCTCGGAAAGAATGCATTGGGCGGCACCTCTTCGATTAATTTGGCATCGGCAAGGCATTGAACTATTATGCTTAATCTACCGTAGTTTTCTGACCCCGGCGCTGCGATTAATCGCTCCGCCACTTCTTTCTGGAGGGTAAGTATTGCCTTATTGAATTTCAATCCAATCAATAGCCCTAATATGAGTCTACTTGATTCGCCGTAAGGCAGGTTAGATACAATGTAATCGATGGATCTAATGGGGGGCAATCCTCCGTCGCACATTATGAAGTCCGCATTAGTCCATGACTTAGATATATCGGGGTATATTGCCGCTATTCTGGGATCCACATCACAAGTAATTACCTTATCAGTAACTTTAATCAATTTATCAGTTAAGCTGCCGAGCCCTGTCCCTATCTCTAGAATGGCTTCGGCGCCTCTTGCTAGACCGGCTATTTTGCTTAAGTAATGATCGCTGATCATGAAGTTTTGACTACGTCTTCTACTTGGCCTAATGCCATAATGCCGCAGTAATTGCTTGATCCTCTCTTCCTCTCGTGGCACGAGCGTCGTATTTCTTGCCATTTAAATTATTGCTTAGCAGTTGCCTTTATTGGCTTGTGCTTCAATACTGCCCAATAAAGAACCGCCGCCAACGTTGCCGGAAATGAGAGTATTTGCCATAAGATCAATGGTTTATATAGGTAGAATTGCATCGATTCGCTGGCTAGCACGGATCCAATGCTTCTGCCCATGCTTGTGGCTAGATTAAAGAGACCCATGTATTGTCCTCGCCGGTCCTCCTCCGCCATATTCATAGCTAGTGCTTGCACAAGAGGGGACACAATCATCTCGCCCATGGTTACCGCGACAATATCGGCCAGGGCCCAATAGAAATTATCTATGAGGGCCACGGCGCTATATGATGCATAATATATTAGGGAGCCATATATTAACCACTTAACTGGGGATTGCCTTGATATATATCGACCAATACGCTCTTGAAGCATCACGACGAGCAACCCATTCAACCCGAACACTATACCTATGTTGGATGTGGGTATTCCTCGAACTTCATTATAGTAAATAGTCAATGCGAATCCAAGCAATCCCATAACCATGAATAATAGGAAAGTTGGCGCGAGGAATTTAGCGAACACAGAATTAATATTTGTTAAGGTTATTCTATTACGTATCCTAATGTCCTGTATGCCCATTACCAGAGGAATCGCTATTAGAGATATTACTGCAGTTAATAGGAAAAGCGACTTATAGCCTATGTATTGAATCGCCAATCCACCTATGAAGGGACCCAATGCCCAACCGGCATTAGCCCCGACCCTAACCCTGCTATACGCCTTAACAAGATCCGCAACGCCGCTCTTAATGTCTCCTATTAGGGTGGAACTCGCCACTGCATATAGGGAAGTGAGCATTGATTGTGAAAGGAGGAATCCCATTAACATAACGGAATTACTTGATAAATAAGCGCCAAAAAGCGCGAATCCACCACCAATTATCCCAATGCTCATTGTTTTAACACGCCCCAAGTAATCGGTTAATGTTCCCCCAATCACTTGAGCGATCGCTCCAACAATGGCCTGCGCTACGTAATAGATGCCAATCAGCCATAGAGGTGTATGGAATCTATATAATATTAGGCCTATGTATGGCCATACTATGGAGAATCCCAACGCCCTTATCCCGTTCAGAATCATTACCCTATCTACATAATCCATTAAGATAACCCTTATTTGCATTATTATTTAAATAATTAACTATATAATGATAAAACAAACATAACTTCCATTCTTTCCCAAAAAGATCAGAGGGACTTGCCTCATGGCATTAATTAATGATGATGAAAGAACGATAAGCCTCGCCCCTTTAGTGCCAAGGGAAGTCAGGTATTTTATAAAGTTGGGATTAAGGGGAAAGCCTCGCCCATCAGGGGATAGTTCACAGTAATGTTACTACAAATAATGAATGCCCAAGGTAGGTATCAATGAAAAACGTTATCTCCATCTGATTTAGTGATATAATTATGGCGAAGGAAATACCCAAGACTCCGCAAGAATTATCTCAATACATTAGGGTGATAGATGACCAGGACATATGCATTGGATGTGGCGCATGCGTATCGGTGTGCCCAACCAATGCTTGGGAACTAGATGAGAATGGAAAGGCAAGATTGATCTGGGATTGGTGTGTCGATGATTTTTCATGCATACCAGTATGCCCAGTTAATTGCATCTGGAAATCAAGCGAAGCACCAGAGGAGGCTAAGCATAAGGATAAATGGTTCAGAATAGAGAGACAATTAACGCCGGAGGAACGCGCCATATTTGAGGAATGGAAGAAAAAATACGGGGTAACCAGCAAGGGAGCTAACGGGGAGTGACGCGGTTAATCCCTATTCACAGAGAAATAAATCACTCGTCTTTTTCCTCTAACACTCACGGTCCTCAATAATAATCCCCTAGCGGCTAAACTATTCAAGGCCCTATAAATGCCTTGAAGGGATGCAGACCCACCTAATTGTCTCCATACTTGATATGCCGTCGCTCTTCCCATGGACTCAACCACTTCAAGTAGTTCCCTCTGCAAGCTAGTTAATGAACCGCCACCGACGTGTTTCCTCATAATGAGGGGGGAACCCGTAAGAATAGCGACATAGTTATTTTCAATTTTGGATGCAGCCACATACGCTGCAGCAGATATAGGTCTTGGATAAATCCCGGCTTTAGTTAATTGAATTGTTGCGCTTAATGCATCTTGTGGATCCACATCCATAAACATCACTTCCTGTGATGCTAAGAACTCGATGATGGGGTTCTCCGCCCTTGTTTCTCCATTTTCCATTATTCTTGCACCAATCATTGCGGGCACCTCGCTTATTGCGCCAATGCTCAATAATTCCTTAAATCCGAGCCAAATAGAGAAGAGCAATATGCCGCTTTCCACCGGAACGACTAACCCCCTCACGTCGCCTAATTGCTCCATTACCTCCATGGCAATGGTTTTGAATCCCTCAATCATGTAGGGATCACCATATCGCACAGTTGGTTCTTTAACGCATTCTATACATAGATCACAGCCCAGCCTTGCATAGAACTCTATATCGCTTGCATCATCCGATTTACCCACGGAAACCACAACCTTACTTCTCATCTTGGTAGCATATAGGGAAATCGATCTCGAGAAATCCCCACTCATCTTTAGAAATACTTCCCGCGGTTTTTTGATGCTTATCCAGACAGCCGTTCCTCTATCCATATAGGATCCACTTGGATTTCTATCCTCCAGCTTAAGCAAGGATTTACCCATGCGACGTATAGGCGTGTACCCCTCCCCTAATGAGAAGAAATCCCCATTAATTCGCGGAAGCATATCGCTATACCTCCATACGCCGCTAGCTCCCTTCCTTATCCTATACTTAAGCCCCTCCTTCACGACCATAAGCGGTAATCCACAACGTGGACATCTATATTCATCGCCGGAAGTCTCATATCCACACTTAATGCATTTAAGCACTAGCTAAGCATTGTCCAGCTTATTTAAACTAGTGGGCATCACTAAATTTAATTAAGCAAATTCCAGCACCCCCATCACCGCTCATCCCGCTTTATTATCAATAATAATGCTAGGAATCAGGGAATGCAATATAAGGCTGGGGAATCCTATATAAGGAGATGGATTTTTTAGGATAAAGCTTTTAAACACTTCTTGATCACGTTTCTCAAAAATCCCTGATAATTGGGGAGAAATGACAGCCACAACATATATCCAAACGTCGACGGGAGAAAAGAATGCGGCCGCGGTGTACGGCATACATATATATGGTAATTTATATGGTTGCGATGAATCATTGCTAAGCGATGAGGTTTTTCTACTTCAACTGGTAAAGGAGGCTGCCGAAGTAGCTAATGCAACGGTAATATCTGCTTTTTACCATAAATTCGGATCAAGCGGTGGCGTATCCGCTGTTGCAATAGTTGCGGAGAGCCATATATCTATACATACATGGCCCGAGCACGGATACGCCACTGTTGATGTATATACCTGTGGGGAACATACAAAGCCCATGGCTGCCTTTGAGTTCATAGTTAAAAAACTACATGCTTCTCGATATGATGTCCATGTTTCCGATAGATCCATGTATTACGAGGAAAGTTGACTACATACAGTTGCTAATCACAATCAATCTTTAACCATTTTTGCCTAATGCATAAAGTGTAGATGCTATCTGGGAAGGAGGATATTTGTCTTAACGGGGGTTAAGGGGATGGCCCCATATATTTATATATGAGCTAACGAGGAACAATGTTAATGCCCATCGTGGGGTTTAGGTTTAGAGCATACACCGATCGACGAGCGTTGAGGGCGTTAAAGGCCCAATTGGAGTTGGCTTGTGAGGTCTATAACACCCTACGTTGGGCAGACAAGTACTTCCATCAAAGGGATGGGAAGGGATTAACCCTCACGGAGTTGAGGCAATTAGCCCTCGACTTGAGGAAACAGGATGAGGAGTATCAACAATTATACTCACAAGTAGTTCAACAAGTCGCCGACAGATATTATGAGGCTAGGCAGCGCTTTTTCGATGGGCTTGCAAGATTCCCAAGGGAGAAGAAAACCCACAAGTACTACTCCCTGGTTTATCCGCAGAGCGGGTGGAGGATATTAGCTAGGGAAGTTAGAACGAGTGGGAATAAGAGGCTCGTATTGAGGTTATCAAGTCTAGGCGTGTTCAAACTAATTGTTCATAGGGACTTCCCGCTAGAGAAAGTGAAACGTGTAGTGGTGAAATTGACGAGGAGTGAAAGGGTTTTCATCTCATTCATTGTTGAGGATTATGAATTTCCGAAGCTGCCAAATACTGGGGAGGCGGTGGGGATTGATGTTGGTGTGGAGAAGCTTCTCGTGACTTCGGATGGGGAGTACCTCCCAAACCTGAGGCCCTACGAGAATGCATTGAAGAAGGTGAAGAGGCTTCACAAGGCCCTATCTAGGAAGAAGTTTCTTTCCCGCAACTGGTTCAAGGCTAAGATGAAGTTAGCGAGGGCTTATGAGCATTTGGCGGATCTGAGGAGGGACTTATACATGAAGTTGGGGAGGTATTTTGCTGAGCATTACGACGTCGTGGTTATGGAGGATATCTCCGTTAAGCAGCTTATTGGTAAGTCTGGGAGAAAGATGAGGATGAGGCTTCATGACGTGGCGTTTCATGAGCTTAGGAGCATCGTGAAGTACCAGATGGAAAAATACGGGAAGGGGTTCATCCTTGTGGATCCTAGGAATTCCTCGAAGACGTGCGCTAAGTGTGGTTACGTGAAGATGGATTTAACGTTGAGTGATAGGGTTTTCGAGTGTCCCAGGTGTGGTTGGAGGGCTGATAGGGATTATAATTCCGCTCTCAATCACTTGAAGCATGCAGGGTGGGAACCACCCTTAGTGCCCGTGGAGCTCCGCCCACTACCCATAACGATGGGCAAGGCGGGGCGGGGAAGCGGGAAGCCCCATGAGGACGGGAGCAGTTCACGGATAGGGGGCTAATATTTAAAAATGCCTTATGGAAATGAGCATAATGCAGAAAGCAAACGAGGAGCAACAGCCCTTGAGGTTCTTGAATAAAATGTTAAACAAGCAAGTAGTTGTGAAGCTGAAGACTGGAAAAATATTACGAGGTTCCCTTAATTCATTTGATTATTGCATGAATATAGTGGTTAATGATGCTGAGGAGCTCGATTACCGCAGCGATGAAGTTATAGTAAAGTATGGAAAGGTTTTGATAAGGGGAAATCAGGTGCTATATATTTCAGCGAGGGATCTATTGGTGGGGTGAAATGAGGAACATAATAGTTTCTCATATAGATAGAAAACCAGTTGAGGAGCAGCCTGTAGAACTTGTTGAGAGAAAGGGCCTAGGTCATCCTGATTATATATCGGACGCTGTTTCCGAAGCCGCTAGTAGGGAATTATCCAAGTATTACTTAAAGGAGTTCGGAACAATTCTACACCATAATTTAGATAAAGTATTGCTAGTTGGGGGTCAAGCCTCACCTAAGTTTGGAGGCGGCGATGTGATACATCCAATATATATCCACGTCGCCGGTCGAGCCACCACAGAGGTAAAGACAAGCAGTGGAACAATTAAAATTCCGATTGGTCCAATAATTCTCTCTGCCTCTAAGAAATTCATTAAAAATAACTTCAGATTCCTTGATCCGGATAAGCATATAGTGGTCAATTACTCTATTGGACCGGGATCCGCCGACTTGGTTGGTGTCTATGAGTTGGGAACACACTCAGCGGTTCCATTAGCGAACGATACATCGATAGGAGTTGGCTTTGCGCCCTTTTCGGTGACGGAGAGGTTAGCGATGGAATCAGAGCGGCTACTTAATTCACGTGAATTCAAGCTAAAGTACCCAGAGGTTGGTGAGGATATTAAGGTAATGGCGTTGAGGCAAGGAAAATCCATTAAGATAACTATAGCTGCTGCCTTCATATCATCACTGGTTAAGGATAAGGATCATTACTTGAGCATTAAGGAGGAGGTAAAGCGGCGAGTAGAGGACTTGGCTTCGAAGATAGCTCCCGGCTTTGATACATCCATCTTCATTAATACCGCAGATAAGCCTGAGAATGGCATTTATTACATAACTGTTACGGGCACATCGGCCGAGCATGGGGATGATGGCATGACAGGGAGAGGCAATAGGGCTAATGGCTTGATCACGCCAATGAGGCCCATGACCATGGAAGCCGCCGCCGGCAAGAATCCGGTTAATCATATTGGCAAGATATATAACGTATTTGCGCCCCTCGTTGCCAACAGGATATATAAGGAGGTGACGGGCATTAAGGAGGTTTATGTTTACTTGCTTAGCCAGATAGGTAAGCCCATTGACCAGCCATTAATTGCCAATGTCGAGGTCATTCCAGAGAAGGAATTGACCAATAATATGAAGCAAGACGCGCAATCAATAATGGATGAGGAGTTAAGTAGGATAACCAGGATAGCCGAGTTAATACTTAATGAGGAGGCAACGCTTTACTAAATGCTTCTCGCGGCTATAATCTTCGTCTCCTATATTCATTAATTATGTCCTCCATAAAGTCATGATTGACCTCGCCCTCCAAATTGCTGCGCATATTATTTAGGGCCTTAATTACGGCGTCCCTAGATATTAACTTGACATCGCCGATGTCCCACACCAATACATCCTTTAGGGGGATTGGGTTTATTCCCAACTTGAAGAACGTCTTTAATCCACCTATGCTTGCGTCCTCGCTTATTATTATGGTGTTTGCCCCGAGATCAAGTAACCTGGATATATTCATCATTGATAAGTGGTAAAGGGTCGTCATGGGATAGAATCCCCTCCTAAATGCATCTATAACCTCATCCTCGTTTTGAGCCTTAATAGCTATGCCGATGCTGCCTGTAGCTATATTAATCACATGCTCCTCGAGTTGCCTTAATTTATTGGTTAAATCCATGTTTTTACTTATCTCAGCCGCCAAGTCTTGCTCTAAGTAAGTAATTCTAGTTCTAAGCGTGGAGTCGCCGCTGGGGCTTCTAATTATGGCTCTTTCCAATTCCTCCTTTAATTCCTTGTTTTCCCTCCGTAGTCTCTCCACCTCTTTCTCCAGTGCCTCTATGTACTCTAGGTGATTATCGACCTTATCTTCCTGCTTATCCTTTATAACTATGACCTTTACATTATTATTGGTTTGCTCCTTCTTCAGCGCCTCATTAAGGGCTTGATTTATGGGGATGCCCTTTATCACTAGTTCCTTAACGTGATCCAGAGATAATCCTATGGCCCTCCTCTTTACCTCATCTTCGACTTTATCCAACTTTGGCTTCACGCTCATGTATGCTTTATATGCAGCCGCCAATGCGTCTCGTTGATGAGGAGTGGATACCTTGATTCCATGTTGCCTCGCCAGGTTAGTGGCTATATCCGTCTTTTCATCAATGGATAAATCATTCTCTGGGTAATAAAGAATGGAATTAACCATTGCGGCCAGCTTCTTAACGTACTCCGAGGGCTTACTGACGTCGGTAGCTATTATTATGGGCGATCCATATCTATATACCATCCTCAATAATGCGCTTCTACTTAGGTTTCTCCCGCTATATAGCCGCAATATGTTTCCTCTCAAGTCCATGATGGCGACTCCGGCGACTATGCCTGGATCAACGCCAATGATTAGTTTCCTATCGTGGCTAGGCACCGTTGCTCCCTCAAACCTAAAGGAGTCTAATAGGGCCGACTCTATCCTTACCTCAACATCCAATCCCTTATAGGGCTTCACTATTCTTCTCACAACTGATTTCTCGGCATACACTACGAAAACCGATGATCTGATTCCCTCGCGTTCCCTATAGAATAAATCATAATCTAGGCCCCCCTTATCCAGCGCTTCCTTTATGACTTCCGTTAAGCTCTTAATCCGTAGCGAAACATTTCTTTCATATCTATTCCTGCTTTGTCCGCCCGGCGTCGTCGATATCTTAGCTTTAACTATTATGTGGGTCTCATCCTCATATAATTTAATAGCTGTGCCGACTCCCATGATTAATAATCGAGCCGCTGCCTCGGCTGTCTGAAGCGGCGATAATTTTGATACATTTATTCCTAGGTACTCCTTAACTAGGTGCTCCATGGACTTCTCAGAGCCATCGCTGAGCCTCGTGACTTGAATTATGGATACATCAAATGGTAATGCGGCCATTTTCCGTATTAAGTGGGGAGCCATCTCTAATAATTCCCTTACATTGTCTATGGCTAGCCTCTTTATACGATACTTCCGCATTACTCTATATAGGCCCCACTCATCCGCTGTGCCGCTCTCTATGAGGCCTTTATCGCTTGCAACAACGTACGCGAACTCGCCCCCATTTATGTCAATGCCCATCACCAGAGAGTCGGCCACATGTTAACTATGTATAGAGGTTAAAAACGCTTTGTTGATAGAGTGACCCTCGTAAAGAGAGTATACTGAATCTCAAGCGCTCTAAAGGGTTGGGGAGAAGGTCGACTAAGTCCAGTGTGAATTGAATAAAAATAGAGTCCAACTTCCAAAAGATAGCTTTGAGGCAAGTTAAGATGAACATAGCCGGAGCAATTATTACTGGAGCCCGATTAATTAAAAATATGCAACCAGATAGGAGAGTGCCAGCTCGCTTATTGCTCATGCCATTTCGAGGATTAATGGAGAAATCCGCTTCCTCATTTATCAGGGATTATATTAAAGAGGAAGATAATGTATTGGATTTGGGCAGTGGTCCTGGCTTCTTCACCGTTAAAATAGCTAAGAAAGTTGGTCCTCAGGGCAGGGTTTATGCAGTTGATGCTGATGAGAATTCCATAGACATTCTTTTGAGGAGAATTAAGGAATTATCGTTATCCAATGTAACTCCCATTATTGCCTCTGCCGATGACTTATCCTTCATCAGTGATGAGGCAATTGATGTGGTTTTCTCTAATAAGACGCTATGTTGCATTAGGGATCACTTAAGGTCAATTAATGAGATCATTAGGGTCATGAAAAAAGATGGTATTGCATACATGAGCGTATCCCGGCCGGCTTTGGACCCCCTCTCTGTGGATTCAGGGGAATGGTCTCTCTTGTTATCTAAGTTTCAAGTAATTAGGAAGGGGTCTTCATTAACTAGCAGATGGGCAATAGTTAAGAAGCTAAACTAATGGCGTAATTCTTAGTATCCTACGAAAAGCATTAATTTGCCTAAAGGCTATAACGAAATATGAACAATGAAAAGCTCAGGATTAAGTATGAGGAGTGGAAGAGGGAGTTTCTGATTCCATTGCTGAATAAGATGCCGGAGCAGCGAAAATTCGAGACGTTATATGGAACTAAGATAAGGAATCTATACACGCCGTTGGATTGGAGCGGGGATTACTTGATGGAGCTTGGATTTCCCGGCCAGCATCCATATACGAGGGGCATTTACCCTAATATGTATAGACATAGATTATGGACATTCAGGCAGTACTCCGGCTTCGGGAGTCCCGAGGACACTAATGCTAGGTATAGGTTTCTATTGAGTCAGGGACAGACTGGACTAAGTGTTGCTTTTGATTTGCCCACGCAATTAGGCTTGGATCCTGATGATCAATTAGCCTATCCAGAGGTAGGTAAGGTAGGGGTCTCAGTTCCGGAGGTTGAGTCAATGAATATTTTGTTCAGGGATATAGATCAGGGAAAGATAAGCACATCAATGACCATAAACGCAACATCAGCGGAATTGCTCTCCATGTATATCGTGGTCGCCGAATCTCGTGGCATCGATGCGGCTATTTTGGATGGCACTGTGCAAAACGATATATTAAAGGAATTCATTGCCCGTAACTTATACATATATCCACCGCTTCACTCAATGAGGTACGCCACAGACCTAATAGCGTACACGGCTAAGTACTTGCCTAAGTGGCATCCCATAAGCATAAGTGGATACCACTTTAGGGAGGCTGGCGCCACCTCGGTTCAAGAAATAGCGTTTACACTAGCGGATGCAATAGAGTACGTTAAATGGACTAATGAGCGAAGTAAGGTATCCATAGACGAGTTTGCCCCGAAATTATCGTTCTTCTTCGCGGCCACAACTAATCTATTTGAAGAGATAGCTAAGTTCAGGGCGGTTAGGCGAATGTGGAGTAGAATAATGAGGGATAAATTCAACGCCGCAAATCCGGAGTCAATGAGAATGAAGTTCCACGTACAGACCTCAGGAGCGGCGCTCACGGCCCAGCAGCCTGAGGTCAACATAATTAGGACAACTATACAGGCATTAGCGGCAGTACTAGGCGGTTGTCAGTCTCTTCATGTCAATTCATTTGATGAAGCATTGGCGCTGCCCACGGAGAAATCGGTGGAGTTATCGCTTAGGGTACAGCAAGTGATAGCATATGAGAGTGGTGTAATCGACACGGTTGATCCCTTAGGTGGTTCATACTATATTGAGTGGTTAACTGATGATATTGAGGAGAAGGCGTGGAAAATAATCGAGCAGATAGATAAGTTGGGGGGAGCCGTGAGGGCAGTTGAGTTAGGGTATCCCCAGCGGGAGATAGCTGCCTCTGCTTATGAATATCAAAAGAAGGTGGATAGCGGGGAATTACCGTTGATCGGAGTTAACATGTATAGAAAAGACGAGAGGACGAGGATGGAGCTGCATAAGGTTGATCCCGAATCCAGGAAAAGAAGCATAGATCGCGTTAAGAGAGTAAGAGAGAATAGGGATGCAGAGAAGTGGGGACGTAGCTTGGAGGAGCTCCGTAGATTAGCTAATAACGATGAGGTAAATATTTTCCCTGGAATACTGAACGCGATTAGGGCTAAGGCTACTGTGGGTGAAGTGAGCAAAGTGCTTCGTGAGGAGTGGGGTGAATATAAGCCAGAGCCGATTTTCTAGGGAACCTACGAAAGTATTCCCTTCCGGATTCGGAACGTTTTCTTTCAACCAAAAGAGGGTGAAACATAGTGCCTTAACATGATTGTTTTATAAGAGAGAAAATTGTCTCCTTGCTTAAGCGTTAAACTGAGAGCGTGAGTTTAACGCTCTTGACACCTGATTGTCTGGGGTTCAAATCCCCGCGGCGGCACCTTAACTACATTTGCTAATAATTTCGGACAGTTTTCTCGATAAGAATAACTACCAAAAGAGTAAGGATTTGGTAACAATAATTAATACAAATGTATGTTTAAGCTTTTATCTTTCTCCGAAACGATACTTATATGTCTCTATCCTACTCCTTAAATTATCAACCAACATTTTAGTCTCAAAGCTTATACTCTTCCCCTCCATAGCCTCCTCAGCCCTTGCCAGACACTCCTTAGCCCTCAAGTAAAGGTCCTTATTATCATAAGCTACAGCATTTTGCAAATACATCATGCCTAGCATGGCCAACTGCTTAATATATTCCTCACCCTTAACAAACTTGAGATTAACCTCAAAGCTCCTTATGTATTTTTCATCAATAGGCTGCCCACTATCTGGCAAGATTATAATTGATCTCCTTTTCATGAAGGGAGTGACAAGATTGCGACTCTGAAGATATTTCCAAAAGTATGTTACTGAGATTCCAAGTACTACTATTGGAATTATTGTACTAAGGGTATTAGCTAGAGTTACATTGTGTAATAAATAGTAAGGGATCGAAAACGACACTACAATAGCTATTGCTCCAGGTAAACCTATAAACAGCAATGCTAAACCAAGCCATTCCAAAAAAGATAACTTTCCCTCCATAACTCTTCCCTTAGTTAAATCCATTTATAAAGTATAAAATTTTATTATATTAGCAGCATAAACCAGATTTCTGGCATAAATATTCACCACCTAGTCCGCAAGCAGTTGCTGCTCCTAATGAGATGGTTAATTGAAGTAATTCATCACAAGAAGGTATGCATATCACTACACAGACACCGTAGATAATAGGATCCTCAATAAATATTAAACAAATACCACTACAAGCTTCATCGCGTGCCACGCTTTCAGCGACGCCTTCAGCTAGCAATCCACATAGTACCGAAACTATTGCTTTACATATTTCGCATTCTATCGGATTTGGGTCCTCATAGGTGGCGAGAATAAATACACTATAGTTAATATAGATGAAATTGTTAAAAATTTTGTTGATAAAGTAAATACTACAGATAAAATAATATAGGGAATATAAAAGCAATGATCATACTCTATGCCTTCGCCCAGAAAATGAACTACTTAGTAATGGGAACTGGAGATAAGAGTGAGTTGATGTTAGGTTACTTTACTAAATACGGAGATGGAGAGGTTGACGTTTTACCCATAGGAGATTTATACAAAACACAAGTGAGAATGTTAGGGAATTATCTAGGGCATCATTATCTAAAATAGACCGGCAGTTATTGTCGGCGGAAGGTAAATAGCTTCATTTGCCTTATGCGTTATCGTTAAAAAATAACGCATAACCTGAGTTATAATGGCATCGAAAAACTCCCTCACTATAGGCATAGCGCTGCTAATAGTTGGTCTGGTCATTGGTCTGGCAATGGGTTATGTTATATCGCCGAAGCCCTCGACAAGCGTTGCGCCCACATCCACGACGCCTCCAGTCACTAAATCATCCAGCGCATTCAATGTGGGAGCCGCCGGCACTCTTAAGTTCGCTTTTGGAGACTTACTGAACATTTATGAGCAACTATATCCAAGCGTTACAACGGGCACCCCACTCTTCAAGGGCAGCGGTGAAGTTATGAGCGATGAAAATACAACCAAAATCTATAGCTTAGTTGCATCAGCGGATACAACCACTATACCCAGGGTATTGTTTCCAGTTAATTTAACTAATTATGAGATAGCATTTGGAAGCACTCAAATGGTTATGCTGGTTAACTTAAATACAACGGTGGGGAAGGAAGTCTATAACTTATGGTTACAAACCGATAATTCCAGCAGTAGCCCATATTGGAAGCAAATATTCCAAATATTGATGCAGCCCGGAGTAGTAGTAGGAGTATCTAACCCCTTCACGGATCCCTCGGGTTATCAAGCAATATGCGTAACCAAGTTAGCCGGTCTCACTTACTTCGGTAACTCGTCGCTGGTATACGATACCTTATATTACTATCAGGGACAGGAGCTTAATCCAAGCAAGATATATATGGAGAATACCGAGGTGGATCTAGTTACATTAATGGAGAGCGGCAAGATAGATTTCATTCTTAGTGCTTACTTGAGTAATGCGTTGCCGACGCATAAAGCGGTGCCCACCATAGCTTACATTACGCTGCCGCCTCAAATAAACCTGGGCAACCTATCAATGGTGAATTACTATCACTCAGTTAATGTTACGTGGAGCGAGAATGGAGTCACCAAGACATTCCAATGCAATCCCGTCGTTTATACGGCATCGATACCATACGCTGCCCCGAATCCGCAGGCTGCGATTAACTTCATACTCCTGCTCTTTAGTCCAGAGGGCCAGAAAGTGCTTGAAAGCAATGGGATAACGCCGATACTGCCCGGAGTAGTGTATGGCAATTATGCATCGGTTCCTCCACAGCTGCAGCCATTCACTGTGCCGCTCAGCGATGAGCCGGGTCTCGCCTCAATATTCCCGGGTGAATAAGTGATTATGGATAATGCCTCATTTAAAATAACTATTTTCCTCGGCTTTATCCTATTGCTTTTCTACGTATTCCCAATTCTAGTGCTAGCTAAGGTTGCATCTTTCAGTGTTTTTCATGCTATTAGGTCACCATCGTTTCTGGAGGCCATTGAGGTCACCATCATAATGGCCACAATAGCCTCGGTAATATCGGTGATTTTCGGTATTCCCCTTGGTTACTTCATGGCTAGGTATGAGTTCAGGGGAAAGTATATTATTGATGCATTGCTCGATATTCCCATCATGATTCCTCACATAGTTGTTGGCATAATGATAGTGTTGGCATTCGCATCTAGCTATGGTCTTGGCCCCCTACTGGCACGGCTTGGCGTGAGCTTTATTGATACTCTTTGGGGAGCAGTTGCCGCAGTGGCTTACTTGAGCTCTACTTATACCGTGAGAACGATTGAAACCGCAATTAGAATGATAAATCCAGACATAGAGTTAACGGCTCGTACATTGGGTGCTTCCCAATCATATGTTCTTCTCCACTTGGTGATTCCATATATAAGGAGAGCGATAGCAAATGGAGCCATGCTTTCCTGGTCTAGATCGGTCTCGGAAGCCGGCGCCCTCTTCATAGTTGCTTACTATATATTCATGGGTAAATCAACCATAATGCCGGCCTCTGTTTATATCTATGAGTCATATGTAGGCATAGGTTTGACTAATGCAGCCATGTACTCGGCCGCCCTCATCCTAGTGATCTTCATTATATTCGTGATATATAAGGCGGTAATTGGGATAAGCCATGTCGCTTCGCATAATTGAATTGGAGTATCAAGTTCAATCCTTTAAGTTAGGCCCCATAGATTTATCCATTAATGATGAGTACTTCGTATTAATGGGCCCCACGGGAAGCGGAAAATCAACCTTATTGAGATTAGTGGCAGGCGCCCATAGACCCCGGAACGGCAGAATAATAATTAATGGCGTGGATGTCACCATGATGCCGCCAGAGAAGCGAGGTGTCTCATTTGTGCCGCAGGATTATGCCTTATTCTCAATAATGAGTGTCAGGAGAAATATAGAATTTGGATTAAGAGCTCGAGGCAGTCCTAGGGAGCGCATCGATAAAGTGGTTTCCTCCATCGCTGGCCAATTAGGCATAGATGGTTTGTTGGAGCGGAATCCAGCAACATTATCGGGAGGTGAGCGGCAGAAAGTCGCATTAGCGCGTGCCTTGGTTTCTGGAGCCAGAATCCTTTTATTGGATGAGCCATTATCCATGCTTGATCCTCATAGCAGAATGGGATTTATGGAGCTATTAAAGGATGTGCGTAGGCAATATGGGTTAACGGTAATACATGTTACGCATGATTTTGAGGAGGCCTATTCCCTTGCAGATAGGATAGGGGTGATAATAGGAGGCCAATTAAGGTATGTGGGGGATAAGGAAACTCTATTTAATGAACCGAACGATATCGATGTAGCCGGCTTCGTGGGGTATAGAAATAATGTGGTTGATGGCAGGATTTTGGGAATTGATGGTTTGGTATTCATAAGGCCTGAATGGATAGAGCTGGGCATAGGTACCCTTGAGGGAATAGTGACTAATGTGATAGATTCGCTAAGTGGATTTTATGTGGAGATAAGAATTAATGATGATCGATTAGTCGCCTTCTCCAAGAGAAGGCCCGAAGTTGGGGAGAAAGTGAACATTAATATAGTAAAGCATCATGTAATTAAGAAACAACACACTAGCTAGCGCATTATTTGGTTATAGAAATACTCGAGAGGCGTAAACTACCCCGTCCTTATGGGTGGGGCTTTGGGGTTTCCAGTGATCTTCACGACGCACCTTCATCCCCCCTTAGGGGCGTTTACGTGACTCCGACCCATGCCTCTCGTTAAGGCACGGGCTACGTTAATAGACGCGCTCAAGCCACGTTGGGGAACATCAAATCCCTATATCTAATAGTATTTTACTTAACTCCCCACCCTCACGGACGGGGTCTCTGATGAAAATAGATGAAAGAATTAGGGAACATGATTTATATGGCGGAATTAGGGAAATGCGGATTGCGAAAAAGCTTAATAAAGTCCCTCAACTAAATTAGTTTAGGTGATCTTAAATGACTGAAATCCCTCTAAGCCTCTCCATAGATCAATTTGATAGGATTATGTTGATAGATGATGGGGATTGCAAGACATACTCTATAGGATACTCCAGGTTAGGCAAGAGGCGGCTAATGGTAGTGACGCTTACTAAATGCGTGGATGGCGGTGGAAAAATACGGATCTATACTTTAAATGCGAAGGATGCGCAACATGCATATTCTAGAATAGCTAAATTGATCTCCAGGGAGACAGAGTCCTCATACCGTAGATGAAACTATTGCATAGTTGAGTCTTTAGATGGCTACTTAGGATAATATTTAATAAGTGCTCTAGTTGGCATAGGACACGTGTCTATAAAATTCGACGCAATAGTAGTTGGGGCCGGTCCAGCCGGTCTCACGACTGCCCAGCAATTGGCTCAAAAGGGATTTAAGGTTCTAGTGGTGGAGCGTGGACGTAAGCCTGGCAGCAAGAACGTCTATGGTGGCAGAATATATGCGCATGTATTGGATAAATTATATCCAGAGTACGTAAAGGAGGCGCCCGTAGAGCGCTGGGTTAGGAAGGAGAGAATATCATTCCTTACGGAGGACAGTGGAACCACCATCGAATTTGAAACCAATAATGTTGAGCATAAATCATTTACTGCCTCGCTTTCCGATTTTACTGAGTGGCTAGGCAAGAAGGCAGAGGCGGCTGGAGCCATGATAGTGACAGAGTCTCCTGTGGATTCCTTGGTGATAAATGATGGGAAAGTGGTGGGTATTCGGTCTGGTAATGATGAAGTGTATGGAGACGTAGTGGTCTCGGCGGAGGGAATTAATAGATTGGTATTAGAACGAAGCGGATTAGCTCCAAAGCTGGAGCCAAAAATGGTTGGCGTTGGAGTTAAGGAGGTCATTAAATTAGGTAGAAAGGTCATAAACGAGAGATTTAACCTGGATGAGGATGAGGGCGTCGCTTGGGCCCTCGCCGGTTTTCCAACGCATTATGCGCCAGGAGGTGCCTTCATTTACACCAATAAGGATGCTATAACCTTGGGATTAGTGATTTACTTAAGCCACGGCGATAAGGTCGACACTCCAATATATGATTTAGTGGAGGAATTTAGGCTTCATCCCTTCATAAATAGGTTAATAAAGGACGGTCAATTACTTGAGTACTCAGGTCACTTGACTCCGGTAATGGGTCTCAATGCATCGCCGCCCAGTCTTTACGGCAATGGTTATCTAGTTATTGGCGATGCCGCCGGCTTCCTGCTTCATGGAGGTATAATAATAAGAGGCGTTGATTTCGCTATCGAGAGCGGCAGAGTGGCTGCAGAGGCCATAACTAAGGTTCATGAAGGCGGTGGCAATTTTGATGAGACTTCTCTCTCTCTATATGGTAAATTACTGGAGGAGAGTTTCGTAATGAGGGAATTAAGGGCATTCCGTAATGCTTACAAGGCGCTGGATGAGCCGAGGCTATATAATGACTATGCGAAATTCATCAATGCATTCTTGAAGCGGTATTTCGATGTTGATGGGGCTCCGAGGAAACTATTTAGTACGTTTAAGGAGACTAAGGGTAATATAACCATGCTGGATATGATGAGGGATATGGTTAGGATGGTGACCAACCTATGAACATGGAAAGGAAGATCCCCATAGAGGAGCGGCTTAATTCGAATGCATGGGATGTTGATCAGAGACCCCATATTAGGATAAAGGATCCGGATCAGTGCCGCAAGTGCGATGCAAAGCCATGTCTCTACCTCTGCCCAGCCAGGTGCTATACTCCCGGCAGCGATGGCGCCGTATTGTTCTCTCATGAGGGATGTGTCGAGTGCGGTACCTGTAGGGTCGTATGCCCAAGTGGAGCAATTGAGTGGAATTACCCCAAGAGCGGTTATGGGGTGCAGTTCAGGTTTGGGTGATGGGTCATGCTTAAAAATCAATCCAATGGTGGTAAAGCCATGTATGAATTAACAATAGTTGTTCCTGTTAAGGCAGCTGTGCCGAACATAACGGCAGTTAGACTTGATCCCAACACTCATAACTTGGTTAGGGAAGGCGTTCCATTAATGATTAATCCATATGATAGGAATGCATTGGAGTTGGCGCTCAAGATAAAGGATAGGTTCGGCGGAAGGGTGGTGACCATCTCAATGGCTCCCCCCAATGGCAAGGATTTCTTAGAATCCACAATAGGTATGGGCGCGGACGAGGCCATTCTAATAACGGATAGGGTATTCGCTGGAGCCGATACATTGGCCACGTCCCATGCAATAGCGAAATCCATCGCTAAGTTATTCCCTAACTTTAACCTAATAATAATGGGCGAGGAAACCACTGATTCCACTACGGCTCATATGCCGGCTCAAGTGGCGTCGTGGCTTGAGGTGCCGTTTGTTTACTATGCAACCGATGCTGAGCCTAACTTGAAAGATAATACCGTTAAGGTAACTAGGTACTTGGAGGATGAGGGTTTAGTGGAGGAATTCGTATATAGCATGCCAATAATACTAAGCGTCTACAGGAATAGTAATCCACCAAGGGACATTAGCCTAAATAGGAAAATAGTGGCTAAGATGAATGGCCTAGTGAAGGTAATGACTAATAAGGAGCTAGGGCTGAATCCGGAGTGCGTCGGATTGAAGGGGTCCCCTACGATAGTGGCTAAGATAGAAGATGCCAAGCCTCTTCCACGTAAGAAGCAAATATTCAAGGGTGATCCTAGGGAGGCCGCTAAGTGGCTTCTCGAGAATCTATCTAAGGAAGGGGTGATCAGGTAATGGTTTGCCCAGAGTGGAACCCCGTTAATAAGGATGAGTATAGAGGCATCTGGGTCTACGTGGAGCACATTAATGGCAAAATAAGCGAGGGGAGTCTTCAATTGATTGGGAAAGCCAGGGAATTGGCAACCAAGATAGGAGTGGATGTGACGGGCATAGTGGTTGGTGGTGACGTGAAGAAAATCATTAATGAACCGATATATTACGGTGCGGATAGGGTAATTTATGTGGAGGATGATAGATTGGCAACCTACATGCCTCACCTATATGCTGCATCAGTCGTGGAGCTAGCCAATAAATATAAGCCAGAGATAATATTATTCGCGGCAACTAAGAGGGGCAGGGAACTAGCTCCATATGTGGCCAATACGTTGAGAAGCGGAATAACTGCTGACTGCACTGCCCTGGATGTGGATCCCAAAACACGTGACTTGGATCAAGTGAGGCCAACCTATGGCGGCAGCATCCTAGCCCACATAAGGACGCCCAGTAGAAGGCCTCAATTGGCCAGTGTCAGGCCTAATGTATTCCCTACGCCGCCGCGCGATGAGTCGAGGAAGGGCGAGGTGATTCAGGAGAAGCTAAGCAAGTTGCCGGAGCCTCGGGGTCGATTCCTGGGATCGAAGCCCATAGCAGAGGAAGATGAGAGCGGTTTACCTCCCGTGGAGAAATCTGATATAGTAGTGGTGGCCGGTAAGGGAGTTAATGGCGTGGAGGGGGTTAAGCTCCTCACCGAGTTGGCTAGGTTATTGGGTGGAACTATTGGCGGCACCAAGAAGGTGACCGATGCTGGTTGGTTACCAACCAGTAGACAAATAGGGCAAACTGGGAGGACTGTTAGGCCAGGGCTTTATATAGGCATGGGAGTCAGTGGAGCAATTCAGCACGTGTTCGGGATAAATGAGTCAAAGATAATAGTTGCGGTTAATAGCGATCCCAATGCCCCCATATTTAACTATGTTGATTATGGGGTTGTGGGCGATTACAAGCAAGTCACGGAGGCTCTATTAGAATTGCTGCGTGAGCGTCGAAAGGCTCAGCAATGAAGATAACGATAATACAGGTGCGAAGCAAAGTAATTTGGTTTCTTGAATCTGAGGTGAAAATAGATCCTGCCTCTATAATTAGAATACGGCTAGGGCCGCGCATAATAATGGAGATAGATCAATATGGAGAAAGAATAAATCTAGAGCTGGAGATAAATGAATTAATATCAAGTTACCCCACGGAATTAATAATTGGAGGAAATTATCCGCTTATCGGTAAGTGCAGCAAGGATGATGTGGGCGTTACTTGCTTCATTGAGCAGCCCTGGGGGCTTCCTGGAAACAGTGAGTAAACGTTATTAAATTATAGATAATTTAGAATACATGGAATCGCTGCCTCAAACATTTATCAAGATACTGGAATCATTGGTTGAGCTTCACAGCAATTATAAGAGACCAATAAAGAGCAAGGAGATAGCGATTCGCCTCGGAATGAATGAAGGAACAGTGCGTAACATAATGATATCGCTAAGGGCTATGGGTTTCATAGATAGCAAGACTGGCCCATATGGTGGCTTCACGCCGTCCCAGAAAGCAATGGAGATACTTAGATCGCCATCAATGATGGCTGGAATAAGCGATATAGCGCCATTATCTATTGATAAGGGCGGAGCAACCATGTATGCCACAAATATAGAGTTACTGGATATGCTTAATCCCTTCATAACCAAGGCCATAATAAAGGTCATGGGTAACTTAAGACAGCTTCAGCTTGGCTCGTTAGTTAGGATAGGGCCAACCACAAATGCTAGAATAGTAATTGAGGGACAAGTCGTGGATAAGAATGAGCAGATGAGGGAAATAGTGATATCCATTAGGAAATTCATCTCGATACCTAAGGTGAAGGTTAAGGAAATATCCAGCAAGAATGTTCTAGTCATATCGAGAACTGAGCCGCTTCATAATGCGGCGAGGATTTTCTCCGAGAAGAAAATAAGGGCACTTCCCGTCATTGATACTGATGGCAAGTTGGTGGGCCTCATAACCAGCACTGATGTAGCTAGGGCATATGCGGAAAACAATTTGAATGCCATAGTTGAGCAATACATGAGACCCGAGGTACCCCTAATAAGGGAGGATGATGATGTTTACGACGCAATAACGCTCATGATGGATAAAAACATAGGTAGATTAGTGGTCATAGACGTTAAGGGAAACCCCATCGGCATAGTCACCCGAACAGATGTCCTTAAACTATTCGTTAAATAATCCATAGGAATTAGCTATACAAAAAGGAGGGCAAGCAACGGCTTCCCTCAAACACTAAAGGGGCGGGGTTCATTATTCTTTATCTTAACGGGAGTTAAGGGGAGCGAAAGACCCGCGAGGGAGGGGATGGCTCCCTAGTGGCGTTTAAATGGTGGCGTTTCCGTGGAGGGTGAGGGCGTTAAAAGCCCAGAGGGCAGAGCGGGAACCACCCGCAGCGCCCGTGGAGCTCCGCCCCCTGCCCGTAACGATGCAGGCTGGGCGAGGAAGCGGGAAGCACCATGAGGACGGGGTAGTTCACAATGTCCCGTAAAGTTAAAAATGGGTTTCTTTCTCGGCTCATAAGTGGATATAAGAACATCGGTGATAATGGCGTCGCGTGTTATATACGCAATTCAATGGTTTGTCCTAGCGCCGCCAATAGCGGAGATACAAGCTACATTCAATATACCGAGTTACTTAGTTGGTTGGGTTCCCCTCTCCTTCTTTATAGGTGCTGCATTGCTTCAAGTACCTTCGGCTTATATCTCATCTCGTCTTGGAGCTAAGAAGACATTGATAATTGGAATGATAGTGTTGGGCGCATTCACATCCCTTGCCGGCCTGTCCTCTAATTTGTGGGAATTATTGGCATTACGCGCAGTGTCTGGAGTGGGTGCTGCATTATTCTTCTCATCAGCTGCATATGCATTAGTTGAATTAAATAGAGGCAAGGAGGGCATAGTCATGGGGCTTTATAATGCATTTTACGGCGTTGGCAGCCTAATAGGCTTATTATGGGGATACATGGATGATTTATTGGAGTGGAGGGCAGCCACGATAATAGCGGGGGCATTAGCCATAGTAATGGGACTTATGGATTTATATGAATTAAGGGGATTCGAGCGCAGACCAACTTACGCTATTGGAAACATAAGGAAGTCATTAAATATAGCAATAGGGATAAGCGGCGTATGGGGTGCATATTATGTTGTAAGTGAATTATTGCCGTACCAAGTAGCTCACTTATTTGGTTATGGATCATTCCACGCCGGTTTAATAGCTGAGGGCCTCATTGTGGCATCAATATTGGGGGGCTTCATGACTAATGCATTCTTCAATAAGGCCGGCGATAAGTTGCGGCTCCTCATAATGGTCACCATTGCATCATCTCTTCCACTGTACTTCATGTGGATCAGTAATCCCCTAGTAGAGTTCTTGTTGGGCGCATTGTCAGGCTTCTTTAATGATATGGCATTCTCAGTAGCTTACGCAATAACGGCGGCTCGAGGGGGCGCCTTATCATTGGCCTTTGTTAACTTCATGAATATGATAATAGGGATATGGCTACAGCCTCTCTTCACCGCCATATCTGCGTATTATGGCTACTTGATTGGTTGGGTAGTGATTACAACCGTGTCTCTTTTGTTGGCCGCTCCATTGATTAATGAGTCAAGGATTGGAACGAAATCTCCATAGTTTATATTGGGAATTGAGGGGTGGAAAGCCCTCGCCCCAAAGTATGAGAAGGAGATTGAATCCGCTATGGTATGTAAAATAATCTCGAGACTATTATGGATGCAATTATTATTGCTAGAATTATGATTCTATGGTTAAATGGGCCGGCCCATAATCCTCTTAATTCCCTCCAGTTTTTCCCCTCGGTATTTCTCAGCAGCGGGATCGCTAATTTTATTGAGGATGGCATTACGAGCAATGCAAGCAATGATGCATAGGGCAGGTAACCAATGATCACTGAGATAATTATCACAATGTATACAAGTATAGTGGAAATGACGGCTAGGTATCCTGTTCTCCTTAGTCCCAGCATTAAGGCAATGGTTTTCTTGCCGAATTCTCGACTAGCATCTATCTCCATTGCACCGGAGCCTAGTAGTATTATGAATGTAAATAATCCATTTATTAAACCAACTAGTAGGGGTGTCCAACTGAATATTGATGTTTGAACCATGAATGAGCCTAGGGAAACGAGGGGCCCCATGGATAGTAAAGCCACTGCCTCGCCTATTCCCTTATAATGAAGCCTTAACCCCTCACTATACAATACTCCAAATAAGAATCCAGCGAAGGCTATTATTAGGATCATCCATGTGGTGTTTATCGCCAAGTATATTCCCATTATGCCGGATATAACCAATAACAGATACCCGGCTCGCTTCACGGACTTGGGATCTAACCCCAAATTTATTATTGGATGAATTCTATGAGGTAATCCCCGTGAGATATGCGCCACATCTAGGCCCGTCTTATATTCAGAGTAATCATGAACTAAGTTGACCCCGGCCTGTGCTAGGACTATCCCAATGACTGTTATAACGTAGTAAAGCATATTTATCTTGGCATATAAGTAAAAAGATAGAGATGCCCCTAACGTGACGGAGGCGAATGCACTAGTTAATGTTGATGGACTGGTCGCCATCACCCATATACGTATTTTTCCTAGTCCATTGGGTTTCATTGAATTATTGGTCTTTGCATCACTCATTTGCCTCGGCCTTGGCTAACATTTAATGACATGCTTAAAAATTTTTTAATTATAAAGGGCCTGCAATGGATCCCTTATAATGGTAAAACTTTCGTCAACTATGATTTTTGTTTTTTACACGTTTGCGTTATAAATGATCTAGTCCCCATAGATTCATGGCAATACTCCTCTATGATGATATGGATGATAATGTGGTGGAGCTAGTTAAGAAGCTCATGCCTAGAGCAAAGCTTGTGAGAATAAGCTCAATCGATGATGGGCCAACACCATTATTGATAACGGAGGACGGAATATTTAGCGGCTATGAAATATATAGCTACTTAAATGAAAAAACAATGAAACCAAATGAGAAATAAACAGGAATATAAAAGGCTCCCAGAAATGGGGGAAGAGGATAGATTACTTCCTTGTTTATCGCTCGGAACCAATGAATGGTCTTCCCTTTAATAGAAAGGAGTGGATTCATGGGTGGGGGATCCTTGCTTCGGGCATGCATTCATGGCATGCGGTGGGTCTGTGACGTTATGTTAAGTTTACTTGCTGTGTTTAAACTCTGTGGAAAGGTTTAAATAGGATATTGATATCGGTATCGATATGTGGCCCACTATATTCAGAGGCGGTATAAGGAAAAAGGGAGGCCTTAGGATACTTGTTCTTCAAATGCTTCAAGAGTCTCCAAAGAATGGAGCGGAAATAATGGATGAAATAGAGAGAATGACTTGGGGATGGTGGCGCCCCTCCCCTGGCTCCATTTACCCGTTATTATCATCTCTAGTGGAGGAGGGCCTAGCCATTAAGTTGAGTGATGGCAGATACAAATTAACCGATAAAGGAATAGCGGAGGCCTCCGAGTACAGTGAATTGTTTTCTTGGCCAATTAAACCGAGAACCATGGATGATATATTGAATGAGATGGAAAGCTACATATCATATATGGAGGACATGGGCAAAGATAAAATAATGCAATATAAGAATAGAATAGAGGAGATAAGGACTAGGCTGGGGAGGCTGATAGAATGAGCGCAATAAAGGCCATCAATTTAACGAAAAAATATGGAACACTAGTTGCAGTTGATCACATAAATTTCGAGGTATCAATCGGGGAAATATTTGGCCTGCTTGGCCCAAATGGAGCTGGTAAAAGCACTACCATAGGAATGCTGACCACGCTGGTCAAGCCAACGGAAGGCACTGCACTTGTTAATGGCTATGATATAGTTAATCAAGCATCAAAGGTTAGGCAATCGATAGGAGTCGTTTTGCAGGAGTACACGGCTGATGAAGACTTAACGGGATGGGAAAACCTAATGCTGGCCGCCTCATTATATGGTATCCCGAAGAGCATTGCTAAGGAACGGGCGAAGGAGTTGCTGGATATGGTTGAATTGACGTCGGCCGCTAATAAAAAAGTGGAAAACTATTCTGGAGGCATGAGGAGACGCCTCGAGATAGCCATGGGGCTAATAAATAGGCCCCGCATACTTTTCCTCGATGAACCAACGCTAGGGCTAGATGTACAGACAAGAGCAGCCATATGGTCCTACATAACTAAGCTAAAGACCGAGTATAACATGACTATTCTAGTGACCACTCATTACTTGGAGGAGGCGGATGCCTATTGCGATAGAATAGCCATAATAGATAAGGGCAAGATAGCTAAAATAGGTACCCCCAAGGAATTAAAGGAGAGTTTAGGAGGCGACATAGTTACCCTGCAAATAATGGGCAGCATCGATCTCGCAAAGGAAATAATAGCCAGCATAGATGGCACTAGCGAGGTGCGTGTCTCTGGGGATACCATATGGATGAGCGTGAAGGATGGGGGATATATGGCTCCAAAAATACTGGAGTCACTGAACAAGAATGGCATAAAGGTATTGAAAATATCCATAACGCAGCCAACGATGGATGAGGTCTATATTAAGTACACAGGCAAAAGCCTGCGGGAAGAGCAATCCAATTGGGAGGAGGCTTTTTCAACCATGAGAACCATAAGAAAGGCGAGGTCATGATGGAGAAGCAAGATCTTAGCCCATTTCACGGATTATGGGCATTAACCAATAGGGAACTCAAGAAGTGGTATAAAGCGCCATTTATACTGCTCTTATCATTGGTTCAACCAGTGCTTTGGTTAGGGCTATTCGGCAAGGCAATGAACATAGGCAACATGTTCACATCGGGACTCAGCATTCCTGGACTCAATATACCGAAGCAAGTGATTGATCAAATAGGAGCCGAGCTCATAAAGAACACGTTTGGAACATCGGATTACTTCTCATTCTTGGCGGCCGGCATGTTGTCCTTCATTGTCCTATTCACATCGATGAATAGCGGCATGATGATTGTATGGGATAGGAGACTTGGGTTCCTCAATAAATTATTAACTACACCCGTGTCTCGTGGATCCATAATAATGGGTAAGGTATTATCTGCAGTAATAAGATCCCTGGTTCAAGCCACGATAGTCCTCATAATAGCCGTGTTGCTTGGCATGCAGTTCAAGCCGGACTTATCCGCGTTGGATATAGCTGGAACATATGCTGCCCTATTCCTAATGTCGCTTGGCCTATCATCCTTATTCATAATGCTGGCTCTGAGATCGACGAGTTGGGAATCCCAAATGGCCATAATGAATCTGCTTAATTTGCCGCTATTATTCGCCAGCAACTCATTCTATCCAGTTAAGTTAATGCCGTCCTGGCTGAAGCCAATAGTTGAGATAAACCCCATAAGTTATGCTAATGATATATCAAGGCAATTATTGCTGGGGGCAACAGGCATGACCAGCATATGGTTTGATTTCGCGTTCCTAATAGCATTCGCGGCTATTTTTTCAACGCTTGGCATAATGCTTTCATGGAGATTCCTCAATTCATGAAACTGATAAAACGAACGACAAACCTCGCCCCTTTAGGGCGGGGTAAAAGCTTAAAAACTTCTTACTATTCCTCTTTAAGATGTCTTCTTCCGGTCAATTTCTTGGGAATGGGGGGCGGGGGCCGACCCCGCAATACCGGGAGAAGGCATCAAAGAAATTAAACACAATAAGAGAACCATCGTGATTCGCCTCCTACCATGGGTTCCAGGAAAGAAAGCTGAGGAGGCTAGCCAACGCCTCGGCTAAGCTGTTTAACGAGGTTAATTATGAGAGGAGGCAGCAATTCTTCCATGGGGAGGGGGAGTGGATTTCGAGGGGACTTGGGGTAAATGCTATGAGAAGTATAAGGAAGAATTGGGGGTCAACGCGCAAGCGGTTATGCAGAAGAATAATGAGGCGTGGAACTCATTCTTCTCCCTAATCAAGCTAAAGAAGGAAAACAAACTACCATCTCACATGAACCGCGTTGGCCCACCGAGGTATTGGAAGGATGGGGAGACTGGAGGGAGGAAACTCCTTCTCGTTGTTAGGCAGGATAGGTATGTAGTGGATGAACAGAAACTAGTCCTAAAGGACTTCGGTCTCGAAGTGGAGTTCGCCGGCAGATTGAGGTGGCACGGCAAGCAAGGCAGGCTGGAGATCTACTATGATGAGGTTGGAAATGCTTGGTATGCCTCCATCCCCGTGGAGGTGGGCGTCGAGGTAACTAAAACGGGAAGGAGGAGTAAGCACGTCGTGAGGGGGGAGAGGAAATCAATTCAAGTTAAATCGCCGAAGGGGAGCAAAATGGCTTCAATCGACTTGGGCATTAACGTCTTGGCGAGCGTGGTGATCGATGACGGTACGTGGTTGCTCTATAAGGGGGTTAGGACTAAGGAGGATTACTTCTATTTCGGGAAGAGGATAGCTGAGGCGCAGTCCTCGGCGGATAAGGCGAAGAACATCAACGAATATGAGGCGTATTATGATCTTAATAGGGAGGGGAGGAGGCTTTTTGGGAAGTTAACCAAGAGACTTCTTCACTTGTATAGGAACTTCGCCTCCCACTTGCTCAAGACACTTCACGAAAGAGGCGTATCAACCATCTACTTGGGCTACACCCTCAACATTGCTCAGGATAAGGGCAATAAGTTCACTGTGAATTTGTGGTCTTATCGTAAACTCATGGAGGTCATAGAGCTGAAGGCTCAAGAATACGGTATGAGAGTGTTTGAGGTCATTGAGTACAACACCTCAAAGTATTGTGCTTATCATGGCGTTGAGGTCACTAGGGATCCAAGGGGAGTAGTTAATTGCCCCTTGGGTCATAAGCTTCATTCGGACCTAAACGGCGCATTGAATATCTTGAAGAAGGCTACCGGCATAGTGATCTCAGCAATAAAGAAGCCTTTGTCGTTTATCGTGGATCATAATCGAGTAGCGCCCTTAATGGGGCGTAACCCTCTAGACCTCGGGGAGCCCTCGCCAAATGGCGGGGAGGAGGTCAGATTCCTTTTGTTGCTGGATGAGGTCAATTATTTTTGGTCAATATGTTTCGGAAAAATTATTAACCCATGTTGTTGACGTTTCATGAATGTCGGATAAGCTAAACGACTTGTTGGCGAGGAGGGGGTTTTATTGGCAGAGCTTCGACGCATATAAGGGTATGGTTGAGGCCGGTGGATTCTATGATTATGGTCCCCTCGGCGTTGGCTTAAAGAGAAATATAATGAATAAATGGTACAAGACATTCATTGTGCCTTATATGGATTTCACGATAGAGGTAGAGACCCCAATAATTATGCCCAAAATAGTCTTTGAGGCGAGCGGGCATCTAGAGAATTTCACTGATTTTCTAGTTACTTGCAATAAATGTGGACGTAAGTATAGGGCCGATCATTTGGTTGAGGATGAGTTGCGTAAGAAGGGTGTTAAGATAAAGACCGAGGGACTTGATGAGCATCACCTTGATGAATTGATTTCGCAGTATGAAATAAGGTGTCCAAATTGCGGAGGCGATTTAGGTAATGTTCAACGCTTTAATCTGCTGTTTCAGACAGTTATTGGGCCATATAGCAATAACCTCGGTTTCATTAGGCCTGAAACTGCGCAGGGAATGTTCATTGATTTCGCCAAGCTCTATGAATTATCGAATAGACGATTACCGCTAGCGGTGGCTCAGATGGGCAAGGTTGGGAGAAACGAGATATCTCCAAGACAGGGATTAGTCAGGTTACGGGAGTTCTCCCAGATGGAGATAGAGTTATTCTTTGACCCACAATCACCGTCTTGTCCTCACCTAGATGACGTGCGGGACGTCAAGATACGCATATTGCCGGAGACCGATGTGGCGAAGGGCCTCGACACTCCACATGAGGTAGGCATAAAGGAGGCTGTTGAGAAGGGGTACATAGTTAATGAGTGGATGGGGTTCTATATGGGGTTAGCCACCGTATTTCTAAATGAGCTAGGGGTTCCCCTTGATAAGCAATTATTCATAGCTAAATTACCGGAAGAACGGGCTCATTACGCTAAGGCTGTTTTCGATCAAGTGGTTTTAACAGATCGATTCGGTTGGCTAGAAGTCAGCGGCCACGCGTATAGGACTGATTATGATTTATCTAGGCACGCCAAGTATAGCGGCCAAGACCTGAGCGCGTATAGAGATCTAGAGACGCCGCGCATCGAGAAGATCGTGAAATTATCCCCGAATCCAGTCAAGATAAAGGAGAGGTTTGGGAGCGATGCGGGAAGGATAATTAAGTACATCCATGATAATGCGGAAAAGGTATTAAATGACATAGAGACAATCGGCAAGTCCATTTTCGGGGAATTCGAGATAACGAGGGAATTAGTGTATATAAGCGAGCAGGAAAGGAAGATATTTAGGGAGCGATTCATGCCTCACGTGATAGAGCCATCGTTTGGAATAGATAGGTTATTGTACGTCACGCTAGAGAACGCCTATATGGAGAGGAACGGTAAGCCACTGCTTAAGTTACCCCCTGATATAGCTCCAATAAAGGTCGCCGTGCTTCCATTAATTAAGAAGGATCCATATCCAGCAATAGGTAAGAGAATCTGGTCCATGCTTGTATCAAATGGGATAGAGGCGGTCTATGATGATGGCGACACAATAGGCTCAAGATACGTTAAGTATGATGAGGAGGGAGTTCCATTCGCAATAACCATAGATGACCAAACGCCCAAGGATGGCACGGTCACATTAAGGGATAGGGATACCACGGCACAGGTAAGGATATCAATCGATTCATTGGTGAGCGATATCTCATTAAGAATAAATAGGAAAAGAACTATCCCCACCTAACTACCTCAACTTGAAAGATCTTCGCTCAAAATAGATAAAGGCAAATACTTCCTTAATACGTTATAGACATCAGGGAGTCTCCTTATGGGAATGGGATCAATTCACTTGAAGGCCTTCGGATTTTCAGGGTTAATAGATAAATTGCATGCGGGGAGAGAGGTCTTTAATGAGCGAGGAACAGGGAGACATCATAATGGAGGGGAGTTATGTTCTTTTGTTTTTTAGTGATACCATTAATTACGTGGTTAAGGCGCGTCGAGACTCCATCTTCAATACAATAAGGGGCCGCATTAAAGGCGATCAAGTGGTTGGGGCGCATTATGGCGATAAGGTCTCCACTAATCTGGGCTACGTCTTTACTCTGAGCCGACCGGATATAGTTGACATATTGATGAAGCAGCGCCGAGCGACTCAGCCCATATATCCCAAGGATGCGGCCATAATAATAATGTACTGCAATATAATTCCCGGATCCACAGTCTTGGAGGCAGGTATGGGAAGCGCTTACCTGACCAGCATGCTTGCAATGCATGTAATGCCGACCGGCAGAGTAATTACGTATGAGAGGAATGCGAATTATATAAGGATCGCTGAGAAAACATTAAGGGAAATGGGGGTGCATCAATATGTGGAGATACGGAATCAAGACCTAGCCGACGCTAAATTAAGTGAGCTTTACGATGCAGCAATCCTAGATGTGGCTGAACCATGGTCTTTATTAAATACCGTAGTGAATTCACTAAAGCATGGCTCCAATGTGGCGGCATATGTTCCCACGATAGGGCAAGTTGAGAAGACAATCAGCAAAATGGTTGAGTTGGGATTAATAAGGATTCAATTATTTGAATCCATATTGAGGCCTTGGAAGACCGTTCCTGGGGAGACTAGACCTCAAATGTGGATGCTGGGGCACACTGGCTTTATAATAATAGGCAAAAAGCCCTAATGACCTCCTCCCCGCCCTAAAGGGCAAGGCTTGTTGTTCGTTTTATCATACTCGCGAGAGCGGCGGAATTATAGTGTTGGGCTTCACTATGGATCCAGGGGATATAACTGAATTGGCGCCGATGCGTACATTGTTCCCAATTATCATGCCTAACTTCCGTCTCCCAATATTTCCCGCCTCTTCATGGTGCATAGTTAGCGTTACTACGCCTGGCTCCATTACGCTGTGTTCCCCAATTATTGATGATCCAATGAAGGATCCTCGTCCAATTGTTGAGTATGGCTGTATTAATGACTCGGTTATCTCAACGCCGGCCCCGATTATGCTGCCTTCCTCGATTGATGCATAGTTACGCACTAATGCGTTTGTTCCAATATATGCCTTCCTACCGATATAGGCGGGTCCCCTTATTGTGGCGTTGTGATCTATTGTGGCTTCATCATCTATTATTACTACTCCCTCTATTGATGCTTTGCTTGATATGGAGGCCCTCGCGCTAATCCTGCTTTGGCTTAATGAGCTGAGCTCGTTTCGAATAACGGCCAGGAGATCCCAGGGATGCTTTACATCTATCCACCAACCGCTCCATAACGCGGCTCCCCCTCCTGACTTACTTAGTAAATCTATGAAGTCGCTGCTCGATATTTGAGCTAAGTGCTCGCCCTCTATCGCTAAGGCCCCGGCAAGCACGTAGCCTGGTTGATGCTCATTGCTTCTGATGGCGGTACTTATTCCTTGCCCCTCTGTTAGATTGATCTTAATATACCCGGCCGCATCCTCTATAGGCACCACTAGTGCAGTTAGTGAATTGCCGCTTCCAATATGGGTATCCAGAAGTAATCTGTAGGCATCCATGGGCATTACTACATCTCCATAAGCTATTATCACGGTAGTGCCCTTTAAGGAGTATTGAGCAACCTCCCTTAAAGCATCTGTCTCATTGTCTCCATACTTCACGTAATCTATCTCGGATTCATCTATAAGTTGCTGATTAGATGCTATTGTTATTCTTCGGATTCCTAAGTTTCTTATGGCATCAATGGGGTACTTTATCAATGGCTTACCCAATATGTTGATCAGGTACTTGGATTTGCCGTTGCCCATTAATGGCTGCATATCTATGCCTAGGCCTCCCCCTAGTACCACGGCCCATATGCTTCTCTGCATCTTACTCCACCGTCACCGTCTTAGCTAAGTTCCTGGGCTTATCCGGATCAAGGCCCTTAGACACAGCGGTATAATAGGCAAGTAACTGCATTGGGATTGCGTAAACCATGGTTGCAGCCGCCGGCTTCTCTATGTTTATCGGAATGGTCACATCGAGCAGCTTCTCCATTCCATTACTTAATGATTTCGGAACAATACCTATCGTATATGCATCCCTCGCCCTCATCTCCATTATATTGCCCTCCATAGCTTCATTATACTCATCATTAAATATCGTGAAGACCACTGGAAACGCCTTTTCAACTAACGCTATAGGGCCATGCTTGCTCTCGCCCGCAGGGTAGGCCTCTGCATGTATATAGGCCACCTCCTTCATCTTGAGCGCTCCCTCCATGGAGATGGGTAACCCAAGTCCCCTTCCCAAGTAGTACATGCTGCTTGCCTTAGATATATCAATGGCTAATCGCTTTATACGCGCCTCGTAATTGGCTAGAGTTAATTGAGCTAAATCAGGCACTTGCTCTAATTGATTAATGGCGTCATCCAACTCACTTAATTGAATTAAGCCTCGCGCAGCCGCCGTATTCATTGCCAGCATTGTCAGCACCATTAATTGGGAAGTAAATGTCTTGGTTGCGGCGACCCCTATTTCTGGTCCTGTTCTAGTGTATATGGCAGCATGGCTCTCCCTGGGTATCGCACTATCCATTACATTGGAGATAGCTATTATCTTGACCCCAGCAGCCTTCAACGCGCGAAGGGCTAGAAGCGCATCTATGGTTTCCCCCGATTGAGATATAACTATGGCGGTATCTCCCTCGCCGGCGAGTTTAACGTATTTGCGGTACTCGGATGATGTGAATGAATGAACATCCATGCCTGCGATTGTGGTAAGCAGGTACTCGCCCACTAAACCCGCATGTAGGGAAGTGCCGCTGGCAGTTATAAATATGCGGCGCGAATCAGCCAGTTCCTTACCTATCTTATTCATGGCCTCCTTCTCTATCCCGGCTAATGTATTCCTAAGCGCTATTGGTTGCTCATGTATCTCCTTCAGCATGAAGTGTGGATACCCCTCCTTGCTTGCCATTTCGGGGCTCCAAGTAATATGGCGGATCCTCTCCTCAATATTAATGGGGACTCCGCCTCTCTCCACGTGTGCAGTGGTTGGCGTCACAAATCCATATTCTCCATCGTTTATCACCACAATGGTATTGGTGTACTCGAGAAACGCAGGTATATCGCTGGCAATGAAGTTAGCTCCAGAGCCAAGCCCTATGACTAGGGGCGATATGTTCCTCACGAAGAATAATTTATCCGGTTCATCCCTTATTATAGTCACCAATGCATACGCTCCCTTTAAGCTCGCAATAGACTTCTTGAATGCCTCAAATGCATTCGCTCCACTTCTTAGATTCTCCTCTATTAAGTGGGCAATAACCTCGGTATCGGTCTCGCTCCTAAACACGTGACCCCGCCGCTCTAGTTCTGCCTTAAGTTCACGATAATTAGAAATGATTCCATTATGCACAACTGCTACGCGTCCCTCGCAGTCTATATGTGGATGAGCATTCTCGTCGCTTGGCTTTCCATGTGTGGCCCAACGAGTATGGCCTATTCCGATCATGCCATCCAACTCGCTGAATTTAATCCTTGAATCTACCTCTCCTATTTTTCCACGTCCCTTCCTTACAATCAATGTTTTGCCGTTAATAACGGCGACGCCCACGGAATCATAACCCCGATATTCAAGCCTCGTTAGGCTTTTTTTCAGTAATCTACCAAGTGGCTCCCCAAGGCCATTAAAGGAGCAAACGCCTATTATGCCGCACACGCATTCTTTTAAAGACCTAATTAATAAACGTTACGTGATGAGGGATCAACAAACCGATTAATGAGGAGACTCACATGGACTTATCATGATTGAAACGCGATTACGCGGCTCCGTTGTATTGAGGGCATCATTGTTCGCCTTGTTCCTTTAGAAGAAGGTCTCTTGCCTCTTGTTTTTTATGGAGAATTAATAAGGCTATTGTTGAAATGGAAATGATGCCTATCATTATGAACGATATATCTATTCCCCTTATAAATAACGATTTATCGCGATACCCCAATGACGTGGTTAAGCCAAGGAATACATTGCCTATTAGCTGTATTGGTTCCACGGTGGCCAGCACAGCAAATACTACAGCTGTTCCCACGGCCGACCCTAGGTTCAACATGAGGATCCTCAGCCCAGCCGCAATACCCCTTTGAACGGGTTCTACTGAGAGCATTATTGAGGTATTATTAGGAGTATAGAATAACCCCATTCCTGTTCCCCCCATTACCATGGCTATAAGCATGAAGACAAGCGGGAGTGGAGACATAGCTAGGACAAAGGATGCTGTGCCTATTAATGATGATCCAATTGATTGAATAGTATCGCTATTAATGTATTTTATGAGTTTAGGCGAGTAAAAGCTTGAGAGGCCCATGGCTACGGCGTAGGGAGTCATTATTAAGCCAGCCTCCAGAGGCGTATAACCAGCGGGGCCCTGCAGGTAAAGCACCAATAATAGGATTAATGAATATCTAATAATGGAGTTTAGCAATGTTGATGTAATGGCTAGGGAGAACCTCTTGTTGCTGAAAATATTGGGATTAATCATTGGTTCCCTTGCTCTCCCTTCTATTAATATCAGCATTACCAATAAAATTAAGGCCGAAATCGGCATTGATGCATCCTCTCCGAGCCATCCAATTATTGGTCCAAGGGTTAGGTAAGCTATTAGGATAATCATTAACATGGAGAAAATAATTGAGCCCAGCCAATCCATCTTTATGTTGCGGCCACTAACCGAATCGCTGGGCAAGCTCTTCACCGATATTAGGTAACCCAGAATTGCTATTGGTGCATTAAATAAGAAAACTAGTCTCCACGTTAATTGAGTTAATGCTCCCCCCAGTATTGGACCGATTGCAGTGCCCAGACCAACCACGGCAGCATTTATTCCCATTGCTCGCTGAAGCTCAACTCCTTTGAAATTATCCGTTATTATCGCTAAACTATTCGAGAAAAGACAAGCGGCGCCTGCTCCTTGGAGTATTCTAGCCACTAATACTAGCAATGAATTAGGACTTACTCCGGCCAATAAGGAGCCAATGAAGAAGATTAAATAGCCGATACTGTATATATTTTTTCTTCCCCTTACATCGGAGTACTTGCCCAGCACCGGGGAGAGGACTGCCAATGCTATTGAGTATGCCGTTAGCACCCATATCACCAAGAAGAAGCTCATCTTTAAATCAATCATCATTGATGGAAGCGCTATTAAGAGCGATGTTGAATTTAGAACCGATAGGAAGGAACCCAAACTAGTGATCACTAGAACTATATTGCCCCTACTCATATAACGACACCAACCGCGGCTCATTACGGCAATAATCAGCGAAGTAAGTTACTTCCTTAGTTGTTGGAGGAAGCGGCATGGATTTATCATTTGACATATATTTATAAAAATTTCTTTCCTAAACGCCAGAATAAAGGATTAGGTTGAGAAGCTAGCTATTAGAGTGGTTATCTTATCCACGTACTCCCTGAAAATCCTCAATATATCTCTGGACGTCACGACGCCCACTAATTCACCATTATCTATAACGGGCAGTCTCCTTATTCCTTTCTGTGCCATTAGCGTCGCAACTTGATCCGTAGGAGTATTTGGATCAATATATGTAAGCGGCTTGGTCATTATATCCCGCAGCAATACCTTGCTGGGATCAATGCCCTTAGCCACTATTTTGCTCACATAATCCCACTCCGTCACTATTCCGACGGGCTTCCCCTCTTCTCTAATTATTAGGAAACCCACGTGATCCTCCGCCATTATTTTAGCTCCATCCAGAGCCGTTAAGCCCCCATCAATCTGCTTAGTGTACTTCTTCATTATATCCTTGGCATAGAGAACCATATAATCCCAAGATGCTTAGGACATTATTAATGTTTTCCCGGAATAAGCAATGAAGCAAATAAGATTTAGGATTGGTGGGGCCGCCGGGATTTGAACCTTCCCCGGGCAACGTGGCCCGACCGGGACCTCACGGGATCGGGTGGGCAGCTAACTCCACATAGGGATAATGCGAGTTCCTATTAAATTTTATCCCAATGACCCCACGCCTAAAACAAGGATATAAACCCTAAGACTTTGAGGAAATCCTTGCCCCTCAAAACCTTCGGGGGAGGGGATTAGATTTTTTGTTGCCTAAATTGCATGAATGGGCCCTCTTTGTCGAGGCCCAATTAGGGTTTAGGATACATTATCCTTTTTTAGTAGGTATTTCCCCATCATGGATTCTATGAATTGTTTGTATTCATTATTGATTAATGGATCGCTTGATTTACATGCCAATTCATATTGACTATGTAGTGCCACTAATCTTAACAAGGCAGCTCTCGCCTCATTAAATAACTCCAGCGATTCTTCATGGAGCGATGCCTTTCTGGAATTAAGCCTTATTAATTCCTGCCTTATCTTAATCGCATCATTACAGTCCTCCACACTTATTCACCTCATTCATTAATTTCCTATACATGTTCTCTATTGCAGTTAAGTCATTGGCATAGCTCGCTATTAATTCGTTGTATTCATCAATGTCTTTCAACAATTCATCCCTATAATTTAAGAGCTGCCTTACCTCATCTTCGCAACTCATAATCGCTCAGCCTCCATGCTTCTATAAAGCATTTCCCTATCGCTCCTTTGATAATCCTTTAATATGGGTCTTATCGACCTGTATCTTGTTACCATCGATGGATCTATGTCCACGGTAACATAATCCTCATCATAATACTTGGCCTTAATTATGACTTCGCCAAGCGGATCAACGGCGTGGCTTCCGCCGAAGAATCCCAACCCATCATATTGGCCCACCGTGTTTACGTATACTGTATAAACGACGTTTTCCATGGCTCGCGCCCTCATGAATGCCTCGAAGTGATTTTTACTCATATCCGGCGCCGCACTTATGTATACATGTATCTTTGCGCCCCTTAGCATTAGGCTTCGGGAGACTTCAGGATAGAACGCATCGTAACAAATAGCTAGGCCCAGCCTCGTTCCATTTATATCAAACACCGGAGCATCCTCCTCGCCGATCCCAAAGTAACGCGCCTCATCAAATACGCCATAACTCGGCAAGTGCCTCTTACGATATTTAGCTATTAATCCATTTGGTCCAACCACTATTGCGGCATTATATATCACATCGGTAACTTCATCTCGCTCCCCCATTCCAGTTATTACTGTGCATCCGGTTTCTGCGGCAGCGGCCGTGAGCGTTCTAATTATGTTGCCATTTATTGGTTCTGCCATATTAAAGTGAAGATCGCGAGACATGTAGCCCGGCAAATATAGTTCAGGAGTAACCACCACATCCCCATTGCCGCAATTAGCCTTCACATAACTTACCAATCTATCCAGGTTATAATTGACATCGCCTAGCCTACTCTTCGCTTGAAATAAGTGAAACCTCATGGTTTATTGAGTCTTCGTTGGGTTTTTATTCTTTTACAGAAAAGGGGGTTAAGGGGCGGAAAGCCTCGCCCTTTAGGGTGGGGAGGAGGTCAGTAAAAGTGCTTATACTACGCGAACGCTCTCCAGTTGGCCGAGAACTATTGAGTCCAGTCTATAAGTAAGTTCCAGACTTAGCATTAGGTTAAGCATCTTGCTTGGTTCTCCATGTAGTATTATTGCTTTCTGTGGCTTTGGATCCATGGAGCCCACATACCTCATTAATTGCTTCCTATCGCTATGTCCAGAGAATCCCGGTGCATCGAATACTTGCATCTTTACATCAAGGGTTAGCTCATCATTATAGTACTTTACTTGTACCTTCTTCTCCCCCATCTTTAATCGTCGGCCAAGGGTTCCCTCGCCTTGGTACGACACGAATATTAGCGAGTTCTTGGGGTCATCAACCATGTGAACGAAGTAATCAAGTGCTGGGCCGCCGTTCAGCATGCCATGCGGCGCGAGTATTATTGATGGTAATCCTTGCACTATATCCATTACTTGCTCCTGCCTCTTCTCAGGCATGCGTGCTCTCTCAACTGGTTTTACGTATTCCGATAGGAATGGGTTCACGCCATCATATATTAAGTCCCTTATATTTCTGTTTAAGTAATCGGGAAACATCATGTGTATATTCAGTGTTTCCAGCACCATTCCATCTACATATATGGGTACCTTAGGTAATTTACCGCTGCTTATTGCTTCATTGAGGACAAGCAATACCTCTTGCGCCCTGCCTGTGCTGAATACTGGGATCAATGCTTTTCCGCCCTTCTCTATTGTGTTGTTCAATATATCGATTAATTGGGCCTCGCTCTCTTGGCGAGGAAGCTGGACATCATTCTTGCCGCCATATGTGCTCTCCATTATTAGCAGTTCAGCTCTCTTGAATTTATTATGGGCTGGGTTAAGCAACCTGGAGGGGCCATACTTGAAGTCGCCGGTATATATTACATTATACAGGCCATTGCCCACGTGTAGGTGCGATATGGCGCTGCCTATCTCGTGGCCGGCATCATATAGTGTTAACTTTATATCAGGCGCAACATCAGTCACCTCATCATAATCTATGGTAATTGTATGGTAGAGCGCAGTGACTATATCCTGCATGGCATATGGCGCATTGCCCCTCTCGGCCGCAGTCTCAACATAGTCTGTGAGGAGAACCTCCATTAAGTACTTAGTTGGTTCAGTCATGTAAACTGGTCCCTTATATCCATACTTGAATAGGTAAGGCAAGAACCCCACGTGATCCAAGTGCGCGTGCGATATTATCACCGCATCCAACTTATCTATATCAACCAACTCCAATGCAGGCGCCTCATCCAGCGTTGATGTTGTGGGCTTTGCGCCCATATCCATTATTATGTTGCTTTCCTTGGTCTCCATATATATCGCGCTTCTTCCGACTTCTTGACATGCGCCTAGGCACGTTATTCTCACGTATTCATTATCATAACTATATATGGGCATCCTATGTATTCTATAGCCAAGGCTCTTAAGGAAGTCTTGGCGTTCCTTCGCCATCTTTATCTGTAATTGATTAACTATATCTATCTCATCATGAGGTAATCCCTTACTCATTTCAAATGCAGTTGCGATTATCCAGGGTTTCCAGCCTGTTTCGGCCAAAATAGTTTTCTCCAGTTTCCTATCCCTAGTTGGTCTCTTTAGGTAGATATAGACTTCACCGGCCTGCTCATCGAAGTATATGCTATCCGTCTCATTACCGACTTCGGCGACTATGTTTCGTATCATTTTCTCAACGTTCTGCTTCGGCATCCTTATCTTTGGATCGCCCCGTATTATTATGTGTTTTTTCAATTCCTTGGCAAGGGATTTTATGAAATCGCTATTATCCATTACATACTTTGGATTAGCAACATATATCACTACACTGGGCCCCTCGAACTCGACCTTAGTAACATTACTTTCCTGGGGCAGTATCTTGAGTATTTTCTCCTGTATATCGGATCTAAAGGTCAATCAGATCACCTAACCTATTGCAATTCAAGCAATTCTCTGCGCTATATAACCGTAGTTCTTTATTTAAGTTAAGCATTCTCCATCCCTTCCCACGAGGAAGAAACGATATTTCCCCAATCATTTTCGTTCTAGATGTGAAATCGCAGTGCATCCCCATTTATAAATGTTTTTAAGCGACAAGGCGAAAACAAACTGCTCACCCGTATTGCGGGGTTCGGGCCCTCCCTCCCAAAAATAATCAGGGAAGGACCAAGGAAAGCAACCACCAAAAACTTTACCCCAACCTTGAAGGACAAAGCTCGCCGTCCCCTTTATATGCATGGGGGAAGCCTCGCAATTTATGGCGGGGATGAGGGGAATAACTTTATATTAGTGGTGTTTTTGTTTTTCTGATGCCCATCGTGGGGTTTAGGTTTAGAGCATACACCAACGGACAGACGTTGAGGGCGTTAAAAGCCCTTGGAGGCGGCTTGTGAGATCTATAACACCCTACGATGGGCAGACAAGTACTTCCATCAAAGGGATGGGAAGGAATTAACCCTCACGGAGTTGAGGCAACTAGCCCTCGACCTCAGAAAACAAGATGAGGAGTACCAACAATTATACTCACAGGTAGTCCAGCAGATCGCTTCTACGAGGCTAGGCAGCGCTTTTTCGATGGGCTTGCAAGATTCCCGAGGGAAAAGAAACCCCACAAGTACTATAGCTTGGTTTATCCGCAGAGCGGTTGGAGGATATTGGCTAGGGAGGGAAGGGCAGGAAGGAGAAAAAACTAGTGCTGAGATTATCAAATCTAGGTGCGTTCGCACTAATTGTTCATAGGGGCTTTCCGCTAGAGAAAGTGGAGAGGGTTGTGGTGAAATTGACTAGGAGTGGAAAAGTGTATGTCTCATTCATTGTTGAAAACCATGAATTCCCGAAGCTGCCAAATACTGGGAAGGCGGTGGGGATCGATGTTGGTGTGGAGAAGCTTCTCGTGACTTCGGATGGGGAGTTCCTCCCAAACTTGAGGCCCTACAGGAAAGCCCTAAACAAGGTGAGGAGGCTCCATAAGGCCCTATCTAGGAAGAAATTTCTGTCCCATAATTGGTTCAAGGCTAAGATGAAGCTTGCTAGGGCTTATGAACACTTGGCGAATCTGAGGAGGGATCTATACATGAAGTTGGGGAAATACTTCGCCGAGCATTATGATGCTGTGGTGATGGAGGATATCTCCGTTAAGCAGCTTATTGGTAAGTCTGGGAGGAAGATGAGGCAAAGGCTTCATGACGTCGCCATTCACGAGCTCAGGAGCATCGTGAAGTATCAAGTGGAGAAGTATGGGAAGGAGGTGGTTTTTGTGGATCCGAGGAATTCCTCGAAGACGTGCGCCAAGTGTGGTTATGTGAAGATGGATTTAACGTTGAGTGATAGGGTTTTCGAGTGTCCCAGGTGTGGTTGGAGGGCTGATAGGGATTATAATTCCGCTCTCAATCACTTGAAGCACGCAGGGTGGGAGTCGCCCGTGGTGCCCGTGGAGCTCCGCCCACTACCCGTGGCCCGCAGCTACGGGCAAGGCGGGGCAAGGAAGCGGGAAGCCTCGCCCTTAAGGGCGGGGTAGCTCACTACAGCAATTGCATGACAAATGAATGGGGCCGCCGGGATTTGAACCCGGGATCACCGACGTTCCGGATGATTGGAGCAATTGCTCCACGGGGCTCATGCCCCAGGCCGGTATCCTTCTTCCAAGCTAGACTACGGCCCCTTTGGTTCCTGGTTCCTTAGTATTTTTAATCTTTGCGTTCAACGTATAGATATATTTATAACATCCTCTGCCCCCACCATAAATGGCGAGGTCTATCGCCCTCTTTGTAAAAAACATGGTGAACTAATGAGGATCAAAGCCTCGCCTTAATCATTAAGATATGCATTAAGGTGATTCGTTACTACGTGAAGGACTTGGGATGATTTTATTATTAGCCCCCACGAAGCGCGCGCCTTAGAGTCTTTGCCATATCCTCATAATGCCTCACTATCTCGCTTGTCAGTGATGGTTGAACCCTAGTCATCGCTTCCTCGAAGTGCCTCATAGTTACCTCACGTGCATGTGGTTCCTTATTATTGATGGCCTCGCGAAGCGCTAGCATTGCTGCTTCTTTCACTAGTGCAGCTATATCGGCCCCAGTGTAGTACTCGGTTTTCTCAGCTATCTTGGCTAAATCAACATCATTGCTCATCTTTATCTTTCTAGTATGGACCTTAAGTATGGCTAGCCTAGCCTCCTTATCGGGCGGCGGAATATAGATTATTCTATCGAATCTCCCGGGCCTCAGCAGGGCTGGATCCATCATGTCGGGCCTATTAGTGGCCCCAATCACTACCACATTCTTCAGCGGCACAATGCCATCCATCTCCGCCAATATTTGATTAACTATTCTATCAGTGGCCCCGGAATCCACCCTTAAACCCCTCGCTGGGGCTATGCTGTCTATTTCGTCGAAGAATACCACGGCTGGGGCTGCCATTCTGGCTTTCTTGAATATCTCCCTAATTGCTTTCTCGCTCTCCCCGAACCACTTGGAGAACACCTCCGGCCCCCTCACGGATATGAAGTTGCTCCCGGACTCAGTCGCCACGGCCTTAGCCAACAAAGTCTTCCCAGTACCCGGAGGCCCAAACAACAAAATACCGCGAGGCGGATCCACTCCTAACTCCTCGAAGTATGATCTATACTTTATTGGCCACTCAACGGTTTCCCTCAACTCTTGCTTAACATTATCGTAACCGCCAATATCATCCCACTTAACCTCCGGCATCTCGACTATTATTTCCCTAAGCACGGTTGGTTGAACGTACCTCATTGCATCCAGGAAGTCCTGCTTACTTATCCTGATCTTCTCTAAGATGTTTTGCGGTATCTCAGGTTGCTCTAGGTCTATCACCTTCTGATCAATTGATTTCCGCAATCTGGCCATTGCTGCTTCTTTCACTAGTGCAGCTATATCGGCCCCAGTATATCCATGCGTCATTTCGGCTAATTCATCAAGACTGATCAAGTCTGACTTATCGCAAATATTGTTCTTAACATCATCCTCACTGCAGAGCGGCACATTACGGGTATGGACGCTCAATATCTCCCTACGGGCATTCTTATCCGGCATTCCAATGGTTATCTCCCTATCGAATCTGCCGGGCCTCCTAAGGGCTGGATCAACGGCGTCGGGCCTATTAGTGGCCCCGATAACGACGACTTGACCCCTCTCCTGCAAACCATCCATCAAAGTAAGCAACTGAGCCACTACACGGCGCTCGACTTCTCCAGTGACCTCCTCCCTCTTAGGCGCAATGCTATCGATCTCATCAATGAAGATGATGGCAGGAGAATTCTTCTTAGCCTCATCAAAGATATCCCTTAATCTGGCCTCGGACTCCCCATAATACTTATTCATTATTTCTGGTCCATTTATTGATGCGAAGTAAGCATTGGATTCCGTTGCCACTGCTTTTGCTAGTAGTGTTTTTCCGGTGCCCGGTGGGCCCACTAGGAGTATTCCCTTTGGTGGGTCTATTCCAAGGTACTTGAATAGCTCGGGGTGCCTTAGGGGCAGCTCCACGAGCTCCCTTATCTTCTGCTTAGCCTCCTCCAAGTCCCCAATATCCTCCCAAGTAACTCTTGATACAGCTATCTCAGCCTCCTTCACTGGTTCCTCCCTAACTATCACTTCAGTATCTACCCCAACATATGCGGCTGGGCCAGGCGTGACTTGTGTGACCATGAACCTCAGCGCGCCTGTGTAGTATGGTACTTCGAATGCAGCTCCCTTCCACACCGCTCTTCCAAGCAGGTATGCACGCTTCAAATAGTCTGCATCGATTCTTATTGCTTCGCCTACGGGCGCCATCATTACTCTCTGGGCAGGCTTTAGATTAGCCTTCCTGACTTTAACGGCGTCTCCTATGCTTAACCCAAGGTTTTGCCTCAATAATCCATCCATTCTTATTATATCTTTATCGTCATCGTCGCTATAGGCTGGCCATACCTGGGCATAAACGGTTCTCTTATTTGCCATTATCTCAATATAATCCCCAGGCTCTAATTCAAGTGCCCTCATGTACTTATTTGCCATCCTAACTATGCCGCGCCCAACATCTCTGCTCCTCGCCTCTGCGATTCTTAATGTAGCAGAATTCTCGCTCATATTCATGTATGGTTTACCACTAAAGAGTTATTTAAACTTACCTTTGTACACTAAGCTGAATTATTCAATGGGATTAAGCAAGGGGTCTTAAAGTAATGGTCAGGAATACATCATTGGGCATTTATTCCCATCCTTGGTTAGGGTCATTATGACTCTGCTGAATGCATCGTTAATATATTGAACTCCATATGCATATAGGTCCAGGTCGGTCTCCATTAATGCATCCTCCACGTATTCGCTTAGATACGAGGGGTAAACAAATGATAATCTACCACAAGGCTTTAATGTGATCGATGCTTCAAGCAGGAATTGATGATAAATGTGATCCAGCCTCGAATCAACTGTGTGAAGTCTATTGAATGGGGGATCGGTCACTATCGCATCAAGCGAACCTTGCCTAATGGGCAATAGAGTAGCATCGCCCCGAGCATCAGTAAAGCCGCTGCTTATATCAATGGATACTACGTTAATGTCCAGGTGTCTCGCCACGGCGCTAATTGTACCTACGCCGGAGAATGGATCTAAAACAGCATCCCCTTGAACTACGCCAGCCAAGTTAAGCATAAGCATTGCTATATCCGTGTCTAGATGTGGCTTCCCCGGATCATTTGATAATTGTCTTCGTCTTCTATAGATTTCGATGCCGTAATCATCGGTGACTTCCCGGATCAGGACTAAGCGTGAGAAAACGTTAATTGCCTTAGTTAAATCATCAATATCTATCAATGCTTCGTAATCCTTAACTTTCTTAATGCTAATGCTTACCCCCACGCCGCGCGATACAGAGAGCAATTCCTTCATTGGCAAGTCCTCTCCAACCATGTTCCTGAACCTAAGCTTCAGCATAAATAATGAGAACTCAGTTCCATAAAAATATTGGCGAACCTCGCCAAGATAAGGAAGGAGTCAGAAGAAATAAAAAATGCTTTATATCTTAGGAATCATATGCGTAGGATAAAGGTAATAGTTGCTAAGCTGGGACTAGATGGTCATGATAGGGGAGCCAAGGTAATAGCCAGGGCATTGGCTGAGGCTGGTATGGATGTTGTATATACAGGCATGAGGCAAACTCCTAGCCAGATAATAGAGACAGCCATTCAAGAGGATGCGGACGTAATAGGAGTCAGCATACTTTCCGGTTCGCATTTAGAGCTAGTGGGTGAATTAATGAGTGAAATGAGGAAGAGAGGCATTGATGTGCCGGTAATGGTGGGCGGCATAATACCGCCCGAGGATGAGGATTCGCTGAAGCGAATGGGCGTAGCAGAGGTATTTGGGCCGGGCACTCCCTTATCCATTATAGTGGAGAAAGTCAAGTCGCTTGCCATGGTGAAGAGAGCGTGATGGAGGAAGCGATGAAATGGAATAAACAAGCCATCTCCAAATTAATATCATTAATAGAAGACGGCAAGGAATTGAATTACAAGCCCATTCGGAGGAGCAAGGTAATAGGGATAACGGGTCCACCAGGGGCCGGTAAAAGCACGCTAATATATTCCATCATGAAGATTCTGCCCTCGAGCCTAAAGTTGGCTGCCTTGACCATAGACCCAACCAGCCCCTTCAGCGGTGGGTCATTTATGGGCAACAGGATACGCATGCAAGACCTCTCGGATCGCCCCAACATATATATAAGGAGCTTAGCAACACATGGAAGCAGAGGTGGCTTATCCTATGAAGCAATATCCACAGTGAATCTATTGGAGTATCTAGGCGCGGATTACATATTCCTTGAAACCGTAGGCGCCGGTCAAGTTGATACTGATGTGAGGAAGATAGTTGATACGGTCATAGTGCTTGTGCCCCCTCTTGCCGGAGACGAAATACAAGCATTGAAGATGGGATTAATGGAGATAGGCGACATATATGTGGCGAGCAAGGCTGATTCACCGGAGTCGGATAAGGTTCTTCTCGACATAGAATCAATGCTTAGGATAGCCACCGTGGGCTCATGGAAGCCACGGGCAATTAAGGTTTCCCCATTATATGGGCAAGGCGTGCGTGAACTAGTAAGCATTATTGAGGAGCACCATAATTACTTGGCAAGCCACGGGTTACTTAACGATATATTAAGCAATAGGCTTGAATTATTGATGAGACTACATGCCCAAAAAATCCTGGATACAATTATCGACTCCAGCGATTTGCTGCGCGACGTGAGGCAAGGCATTATGAATCCTCGGAATGCCGCTCAACTCTTAATGGGGCTTATGAATCCCCGTTTAGATCATGTAGCAGTCGCAGTAAAGGATCCTGATTCCCTTATAAATAAATTAGAAGCTATGGGCCTGCGGAAACTTGGGGAGGAACTTGTTAAGGAGCAGGGGGTTAAGGTGATAATGCTGGGTTTATCCAATGCCAGAATAGAAATACTAGTCCCATTAAGCAGCGATAGCTCCATCGCTCGCTTTATTGAGAAGCGGGAAGGGATTCATCACTTGGCCATAATAGTCGATGATCTAGATAAATTCAAGGAAGCCGCATCCATCAAAGGATTAGAGCTGCTTCCCGCATCGGAGAAGGGGGCCGAGGGCTCTAGGGTTGCCTTCATTAGTCCCAAAAGCCTTGGCGGCATATTGCTTGAGGTGGTGGAGAAGAATGATGAGCACAAAATTTAAAATGGCGAAAGATACGGTGAGACCGCAATGGTTTCGCAAGCAAAGAAATTGATAGGTAGAGCATTGGGAGTTGCATCATCCCGCGTAAGGGTGTCCCCCGATGCCGCTGATAGATTAGCCGAGATAGCCACTAGATCTGATGCGAGGTCGCTGCTTAAGGAGGGCGTGGTCGTGATTGAGCCTAAGAAGGGGAATAGCAGGGGTCGTTGGAGGCTTTTACATGAGAAAAAGAAGAAGGGCCGAAGAAGGGGTCAAGGCACGAGGAGGGGCCCTAAGTCGGCTAGGGTTAATGAGGAGAGGCAATGGGTGAATAGGGTGAGGAACATGAGGCGGTTCCTGAATTACTTAAAGCATAAAGGAACAATTGATTCCAAGACTTGGCGTAGGCTTTACTTGATGGTTAAGGGCGGATACTTCGATTCGTTGGCCAATCTTAGGGCTTACATGATTCAAAACCATATAATTGAGGGAACCAGGTGATCAATGTGGCCGGTGGAGGTACATATAAAGTTAAGTTCAGGAGAAGAAGGGAGGGGAAGACGAATTATAAGAAGAGGGCAGTAATGGTAATAAGCGGCAAGAATAGACTAGTGGTTAGAAGAACTAACAATTACATAATAGCCCAGATAATGCAGGCTAGACCGGAGGGCGACGTAACATTAGTGTCCGCAACTAGTAAGGAGTTGAGGAAGTTTGGATGGAAAGGAGGATTAAAGAATATGCCGGCCGCCTATTTAACGGGTCTCCTATTAGGGAAAAGAGCCGTCGCTAAGGGAATAGAGGAGGCCGTGCTAGATGTTGGCCTTCATGTTCCTATTGCTGGTTCCCGCATATTTGCTGTAGCCAAGGGCGCAATTGATGCTGATATGGATATTCCCCAGAGCGAGGATTCATTTCCGGATCCTGAGCGATTAAGCGGCAAGCACATAGCTGACTACGCTGCCCAATTAGCGAGCAATGAGGAGGAATTAAAGAGGAAATTCTCTAAGTACTTTAAGGATGGCTTAAACCCAAGCGATATAGTTAATAATTTTGAGGAAGTTAAGAAGAAAATAGAGGAATCAATTAAGGCATCAACTGCAGAAGCAGAGGCCTAGGGAATTAGAACTGCCTTTCCGGGAATCCTCTTATTCACGACATCATTAATTGCTTCATTTACTTGCCTAAGATTATATGCCGTAAATGAGGTGTTTATGGATCCTTCATGTATTAATTTAATTGCCTCCAGAACCTCGGATTTAGTGTAGGCGGCCGATCCAATAATTCGTTGTTCCCTCATTATGGTCAATGCCGGTCGTTTGAGCGGTATCTCCTGTCCCTCGACATTACCTATGAGCACTAGGGTCCCCTCCTTCCTTAGGCTACGCAATGATTCATTAATTGTTGGCGCACCCACGTTCTCGTACACGACATCAACGTAGCCATTATATTTCTCTCCCTCCAGCACCACTTCATCGGCGTATTTCTCTATTATTGGCTTTTTTTGCTTGGAAGTAATGGCCACAACCTTGGCGCCAAGCATCTTCAAGTACTGAATCATATGTATACCAACGCTTCCTCCTGCTCCAGTAACCATAACCTTTAATCCACGTGGATCCACTAGCTTAGTTGCATGTATAGCAGTTGCTAATGGGCAAGTTGCTGCCGCGTATTTCTCGAATTGATCATCCGGTAATTTGAATATGTTTCGTTCCGGTACAGAAACCGCCTCGGCATATCCACCAAATCTCTTTTCCCCAAGGAACATCAACTCATCGCATAGGTTTTCTTTTCCATTTCTGCAGTACATGCACTTACCACATGTTATGGCGCCGAAGACCCCAACTGGTTCCCCATTGAGTTCGCCGAAGACCTCATGCCCCAGCACTAGGGGTGGACTTAATTTGAATCCGCCTCGCCAAATCACTATATCCCTACCGCAGATACCGCTTGCCTTTACCTTTACAATCATTTCCCCAGGCCCTGGATTCAAATCAATATATTCCAATGATAGCGGTTTATTGAACTCATGAAGAACAGCTGCCAATGCCTTCATCATGATAATTTCCGGTTCCTTTATTAAAGTATTTTGGCCGCCCTAGTTGAGTAGGCGATCATAACCCCCCTTCTGTAGCATTGGTCTAAGGTCCTACCCGGGCCTCGCCGCATGGTTCCTTCACAAGCCCCTATTTGGACCAGCGCCCCCTTTAACGGTTTTACCCGTCGGGTTGCCCCGGGGGCCCATGCATGCTTGGGGGAGTTTCCTGAGGCCACCCGTTGCCGTGATGGCCCCGCGCCCGCGATCGCCTACCCAACTAGGGCTCAGTTCAGGTCTTAACACCCCCTTAAATGCTTAACTATTTAGCTCTATATCAGACTTGGTATCACTCGTCACACTAATTCCGCAATACCAGCTTTCATCACTTGATTACCAATCATTATATTGTTTTTATTAATTTAACTCAATGAATCGCTTGAGCCTAAATTTAATGTGATGGGTCGCAGATCAATGGAATGCTCAAAGAGGGGCTCCCTTACCGGGTTTAGGGTCTTGTTTTGTCTGGAAAAATATTTAATTATTATCTTGACGAGTTGGATTAATGGATATCGGCGTGGCTCTTGGAGAACGATTACGAGCAGTATTATTGATAGTGCCCCTCACTGGGGTATTAATGGTATTATCGTTATTCGTAACCGGTCCTATTCGTTTCTTTTTATTAATAGCAGCGCTGGTGATAATATATCCATTAATAATAATCGTTAGACGCTTTAATAGGAAGAAGTGGGGCAACATGATTGGCGTCTTCGGTAATTGTTCTCTTTATGATAATGGAATATATATAGATGTGGCTAGGGGCCTAGATCTATTCGTTGAGTGGAATGATATAATTCGTTGGGAGGAGACAAGCACCGGCTCGCTGATAGTTACGTTGGATGGCACTGAAATAGAGACGCCGCTTCCGTTGAGTGAACTAGAGAAATTAAAAAACAAAAATAACAAGCAATAGAGTACCTCCAGCATTGGTTCCCCACGTCGAGACAGTGGAAACCTTAGTGTCCAAATTTAACTAAAATGGCTAAGGCTATTAGGATGCATATCATTCCTATCGTGAATGTTAGCGGATTAATCACCATTGATTGAGTTAAGGTGGATACAGTTGGCTGAGGAGCCGATACTGAAGTAAGTGATGTATTTATTGTTGGTATAGTTATTGAGTATGATGCATTACAGGCCGACACCGTTCTCAATAATTGAAGCACTACATTGGAGTACGCAGCCGACATCTCATACAAGTTAAGGGCATTATTGAAGTAGTTGGAGGCCGCAAAAGTGGAGTTTGCTTTAGTGGAATTAAATTGGCTATACCAATAATCGCCGTATTGTATATAGGAGAGAGGAAGAAGCGGAGTAGCATTGCACGCCTCTAGCCTGCTTGTGGAGTAGAGGGCCAATTGCCTAACTGTAGTTAATAATCCAGTTTCGTATGAAGTTGATTGGGAGGACATGAATATCAAGTGAAGCATTGTGCTGGTCTCCGATATGACGTCGAGGCTATTGCTTAGGGCCATTAAGTAATTGCCCTCGCCAAAGTATACTTGGGCATTGTTTACCTCCGTTAATAATTGATTTATATTGCCGGCAAAGAATGCGGACAAGCCCTCCGCCTGAGTTAACGAATACAGGTAAGTCACAGTTGATTCAGCGTAAGTCAAGTAGTCTTGAGACACCTTATATAATAATTGCCTAGGTATAACATATCCGCCCTTTATTCCCTTAAGCAATGCATACCAATACTGCAATGTATCAACGCGTACATATGCGGCGGATAAATTGGATGCCGCATCCTGGATGTTTCCTATGTCTAGATTAGAAATTGATTGATTAAGCAATTGCTGTGCTTGATATATTCTGTCATACATCCCAACCATCACATCAATGTTGACGCTGGTCACCGTCGTATGATTAAGCAAGTCCAAGTAATTATTAATTGTTGAATTAATGCTATTGGCCTCATTCCTTATCTGCGATGAAGTTAATGAGGAGAACTTGGATTGATAGTAATTTATTAATGCGCTATAAAGTAAGCTGGCAGCAGTATAGTAATTATCTTGATTTGCATAGTACTCGGCCGCCTCAATAGTGCCATTTGGTATAATGCTTTTATTTAGGAGGAGGGTTTCATAAAGGTATCTTGTCATGTTTATATATTGAATCGGCAAGCTCAATGTCTCATTCGGAGGCAGACCTACGCCTGTCAAGTAATGAGCAGCTTGATAAATTGTACTAACCGGAATAACCGTTACTCCTAATTGCTTCCCTAATGATATCAAGTTAACTGGGGGAGACGTGGGCGAAGTATATATTTGCTGCCCATACGGAACCAAAACTACCTTATAGCCCATGCTGGCCGCCGCCCTTATCTTATCAGGTATTCCTCCCACCGGTCCAATAGTGCCATCGGGCATTATCATGCCGGTCATGGTTACTGATGAATTGAGCGTCCTATTATCTAGTAAAGAGAATATCCCGATGGTCATGTAACCGCTTGCCGATGGCCCGCCGATCTCAAGCGTGTTAGATGTAGTGTTGATGAAGAAATCGTATTTAGTGAATGGAATATTAGCCATGGATGCGGCCATTATTGCAGCCATTTGACTGGATGATATGAAGGAGCCCCCCTCTCCTATTGGCAACGGCGAAGTCGCGACATATATATTGCCCGAGCCAGGAGTTATGGCGGTTACCGTTATGTTTATCACGGCACCGCTATTATTGCTGGTGACCGCCAATGCGTGTATTGTAACGGATTTCGTATATACTTGCTTCACGCTCCATCCCTGGATCCCAAGGACAACTCCCGCCATCATTAATAAGGCAATGAATAATATTCCTGCCCTCATAGCCATAAGCGCGGGTCAAGCAATTTAAAAACTTATTTATAAATGCCAATATGCACGCCGTGCTCCCAATCATCTTGGGCATCGAGATTTATGGATAGTACTCAAGGGGGCAAGTAACCCGATTACTTGAGGGTCCATCCTTATTTCTATCTATATGTATTGATCCATAAGGTTTAAAAAAGGAGTATAAGCGTTATCAATTATGTCTGAGTTCGACGATTTTGATAAGTGGTGGAATCGTTTAAGAAAGTTCATGGATAATTTCGAGACCGAGATAGAGAAGGAAATGGACGAGTTATTTAGGCAAGCGGAGAAGCAGCAACAGCGAAGCTCGAGAAAGCCAAATATGTATTATTATGGATTCGAAATAACGATGGGTCCCGATGGTAAGCCCATTGTTCGGGAGTTCGGGAATGTGAAGCCATGGAGTGAACGCGGTGCCCCAGTGATTAGTGAGGATATAGAGCCATTAACCGATGTATTTGATGATGGAGACAAGATAAAGGTAGTCATGGATATGCCAGGGATAGATAAGGATAAAATAAAGATAAAGGTTAATGGAGATAAATTAATAGTATCAGCTGAGGGCAATGATAGGAGGTATTATAAGGAGGTTAATTTGCCCGCTAATGTGGATCCAAGCAAGGCTAAGGCGACCTATAGGAATGGCGTCCTCACCATTGAGCTAACGAAGAAGAACGGGAAAAGCGGTTTCGAAATAGAAGTCAATTAAGTTTGCCTTTCATTAACTTTCTAAAAATAGTGTATGCCATTCTAGTTTCTCAATGGTACAACATACTTATATTTTCTCTAGGGCTGTATTAGTTAATGGTGAAGATTTTAATAACGGGATTCGAACCATTTGGTGGAGATGAAGAGAACCCCACCAGGTTAATAGCAAGCAGCATTAATGGCAGGATAATAAATGGGGCTGAATTGGTAGGACTAGTTTTGCCCGTATCATATTCGCGCGTCAAGTCAATGTTGCTTGACGCGTTACGTAAGGAGAAGCCAACTGCATATATTGGCATGGGTCTTGCGCCTGGTAGTCCAGTCATTAGTGTGGAGAAATTCGCATTGAATATCGCTAATGGTAAGGATAATGATGGGTATGATGCCGATGATGAAGCGATAATTGAGGATGGCCCTCCCGCCTATATCTCCACGCTCCCTGTGAAGCTAATTGTAAGTAAATTACGTGAGGTTGGCATACCTGCTCGGGAATCGTATTATGCTGGATCGTATCTATGCAATTATGTCATGTATTTAGGGCTTCACTACTCCTCGACGCTGGGCTTCCCCTCGGTCTCCGGCTTCATTCATTTCCCTTATAATTCTGAATACGTATCTGGACGTGGCTCAAGCAATTCCTCGCTTCCTCTGAGTTTAATGATAAATGCAGTTATTAGAGTGGCAGAAGTTGTATTGGAGAAACTAGTGGGGAACCCATATAAGGAGAAACAATAATTCTACGTGAATCCATGCAAGTGCTCTCCATATTTATTAAAAATGATAATGCCCGCTCTTTAAGGCAGAAGAGGATCATTGGGCAGACTTAAAAATGCTTATATTATCCGCCCATAGTATGCTGCTAATATTGATAAATACTAATTACGAGGATGCCTTAAGTCACTTGCTGAGGGATCTAGGAGATGAGAACGCCTTGGCGATAACTAATGATGCTATAATTACCTGGAAGAGTAGGGCTAGTGTTGAGAGGGGACTCATGTCATTAAAGGAGAAAATTATCTCAAAGGTGAGCGGGGAAGGCGATGTGGAATTCTCATATGCATTGATTGAGCTAAGCGATGATCAGTTAGGGAGCCTAAGAACAATGATTAGGGATGCACTGGTTAGATTGGATAGAGAGACATATAGACACATTGACTCCATTAGGAATAGGTTAGACAGAATAAGCGAGAAGAGATTGGAGACTGAGATGAAGTTTCTCAATAAGAGGTTTAATTCATTGATGCTGCTTCACAATAAGTTTAAGGTAATGACCCCAGATACTGAAAAAATGATAGATTTAATGAGGGAATTAAGGATAATGTTAGGCAAAAAGAGGTAAACCGACCCCCTCCCCCGCCTTTAGGGTTCCCCGGGGTCTTGGGGGTTACGGCCCTTTATGGGCGCTACTCGGCCTTCGCGTCGCGGATCCTCCTCCGGTATTGCGGGGTCGGCTCCCGCTTCTCATTCCCAAGAATTGACCGGGGGAGGACATTAAAGAAAAATAGCATTCCTTTTTAAGCTTACCCCGCCCCCCTGGAAGGAGCGGAGTTTGTCGTTCGTTTTATCACTATATATTCTCTACATCAGGTCCTTCTATATTCCTTCTTTTTCTATTCTGGCTCATTGCGTAGAAAAGCAGTCCGGTCCCTCCAAATCCTAACGCTGCGAGCAATGCCTCTCCCGTGGTTATAGGCATTCCGTAAAATACGGTCAATATGTCAGTTCCTATTATTATAGGCTTACCCGCACTAGTTATCGGCACTACCTTGGTGTACTTGGCATAACGGAGCTGTGCAGTGACTTGATATGTGCCGGCGAGGACTCCATTAACATTACTTGTTCCAGCATTGCTGGTAATTGAGCTATATGTTGGTCCATAACCTATCCTATAAAGCGTTACGTTGACTCCCCCTAGGGCTTGGTGGAACTGTCCCTCCACCACCACAGTTACATTATACACGCCCAGTTGCAGGGTTATTGGTTGATTAGTCAATGTATTGACGTATCCTATGTAGACGGGGGCGCCTTGGTACGATACCGTGAATTGGATCGGGTCAGGCGACTTTATCGGGATATACGCTATTCCATTAGCGCCGACGGGTATAGGTCCATAATTCACTCCATCCTGAGTTGCAGTTACTGTGGCTCCCTTAACCGGCTTTCCATTGGTATTAATCACTTGCACTTGCAGCGGAGCCCAATTCACGTACACCTCGTATTGTCCAGGCTCATTTACTCCAAGGGTGCTTACGGCTATGTATGCCTCATGACGAGTAGGCGATATGGATACCAAGCGATCCACTGATCCCCATGGTAGCTCGGAATCAGTGTATCCACCATAAGATACGCCGCTGGGCGTCACTATTTTCTGAATATAACCTACCTCTGGAAGCTGAACCACTAGGGATGTCCATAATCCATTGCTTATATCACTTGGAGCAACTGTTACCACTAGATTGCCGTTCTGCCATTGACCGACCTGCTTATATAGTATTGGCATATAGGTTACCGTTAATGGCGAGGAGGTCGGGTTCTGTACCTTGAATACATTGTCGTATATCACATATATTCCTATTACTGGGGCAAACTTTATGAATGGAGGCAGTATATACGTTATTCCAGCCACGCTTATTAGGTTAAATAACGTATATACTGGCATCACTCTGTTAGCTATTACTTGGAACTTGACTGGGTTCTGCCCTACCACAAGCGGCTCCACTGTATACACTACAGCCACGTAGCCAAGCAGGTTCCATCCGGCTGGCACTCCAAAACTCGATGATGACACCACTAGACTGCTCTTGGGGGATACTGTTTCATTGAAGAATTGAGTTCCCTTGACCAGCATAGCGCTCGGCATTTGGTACTGCGCACCATATGCTATATCCACCGAGTACGTGCCCGGCGGTAATTTAGACATATCCAATTGCAGAGCTTTCTCCTCGATCTTGAAGTAAGTCACGTTTTGGTACCAGTTATCAACTAATTGGGAGAGAGATGTTCCATTTGGAAGATAAGCATTGACTAACTCGAAGGGGGCATTATTATCAATAGTCAATTTAACTACTTGATCAGTGACGTACTGGAACGTATAGTCCGGCGCGGTTATATTAATAGTACTTGTTTGGGGAGTTAACGGTATATAGTCCTCCTTAGCAAATGTCGCGCTGACTATTATGGTTGCATTGACGGTGGTCTGGCCATTATTAGTTATGGTCAAGCTAGAATTAGTGGTGTATGCCGATGTGATCATTCCATACTGATTCTGAGAAACCAGCACGCCGGCACCGCTTATAGTTAATGCCGGAGTAGGTGTTGGGAAGTATATCTCCAAATACTCCAAAACATAGCCTGGCCCAGGCGATAAGGGTGCCTGCACGGTTGTTGCTTGACCTGGCTGAAGTGAGACAGTGCTAGTTTGATTTATTATGTCGGTATAGGTTAACTCAGCATAATAAGGCAACTGCACAGTTACTGGTTGGTTCTGGGCAGCAAGCGTATTATTAGTTACAGCCGCGTGTAGTGCTGATGCTGTGACCATTAGCGCCGCCACCAGCATCAGCGCGAGTCCCGAAATTGACCGCTTCATGGGAATGACACATATGTCAATGCTAATATAACAATCGTTTAAAATAGATACGTGAATATGCACATTATGTATTGAACAGCGTTCGACGTATACGTCTGAAAAGGGATTTGAAGCAATTTATAGGCTTAGTAGTTAATGGCATTTCTGACCTCCTCCCCGCCTTTAGGGCGAGGGTTCCCCGAGGTCTTGGGGGTTACGCCCCTTTCACGGGCGCTACTCGATTATGATCCACGATAAAAGAGAGGGGCTTCTTTATTGCTGAGATCGTTATGCCGGTGGCCTTCTTCAAGATATTTAATGCGCCGTTCAAGTCGGAATGAAGCTTGTGCCCTTTAGGGCAATTAACTACTCCCCTCGGCCCCCTCACAACCCTAACGCCATGATAAGCACAGATACGTGAAGTATTATACTCAATGACCTCAAACACACGAATACCGTATTCTTGAGCCTTCAACTCAATGACCTCCATGAGTCTACGATAAGACCACAAATTCACGGTGAACTTATTGCCCTTATCCTGAGCAATGTTGAAGGAGTAACCCAAGTAGATGGTTGATACGCCTCTTTCGTGAAGTGTCTTGAGCAAGTGGGAGGCGAAGTTCCTATACAAGTGAAGAAGTCTCTTGGTTAACTTCCCAAAAAGCCTCCTCCCCTCCCTATTAAGATCATAATACGCCTCATATTCGTTGATGTTCTTCGCCTTATCCGCCGAGGATTGCACCTCAGCTATCCTCTTCCCGAAATAGAAGTAATCCTCCTTAGTCCTAACCCCCTTATAGAGCAACCACGTACCATCATCGATCACCACGCTCGCCAAGACGTTAATGCCCAAGTCAATGGATGCTGCTTTGTTACCCTTCGGTGATTTAACTTGAATGGCTTTCCTCTCCCCCTCACAATATGCTTACTCCTCCTTCCCGTTTTAGTTTTTTCAACTCCAACCTCCACGGGGATTGAGGCGTACCAAGCATTCCTTATCTCGTCATAGTAAATCTCCAGCCTGCCTTGCTTGCCATACCACCTCAATCTACCCGTAAAATCGATTTCTAGGTAGTAGTCCTTTAGGACTAGTTTCTGTTCATCCACTACATACCTATCCTGCCTAACAACGAGAAGGAGTTTCTCCTTCCGGTCCCCCCATCCTTCTAATAATTTGGTGGGCCAACGCGGCTCATGTGGGGCAATTTGTTCTCCTTCCTCAGCTTTAGGAGGGAGAAGAATGAACCCCATGCCTCATTATTCTTCTGCATGACTGCTTGCGCGTTGACCCCCAGTTCTTCCTTGTACTTCTCGTAGCATTTATCCCACGTTCCCTCGAAATCCACTCTCCCCCCATGGAAGAACTGCTGCCTCCTCTCATAGTTAACCTCGTTGAAGAGTTTAGCAGAGGTGTCGGCTAGCCTCCTCAGCTTTCTTTCCTGAAAGCCGTTTGGTAGGAGGCGAACCACATTAGTCCTCTTGTTAGTGCATTTAATTTCTTTGGTGTCCTCTCCCGGTATTGCGGGGTCGGCCCCCGCCCCCCATTCTCTGAAAATTGACCGGAAGAGGACATCCTAAAGAGGAATAGTAAGAGGTTTTTAAACCTTACCCCGCCATTTGGCGAGGCTTGCCGCTCATTTTATCACTTTGCCGCTAACTTTATTTAATGCCTCAAATAGCCTTGGTAAATCCATATCCTTTTTCTCGCGCATTAATGATATAGGGGTAATCACTAACGCATTCCTCTTGTATAGCCAGTATGCATCGCTATTGGGATCTAATTCCTCGAGCTCATGTCCCCACCGCCAATAAATTGGGGATCCACGGGGATCCCTTGCCTCCATTAATTCTTCCCTGAATAATTTTCTACTTAGCATGTCCGAAATAACCGCTTCTCCGCTCCAGGCAGATGGATCAGGCGAGTTTATGCTTATCACATCGATTCCGGAGAACCATCCTGTCTCCTCAATGCTTTGAATAATTGTGGCAGTTACTAGGCTGGGTATCTTAAAGTATTCTATGGGTATACCTGAATTAATGAATTTCTTGTCCTGAGGAACCACAACGGATACTGCTATGGCAGGCACTCCCATGAGTGATGCCTGTATGGCGGCCCCTATGGTTCCACTTATGAAGAGCGACTCCAGCCCCACGTTTTCCCCTAAATTAATGCCGCTTATCACTATGTCCGGCTTAAATTTATTTACACCTATGAAGACGGCATCCGCCGGGGTCCCATCAACGGTGTAGACCCCATCCATGGAGTAACCCAATGATCTATGGACTAGCCTAAGGGGTTTATCATATGTGCGGGCCGAGCCAATGCTGCTCCGCTGAACCTCTGGCGCAACCACGTTAATGCAGTTTCTTTGTTCATGAAGCGCTATAGCCAATGCACGTAGGCCAGGCGAGTCCACGCCATCATCATTAGTTAAGAGCAACTTCATAGTGCGAAGAAATGATTAAAGATAACCTAGATATTTAAGCATTTTGGGAAATAATGGGCATGATATTTTGAGCTCTCTAGGTTAGGTTAATTTTTTCCCATCCTCTACTTGCGGATCAAGTATGGCTTCGCTGCTTGTTGCTGTAGAATAGGAATGGAATCACTTATAGGAACTACGCCTCATTAATTCGGGACTGGATTCATCATTTATAGTGGGGCTAGATCAGAGCAATGCTTTTAAAATGCTGTAGGTCAATAGTGATATGGTGAGCAATATGGCTCGTTTAGCAATGGAGGAAGAATGGGATGAAGAGGAAGAATGGGAGGAGGAATTCGAATCGGAGTGGGAGGAGGAATTCTAGGGCCTCAGAATCATAGAGAGAAGGCAAATCGCCTATTAGATATATATGTTTAATGATCTTGATGAAGTCCTTCCTTAGGCCCCTATATACTTCTTGAATATCTCTCTTCCCGCTTATTCTCATGAAGCTGAGAACGCTATTCACCTCATCATTAACTGGGATTGCTTACAGGGAGTAAACCGATCCTCGGGACTCCTCCGCAGCGGCGGCAAGCCCACATGAACTACTTATCCTCAACGTTACGAGATACATACTGCCTCCTCCCCACTAATTTATGGCAAGGACTCCCCAAGGTCTTAGAGGATTACGCTCCTTTAATGGGTGCTGCTCGATTATTATTTGCAATAATTTTGGGTATTAGTTTAGAGAAAGGTTTTAAAGGGGAAGTAATGGTGAGACATTAATGAGATTTTGTCCCAAGTGTGGCACGCTGATGATGCCTGTTAAGGGCAAGAATGGAAAGCAATTGCTGAGGTGCCCTAAATGTGGCTATGAGGAGGAGATAGATGCTAAAGCCAAGTCGGCATATGTTCAGAAGAAAGAGATAGGCGAGGATAAGCATAGAAAGATAGCTGTTGTGGAGGAGGAGAAGGATAACTTAACTGATGAGGAGAAGGAAATGATAGAGGACTACCAGAAGCAATTGCTTGAGAATTTATATGAGGATGAACGTGGCGGAGAAACCGAGGACTAATTGAAATATTTTTAGGTAGATGGGGTTGTTCTTGGAATAATATTTAAGGCGTGCACCTCATGGTGAATTGCAATGAGTAGAATAGCCGTAGTAGATAATGATAGGTGTCAACCCAAGAAATGTACTCAGGAATGCATTAGATTCTGTCCATTAGTTAGAACTGGAAAGAGAGCTATCTATTTCGATGAGAACATCAAGAAGCCCATCATAACTGACCTCTGCACGGCATGCGGCATATGCATAAAGAAGTGCCCCTTCGATGCAATAACGATAATAAATACTCCCGCTGAGCTCGAGGGGGAATGTATTCATCAATATGGGCCAAGCGGCTTTAAGCTGTTTAGGTTGCCCTTGTTAAGGCCTGGAAAGGTTATAGGAATAATAGGCCAGAATGCGTTGGGTAAGACAACAATTGCTAAGATATTGAGCGGAGAGATAAGGCCTAATCTATGCACCGGTAATTCCAGTGAGACCGCGATTATTCAGTACTTTAAAGGAACAGAGATGCAATCATACATGGAGAGGCTTTATGGGAAGGGACTTAAGGTGGTTCATAAAACCCAGTACATAGAGACTATCCCGATGTATGTCAAGGGCAAGGTCAGGGAAGTTCTTGCGAGGATTAAGAGTGATGAATCGGCCCTGAATCAAGTAATGAATAAATTGAATTTGCTTCACTTAGGGGATAGGCTTCTTTCTGAGTTGAGTGGTGGTGAGTTGCAGAGGGTTGCTATAGCTGCGGCTTTGCTTCGTCAAGCGGATGTATACATATTCGACGAATCAACGACTCACTTAGATATAGTGGAGAGGTTCAGGGTTGCCAACGCAATACGGGAATTAGCGGGGGAGGGCCGCTATGTATTGGTAATAGATCATGACCTGGCAATAATGGATTACTTATCGGACCTGGTCGTGATCCTATATGGAAAACCAGGGGCCTACGGTATATCATCACATATCAAGAGCGTTAAGGATGGCATCAACGAGTACCTAAAGGGTTACTTGGTTGATGAGAACATACTGATAAGAAAGGAGCCAGTTAAATTCAACATTAACCCACCATCAAGGAGAATCAAGGAGGACAAGATACTAATAGAGTGGACACGACTCAGGAAGCGGTTAGGGTCATTTGAACTAGACATAATGCCCGGCAAAGCATTTAGGGGAGAAGTCATTGGAATAATTGGACCCAATGGAATAGGCAAAAGCACGTTTGCGAAGATGCTGGCCGGCGAGCTTGATCCAGATGAAGGAACGGTAGTGCCATATGGCAACATAACGATGAGTTACAAGCCGCAGTACGTCAGCGATATAGCGATGAAACTAGGCGACATCACCGTGAATGGCTATATATCTAAGGTGGCGGGCGCCGATTATCAGTCGAACATTCATTGGCCGGATTTAGCCAATGGATTAGCGTTGATTCCATTAATGGATAGGCTTCTTTCTGAGTTGAGTGGTGGTGAGTTGCAGAGGGTTGCTATAGCTGCGGCTTTGCTTCGTCAAGCGGATGTATACGTATTCGACGAACCCATGGCTTACCTTGATGTGGAGCAAAGAATGAGGATAGCTCATGTGCTACTAAAGACAATAACCGAGAAGGAATCATTGGCATTTGTTGTGGAGCATGACATAACCATGATGGATAGGGTAAGCACTGCCGCCATGGTATTTCACGGAGAACCAGGCAAAAGCGGAGCAGCGGAGCCCCCCGCCGATTTAAGGACTAGCATGAATGCCTTCTTGAAGATGCAGGACATGACTTTTAGAAGGGACTCCAGCACCGGCAGGCCTAGATTCAATAAGAAGGGTTCAGTACTAGATAGGACCCAGAGAGATATGGGTGAATATTATTACTTTATTGAGGGAAACCAGCAATGAAGAAACAATAAACTTAGTTCGTTGGGGTCCTCCAGCAATGATTCTCCCCCTTGCCTTGAGGGATGGGATTTATCATTAGCCTATCGAGATTTGATGGTTTATGAATACTGCGGAAAACAATATTTAGATCCTATGCATGGTGGTTGCTTATGCCTACAAGCGATGAATTACTTAGTTACTTGCTGGGCGTAATAGATCAAATGGATAAAGACGAATTAAAAACGACGCTACAAGAAGCAACATCTTGCGTGCTCTGTGCATTATATGGAGTCTCCTCCAATGTAACTCATGAGACGCGACCAATAAATGGCGTAGTTGATTTAGTGAAGGCCCTTAATGATCCCTATGTTAGGAAGGGTCTTGGATTATTAATAAATTTGATTAGGAACCTAGGCAAATGTCTAGATACAGCTGAGAAAATACGAAATGCATCAAATGGTGCATGTCCAGTAGATACCCCATGCTTTGTATTGGCTTATCTTGATAAAAATAATGGGAACGACGGTGGAAAAACTTAAAATAAACATTTTTTGTAAAGTAATTCATGGCTAAGAAAATCCTCGTCTTGGGCGGCGGCGTTGGGGGAGTCGTTGCCGCCAAGAAGTTGGCTGAACGTCTACGGGGAAGGGTCGATGTGGAAATAACCATAATAAATGATACTGATTATTACCTGCTTCCACCGCTCCTAGTCAACATAGCGTTAGGCGACATAGATCCATCCCAGGCCCAGCTTCCGCTCTCCATGTTAGGGAGGCGCGGCGTTAAGTATGTGAAAGCCATCGTGACTAAGGTGGATCCAGAAAATAGGACCGTGGAGACCGATAAGGGCAAGTTCAATTATGATTACTTGATAGCAAGCCTAGGGGTAGAAAATGACTTCAAGACATATAATTTAGGGGTTGGATACCATAATTTCTCGCTTGAGGGAGCATTGAAACTGAAGGAGGCATTGAGGAGCTTCACCGGCGGCAATGTAGTGGTTTTCACGCCGGAGCCGCTGTATAGGTGTGGCGTCTATCCATTTGAGATCATTGGCCAACTAGATACTATCTTCAGGAAGCGTGGCATACGTGACAAGGTTAATTTAACGCTGGTTCACCCATTTGAGAAGCCAATACAACCCCTCGGCCCGGAGGCGGTTAAAATAACCATGGATGTTTTCCAGAAGAAGGGAATAAATTACGTAGGCAATGCAAGGCCCGTGGAGGTCGATGATAAGAACAAGACAGTGGTATTGACGAGCGATAAAGTCAAGTATGACTTATTAATAGTGGTGCCTCCAGCCAGGTTACCCAAGCCATTTGAGGGTACCTCCCTCGTTGTGGATACTCCAATGGGTAAGTGGACGGCTGCAAATGTATATACTGGAAGGAGTCCTAAGTTCGATGATGTTTACTTGCCGGGGGAGCACTCCATGCCAGTCATTGGCCTTCCCACGGCCGGAGTTCCAGTTCACTTCACAGCATTAGCTAGTGCCGATGTCATTGCGGGCGAATTGCTTGGCCAACCCATTGATCCTGCGCAGATAAATGCAATGACGTGCGCAATGGATTACGGCGAGTTGGGATTAATGTTTAATTGCGATATAAAGTTGGACATGAATAACAACAAGGCGCTCTGGATGGGTAGTTGTTATAGCATATTGACATCGCCACTGGGTAAGCTTATAAAGGATGTCTTTTACAAAACTTGGCTAAAGACCACGATGTAGGTGATGATGATGGCAGAAACAACCCAAACCCAGAACATGGATGAGAAGCTCCTCGAAATGATAGGCATGTTAACGGATAACATGGATGAATTAAAGGGATTGCTTGACCAAATAATAGAATTAAAGAAAAGCGGCGCTCTTGATTCGCTAATGCTAATAATAAATAGATTCGAGGAAATAATTCAGTACTTGTTCCAAGAGCCGGCCCTATTTAGGTTGTTATCGGTTCTCATGGATGGATCCCTCCAAGCAATGAATAAATTGGATGCACAAGATATAATTAATCTCAAGGGCACAATTCAATCGTTAGGAGGATGCATGGGGAAGAGCCTAAACATGGAGACGCTGTCAAACGCGAAGCCCGTTAATGGAGTATTCGGCTTAATGAGTGTGCTAAATGATCCAGATGTTAGAAAAGGCCTCGGCATAGCAATGGAGCTTCTCCGAATAATGGGGCGCTGCTCAAAACAGAAGTAAATGGTGCTTCCCTAAATCGCTCCTCAGATTGGGGAACCCATTTTTTCCCTATATATGTTATCAAACCTAGTGCTGAATATGAATAATGGGTTCCTACTCATGTTATTCTTTAATTCCCTCATGGCTATCGAGTAAAGCAGCCTTAATATTATGGAATCAGCTGACTCAGCTGGTTCCTGAATGTTTATCTTGAATTGCTTAGCCATCCTTAACGCCCAATCAGAGCAATACTGGTGCTCAGGGCACTCGCTCTCGCATAGTGGCTTGCGATCAGTGGGGGTTCTTAGAATGAATTTTCCTTTTCTTGAATCTATGAATGCCCCGTAATTACTCAGCATTTTTATTATGGTGTTCTCATCATCATGCTCTATTAAGTAACCAAGATAGACGAGCGCAGTAGGTATATAGTATATCCTATTAGCTTCCCTGGTCAGATTAAGTTTTTTTGCTTCATTTGCGCTTAATTGCCTTATCCATCCTAGCTCTTCAAGGGACTTAATGTGCCTATGCACGGCGCCCTTTAGCAAGCTAAGCCTAGCGGATACCTCTGTCACTGTAGCCGGTCCATTTGCGAGTATCCTCATTACCTCATACTTAAGGGGGGAATTAATCAATTCATCAAATGCAGATCTGGGCAGGAGCGCCATGGTCTGAATAGGCAAATGATTATTCCCAATCATTCCCTCCAATACTCTAATTGTCATTTTTGATCTCTATTGTTTTTAAGTGGTTAATGCTAGAAAATATAAATCCTACTCCGATATTCACGGGGTAAAATGAGCGGGAATGAATAGGCAATTACCGATCTCGGGCAGGCTTATGGAGATAGATGAGAGGTACCCCCTGGTTGGTTCCTTAGCGTTCGGAATAATAGATAGGGGGACCAACGTAATAGAGGTTAGGCCCACATCTATTTGTTCATTATCATGCATTTTTTGTTCGGTTAATGCTGGGCCTAATTCAAAGGTTAGAGCCATGGAGTACATGGTTAGGCCAAATGCTTTGATTGATGCCGTTAATGAGGTGGCTAAGTATAAGGAGGTTGATGTGGAGGCCCACATAGATGGCATGGGGGATCCTGGTAATTACCCGTTCCTGGTGGACTTAGTCCAGGGAATCAGCGATGTTGCTAAGAGCATTAGCATGCAGACGCGGCTATTCATGTTAAGCGAGAAACGCATAAGGGAATTAGGAGAGGCCGGGTTAACTAGGATTAATCTAAGCATTGATGCCTTACTACCGCCCCTAGCGCGCAGGCTTTCAGGGAGCAGGAATTATGATATTAATGAAGTATTAAGAAAGCTCGGCTACCTCTTGCGCAACACCAAGATACAGGTAATAATTTCGCCCGTATTGCTGCCCGGTTTGAATGAGGGGGAGATGGCTAAGATAGGTTCATTAGTTAAGGCGCTTCGCTTAACTGATAGAGTCAAGTATCCACTATTGATTCAGAAGTACCTTCACCATAAGAGGGGCCGCAACCCGGTTAATGAGGAGTCCTGGGATGATTTTTGGTTCTACTTATCGAGTCTCTCAAAATCAATACAGCTGGACCTAATCCCTGGAAGGGATGCCATGAATATAGTTCCAGCGCGGGAATTGCCGAAGCCGTATAAGGTAGGCGATTTAGTTGATGTTAAAATCGCGATGCCCGGCATATTCAGGAACGAATGCATCGCAGTCCCATTGAAGAGGACTGGATCAAACATATATGATAGGGTAATAACGATTGTTGGCAGGCCCTGTATTCCAAATAAAAGAACGCGGACCCGCATAATTAGGAATAAGGATAACATATATATAGGAATTTGAGGATTTCATGTGGACATTCTTCATCAAGCATCACTTGCCCATAATGCCTGGCCTAGTTAATTTAGATGCGTTTAACACCTCATCGATTTCCTCCTCGCTTAGTCCAGCATCCCGCATCGCTTCCCTAATGCTCTTTCCCCGCATTATTGCCTTGCCGAGTTCCGCTGCCTTATCATATCCCAGTATTGGCGATACTAAAGTAATTAGGGCAGGGCTGCTCTCCGCGTATTTCTTCATGATATCTATGTTGGGCTGTAACCCATTAATCACGAGCTTGGCGAATTTATTTAAGGCCTCGGCAGCTATATTAATTTGGCTCAACACATCGAGGCCTATTAATGGTACTCCCATGGATAGCTCGAACTCGCCCAGCATTGATGCTTGCGACACGGCATTTGCTAATCCAATTAATTGGGAGGACGCGAGAAGAACCGCCTCAGCGGTTACTGGATTGGTTTTTCCCGGCATTATGCTGCTGCCGGCTACCTCGGCTTGAGTGGGTAGATCTATTTCGTTCAGGGCAGTGAATGGGCCGGAGAACATTAGCCTAATATCCTGGCTTAGCCTATACAGATTTATGCCGATTATCTTGATTGCCTCGCTTAACATGGCTATATCGCTCATTAACCGCATTGCCCTGAACTTATTGGCCTCCTTGAAACCTATGCCGGTGCTGGATGATACTTCCTCTATAACTAGCCTCCCAAATTCCGGGTGAGAATTTATACCTGTTCCCACAGCGGTCCCCCCAATCGGTAATTCCTTAACGTCCTCCAGCAAGTACTTAATGGAATTAGCGTTATGGGTGAATGCATCCTCATAAGCGGATAGTTCCTGTCCAAGCGTTACGGGCAATGCATCCCTCAAATGGGTTCTGCCGGCCTTAATCACATTACTGTACTTCTTGGATGCTTCATGAAGGGATGAAATCATAACCTCAAGGGCAGGCTCTAATCGGTTCCTTACTTCCACCACTGTGGCTATACGTATGGCTGTGGGAACCACGTCATTGGATGATTGGCCCATATTCACGTGATCATTTGGATGAATCTTTATACCGCTTAATTCACTGGCCCGCCTAGCGATTACCTCATTTATATTCATGTTTAGTCCAGTGCCTGAGCCTGTTTGAAATACATCAAGGATAACCTCTTCATCGTGCTCCCCATTCATTACCTCCCTGGCCGCATTCATTATAGCCTTAGTCTCCAAATCACCCAGTAATCCCAGCTTGTTATTTGCCTTCGCAGCGGAGTACTTTATCAGCCCCATGCTCCATATCAGCCTAGAGGGAAACCTGGTTCCGGTATTCAGGAAAAGATCACGCGCCTTCTCTGTGTAGCTCATGAATTGAGATAATCCTTATTTCTATAAGCCTTGCGTTATTATTCATTAATTATGGATGTTTTGAGGTTGTGGGCAGTATAGTTGGGATCCGCGTCTTAATACATTTTTGGTTTATCCGTTATGGTTAATATGGGATCATCTCTTTCTTCACCAGTGAATTACCTAGGAGTTATTTATGATGTTGATGGGGTCAAGGGAGCTAGGATGAGGATCTTCATGGATGCCGAGGACGATGTGTGGATAGGTAAATTCGTGGTAATCGATGATGAGTATCCCATCTTATCTAGAGTTGTCTCAATCGATAGGAAGAACTACTTATCGGATGAGAGAATGATAGCTCAATTGGACAGCAAGGAGAGAATGGATGAGTTAAGGAAGTACGGCTTCGATCTAGAGTATATATCAACATCCACCACGGCTTCATTATCGATAATAGGTAAATTCAAGGAGAATAGGCTGCTTCACATAGATAGGCCGCTTAGAACATATAGCTTAGTATATGATGCAGATGATAAATTAATAGAGACGTTGCTGGGCTCTAGCCAAGAATCATCACTTGATGTGGGCATAATAAAGGGGTCCCACGTTCATGCCAGGCTCGATCCAGATAAATTAGTGACTCATCACTGTGCAATACTGGCATCCACGGGCGCCGGTAAGTCGTGGCTGGCGGGGGTCATATTAGAGGAATTAACCCTCCGTGTTGGGCTTCCCATATTGGTTATTGACCCGCATGGGGAATACTCGGCCATGCAGTATCCAGGGGATCCAAGCAGCCTCAGCAAGGAGGATATTGAGGCAGCTGAGCGAGTATCATCGCTTGTATCGATATACATACCGGGCAAAGTAGATGTTTCCTCAATGGATAAACATTACGCTAAGCGATTCGGCCGTCCTAGGCAATACACTAGGGTTGGCATGAATCCTAGGTCAATGCCGCTGGGGGTTCTGGTCAAGTTACTTAATTATTATTATGGATTAACCGATGCCCAGAGAAGGATACTGGAGGAGGGGTGGGTCTATAGCTCCATATATGATGAGCCTCCCCTGACGCCCATAGATGAATTGATAAATGAGATAGTGGGGTCCGGAAGAAATGCGGCAACCAAGGGCTATGGGGGCGAAATAGCCACATCATCCCTATCAGTTAAGCTGCGGATGCTCTTTGAGAATAGGCCATTCTTCCTAACCCGTTACGGCGACTATTATGGGAGTGAACCCATTAGGCTCCTCGATGTTAAGACCATGCTATCCAGCCCTGGAATAAAGGTTCTGGATCTGAGTTCACTGGATATAATGGATCAACAAGCCCTCGCCGCCGTCGTCCTGGATACCGTTTTCGCTTTGGCAAAGAGAAGACTAGTGCCGCCCACTTTCCTATTAATAGAGGAGGCCCATAATTTCGTGCCGAGCAAGGGCTCATCTATGAGCAAGCAATCCATACTTAGAATAGCTAGGGAAGGCCGCAAATTCGGCATAGGCATGTGCCTCGTCTCGCAGAGACCATCACGCGTGGATCCAGATGCATTGAGCCAATGCATGACTCAAATATTCAAGAGAATAATCAACCCACTTGATTTGAAGTATGTGGAGTTAATAAGTGAATACGTGTCCAGAGAGGAGATAGGGCAACTCCGTGTGCTGAATTCGGATGAGGCTTTGGTGACCGGTTTATCCGTTAAAATACCGTTATTAATAGGAGTTAGGAAGCGCTTGACAGCGCATGGTGGGGAAACACCCTCCATAAGCGAGTCACTCAAGGATTTCTGGGGAGAGGGAAGGACTGATGAGTAAGACCACTGCTGATGCATGATGATGGTACAAAGCGCTGAGCATTGTCAGGCTGTAGCCGCGACTACCTGCTTCTCTAGATTTATTTCTGCTGCCTTATAGTTCCGGGTCCATAGGGACACTATGAACGTCAATCCCATCATTATCATTCCAATCATAAATATCAAGTTAAAGGCAGTTGATGATGGGAGAACCGCTATTGGTATTAAGTTGCCGTTGAATAATGTGAAGTATACGGTTTCATATGAGTCCATTATAACCGTTGATATGACTGGACCAATGGAACTTCCCAGGGTCCGTATTAGGGTATTCATTCCTATGCCTATTCCCCTGGAGTCCTCTGGAACCGATACAGCCACCATGTTGACTAGGGGAACTATTATGCATATTAGACCAAGCGATGCAATCACCGTGTCCTCAACCAAGGCTAATGACGATGCTCTATTAATCATCATGAGGTAGAACCCCAAGACGCCAACCAAGGCCCCAGTAATTAGGACCGGTTTAGGCCCGCTTCTCGCCACTATCCTGCCGACAAACGGTCCTACTAATGCCATGGTTAATGCCACGGGGCTCATTAAGAGGCCTGTCTGTATGATGGATAGCCCTAACCCAAATGGCGCAGGCAATTGTGCGTAATACGTTATCGCGATAAATATCAGGAACATTCCCACCCCTGAAATGAGGCCAGCTATGTTGGACACCATTACATTCCGTATCTTGAATAGGCCTAGTTTAATTAATGGTTCCTCTCTATTTCTCTCCACAAACACGAATGCGGTGATCAATGATGCGCCCACGAGGAGCAGCGCCAACTGGGATGCAGTGCTCCATCCATAATTTGGACCCAGCGTTAAGTATATCAGCACAGAGGCAACGCCGCCCCCTATCAGTGATGCCCCTAAGTAATCCACCTTCTCCTTGCTCCGTACATCAGTCTCCTTTAGATACTTCAGCGATATGAAGAAGACCGCCAGGGATAATATGAATGCCGTATGGAATGCGTATTGCCATCCCAAGTCTTGAACTATGTAGGAGCCAATCAGCAAGCCCAGCGCTGGTCCTATTGCCAAAGTACCGCTTAGTATTCCCTGCGCGAACGCTATGCGTTCCCGCGGAAATATATCGGTTATTATGGCTATAGCTATGGGAAAAACGGCATAGCCCAGTCCTTGAATTGCCCTTGCCCCTATTAGGAAACCTATTGATGGAGAGAAGCCCGCTAGCCCCACGGCCACTATATAGAAGGCCACCGCCACGATATACATCCTCTTCTTGCCATATACATCTGCTAATTTGCCGAAAAGCGGCGAAGCGACGGCGCCCACTATTAGGTAAGCCGATGTGACCCATCCCACTGTCGTTGCGGTAGTTGCGAAGTCATCCTGTATCTTGGGCAGTGCAGGAACAACCATTGTTTCAACGTAATTTATTAGCACTAGCATCAATGCGAGAATAAGTAACGTCCTGACGGCTTCCTGCCCATCCATGGGGTTCCCCTCAATAAATGCCTCTAATAAAAACGTTTCGAAATCGATATTTTTAGCAAACACCCATGTGAGCTACCTCGCCCTTAAGGGGCTTCCCGCTTCCTTGCCCCGCCTTGCCCGTAGCTGTGAACCACGGGTAGTGGGCGGAGCTCCACGGGCGCTGCGGGCGGCTCCCGCCCCGCATGCCTTGCCCATCGTAGGGCGTTGCACGCCTCTCACGCAACTTCAACTGGGCCTTTAACGCCCTCAACGTTCGTCGGTGTATGCTCTAAACCTAAACCCCACGATGGGCATCAGAGGAACAAAAACATCACTAATAAAGTTATTTCCTCCAACTCATCCCCGTCATAAATGGCGAGGTTTTTCACATGTGTATAATCCCATCAAATAATGCATTCCTCATCATGATAAAAGGAAGGATAAGCCCAACCTCGTCTAGGGCGGAGAGGAAACCAATCGTCTCCTTCAGTAAATAAGTGAATCCTCAAGTGTCGGCATCATGGCATGGGGATGCGGAGCATTATTCCATCCTATATGGAAGGGGAAACTATTATTGGATTGCGTATATGGATTGTATGCAACATGTTTTTAAGGAGGATCAAGCATCTAATGGGTTAGTGAGAGAATTATTTCAATTAATTAATGCATTAAAGGACATTGGAAAAAACGTGAGTGACTATGCATCTCCCGACTTGGTGGATATAAATGAGGACAGCGGAATAAGGGTTCTCTGCGATAATATAGAGACATCCACTTTAGACCTAGTGAGGGAAGGAAGAAGCGGATCAAGCGAGAGACTCTGGGGCATTGATAGCCAATCAAGGGTTCTTGGATTAGAGGGCGTTGATGTTCATATTGTGGCCGCCGCTCTAGTTGGGGGGAGGCAAGTATTAGTTCCTGGATTACAGGGAGTTAAGTGGCTAGGCCTTAAGTTCAGGTATATACCTAGCGATACCGATGAGTTGGCAAGGCATTACGGTAATTACATCTATGTTAAATCAAGGCATGTCAATAGATTTTTTGATGGTAGATTCAATGATGAAGCCATTAGGGAAGAGATTAGATCCCACGTTGAGTCCAGCTTATTGGAGGCAGCGCCCTCCAATGCATTTGTTTTATTGGATGGTCCCCTCTTCTCCACATCGGCCGCTTTGGGCATGGATAATGATTACTCCAGGTTGTATTACTCACTAATAGAGGAAAGGGTTAGGGCAATGAATGGGAAAAACGTGATTGGAATAGTGAAGCGGATAAGCCATAGTAAGTACCTAGCTAAGTGCCTTAATTTGGATATAGATGATGAATCGATTGCTCGACGCCAAGCAGATAATATGGGTGGCTCAAGCAATGGGGGTAGAATTGCATATAAGGTGGGGCCGATCACTATAGAAACCACGGATGGTAAGTATAGCAAGACGGCTTGGTACTTAGTGGTTCCCATGGGCAAGTTTCGCCATGTAGTGAGGGTGGAGAGCCTTAACGCCGAATTACTAGATGATAAGATTGGTGTGGTGGCATCCATGATAGACCCAACGGGCACCGCGGTCCCCATCTCGATAGCTGATAGGTTATCGCGTAGGTTAAGCTCTGCGGCCATGCATTTAATCGGGAACTTGTCGCCTCTTAATCCAACGTATGATGGGCTCAGGGAATTGGAGAACTCAATACGTGATATAGGGGTAATTCCATGAGCGACAAGATAGATTGCACGAATTACATAGGGATAATAAGCAGGCAAGTAGCCAGCTCAATAACGGCCGAGGAGGCCACGGCCTACATGGTTACTGGATGCAGTGATGATTTATCAGTTGGGCAATACCTAATCGTGGAGCCCCGTCCTGGGGATTCCGGCCCAAGATTCCTGGCGCGAATCACCGAGGTTCATATAGAGGATGTGTATGCAGTGGCTAGGACTCCGGTGATTTCCATTGATCAAGAGATCGAAATGGAACTAGCTTTCACCCCTAGATTAGTCTCGCTTGAATTAGTGATGGAGTGCAGAGATAATGGTGAAACGATTAATTGCGGGCCCCCAGCACGGCCGGCACCTATTCACGGCATGGTGAGGAAGCCCAAGAATCAAGAAATAACGGGCATGCTTGGCTTGCCTCGCTTAGGATTACTTATAGGACAATTATCTCTTCCCACCGGTGAAGTAATTAATGAGGATGTGAGGCTTCCGCTTGATGCATTAAAGCATCACGTGCTTGTGGTGGGGACAACGGGAAGTGGCAAGACAATGCTCATGAAGAATATTGCCTATGAGTTAAGCAAAAACACGAGCGCCACGGTGCTTGCACTGGACGTGGTGGGTCATTATCATCATCTTGCAATGGGCGTAAGCAATATGAGGATAATTTACCCAGTTATTGGGAGTTTTCTCTCTACCATTGTGAAGAAAGGAGGTAAATCCAGGAGAAGCATAATATGGGCGATTATCCGGCAATACCTTAGGAAGAACTTCGTGGAGATGGGGGTACAAGTCAAGCATGTAAAGGCGCGGGGAATGGGGAGAAAGCATGGAAGTAATGGACCTATTTCGATAAGTAGGATCGATTTCACAGTTACCACGGACAAGGGTAGCTTTAGTGCATCGTTGTTTCCCTGGGCATTAGAGACCAGGACAGTGATTAATCAGATATATAATATAACTGATATATTGACCCAGCAAGCTAGGATCTTCTATGGAGCCGTGTTGAGAGAGATAAGGAGAAGCATGGGTAGTTCCTTGACATTCAAAGGAATATATGAGTACTTAGTCAGCCAGAGCGGAGTTATGGAGAGGAGCAGGGTGCTGTTGAATTACGAGAAATTATCTCAAGAAATAGGGGTTCACGTTAGCACAATGGAGAATATGGTCAGGTCATTCCTTGCATTAAGCGAACTTGGCCTCTTCGATGTATCATTCGGTGGGTATATCATGAAGGAGCCGCGCTATAATGAATTATTGGGGCCCGGCTATGTCGTGGTTGATTTGGCCAACTTATCTCCGCAGCAGCAGAGATTGATAGTTTATAGATTGATGGATAAGGTGTATGGATACATGGGTAGGGAGCATGCGGTAAATAGGGATAGAATAATGGCAATATTATTGGATGAGGCTCATTTATTCTTCCCGCAAGCCCGGAGCGAGGATGAGAAGGCCCTAATGGAGCGTCACTTAACTAGGGTCACGAGGCTCGGTAGAAGCAGAGGTATATCAGTAATATTCGCCACACACATGCCTGAGGACTTAAATAATGCAATAATTCAATTAACTAACACCAAAATGATACTGAGGAGCGATGAGTTTGTGTTGGAGTCATTGAATGTGCCGAGCAAGGAGCGGAGATTCATTTCATTAGCAGGACCTGGATTAATATATGTGAGATCATTCATGTATAGGCAACCGGTTTACATCAAGGCCAGCATCAATAAGTATCACTTTGGGTAGTTATATTAAGCAGGTTCATCACCCACTTCATAAGTGAGTACTCCCCATCCCGGTACTCTGCCAATCCATTCTTGACCAATTCCTCCCAATCCTCCTTGCTTCTCTCCATCTTAAGCAGGGACTCAGATAATTTGATAGGTATGGCTGGGAATATCACTAGTTCCCCGCTTTCCATTAAGTAAGCCACGCGTGCATTGGTCAGCATTGCTATGATAGTTGCGGCAACCACCTCTAGCTTTAGGCCCCCGGTCACGCCAATGACGCTTATGCCTCTCCTCGTAATGATTCGCTTTCCCATTATGTTAAGGAATTTGCCTAGGGCATCGTTGAATGATATTGAGCTAAATATTGGAGTAACCACGATGCCCGTCGCTTTCATATCGGTTCCCCTCATGTTAATGCATTTAGCTAATGCATTCGCCGCTAATATTGATGCTCCAGTATCGGTTGAAAATAAGTCAATATCAATGCTTCGATCCGCCCACCTCTTCACCGCTATGGCGGTGCTCATCTCCGCGCTCATGCGTGGATCGCTGCATACGATATTGCTTATTTCATCCAGGATACGGCCATTCAGGGCTGCTGCCCTTAATCTGGCATCGGCTTCGGGATCTTGGTTAAGCGATTTATTTATTATATCTTTGGTTTCATCTCTGAGCGATTTGCTGTTAATGGCGTTGCGTAGAAGCGATGTTCCAACAATTAGTGCTAGGTATGCTTCATTCACTGACTTCATTATTAGGCTCCATTTTTAAACCTATATTCAATGATGTCGGGTATGCGCCTCGTCTTTTTGGGTAAGGATCTACGTTATGTTTTTAATTGTTTAATTTGTTAAGCAATTATGGCTAATATGAAATACATCAGGATAGGAAGAACGGGAGTTCTAGGATCTGTTTTGGCGCTGGGAGCCATGACGTTCGGGGAAAAGAATGTATGGAAGCTGGGCGGCGTTGATCAGGAATTGGCGAATAAAATGGTTAAGCGATCAATAGATGCCGGGATAAACTTCTTCGATACGGCTGATGTATATGACGAAGGCAGATCAGAGGTGCTCCTTGGACGCGCCTTAACTGGTTATAGGGAGCAAGTCCTAATAGCCACGAAGGTAAGGGGTAGAACTGGGCAAGGCGTTAATGAGACGGGCCTATCCAAGCATCACATAAATATCGCCATTAGAAAGAGCCTCGAGAGGCTTAACACTACTTGGATAGATTTTTACCAATTCCATGGATGGGATGCCTTGGCTCCCCTTGAGGAAGCCGCTCAAGCAATGCAGAGATTAGTGGAGGAGGGGCTAGTCAATTATCCTGGAGTATCTAATTTTGCGGCGTGGCAAATGGCAGTTTTGCAAACAATGGTTGAGGAAAGGGGGTACGCCAGGTATGAGACGGCTCAAATGAATTACTCATTGCTGAATAGGGACATAGAGCATGAGGTTCTCCCATTCCTGGATTACAGTGGAATGACCCTCCTCGTGTGGAGTCCGCTTCATGGAGGCATATTAACGGGCAAGTACACCAATTACGAGAAACCGCAGCCTGGCACTCGAATGGGAAATAGGGGATTCTTCTTCCCGCCCTTTGATCCAGCCCTCGCACAGCAAGTCGTTGAGAAGCTTAAGGATATAGCTAAGCAGCAGGGAGCAACACCTGCCCAAGTCGCCTTGGCTTGGCTATTAACTAAGAAGCTCATTGTTATAATTGGTGCAAGGACTATGGAGCAGCTGGAGGAGAATCTGGGCGCATTAGACGTTAATCTGAAGCCCAGTCAAGTAGATGAATTAAATGAATTGACTAGGCCTAAACCCCAATACCCTGGATGGATGATAGAAAGACAAAACAAGGATAGGCAAGTTCCCATTATAGAATAAACAGCAAACCTCGCCCCTTCTAGGGGCGATGTGTTTCGAGGCTTGGTGTTGGAGGGGTAATTGGCTTCCTGGTCAATTCCTTGGGAACGGGGGGTGAGGGGCCGACTCCACAATGCCAGGGGAATGAGTAGCGCCCGTAAAAGGGGCGTGACTCCACAAGGCCTCGAGGAACCCCCACCCTTTAGGGCGGGGAGGAGGTCAGTGGGGACTACACCTTAATCAATACATAATTTATGCCTAGCCACGCAACGAATAATGCTAATAGGAATAATTCGCTCATATCCATGAAGATCTCGATGCCCAACATTGTTCCCAGGCTAAATAGGAGAGATGAAAGCACGAACTTTAAGTGCGGCAGCCTTATCTTGGCTATCTGATCCTTTAATGCAATGGTGAGTGCCACCACGCTTCCCCCAGCTATCAATGTTCCGGAAAGCGCGGAGAAGTAACTTTTAGGTATTAATGCAACAATGACTAGGGCGGCTTCAAATGCTTCGGTAGCCGATACAGCGAAGACCACGCCCACTCCCTCTTTCTTCTCCTCCCCGGTCTTCCGAATGCCCTTGAAATATCTTCGACTGCTCCTAAGCAGCCTATAACCGAAGTAGAAGTATTACTGCGGAAACCCCCAGGACGTATTGCAATGGCAGCAGCACTATGTACTTGCCCACAATAAATGTTGGAACAAGCACGGCTGCAACGCCAGCAATGGAGTAAAGAGTTGGTCTCCAGCCCTTATAGGCCGCTTGATAAATGGCAGTAACGGCCCCCGCCTCGGATAACTCCAAGGCTTATCCCCAATGCAGCTAGGAAAATACCTACATCCATTAGCGAGCCAGCATCACTTAACTTTTTAATTATTATTCCTCCTAACCCTTACTTAAATAAGCATTAAGGGTTCCCCCTCATGGGATGAGCGGTTCACTAGATCCATTTTGTTGATGCATGATGAGCTGCTCAATCCACTTATCCAGAATGAAAACAACTAGAACATCAACATATGGATGCGGTCCAGATAAGTTGTTTATTAGCTAGGTGATAATTATAAATAAATTTTAAACTCGTGCCTCGCTTTTAATTCATGAGGATCAAGATTGTTGATGTGTTCTTTGAGGCGGTTCACTATACGGGGTTCAACGATAAGTATAATTACTTACATGGACACACATATAGATTAGAAGTGGAATATAGGGATAGCCTTGGGTCCCTTGATTATTTATTGGATTTTGAGGAATTGAACTCAATAGTGACGCAGATCGCTTCTCAATGGAACTATAAATTACTCGTTCCGGAGACCGATGTTGATAAGATCAAGATAACGGGGCCATTCAAGACGGAGATGAAGGTCGTTAAGGGCAAGTATGCCACGGCTGAAGTAATGTGCGTCCAGATCCTAGGCGAGATAAGGGAGAAATTAGGTAATCGAAGCGGCGAGTTATCATTAACAATATGGGAGGGCCCCAGGTACTCGGCTAGCTGCAGCGAGCATGATAAATAATGGTTCTGCGTATCTTGCTCATGCCGTGAGATAATATAAACCCCACCCCCCTGAATTATTAATTGCGAGATTATGGATGCATTCAGCGATGTTGAGGTCATCAGGATACCCGTGGTGAAGCATAGTAAGGAGGATGGCATAAGAATGCTTAGTGAGGAGGCATTTCGCAAGGCGCTGCATCCAGCGAGGATAAATATATTGAGGCTAGTGAACTTTGGCGTCACTAGGCCCATAGATATGATGAGGAAATTAAAGATGCCTAAATCCACGCTTTTTCATCACCTATCCGTTTTATTGGAGTCTGGTTGGCTTAGGGATGGTAAGGGGGAATACGAGCTTGCCGCCGGCATCTACTTGGTTTATCAAGTTAGAAAGGAGAATGGGGATCTATTGATAAGGGTCATCAATAATATGGGTGCATTCGTGGATTATAAGACAGGTTTCATAGTGGTTACGGGGAAGGAGCCAACCATAAACTGCGTTAGGTGTCCCTTCATAACTCAATGCACCGAGACGTTGAAGTCGCTTGAAAGGAGGTTCGACACGGTAATAACATCGCGAACACCGGCTGAGGCTTATGTGGAGCTACTTAGTAATTGGATGAATGGTAGGCTAGTTAAGGTGCTTAGCGATGGATTCCTAGACATAAAGGGGGGTAAACACGCATGATTTTGGTGGAAAAGAAACGAGAACCGGATCTTAATGGAATCTTTCCTTAACTAGCTTCACTACCTCGAGAGGCGTCTTAGCGACAGGCACACCGGCATTCTTAAGTGCCTCCACTTTCCCAGCATAGGTACCCATACCCATTGATACTATTGCGCCGGCGTGTCCCATCCTTTTACCGGGGGGCGCCGTTCGTCCAGCAATGAATCCAACCACTGGCTTCGTTATTTTTCCCTCCATTATCGCCTTCGCCAGCCTCTCCTCGGCATCGCCGCCGATTTCCCCGACGGCCACTATTAACTTGGTTTCCTCGTCTTTCTCAAACATCATGGCGGTCTCAACGGCATCTATGCCGGTTATTGGGTCTCCCCCAACCCCCACCACGGTGCTTTGTCCAAGGCCTGCCTGGGATAGAAGATACGATAATTCATATGTTAAGGTGCCGCTCCTGGAGATCATGCCTATCGGGCCCTTCCTATTATAAATGCTGTTGGGAAGTATGCCTACCTTGCTTACGGTGGGGCTTATCACGCCAGGGCAATTAGGCCCAACAATTGTTGTTCCCCTATACTTAGCATAGTTCACGAATAGTAGCGCGTCGTGGATAGGTATGTGCTCTGTTATCACGACGACTAACCCTAACCCGGCATCTATTGCCTCAAATGCGGCATCCGCCGCGAACCTGGCTGGTACGAAGATTATTGAGGTATTAGCGCCTGTTTTAGCGACTGCTTCCTCCACGGAATCAAATACAGGCACTCCAGCAACTGTTTGTCCTCCCTTACCCGGCGTGACTCCCCCAACTACCTTTGTCCCATATTGAAGCATGTATTGGGTATGCCGTGACCCCTCGCTTCCAGTTATGCCTTGCACTATTACCTTGGTATTAGAGTTGACCAGTATCATTACCTACCACCCCTCACTGCCTTAATTAAGTCCTGCACAGCATCCTCAGCCGTATCATATATTTTAATATTTAGTGGGGCAAGGATCTTCCGCCCCTCCTCCTCATTGGTGCCCTTTAACCTAATGAATATCGGCTTAGATACGCCGATCTCCTTTATCGCCTCGATGACTCCATAGGCTACCTCGTCACCCCTTGTTATTCCCCCAAATATATTCATTAAAATAGCCTTTATCCTGGCATCCTTCAGCAGGAGAGTCAACGCGGACTTAACGATATCCCTGCTTGCCCCTCCTCCTATATCAAGGAAATCCGCTGGCTCACCCCCATACTCCTTAACCAGATCCATTGTAGCCATGGTGAGGCCGGCTCCATTTCCTATTATACCGATATCCCCCGGTAACTCAACGTAATGGAACCCGGCTGCCCTAGCCTCCAATTCCTCCCTAGTTAAATCACCCTCCTCCTCGACGTTTATGTCGTTATGCCTAAATAAGGCGTTATCATCAACCATTATCTTAACATCAATAGCTATGAATCGTCCATCCTCGGTTAAAGCCAGTGGATTTATCTCCACAAGCTCTGCATCGTAATCCATCATTACCCTATACATTGCATATACAACAGCCGCAAATGACTTGGCTTGGGGCCCGCTTATGCCCATGAATTTCGTCAAATCGTTAACTAGGTAATCCCGTAACCCAGCGAATGGGTGGAAGCCGCCCCTAAATATTTTTTCGGGATGCTCCTTAGCTACCTCCTCTATATCTATGCCGCCCTCGGGAGATGCTAATATTAAGTATCGCTCATTGGTTCTATCAACGGTCATCGATATATAGTACTCCTTCTTTATTGGGGAGCCTTCCTCCAGTAGGACCTTCTTTATGGGGAAGTCTTGGATCACGCGTCCAAGGTATTCCTTGGATATTGCCTTAGCCTCATCAATATTATTCGCCTTCTTGACGAGCCCCATTTTAGCCCTTCCAGCAAATGGTACTTGCGCCTTAACGAAGACGGGGTACTTAAGCCCGGCATCGACTTGATCGGGGGAACTGATGACGATGCCTCGAGGCTTCTCAACCCCATATTTATACAGCAAATCTTTACCCTTATACTCCAGTAACCTCATGCAGTGATGCAAATTACTTGAGTAAAAAAATTTTACCGCCATGAAATGGCAACTCCGCCTTCATATATAGGTTAATGATCGCTCCGTGCGGCGTTCCCCTCCCAGCCCTAAAAGGATGGGGTTTATTGCGTCCCCCTCATTTATTGCTTTGCCTTCGGAGGAATGGCATGAAGAAGGACTGGAATATTAGGGATTCCCCCTATTTTCTATGGATGGAGTCCCTCATTTAAATAATTGAATGTAATTGAGCTATCCCCATCATGGTTAACGAGAGGTCTGATTTATATGTATAGGCTCCTCACCCTTTATACGTGAACGGTAGGGACCTAGCGCTACGGTTATTGGTGGAGCTTGCTAAGTATCATAGAATACAGGGAAGCAGTGGACTTGAGGATGCAGCTGAATTCATCAAGGATCAACTAGATGAGTTGGGGATACCAAATGAAATCATTAATTATTATTATAATAGGGAGTATGATAAGTTTAAGGCCCCTATTGGTTGGGATCTCGAGTATGGCGAGCTTGAATGGAATGGAAAAAGAATAACAACGAATGATTCGCCACTACTGGTAACGGCCTATAGCCCACCCGGCGAGGCCCGTGGAGTGGCGGTTTATGTTGGGGATGGCGAGGATCCCATGGTTAATGTAGATGGAAAGATAGTAATAGCGAGGGGCAATCCATTCACAGTTTATAGGAACGCGGTTAAGTCGGGCGCCGTGGGCCTCCTTCTCTATAGGGAGGACGCTCCAAGCGAGGCATTCCCGTATATGGGCCTATTCCTTAAGGAGAACGAGAATGGCATCCCGGTCATGTCTATACCAAGGGAAATCGTGGGCAAATTAACCGGCAATATCGTTTCAATGACTGTTCAGAGCCGTTATAGGTTAAATGCAAAGATGCCCGTAATAGTGGCCGGCGATGATGATGCAAGCATCGGCGTGATAAGCCATTATTGCCATCCATATGAGACATATAATGATAATCTAAGCGGCACGGTAGCCAATATACTGGTTGCCAGACAAGCTAAGGCGCTTCACGTATTCGTGCCGGAGTACTGGGGATCATATGCATTCATGTTGGAGAAAGGCAGCAAGTTAAGGCAGGAAGCATTTGTTAACCTAGATATGGTTGGCGAAAATCAGAGCATCACTGGATCTACCCTAATACAGATAAATCCGCCTAACTTCATGGGGACTCCGCTAGAGGCATTAATATATAGATCCCTCAGGTCAATATTCACCGTTAATACGTTCAATAACTCCAATAAGGTATGGGGCATTCGGATGGATATATCTAATTATGAAGCCGGAAGTGATCACGATGTATTACTCTCATTCAAGATACCAACCGTAATGCTTAATCAATGGCCCGATAAATTCTACCACTCAAGTCTAGATACGCTTGATAAGGTAAGCCTAGAGATGCTGACGGGCATTGCATCAGCAGTGGCTAAGAGCATTAATGAGTATAAGGAACCAAACAGCGACTTGATCAGCAATTACATCGAGTTAAAGAATGCCCGTAGACGAATAGATGGCACGGCCCAGCAACCCCACAATCCCCCGGGCGAGAGCTTACGGAAACTATTCAAGGGCCCCATAATAGACCACCAATTGCTTTCAAATACTTGGGTAATGGATATATTGGATGAGAGTTTCAATAAATCTCTCTTCCTATCGCTAATACCGATAACTATGGAGTACGCAAGCGATACCGGTTCCCTAATAACCATGATAATGAATGAGTACCCCAATGCAAATAAGGAATTAATAATGAGATACCTCACCACGCTTGAGGAGCTAGGAATGATAAAGCTAGGCAATTAATTTTTGGCGCCGGGGCCGGGATTTGAACCCGGGCCCCCTCTCGGGGACGGGATGACTTGCTGCTGGGTCTCGAGTCCCGCGCCTTGGGCCGCTCGGCCACCCCGGCTTTGATAGGATTCATGAATAGTGGTTTTTAATTTTATTCGTAGATACTGCGTGTCCAATTAATGGTAACGCTGTTTAATCCCTAAGCTAGCGATTATTGCGGCTCACTATGGCAATATCAGTCTTTGGGTTAATTAGGGCCATCGCTTCTGCCGGCAATATATGAACCAATTATGATCCCCCATAGTAGCGCTGGATATACAATCATTCGCTCCATTCCCCCAGGTCCCAGTCCCAAGTATTTGCCCTCTATATATAGCGCTAACGCGACTAGGGTAGTGATCCCGAGGAGTATGGAAATGATGTTCATGGGCGTCCTCTGTAATTTATATGATGATATTGCGGCCAATCCCCCAAAGAGGAATACTATTAATGCTGAAATGGAGTGGAGGCTTCCTGTGTATTCTGGGAATATGCCGACCATTACTGCACCTATGCCGGAAATAGTGAAAAATATGGGGAATAACTTGAATGCCTTCGATTTAAGTAGCAACATGGATGCCGCTATTATTAATATGCCGAGTATCACCATCGATGTATTGAATATGATTGACGAGGGTTGAACTATCGTGCATGAACCTGCTCTACACATTGCGCCCAAGTCACTTATGTAATTGTTTGAGACGCTATAACCTGGGAACAAGAACTCCGCCACATTCATTGCTAGAATAAATCCAACCGCCCCCACCAATATTATTATGCCGGATACTTTATAGAGATTCATACGAATTCCTATAATACATAATAAATAACGCTATTATTTATAAAAATCAATAATAGAGTGCAATGCATTATGCTATTCGCTCAAATTGATGTGTATTGCGCTTTTCCATAAAGGGACTATGCGAGATGCCTTTGGGGCTGGATCTAGCCCTATAGGAAGGACGAGACCCCTCGCCCGCCGCATGACTCTTTGTGGAAAAGGTTATTTAGGTCGCCACTCCATGCGGGCTTACATGCTGAGTAAAGTCGCAGCGGAATTACGGGGACGTATAGCAGTGACGGGAGAGGCTTGGTTACCCCTAAGCATTAGTGCAACTTATGTAACTAGCGATTTCGATACCGCGGTAGTTCGTTACCTAAATGAGTTTGAATCCATTGGAAGCGACTTAGTTATAGCGGTTAATTATCTACTGCCGTTTAGGCAGGGAGCATTTGATGAATTGATTGCACATGCTGCATTTAATGATGTTAGATACATATCTCGAGAAGTGAGCGAGGCACTCAACGCCGCGCGGGAATTAATAATAATAGGCATACAGAGCGATAGGGGCTGGGTCTCCACTCCGCTATTCAATAGTAGTCTCGTCGTAATTAAGAATAAAATAATGGCAATAGCAGATGAATTCAGAGCCAAGGTGATTAATTCGGATGAGTATTTCATAGTGAGAATAACATCGCCAATATATAGAAATGGTTAGGCTTGCTGCGGAATTCACAGGTAGCTACGCCAATGAATTTAATTAACTTAACGGGGATTAAAGAGCTGAAAGTCATCTTACGCCAGGGCGCGATCCACAACCCAATCCGCGCGGGGCGGTTCCGCTCGATGAATCCGCTGCGGGCCGAGGGGAATCGGCTCTCCGAGAGGGGATCCGCGCCACGAGGCGAGGAAGGGTATAATGAGGGATGATGTTTTGCTCCGCCCATGATGGAAGCCCTAGGCTTGATGAAGTTATTAGGGAATTCGGTTAAAGATATGTGTTGTATGATGAGAGGAGCAATGGCATTGAGGTGAGGAATGGAGTGATTTATATTAAATTCGCTCTATCCCAACTCGGTAACAATGAAGTACCTAAGAGAAATTGTATATTGAGAGGTTTACCATTGAGTGACTACCGGATCGTTCCTTAGGGCTGAATCGATATCCCTAAAAATTAAAAACATGTAGTTGCAAGCATTAATGGTTTATGAGTTGGTCTTTATTGGAGGAAATAAGGCGGAGACCGGACTCGGTTAAGAGAATGCTTCAATCCAGGGGCTATGATGCCTCGCTAGTTGACGAGTTTGCCTCATTGGATCAAGAATGGAAGAAAATCAAGGCGGAGGTAGATGAATTGAGGCATAGACATAACGTTATGACGAGGGAAGTAAGCAAGGCATCTCCAGACAAGAGAGGCGAATTAATAAATAATGCAAAACAATTGCTTGAGGAAATAAGGAGAAAAGAGAATGAGCTTAATGCTATTGAGGATAAAAGAAACTCATTGCTTATGCGATTGCCTAATTTGATTCATGAATCGGTGTATGAGGCATGTAAGGGCGGCGGCGAATCGACTCCAATAACGTATCATGGTCGTCCAAAGGTATGGCGGGATATAGTGAATCAATTCCAGTCGCAGTACGTGGGTGTGGATTATGAAGTAATAGATTGGAAGCCGGTGGGTCACGCTGATTTGCTTGAGAATATTCTAAGGCTTGGAGACACTCAGAAGGCGGGTGAAGTTGCTGGAAGCAGGTTTTATTATATATTTAATGATATAGTATGGTTGGACTTCGCATTAATAATGTATGCATTAGACTTCTTGTCTCGGAAGGGTTTTCAATTAGTGGTTCCACCCTACATGCTGAAGCATGAAGTGATAAGCTCAGTGATAGACTTGGAGGCCTTTAAGGACTCCATTTATAAGATAGAGAACGAGGACCTCTACCTAATAGGGACAGCGGAGCACCCAATAGCGGCTTATCTCCGCGATAGGGAATTACTGGAGAGCGATTTACCTATACTGATGGCGGGCTTCTCCCCAGCATTCAGGAGAGAGGCGGGCGCGGTTAATAGGGATCTGAAGGGGATATTCAGGGTGCATCAGTTCCATAAGGTCGAGCAGTTCGTATTCTCCCTCCCCGAGGATAGCTGGAAGTGGCATGAGTCTCTCCTAAGCAATGCCAAGGAGATATGGGAGGGCTTGGAAATACCGTTCAGGGTAGTGCTGGTGTGCCCCAGCGACATGGGGAGGGCCGCGGCTAAGCAGTACGACTTAGAGGCATGGATGCCGGCCCAAGGAACATATAGGGAAATGGTTTCCTGCAGCAACGTCCTTGATTGGCAATCCGTTAAGCTTAGGATAAGGGTATTGAGGAAAGGAATGAATAGGGAATACGTTCACACATTAAATAGTACGGCTATAGCCAGCACTAGAACAATAACGGCTATACTGGAGAATAATCAGCAGCCCGACGGCACAATAATAATACCGAGAGTGCTTAGAAAGTACTTAGAGCCATTCCAAGCAGCTCCAAAGGACGTCATTCATCCTAGGGGCAAGTAATTAGACTGAATCATCACACAAGAGGACTAGAATAGCTCCTTCTAGGGAGGCGGGGCATCAGTGTACTGCAGTGCTATAGGGCTATGTTAATCCATTTATTATTGCCCTAATGGCGTATTTAGGCATCCTCATCGAAATGAACTTAATGACGCCTCCATACCAAGTATTGCCGCTTATCAACTTGATAAGGAGTTCCTTAACGTCACTGCTTGCGTATCCAGTGGTGCCTAGGAACCTACTGAAGAATTGCGTATCTAATCCATACACGAAAAGCGATAATGCGTTGGCTAATCTATTATTGCTCAGTAAATTGCTTACTAATCGCCTATAAATCACCGGTTCCTCTCCACGCTTAAGTGACGCGTAGGCAGCATATGCCGCAGCTATTCCAGTGTACATGGATTGATAAATTCCCTCTCCCGTTGTTGGATCGGCCACTCCAAGCGCGTCCCCAGCGAACATTGTTCTCCCAATTACAGGCTCTATATTGGTAAATGGTATTAAGTGGCCAAGCACTTTACCACTCTTAAGGCCCCATCTGGTCGCATACTCATCTAGCCGTGAACCATATCTCTGCTTAATTATTGATCCTAACCCAATATCATAGTATCCATTCGATTGAGGAAATATCCAGGCATATCCATACTTAACAGCGGTAAAGTCCAGTAGGCAAGGCAAGTCGCTGGGACCCTTAGCTATGCTCATGACTGCAGCTGCGCTCTTCTCATTGATTAAGCCAAGTGATGCAGCAACCCTGGAGGGCGCTCCATCGGCCGCTATAACCATGCTGGACATATACGTCTCTCCGCTCCGCGTAATTATCTCCACGTGATTCTTATGATTGATGGCCTTAATCACCTCCTTGTTCTCGTACTCAGCCCCCATACTTGCTTCATCGAAAAGCCTCTTATCGAATTCCTCCCTCTTCGTCACGCTTATTAATGGAATTCTTGATCGCAGCATAAAGGTTCCTGCGTAATTAGCTACATATACATCCCTACACTCACTTAGCACTAGGTCATCCATATCGACCTTAAGCCACTTAAGCAGACTCCTCGATTTCGGGGTTAATCCTCCTCCACATGGCTTTACCCTGGGGTGTTGCGCCTTATCTAAAATCAATACTTTTAAGCCGAGCCGTGAAGCCGTTATGGCGGCCGCAGATCCCGCTGGCCCGCTTCCAACCACTATCAGATCGTACTTGCCGCTCATTTGGCCCTCCTCATTGTGAGTATCATTATTATGGCTCCAATGGTTGAGTATATGAATGCCATGTAATAGCCAAGGATGAATAGTATTATCGATGTCATTATGAAGATCACCGTTAGCGCCTTCTCCATTAATAGTCCATTAACTCGCATGGCTGCTTTACTGCCCTTCGGCGTGTATATCCATTCAAGATCCTTAAACATGGCTTCTATGTAGTGGTATATTATGGCGAAGGATATGGAGAAGCCCATTATGCTCATTGTGGTTAGGCTAAATATCATCGTCATTATTCCATAATTCATTTTTCTGGCTATGGCAAGCATCAGCGTGAGGAACCCGAGGAGGAGAATTATATTGATTCCCTCCAGCGCCAAGACGTAGAATGGAGGAAGAATTACCCCGAATATCGATAATATTATTGAGATGAAGATTGATAATCCGCCTAGGGATAAGAGCGGGTACTTAGTTAACCATAGCAATATATCTATCTTATCAATGATTGGCATATCGCTCTTAATTATGCGCCTAAAGTATCTCCTCAGTATTATGGAGTCATTGGAGGACCACCGTATGTTTTGTGCCTTTAGAGCCATGTATGTGCTCGTGACTTCACTGATGGCAGTGACTTCCCTCATCACTGCAACTCGACCCCCGCTCATTTTAACCTTGAGCGAGAGATCCATATCATCCGCAGTACAGTGGCAGATCCCTCCAACCCTCATCAGTGTTTCCCTCCTTATCACGAAGTTGGTGCCCATTATCATTGAGAATCCCCACTTCTGCCTGCTGAGGAATCTGCCCAGGATTATTATCTCATTGAATATATCGTAAACCACCTTTATGGCCTTGCTGGTGGCTGTGGGTATGGCTGGTCGCCCCCTATAGACTGCCCCCACCATATCGTATCCAGCCTCCATGTAACTCACGGCGTACATTAGGTAATTAGGCGGGACCTCAGTATCTGCGTCAAGCACCATTATTAATTCGCCCTTTGAGAATTGAATAGCATAATTAATCGCGCCTCCCTTATAGCCTATGGGTGATTTCCTATTTATTGCAGTCATCCTAACCCCATATAGCTTTGAGTACTTCATGGTGATGGCTTCTATGGAGGAAAACGCCTCTTCATCATCATCGCTCACCACTATGGCTTCAAACTTATCCCTGGGATAACTTAGGCTAGCCACATTCTTTAGGACTTTCTCAATGACATCCATGGCCTCATTCTTGACCGGGATAATGATCGATACGAATGGTCTTGTCCTCGGCGGGTAATGAATGCCGCTTTTCCTCGGGTCCTTGAATAGATAGAGACCGGAGTGCAGTATGGCAATTACTTGGATGGCGGATAATGCGAGGAAGATGGAGTATATCACGTACATTATCAATAATAGCGGTATGGCATAACTTGCAGGATGACTGACTGTGACTCCAATGGGTGAACTATTATTGATATAGCTGCTTATGTTCTGCAAACTGGTCTTCTCTACATCCATGTAATGATTAAATTGGTATAATATCATTGTCATGTTATAGCCAACCTTATCCACCAATTCATCGAGGCCACTTGTTATGTTGGCGGGCATTATATATTATGCCTAACAATACCGAGTTAAATAGTTTTATACAGTGGCCTAATCATTTTTCTCGATTTTTGCATCATTAATTCAAAGAACTAGTGGGCCCGGAGGGACTTGAACCCCCGACCAACAGGTCTGGAGCCTGCCGCTCTGAACCTTGCTGAGCTACGGGCCCTCTGGTTCCGCCTAGTTGTTGTCTTTTTATTTTTTACCTTAACAACAACCATCGATTTCCCCGTTCTCTAATTTATCTTAGAATTAGGTGCGTTGGGCTCTGTTTAGAGGTTCATGGAGGGATGAATATCGGCCCTTGAGAGAGGGATGGGAACACTTAGTATACTCAGCACTAATATTTATTAACGATTATATTTATTACACTTAATATGAGAACCACAATATCCATAATAAAGGCAGACATAGGGGGGCTCCCTGGACACGCTTGGGTTCATCCAAAGATACTCGAGTATGCAGCGGATAGATTGGCTTCTGAGGTTAGGAATGGATCAATAATTGATTACTTCGTGTTTAATGTAGGGGATGATATGAGCCTATTAATGACCCACAACAAGGGACCCAACAATGCATCTATTCATGAAATAGCTTGGAACATATTTAGAGACGCCACGGAATCAATAGCAAAGAAGGTGAGGCTATACGGCGCTGGCCAAGACCTCCTTAAAGATTCATTCTCCGGAAACATTAGGGGAATGGGGCCTCAAGTCGCCGAAATGGAGTTCGAGGAACGAGGCAGCGAGCCAATAATAGTGGTCGCCGCCGATAAGACTGAGCCAGGCGCCTTTAATTTACCGTTCTATAAAATGTTTGCCGATCCATTTAATACCGCTGGATTAGTTATTGATCCAGCCATGGCGGAGGGATTCATATTTGAGGTAATAGACGTCAAGGAGGCCCAAGTATTCTTGTTAAGGATGCCGGAGGACATGTATAGGTTACTTGGATTGATTGGAACACCGGGCAGGTATATAGTTAGGAGAGTTTACAGGAAGCGGGATTTAGTGCAGGGAGCTGTGGCCAGTGTTGAGAGGCTCAACCTGATAGCCGGCAAATATGTTGGTAAGGATGATCCGGTGGCAATAATAAGGGCTCAACATGGCTTACCGGCGGTCGGCGAGATTCTAGAGGCATTCGCGTATCCCCACTTAGTGGAGGGATGGATGAGGGGAAGCCACGTGGGTCCACTCACTCCCTCCAAATTCGCCCAATTCATGCTGGATAAGAAGATGGCTCTAGGACCAAAGATGACTAGGTTCGATGGCCCACCAAAGGTCGGTGCATTAGGCTTCCAATTGCATGATGGATACCTAGAGGGCCCGGTCGATTTATTCGATGATCCCGTATTCGATTACTCGCGGCAATTAGCGGCGACCGTCACGGACTATATAAGGAGAATGGGTCCAATAATGCCTCACAGATTGCCGCCTGAGGAAATGGAGTACACAACCATTTCACAAGTACTAAAGGAGGTTAAGTCGCTTCCACTGGATGAATACGAGAAAGATAGGGAAGGCGCATTAAAATCATTGACCTCTAAGTGAATATTAATCGTTAATTCCTAACTCAGAAAAACTGAGTGTAACCGTTCTCCTCTTCTTTGAAGCTATTAATAATAGAGTTAAAGTCATTCGGTGAACCCCCTAAGTTTATATAATTAATGGAGCGACGGATAATACATGAGGTTTCCAATTCTCGTGATAAACATGAAGGCCTATCCCGAAATAATAGGTCAAGGCTCGGTTCAATTAGCTAAAGTGGCCGAAGACGTATCCAAAGAGCTGGGGGTATCCATAGCCGTTGCTCCGCCGCTCACTGAGTTGAGGAGGGTAGTTGAGGCCGTGTCAATAGATGTATTCGCACAATCCGCCGATCCGGTACGGCCGGGAGCAGCCACAGGCTACACGCCTCTTGAAATGATTAAGGAAACGGGGGCCCGAGGCGTTATTCTTAATCATAGTGAGCATAGATTATTATTGAATGACTTGACATGGATGATAGGTAGGGCAAAGGAACTCGGCCTGGAGCAATTAGTGTGCGCCCCGGATCCAGAATCAAGTGCCGCGGTTGCCGCCTTATCGCCCACAGCCGTGGCTGTTGAGCCTCCGGAATTAATAGGTACAGGCAAGGCGGTCAGCAAGGAGAAGCCTGGAGTAATCACTAGGACCGTTGAATTAGTGTCTAGGATAAATCCCGGCATCAATGTTATCACCGGTGCAGGCATAGAATCCGGCAGTGATGTTGAGGCCGCCCTAAGGTTGGGAACCAAGGGAGTTCTAGTGGCTAGTGCAATAGTTAGGGCTAAGAATTGGCGGGAGAAGGTGCTTGAATTAGCTCGTCCACTGCAATTGGCCTCATTCCCGCCTTAAAAGACGAGGTTTGCCGCCCTTATTACTATTAGTTTCTATTGTTTTAATATATTATTATATTTGTCCCTTAACGTCTTCTTATCGACTTTGCCTGTGCTGGTTAACGGCAATTCATCCAGTATAACTACCTTATCCGGGAGCCACCACTTAGGTATGACGCCCTTAATTACATATTGCTCTAAGTGATGTATGATATCCTCCTCCTTTAATTGCTGGCCCTTCTTTGGCACCACTAATGCAATTGGTCTCTCGCCCCACTTATCATGTGAAACGCCTATCACTGCCACTGCTGCAACGCTTGTGTGGGTGGATATTAAGTCCTCTAGCCTAAGGCTGCTTATCCATTCGCCGCCCGATTTGACCACATCTTTCATTCTATCAACTATTTTAACGTAGCCATCCTCGAACTTAACTGCTGCATCGCCTGTATGGAACCATCCATTACGCCATGCATTCTTGGTCTTCTCTGGATCACCCATATATTCCTTGAATAACCATGGTGAACGCACGGCTATTTCCCCAATGGTCTTGCCATCGGGAGGAACATCTCTATCGTACTCATCCACCACCCTCAAGTCAACTAATGCAACGGGGAGGCCTGTTCTGAGCATTATATTCTTCTTCTCTTCATCGCTTAGATTCATGTGCTCAGGTCGCAGGTGGGCAATTGTGAGTATGGGAGCCGTCTCCGTTAATCCGTAGCCGCTTATGACGATCATTCCCCTAGCATTAGAGGCATCCAGTAATCCCTTGGGTAGAGCGGCGCCTCCTATTATCATTTTGACTCCATGCAAGTCATACTTGCTTGAGTCCGGGTGAGAAAGCAGTGCGTATAGTATGGTAGGTACGCCGGCTGTGAATGTTACCTTCTCTTCATTTATTAATCGGAGCATGTGGCCCCACTCAAATTTTCCTGGATAGATCATCTTTACCCCAGCCAATGGAAGGGAGTATGGCATTCCCCATGCGTGTACATGATACATGGGGACGAGAGGCATAGCGGTGTCCGTGTTTCGTAATTCTATTGGTGGCTGAACCACTGCGCCTATGGTGGCTAAGGAATGAAGCACCAGTCCCCTATGTGTATGTATGCCTCCCTTGGGTAATCCCGTGGTTCCCGACGTGAATAGCATAGTTGCTGGGGTTCTTTCATCTAGTTCTGGAAAACTTGCTTCCCCTTGCCGATTGGTTTCATCATAGTAATTAAGCATCTTGGCTCCGAGACCGTTATTGGGCACCTTGTTTTCATCGCTCATATATATCACTGCCTTTATCGATTTCACGTTTTCCATTATTGGCTTTAGGAGGGGGGAGAAATCATCTATATTTATGAATAGTAGTTCAGGTTTTGCGGCGTTCATTGTGTATATTATCTCTTGTGGAGCTAGACGTACGTTAACTGTAAAAAGAGTGGCTCCAACGGATGGCACGGCATAATATAATTCACCATACCTGAGGGAATTCCAATCCAGCACAGCAACCCTGGTGCCGGGTTCACCGGGCTTACCTGCCTTAACCCCCAGCTCCAGCAATAGCGATGCAACTTTCCTGACCCTACTATTGAACTCCCTATTTGTCAATGACACGCGTTTACCATTATATGGCCAATATACAATCTCTCTATTGGGATATGATGATGTAGCATAGTTTAATATTTTGTCTATTGTTAGTTGATAGTCATAGTAACTCATGAATCTACTAGGTATAGCACGCTAATAAATGTTACTGCTCTACACTACATATAGGTAATATTTTTAATCTAGCCAGTATCAAATCTCAGCGAGAAATATGGTATTTCCATTTGATGGACTGGGCGACTATCAATTAATCTTCAAGGCCGAGCACGAAATGTTCAGGAAAGCCGTGCGGGAATTCGTAGAGAAGGAGATAAAGCCCTTGGCGCCGCAAATAGATGAGACAGATGAAGTTCCGAAGCCCCTCCTCGAGAAAATGGCTCAACAAGGATTCTTTGGACTACACCTATCAGAGGAGTATGGCGGGCAGGGCGGAGACACGATAATGACTGTGATACTGAGCGAGGAAATAGCGAGAGTATCGCCAGCGGTTACCGTGGTCATGGGAACCAATGACTTATTCTCAATACCATTATTGATCTATGGAAACGAGGAACAGAAAAAGAAATACTTGCCCCCGCTCGCCAAAGGCGAGAAGTTCGGCGCCTTCGCGGCCACCGAGCCATGCTGTGGCAGCGATGTTGCCGGCTTCCAAACAAAGGCCGAGAAGAAGGGCAATAAGTGGGTCATAAATGGTAGAAAAATATTCATCAGCAATGCTGATCTAGCGGATTACTTAATAGTATTCGCCAGAACCAGTCCCCCACCTGATAGGAAGAGGAGATGGATGGGACTCACCGCATTCATAGTGGAGAAAAACACCCCCGGCTTAAGTCTTGGAATGAAGGTACATAAAATGGGCCTAAGGGGGAGCCATACGTGGGAAGTAATTCTAGATAATGTGGAGGTGCCGGACGAGAATAGGGTCGGCATGGAGGGCATGGGATTCCTAATAGCGATGGAAACATTTGACAGAACTAGGATAGGCGTTGCAGCTCAGGGACTCGGCATGGCTCAAGCCGCTTATGAGGCTGCATTTACATATGTTCACCAAAGAAAGGCGTTTGAGTTGCCCTTAGCATCATTTGAGGCCGTTGAGTTCTCCCTGGTAAACATGTTAAGTGAATTAATGGCTGCCCGCTACTTAACGTACTTAGCTGCTTACCTAGCTGATCAAAATAGGCCAGAATTCACCTTCGCCGCTTCGCTGGCTAAATTCTACGCCACTGAGGTGGCTGAGAAGATAATATCCGATGCAATAAATCTACATGGTGGAGTCGGCATAACCACTGAGGTTGGGCTTGAGAAGCTTGCAAGGGATGCCAAGATAACTCAAATATATGAGGGCGCCAATAATATTCAGCGCTTAGTGGCTTATAGGCAATTAGTTAGAATACTCAGGAATAAGGGCATACTTGGCGGCGAATCTGGAGGAGAAATGTAATTGGAGAAAGGAATAACGCTAATTTTCCCTTGCCTAGGCTTTGTCTAATTTATTTGAGGGATTATTCCTATGGTTGGGTTGGACTGACCTCCTCCCCGCCTTTAGGGCGAGGGTTCCCCGAGGTCTTGGGGGTTACGCCCCTTTCACGGGCGCTACTCGATTATGATCCACGATAAAAGAGAGGGGCTTCTTTATTGCTGAGATCGTTATGCCGGTGGCCTTCTTCAAGATATTTAATGCGCCGTTAAAGTCGGAATGAAGCTTATGACCCTTAGGGCAATTAACTACTCCCCTCGGCCCCCTCTCAACCCTAACGCCATGATAAGCACAGTACTTTGAGGTATTATACTCAATGACCTCAAACACACGAATACCATACTCCTGAGCCTTCAACTCAATGATATTCATCAACTCGCGGTAAGACCACATGTTCACTGTGAACTTATTCCCTTTCTCTTGAGCAATGTTGAAGGGGTACCCCAAGTAGATCGTTGAGACGCCTCGTTCATGCAACTCCCTCAACAGGTGGGAGGCGAAGTTCCTATACAAATGAAGAAGTCTCCTGCTCAATTTCTTGAAAAGTCTCCTCCTCTCCCTTGACAACTCCCCATACGCCTCGTATTCCCCAATGTTCTTCATCTTGTCTGACAAGGACTGTACCTCGGATATCCTCCTCCCGAAGTAGAAGTAATCCTCCTTAGTCCTAACGCCCTTGTATAATAACCAAGTTCCGTCATCGATCACCACGCTCGCCAAGACGTTGATGCCTAGATCTATTGAGGCCATTTTGTTACCTTTAGGCGATTTAACTTGAATGCTCTTTCTTTCGCCGCGAAGGATATGCTTGCTCCTCCTTCCCGTTTTAGTTACCTCGACGCCAACCTCCACGGGGATGGAGGCGTACCACGCATTCCTAACCTCGTCATAGTATATTTCTAGTCTGCCTTGCTTGCCGTGCCACCTTAATCTACCTGTGAATCTAATTTCCATCTTGAAGTACTTGAGGATGATGTGGTTTTTCTCATCCACTACGTAATTATCCTCCCTCACGACTAGGAGGAGCTTCCTCCCATCCTCATTCTTCCAATAACTTGGCGGCGAAACGTGATTCATGTGGGGCGGCAATTTTCCTTTCTTCCTCAGCTTGAGTAGGGAGAAGAATGATGACCAAGCCTCATTATTCTTATTAAGCACTTGCTGCGCATTAGCACTACCCAATTCATCCTTATACTTCCCATAATACTTCATACGTCCCCTTTAGGTCCACTTTTCCTCCGTGGAAGAATTGTTGCCTCCTCTCATAGTTAACCTCGTTAAAGAGTTTGGCGGAGGCGTTGGCTAGCCTCCTCAGCTTTCTTTCCTGGAACCCATTTGGTAGGAGGCGAACCACGTTAGTCCTCCTATTCTTGAATTCGATTTCTTTGATGCCCCCTCCCGGTATTGCGGGGGGAATCGGCTCCCGCTCCTCATTCCCAAGAAATTGACCGGGGGAGGACATCCTGAAGAGAGGTGTTTAGGCTTAAAAAAACTTTTCTATAAGGGGACTACTCATCCCCCGCCCTGAAGGGCGAGGCTTTCCGCCCCCTTAACCCCCATGTTGTAACCTTGGGGAGGGGTCTCCTAAGAGGGGATTGGAGATTATTGTGCGCGCATTAATAATATTTATAAGGAGAAACCATCGATTAAGTTATGGAGGATTACCTCCGAAAGTTAATAGATAAGGGTTCAGCGTACTCTGATGCTCGTTACCATTATCAGAGGGGCTCAAGCATTTCATTAGTTAATGGAGTTGTAGCAGGAAAAACTTCGTGGGTAAGCGAGGGTTACTTGGTTAGGTCATTCAATAATGGCCTCTTAACCGTGTTCTCCTCTAATGAACCCAAGGTGGATAAGCTCGTTATTAAGTCAAAAAGTTGGGAGACCGGATTCAAACCCGCTGCTCCAATAAATAAGAATGTGATTGTGCCCCAAGTAAAGCCCATGAGTGATGCATCTGTTGAGGAGAAGGTAAAGATGCTGCAGGAAATCGATGCCCGTGTGCGCAGTGAGAAGTTAAATTCTAAATTGATTAGGTTTAATATATCCCTCTTTGAGTTTATTGAGAGGCGGGCCTTTCATAATAGTGAAGGCACGTTCTCTTACATAGAGAGGCCGGGCCTCTGGTTAAGGTACTCCATGGTGCTGGAGAACAAGGGGGAAACGATTTCCATGTGGTCAGATGAGTTGGGGGCACTGGGTGGATTGGAATTATTGGATAAATGGAATATCCATGCCGAACTAATAGAGAAAGTAAAGTCCCTCGATAATATATTGATAAATGGCAGGGCGCCTCCAACGGGTAAAATGGATGTCGTTGTGAGCAGCTTGATAGCCGGCATAATAGCCCATGAATCAACTGGGCACCCCTTCGAGGCGGATAGGGTTCTAGGCAGGGAAGCTGCCCAGGCAGGTAAGAGTTACCTGGGGTACTTAGCGGCAGGTAAATTCGCCTCTGAGGCAGTTAATGTATCGGATGACCCCACAATACCCGGCAGCCTCGGCTTTTACTTGGTTGATGATGAGGGGATAGAGGCAAGAAAGAAGCGATTGATTGTTAATGGAAGAGTGAATGAGTTGCTTCAAAGCCGCTTCACTGCATATAAGATGAATGCGGAACCTAATGGATCCATGAGAAGCATGGATTACCAATCGGAGCCACTCATCAGAATGTCTAATACATTTTTCGAGCCATCCAATATGAAACTAGATGAATTGATACGCGATGTAAGGAATGGAATATTTCTCAAGAGCTATATGGAGTGGAACATAGATGATATAAGGTGGGGACAAAGATATGTTGGGCTTGAGGCGTACGAGATAAGGAATGGCGAAGTGGGGAATCCGGTGAAGTATCCAGTCCTTGAGGCCAGCACGGGAGAAATATATAGCTCAATAGATGCCGTTGATGATGAATTGAGATTCTACGCAGGCATGTGCGGAAAAGGCGAGCCCTCGCAGGCCGTACCAGTATGGATGGGTGGACCAGATATGAGGATTAGGAACATTAGGGTGAAGAAACTTGGAGAGTAATCAATTAGCCTCAATACTTGGCTCAATACGGGCTGAGGAAAAGGCTGTAGCAATGGAGATCAAGGATAATTTAATGATAAAGGTAGTGGATAGCTCAATTGCCCTATTACAGAGATGGAGAACTGTTGATGGTCAGGTTTATGTTGGGTCAGGCGGAAAAATGGCAATAATAGGTTTCTCAGGTAATCCCCCCAGCGATATAGATAAAGAGGCGAATGCGAGCCTAACCCCTTCGCCATACTTCTTCAAGCTTCCGCGTAATGAAGGGGAGACCAAGAAGGATGTAAGTGACCCAAACATAATCGGCAGCATAAGGAATCCAAGTCAACTAATAGATGATGTACTTAATATGATGACTGAGAAGACGAGCGGTGTCGTTATGCTGGAGAACATTGAGAGGCAAGTCGCAACTAGTGGGGGATTCATGGGAACAGAGAAGTTAACTACATACACTGCTCATTTCAGGGTGTTTAAGGGAGATAATACAGGGCATTGGGCGACAACCGGTTCCCGGCTTAACATTAATGATATGAGAAATGCCTTGAGGAAAGCGGATGAGTATGCCTCCATAACGGATGAAGTGGAGATCGATGAGGGGAAGCATAGAGTCATTCTTTCGCCGATGGTTTTCTCTAATCTGCTTCAATTAGTGGGTAGAATGGCATCGGCCATGTCCGTGGAGACCGGTTCCTCCATATTCACCAAGGTGAAACCAGGCGATAAGATTTTCTCGCCCATATTTACCCTGCACGATAGGCCGCTGAGCGATTTAAGGCCCATATTCTTCGATGATGAGGGGAATGAAACACATGATAAGGCCATTGTGGAGAATGGGGTATTCAAAACACTCCTCTTCAATACGGCGCTAGCTGATCGCCATAAATCGAAGAGCACGGGGAACGCTGGATGGGTGTTTCCAGTGCCATGGAACTTGGAGACTGCTCCCGGCGATGCTGACGAAAATGATTTATTGAGTGGAGACGGAGTATTATTCACCAATAATTGGTATACGAGGCTTCAGAACAGCATGGAGGGCATCTTCTCCACCGTGGGACGGGATGCCATATTATTAATAAGAAATGGAAGAATAGTGGGGAGGTCCAAGAAGAGGCTTAGATTAGCAGGTCGACTTGGCGATATGCTTGGAAATATCCAGGCACTATCTAGGACATTATACCCAATAAGGTGGTGGGAGGTAGAGGTTCCAACGCGGGCCCCATTTGTGGATATCTCAAGCTTCACTGTGACCAAGAGCCAATGAATCATCCTTGCCCTTATGGATGGATTCTTTTGACCTCTTGAAAAATGATTTAATCACCTCTCCTTCAAGGGATGACCCTTGCCTCTCTTTTGTCATGGCTTTAATTATGCTTTTACTCGATATATATTGCCGGCCTGCCCGGCATTGCTGACTTAGCCTTATTAGCGGGATCCTGGCCTGGATTTAATGCATCGTGGATCATTATCTTAATGCCGAGTTTCTTTTCCATAACTGGACCAAAGTACTTAAACGCATTCAGCTCCATTTCTCTCGAGACGATGTTGCGGGGTATTTGGCCATTAAATACTCTCTTAGCAACATCGGGTATGCGAGACTTAATGTTATTGAACCGTGGATTGCTTGAGGCTTCCTTAATTATCGATCCCATGTCCTTCTTCTCCTCCATCTTAACTGAAATAAAGCTAACCAACTCATAAAGCTCACTGCTTGGCCCAACATATATATGAGCCAGCTTTGCCTCCTTTCTCAGCCTCAATAATTCCCTCACGTCCTCTATGGTCCTGAATACTACATCAACAGCATTATCCACCTCATCACTTGGCTCCTTTGCCGGAGTGATCCATTTCTCTAATGAAATTAGGGATGAATTACCCATTCTATGCCATAATTCCTCCGTTATGTGAGGCATGAGGGGGCTCAATAATATTAACCACTTGCCTAAAAACTCCCAAAGCACCGACCTGAATTCAGGTAATGAGTCCTTCACATCCATGTAAATCTCCGCAGAACTAAGCAGATTAAAGAATGACTCAAGCACATATTTCCTAATACTCATGCTCTCTATTAACTTAGGTGCAGTAATGAGTAGCCTATCGATCTTGCCCAACAACCACTTACTTGGAAGTGTTAATTCATTGGTGGGCAGCGATGCTTTTCCCATCGTTATTATCTCATTTGCCAGTCTCCAGAAATCCACTAACCTGGAAAGCACTACATCCACTTCATTATCCTTCCAATCAAGTAGATTCTCCAGATCCGCCTCATAAGCCATATAGAGCCTAACCATGTCTGGCGGGTAATTACTGACCGCTTCCCTAAGCGGTAAGACATTCCCAAGGGACCGCGACATTTTCTGCCCATTACGTATTAGGAAATTATTCAGGGTAATGGATTTAGGCCACATATCGCGTGGGAATATGGCCGCATGGTGAGCTATGAAGAAGCTCAAGTGATTGCCTATCAAATCTATGCCGCTGTGCCTCTGATCAACTGGGTACCAGTACATGAATTCCCTACGGGCCTTCTCCGCCACTTCGCTTAATATTAATGGCTTGCCTTTACCCAGGAATACATAATCATAGAACGAGAGAAGCTTGTTAAGGGCATCCTCATCCGTGCCATTACTCTGAATCACTTTGGAGGTCAATTCGCTGAGCACCTTAGACGCATCGCTGCTCTTCACATACCTAGCAATCGTATAGAATGCCATGTATATGGTCGAGTCGCTCAGGGACTCTATTACCCACTCATTATCCCAGGGAAGGCGAGTGCCGAGGCCCCTCTTCCTGGCGCATGGCCTCATATTCAGCCAATTAATGGTTGACTCGAAGTTAATCCGGTAAGACTCCGGCATTATCCTCATGGAGTTAAATGCCTCCCATATTTTTGGTTTCCACTCTGGATGGCCGTAATTAAGGAACCATTGATCCCGTATCACTGCAACTATGACCCTATTGCCGCCCCTCGTAAGTATTAGCCTGGGCTCCGTCTCATACATGATGTCCCAAGCATTCTTGCCTTTTAATAATTGAATTGCCTTCTCCTTAGCCTCAGAAACCCTTACCCCCGCGAGCGAAGTATTATCCCTCATCACCCCAGAATAATACTCATCCCTATAGATAATCTTGGTTGCCTCGTTAAGCTTATCCTTCTCTAATTGACTCTTTATTCCCATTCGCTTAACTATATCAGCGGCAGGCCACTCACCGTAACCCTCAACCCTTATTATCCCAATTGGGGAAATGCCTCTAGCAACGCCGCTGAACTCATTATCGCCGCTAGCTAGCTCCACTAAGGCAATGTAATCATAGGGAGCATGAGCGGGGACACTATACACAACTCCAGTGCCTGTATCATCATCCACGAAGCTGGCCGGCAAAACAGGTAACCATGATTCGGTCACTGGATTAATGACGCGCGCCCCAAGTAATTCCCTCCCCCTGAGTTCCCTAATCACCTTAACCTCCTTATCTTGAAATGATAGCTTCCACGCAGCTTGCTTGGATATTATCCAAGTTTCCCCACCCACCTGGGCCTCCACATAAGTGGCGTCTGGATTTATCCATACATTGGTCGCGCCAAATATTGTTTCGGGCCTGAACGTGGCGGCCACCAAATATTTTCCATCACTCAACCTAAACTTAACTAAGTTAAACTCAAGTATCTCTATGTTGATCTCGTCGCCGCCCTTTATATCGTGCTCGCCAACTGCTTGGCCCTCCGCTGGGGAAAAGAGAACTACATGCTTCCCCCTAGTTATGAATCCATTGTCCCGTAGCTTATAGTACTGCCAAATAATGAATGAACTATACTCGGGATCACCCGTGGTGAATTGACGCGTGAAGTCCATTGATGGCCCTATCAACTTTAAATCCTCCTCATAATGGCTGGCAAAGAATTTCGCTATATTCCATGGATCCTTGAATGACTCGATAATTCTACTTATTTCTCCCTTGTCCTTTATATAAATCCCAACATACCACTCATAGAGGTCCCTTAACTCCGCGTCTCCCTTGCTTAACCTATCCGCCACTGATTGAATTGGAGTGCCCGTTATATGCCACGCTATTGGAAACAACACATTATAGCCCTGCATCCTCTTTAGGCGAGCAATTATGTCACTTATCGTGAACGTGCGACCATGTCCAATATGTGGAGGACCCTGCACATAGGGATACGGAACGGTGATGAAGTACTTGGGAGCGCCCTCCTTGACGTCGCCATTAAACACCCCCTTCGAGTACCACTCATTCTGCCAACGCCTGGATACCTCCAACATCTCCTTAACTATATCGTTATAGAAAGCTCATCGCTATTGGATCCAACTAAGGTTTTTAACATTATCGCTCCGACGGCTACAAGTTTTCAGAGTTAAGGTTTAAAAAGCCGTGAAGCCTCAGGCAATGGGGATTCCTATTGCCGAGTTCCAGGCACGAATAGTTAGGGAAAAGAGGGAACGCAAGAAAGAGAAAGTGAGGAACTTCATTGAATGGTTCAATAAAATAATAATGGACGCCGAGCTATATGAATATAGATATCCCGTCAAGGGCGCATATATATGGAGGCCCTATGGTTTACAAATAAGGCGGAGGGTAGAGAACATAATTCGGGAGCTCCATGATGGAACCGGCCACGGCGAGGTCCTATTCCCAGTATTTATACCGCTCGAGTACTTCAGCAAGGAGAGCGAGCATATAAGGGGGTTCGAGGAGGAGGTTTTTTGGGTATCTAAAGGCGGCAAGGATCCTGAAAGGCTCATCCTGAGGCCCACCAGCGAGACAGCCATGATGCCGATGTTTAAGTTATGGATAAAGGACCACACCGATCTACCTCTAAAGGTTTACCAAATAACAAGCGTATTTAGGGCTGAAACCAAGTCGACGCATCCCATGATTAGGCTTAGGGAGATCTCCATGTTCAAGGAGGCTCACACGGCTCATGTAGATAGAGAGGACGCCGAGAAAACGGTTAGGGAGGCAATGGAAATATACAAAAAGATATATGATTACCTCAGCATTCCATACCTAATATCAAGGAGGCCAGAGTGGGATAAATTCGCGGGAGCGGTCTACACCATAGCATTTGATACCTTAATGCCCGATGGAAAAACAATACAAATAGGAACTGTTCATTACCTTGGAACCAACTTCTCCAAGGTCTTCGAGGTAACATACTTGGATAAGGATGGAGCAACTAAGTACGTTCATACGACCAGTTACGGCATATCCGAGAGAGTTATAGCAAGCATGTTGGCGATACATGGAGATGATAATGGACTTCTCCTGCCCCCCAACGTAGCTCCAATACAGGCGGTGATAGTTCCCATTCCACAGGAAGGATATGATACTAAGGGAGAAGCAGCCAAAGTTGAGGCAGAGCTTAGGGGAGCAGGAGTAAGGGCATTAGCGGATCTGCGCGATGATAAGACGCCGGGCTGGAAATTCAATGATTGGGAAATGAGGGGCGTACCAATACGTGTGGAAATAGGGCCTAGAGATATGGATAAGAAAACTGCAGTAGTTGCCAGGAGAGATACTGGCGAGAAGTATGAGGTGCCTCGCCAATACGTGGTTGACTTCATTAGGAAATTAATGGTGGAGGTTGGGGATAACATGCGGAGGGAGGCATGGAGTAATTTAAGGAAGTCAATTCACTATGTGAGCAGTATACAGGAGGCATTGGATAAGTTAGGCGCTGGCGTAATCATGATACCCTGGAGCGGAGATGAACAATGCGGTATAAAGATACAGGAGCAGCTGGATGCCAGCATACTTGGTGTTCCAATTGATGAGGAACCCACTGCTCAAATAGGCGGGGAGAAAGACCTAGCGTGCCCAGAGAAGAACGCTAATTACTGGGTAAGGGTCTCAAGGCGATACTAGGATTACTTCAATATGTTTACTAAATCCATTGCTTCCATTGGGTTTCCCTTAGTTATCATTAATAATCCCTTAAAGAATGCACTTATGGGATCCAACTCACCCTTAATTAGCTTAACAAGGTTATCCCTACTGATGCTCACCGCTAGATTCGGTGATGGATGCGTTCCCTTAATTATTGTGACTGCCCCATCCTTTATCTGCACGTAGAAGGCCTCTAAATTAGTTCCCTGGAATTGATATACCTTGTTAACATTCTTCATTTTCTCCATTATCTTGCCCTTATTGGCCTCAACTAAATTATTCAGGAGCTGTATTGGGTCCTCGCTTGACATACTACAAGGAGAAATAACTCCTTTATAAAAATTACCAAAATGGGGGTTAAGGGGGCGAAAAACCTCGCCCCATCAGGGCCGGGGATGGATAACCCCCTTATAGAAAGGTTTTTTAAGACTAAACACCTCTCTTCAGGATGCCCTCCCCCGGTCAATTTCTTGGGAATGAGGAGCGGAGGCTGATTCCCCCCGCAATACCGGGAGGGGGCATCAAAGAAATCGAATTCAAGAATAGGAGGACTAACGTGGTTCGCCTCCTACCAAATGGGTTCCAGGAAAGAAAGCTGAGGAGGCTAGCCAACGCCTCCGCCAAACTCTTTAACGAGGTTAACTATGAGAGGAGGCAACAATTCTTCCACGGAGGAAAAGTGGACCTAAAGGGGACGTATGAAGTATTATGGGAAGTATAAGGATGAATTGGGTAGTGCTAATGCGCAGCAAGTGCTTAATAAGAATAATGAGGCTTGGTCATCATTCTTCTCCCTACTCAAGCTGAGGAAGAAAGGAAAATTGCCGCCCCACATGAATCACGTTTCGCCGCCAAGTTATTGGAAGAATGAGGATGGGAGGAAGCTCCTCCTAGTCGTGAGGGAGGATAATTATGTAGTGGATGAGCTGAATCATAAGCTAATCCTCAAATACTTCAAGATGGAAATCGGTTTTACGGGTTACTTCTACCTACAAAATAGGATAGGTGAGGTACAATCCTTATCAAGCAAGATGAAGAATATCAACGAGTATGAGGCGTATTATGAGCTTAATAGGGAGAGGAGGAGACTATTCAAGAAACTAACTAGGAGGCTTCTCCACCTGTATAGGAATTTTGCTTCTCACTTACTTAGGACGCTTCATGAATTAGGCGTCTCAACCATCTACTTGGGCTACCCCTTCAATATTGCTCAGGATAAGGGCAATAAGTTCACCGTGAACTTGTGGTCTTATCGCGAGTTGATGAATATCATAGAACTGAAGGCTCAAGAATACGGTATGAGGGTGTTTGAGGTCATTGAGTATAATACGTCCAAGTATTGTGCTTATCATGGTGTTGAGGTTGAGAGGGGGCCGAGGGGAGTAGTTAATTGCCCCTTGGGGCATAAGCTTCATTCGGATCTAAACGGCGCATTGAACATATTGAAGAAGGCTACAGGTATAGTAGTTTCAAGAGTGAGGAAGCCCCTCTCCTTTATTGTGGATCATAACAGAGTAGCGCCCATAATGGGGCGTAACCCTCTAGACCTCGGGGAGCCCTCGCTAAATGGCGGGGAGGAGGTCAGACCTAACTTTTGAGACAACTCTCCACCGCCATTGGAGTCAGCCGCTGCTTCCCATCTACATGAATTGGTCAGTGAATGGAACAAGCATAATTTCCAGTCAGTTTACCCAGCCTTAAAAGGCGAGTTATCTCTCATTTTATCGTTATTGGTCAGGTAAAGAGGTCTGCATTGATCGGTATGTTTTTTGCATTGGATAGTAAGGACCAGTAAAGTGTGGGTAAGAAACCCTTCCACCATTGTATTCATGCGCCAAGAGCCATGGTTTGGAGATGCATGCTCCATAATGGCCATATACGGCATTGCTCATGCGTTTCCCTGGCTAGAATTTGCATAGGGGCCAAAAATTAAAGAGGGCCCCCCACTAACTCCTATGCGTGCTATTCATACTATTGCTAAGTGGGGTTATGTGTCCAGTACAATTATATAATGTCAGCGCATATAGGTTATTTCTATTCGAGCGCTCCCTTGTGAACCTCACTTACGATGCTTCAAGCAGCTCCAACTGTAGTTACTTGCAGAATCTGCTCAGGGATGAAGTAATGTACTTGGCTAGGCTTCACTTATTTCACGGCGTTAAGTTACGGCTAATACCGTGGTCAGCGACAGGCGCTGAGAAAAGATTGCTGAATTATGATATTGAGTACCTAATAGAGATGGAGAAGGCCTTTAACAATACGTGCAGCGGTGCTTGCACCTCAAGATACTTCACTCTATATACGATGCTGCTTAAGTTCCGTTCCATTAATACGGAGGCATCCACGCTAATTAATTATACCCCCATCAAGGTGGTGACGGCGTGGAGCAATGAATTCATTAGGGAATTATCGATTTTCAATCCATCAGCGCCATTGCCCAGCACAGATCAAGTAATTCGGGAAATCGATGACATGATAAATTACCTCAATTCAGAGAAATCATTGCTGGGAAATTAATCCTGGCAACGAATCACGCCAAACCTCATTCAGAAAGGTATAGGTCTGCGCCTACTTGGGGAAAAACATGCCTCTCCTGGCATTCATTACCTCATCTTGATCGAGCGAGTCCTTTATATTCCTAATATTAATTGCTTCGCCGAGTTCCTCATTTATCCATCTCGATCTTAGGATTCCGATGCCGTGATGATGGCTTATGGAGCCGCCGTTCCTCAATGTGGCTTCCATAGATTAGGCTCAGCAGGGTCGTTATGATCGCCTTAAGCCTCGTCGCCCCTGACCCGCTGATCTCCTTCAGGCCAAAAACTACGTTTTCGATCCTAGTGGGGGGGGGATGCCGTCATAGATATATTTGTCTGGTGGTGCTTCTACTGCCCTCAACCTCAAATAGTTGTATAATTCTGTGTCATTTTTTATATTTTCTAAAAATTCAAAAATTGAAGAAGAATCTGCATAATCAGAGACGTACATTCTCAATCTATTCCTTAGGGCGATATTGTCAGGTAAATAGAAATCCGCAAGCAATTCTGCTATATCCTCTACATCTAATAACTTTCCTTCCTCTGTCTCTGTTTTCGATAATTTGAATGGATCTAATCCCAGCACCTGGCCCTTCCTAACTACTACCGCTTTCAACCCCAACATTTTTGCTATTTTTACGTATTCGTTCTCTGGGTCTATCCCCCAGATTTTTATGCCGTATTTTTCTTTCATTCTCTTCAATAATATCTTGGCAGTCATCGATTTTCCGCTTCCCGTTTCTCCCAGAATGATGATATTGTAGTTGTTACGCATGTATGGGTTTAACAGCACTGGACTACCAGAGTCACTAAACCCCACGAATATCCCATCTTCATCTAGTAAATCTTCAGAGATGAGGGGGTACAGCGCCCAGCTGGCAGTTATAGAGTCAGTATATTTAGGGGCAATAGAATTCATGAATGGGAAGAAGAAGTTCACCTCTGTTCTGAAGTTATACAAGACATGTTGATAGAAACGCGGCACATCAACATCAAAAAGCCTGCTTCTTGCAATATCTCTTATCTGATTATATTTTTCTTTTAATTCCGTCTTATCTTTTCCGAAGTAAGTTATCCACACCCAGAACTTCATTAACTTAGCCTGACCTCCTATTAGGCTCTGCAATTCCCGCACTTTCTGCAGTTTCCTAATTGCAAAAGAATCCGTAGCACCTAACCCTTCTAGCCTCTTTCTTGCAGCGTCAACGCTTTGGGCAGCGCTGACTTGGATCTAACGATTCAAATTTGATTACTACGTCTCCTAGACCAAAGTATTCGTACAGAGCGCCCTCTGGTATGATGTCCGGATACTTGTAAAATACAGCGGATTGAGCTAAAGATCCATCCTCGAGCTCTAAATAGTCTGGATGGACTCTCTTTATCTTTGGCCTACTTAATTTCTCAGTTTTTTGTAAATTATTTACTTCTTTATCTGTTATTAAATAGAAATTGTTATATTGGACTTCGTAAACTTCGTTCTGGTATACGTAGTTTTGTGTGTCGTTATGTACTACTATAGTGCCCCTGTCTAATTGATGCAAAAGCTCCAGGAAACTACCTTCGAGCTGATCTCGCTCCTGATCAGAGAGGAGTTCGAAAGGCCCAGGGTCTAGCCTATACCAGAATTCTCGTTTTGTCTGATGCTTAGGCTTTACTTCTTTTCGTTTCTCCTTCTGACTAAACCCTAACATCACTAAAGAAATGCGAAAATTTAAATAATCACAAATGGAGCTGCACAGTTATCATTGTTATTCCTAACTAGATAATAAACGAATAAACTCCCCAGTTTACCGAGGAAAATTCAAGTTAATCCTGTGTGGATCCCGCGTTTTTTTGCTTGTGAGAGCAAGCTCTCACGTGAAGGTTAGTAGTATTAACAAATCTGTTAATCCTGAGGAGTAAGAATTAGAAAGATGCTTTTTGCAGCGCTGTAAGGCTATTTACATACTTCTTAATCCTACTTAAGGTTTATTAAGGAGATTTTACACGTTAAAATATTGTGCAAAAACTCCAGAATACTGAGAAAATATTGATAATTTTA